>OGXT01000024.1_pt1 | contig 165034 bp, 175 predicted proteins | sample 1576361 | NCBI WGS metagenome assembly OGXT01 (sample SAMEA3541514, study PRJEB24748) | human gut metagenome | biome: human gut; feature: human-associated habitat; material: faeces | place: China | collected 2012 | reverse complement strand
TGTTTACCCGTATGCACTTGGTTGAAAGGGTGGCATCCGGCATTCCCCGTATGCAGAATGCCATGAAAGAAGCTAATCTTTCTGAACCTGAATTTCATACGGATGGAATGTTTACGGTAGTGTTCAAAAGAAAGAACAATAGTGACATTGATGGCACTGTAAATGGCACTGTAAATGGCACTGTAAATGGCACTGTAAATGGCACTGTAAATGAGAATGAACAAAATGTATTAAATTTAATAAAAAAGAAGAAGGGTTAAATGCTATTGAGATATCGAAAAGAATATTTAAGAGTCTAAGAATGACTAAACGGTATCTAAAATCACTGAATGATAAAGAATTAATCGAGTTTAGAGGTGCCCCAAAAACAGGTGGTTATTTTCCAAAAACAAATAGCCTATGAGATACAAGAATAATGATGTATATTTGTTCGCTATTTTAATCTCATTATAAAATGATTCAGAACGACATAACTACTTTGTTGGGGTTAGCATCTTTTATTTGGGCTATTTGTCAATATTTTGATTCTCGCAAAAGGGAACAGAATTTAAAAGAATTTGAGAACTATCATAAATTAATAAAAGAGTTGGTTCAACCGGACGATGAAAAAAATTCAATGTACATTGATAGGCAGGCTGCTATTATTTATGAACTTAGACATTTTAAACGGTATTTCCTATTTTCTTTAAGGACATTAAAAGGTTTAAAAAACGAATGGGGAAAGGTAGATGGGCAACATCCTCGTTTATTGGAAGAGTTGGATTTGACCATTGATTTCTTACAAAGAAGAATTGAGCATGGTACTATTTTTACGCGCTTGTGGAGAATTATTGGCTTAGAGTAGATCTTCGGACTACGTCCATCAATTCGTTATCAAAACGATTAAGGTAGATTTAAGTAATACGTTCTGAGTCATACCGGCACTGTCCATATCAATCATTTCCTCACGTTATGTTTTTCGATAATCTCCATCTCCTTTTTTTCTTGAATCCATTACTCAATAAGGCTTTTACGGAAAAAGTGTTTTCTTTCGAAGGGGCATTAATTCAATGTTACTTTTGTTTATTATCATAAATTCAATTGTTTTCTATTTATCAGGAAACAAAGGCAATCTATTATGCCGCAACGTACCCCATTTAATACACCGTTACTATTTCCCCCCTCTCCTTCCGAGTTGAGAAACATTCGGGTTGTTCTGCGATATATCCCAATGGTATAATCGCTACCGGATATTTTTCAGCTGGTAATTGAAAGTTTGTTCTAAGTAAATCCAAATCAAAGTTACAAACCCAGCAACTACCTAATCCCATTTCTGTAGCAGCAAGACAAATATGTTCTGTTGCAATGGCGGCGTCGATGTCTGCATGATTTTTATTATCAGACTTACGTACCCAGGCTTCCGATCTATCAGCACATACCACGATATAGACTGGTGCTTTTGCAAACCATTCTCTATTATAACATTGCTGTATCTTCTTTTTCTGTTCTTCACTGATTACAACCATGAAATGCCACGGTTGATAATTTACCGCAGAAGGAGCTAACCGGGCACATTCAATAATATAATCTATCTTATCCTGTTCGACCTTATCCGACTTATAATTTCTTGCTGAAAAGCGTTTCTTTGTTAGTTCTAAAAAGTCCATACCTTCGCTGTTTTTAATATTTGGAGTAAAATATCTGTAAAATTACGCTTTACAAACTATATTTGCTACATGAATAGAGATAATTTGTAATAACTTCACCCTCTTAAAAACAAAATCACTAAAAGACAAAATCATGGCTACTATTTTAAAATCAACCGAAAGAAACTTTCAGGAAAATCCGAACAGGATTGAGCCTTTCAAATTATTCACAGACATCTCCAGAACCCAAAAAGGAGTGGAACCGGAAAATTTAAATTTCGACTTGCGTCAACTGAATCCCGGACAATACTGTTCTGCGTACCATTTCCACCGATACGCAGAAGAATTATTCTTGATTATCTCCGGCTCTGCCACCTTAAGAACACCTAAAGGGTTAGAAGCCGTAAGCAGCGGAGATTTGATTTTTTTCGAAAAAGGTGAAACCGGAGCACATCAATTATACAATCACACGACAGAACCCTGCGTATACCTTGATATAAGGACATTTATCGGACATGACATTTGTGAATATCCGGATTCCGATAAAATATATCTTGTTCCGTCAGGTGAGATATTCAATAAATCCGCGCAATCCGGTTATTTTGACGGAGAAGAAAATCCCCAGGAGAAATGGAGGGAACTTCAATGAAGCCAGACAATATCACTCGCGAAGAATTATGGGCCAGACAAAACCTATCAGCTACCGGCATCGATTACGCCGTTTGGGAACGAGACAAAGCCATGCTCCTGCAAATGGCGAAAATAAATCGTACCTGTACCTTCGTTGTCGATGTCTACAAATGCAGATATGCTTTCGCTTCCTCAAACTTTTCCGACTTGCTGGGATATGACAGCCATAAAATTGCCACTCTCGAAAAACAGGGTGACTATCTGGAATCACGTATCCATCCGGACGATCGCCAGCAACTGGAGGCTTTCCAAATCCGGTTGGGAGAATTCATTTACAGCCTCCCTGCCGCTGAACGGAACAACTATTGCAATATTTACAGTTTCCGTGTCCGCAACATCCGTCAACAATACGTACGTGTCATCAGTAAACATCAGGTAATGGAACAGGACGCAGCAGGAAAAGCATGGCTTATATTAGGGAATATGGACATTTCACCCAACCAGGAAGAGACAGATGGGGTAGATTGTACCGTCCTCAACCTCAGGAACGGAGAGATGTTCTCCCCTTCCCTCCCGCCCCGTCGGCAACCGATTCTCACTCCGCGGGAAACGGAGATATTACATCTTATCCAGGAAGGACTGCTAAGTAAGGAAATCGCTCATAAACTATGCATCAGTATCCATACAGTAAATATCCACCGTCAGAACCTGTTACATAAATTAGGAGTTCAAAACTCCATCGAAGCGATAAATGCCGGATTGGAATCTGGACTGTTAAACCGGCTTACGGCATCCACTCCACCACACCGGTAACCGGATATTGTTTTCTCCACTCCTCAAATTCGGCATAACTCCGCACACCGTCACGAATAACAGCCTGATAATACTCCACTCCCATGACCTTTTCCGTTACAGGTGTTTCAAATTTCAGTTGCAGGATAGCCCGTCTTGTTTCATCCGTCAGAACAGCAGCGATTCGCTTGGCTACCTTTTCAAAATAACCGTCATATCGGGAACCTTTCCGGATATGAATCATATCTATCTGCCAAAGTTCACCTTCCGGTTCCTGAAACCAGGCATGCCACTCCACGCACTCTTCAACCGTATGTAACAAGTTCGCACACTCTATTTTTTTGACAGACGGATTCTCCGCCAGTTTTGCCATCGCCCGGAAACTGTCTGATAATTCCAACGGAGAGGTATAAATATGAAAATCAATATCCCGGTGCGTCATCAGTAACCCCGTACTTAAAGAACCAACCAGATTGATTTCAGCCCCTATACTTTCCCAGGCGGGGATAACGCCGCTGTCCTCCACTACTTTCCAGGCCCGCTGCTGATTCAGCCGTGCTATATCGAGAATATCCATTTTTGTATTTTTAATGTGCACGCAAAAGTATGAAAAAGGCCGGAAATATAGCTATAAATCACTATTTAATAGACAGGTCGGTTCATGTAACTTTGTCCGTCCTTTCCAATCATTTTAATATAACAACAAGACAGCTATGGTATTCAACGAAACAGAAAAACAGGAAAAAGAATATTTACAAAAGATACTCAGTATCATACACGCTACGATTAACAATACCGACAAATCAGTTAAAGACCATGTAGACACCCTGCAAGAATACAAGGATTATTTATGGTCTAACAAAGACATAGACCCACACGAGATTCGTTCCATGCGTGAAAGTATCCTGAACCATTTCGCATTGGGAGAAAACGTCATCGATAAACGCAAACGGTTAGGCCGGATTCTCGATATTCCCTATTTCGGACGGATAGATTTCAAAGAAGAGAAAGATGGCAGTCAAACCACACCTGTTTACATTGGAATACACACATTCTACGACTCCATAAGCAGGACCAATCTGATATACGACTGGAGAGCCCCGGTTTCAAGCATGTTTTACGACCATGAACTGGGCGAAGCCTCCTACACCTCCCCGAACGGCGAAGTCAACGGCAAAATATCACTCAAACGCCAGTACCGCATCCGTAAAGGCCGGATGGAATATATGATTGAAAGTTCCCTCACCGTCCATGACGATATTCTACAGAAAGAACTCAGTGCCAATGCCGACGACAAAATGAAGAATATCGTAACGACTATCCAGCGTGAGCAGAATCAAATTATCCGTAACGAAGAAGCTCCCGTACTTATCATACAGGGAGTAGCCGGTTCCGGTAAAACCTCCATTGCCTTGCATCGTATCGCTTATCTGCTTTACACCCTGAAAGGAAATATTTCTTCCAGGGATATTCTGATTATATCCCCCAATAAAGTCTTTGCCGATTACATATCCAACGTACTACCCGAACTCGGAGAAGAGACAGTTCCTGAAACCAGTATGGAACAAATCCTTTCGGAATTACTCGAAAATAAATATAAATACCGGAATTTCTTCGACCAGGTAACCGAATTGCTGGAAAAACCATCCCGGGATTTTATCGAACGAATACAATACAAGGCATCGTTCGATTTCATTTCCCTGTTGGACAAATTCATCCTCCACATGGAAAACAATTATTTCAAGGCTACAGATGTCCGGCTCACCAGACATATCACCATCCCCGCCGGCTTCATCGAGGAACAGTTCAAACGATTCAACCGTTATCCGATGCGACAACGGTTTGAGACAATGACTGATTACATACTGGATATGATGAAAATCCAATACAACATATCCGTAACCACGTCAGAAAAGAACCTGCTGAAAAAAGAGATAAAAAAGATGTTCGGCGGAAACAACGATCTCCAGGTATATAAAGACTTTTTCAAATGGACCGGGAAACCTGAAATGTTTAAACTGCGCAAAGGCCATATCCTTGAATATGCGGACCTTGCCCCGTTGGCCTACCTGCACATGTCGTTGGACGGAAACACGACATATTCCCATATCAAACATCTCCTGATAGACGAAATGCAGGACTATTCGCCCATCCAATTTAAGGTAATTCAAAAACTTTATCCCTGCCGGAAAACTATTCTCGGCGATGCATGCCAATCGGTAAATCCCTATGGTTCATCAACAGCCGAAATGATTCGCAAAGCATTTGCTGCAGGAGAGGTCATGAAATTATGCAAAAGTTATCGTTCGACCGTCGAAATAACCGGCTTTGCCCAAAAGATACGTTCTAATGACGAACTGATACCAGTTGTACGTCATGGCAAAAAGCCGGAAATTCTCCGGTTCGGAAATGCTGAAGAAGAAATATCCGCCATCGCTCATTTGGTCTCTGTATTCAGAGAATCAGATTACAAATCATTGGGAATCGTATGCAAAACTGAATTACAGGCAAAAGAAATGGCAGAAAAACTTCAAAAACAAATCGAAAACATATATTTCCTGTCCAGTCAAAGTTCCGCTTTCATAAATGGCACCATCGTCACTTCTTCCCATATGGCAAAAGGGTTGGAGTTCGATGAAGTAATCATCCCCCAAACCAATAAGACAAATTACTGTTCGGAAATCGATAAAAGCATGCTTTATGTGGCAGTAACCCGAGCAATGCATCAATTGACAGTGACATATTCAGGGGAACAAAGTGAATTTATCCGTACGGCTACTCAACACTAAAATCCTCGGATTTGAACCCACTGTAATACCTTCCCGAAAAAGCGGTGAATTTCAACACACAATAATCCGGGTCGGTAACACCTTCTTTATAATACATTGTATCTCCCGGCAACCAGATTAATTCTTTGCTTGCCGGATCGGTCAGGACTTCGATTGTTCCTTTCAGCATCACGCCTTTGAAAAAGCGCCGGTCGCAAAAGTAAATACAGGAACGGTCATTCTCCCTGAACTGAGCCACACGCCTGGAAGATGTATTGGTAGTAAAATAAAATGTACGGATTCCTTCCCGCTTACGAGGTTGAAGCATTGCTTTGATATTAGGGAAACCTTCCTCATCAACCGAACCGAGGAATGAAACTGTCTGTTTGTCAACGATATTACCTATCGTCTTTTCCGGATCTCTCATAATTAAACTGTTATTCGTTTATAATAAGGGCAAAAATAGAGTATGAAGCTATCCCGGATGCAACAGTAAACAGGGAGAAAATGTCACTTTTTACGGTTTGTGCATTTTTCTGTATGCCAATGGAGTTTGTCCGGCATGTTGACGAAATGAACGGATAAAATAAGATACAGTATCATAGTTCAGCCGGGCGGCTATTTCCGAGACGGGTAAATCAGTATAGGTCAGCATCCTTTTGGCCTCTCCCATCACTTTGTTATGAATATATTGTTTGGCACTGACCTGCATGGAGGCCGTAATCATTTCATTCAGGTAATTCGGCGTAATACATAATTTATCAGCATAATAGCTGACTGCACGATGTTCTTTAAAAGACTTGTCGACCCAACGGATAAAGTTAGTAAGATGAAGGTTACGCCCCTTCACTATATCCGTTTTCCCTTCTTCCTCCTTGTATCCCCTGTCAAGGAGCATAAGAACCTCATAAAGCAGTGCCCTCAACACATGGTCACCATTTCGGGAGGACAGACCGATCTCATCCCTAATATTACATATCTGTTGGAAGATACGATCGGAAACTGATTCCGAAAGATGTATTTTTGCCGCAGTTTTGTCTGGATCAAAATAACTGAGATGCTGAACGAACTGGTCGTCTTTGAAAAAAGAGGAAAGAAACTCTTCCTCGAAAATAAGTGCATACCCATTTATAATATGATCTTTATCCCAATGACGTATCTCCCCCGGCTTTGAAAAAATCACATCACCGGGACAGACGTCATACTGTTGGTTATCAATTGAAAAAGAGCCAGAACCTTCGGTGACAAAAGTAATGTCATAGTAAGTCAGCGTATGCACCGGATTGATATCCAGAAACTTCTTGATGTTTTTCAGTTCAACAACATCCACCAGTAACTCACTACCATACTTGTGCTTATAAAATGTATAGCGGGGTATTGACTTTTTCATCGGACAAGCGTCATAAAACCAATTCATAAAGTTGGAACCATTTCAAATGCTCATAAGGCAGTCCCAGATCAACAGTCCCAATATATTGATAACCGAGTTTTTTATAAAGGCTAATAGCTGGTGTATTATCGACTGACACGTCCAACCGGATCGATTTCATCCGGTGACTAACCGCATATTGTTTAGCAAACTCCATCAATCGGGTCGCCACCTCCTGTTTCAAAAATGAAGGATGTACAACCAACGTCCGGATCACCAGAATATCAGCATATTCCGCCTCAACCAGCCAGCGAACCTGACTGTAAGCCTTTTCCGGCTCATGATTCAATATAATACTTCCGGCAACAGTTCCATTTTCAATGGCAACAAACAAGCATTTCTCATCAATCCCCTGCATGGCCGTCTCCCTGACAGGATATATATGTTTTATCCATCCCGGATAGTTTACCGTGGAAGACAAATAGTCATTCAACCCGTCATAAAGAACCTCCAGTTCGTCAAGATGATGCGTTGTGCCTTGTTCTATAATCATTGCCTGATGTTTTCTTATAAAAATAAATGCCTAATATCTTCCGGCAGGCAATGTAAAAGTCTCTTTATCCGTCAGATAACCGTCTGAAGACTTCAAACGGACAGACAGCACTATTTCTCCGGCTTTCAATTTAGGAGAAGCATGCAAGGTGACAGTATAACTGACTCTTTTATGCGGAGGTAACTGACGGATAACAAGAGGCTTTGAAAGTTTCACATATTTGCCTCCCTGTTCGACCTTGATAACAGGCTCAATATTGTAAGCCGTTTGTCTCCCTTCATTCGATAAGATAAACGAGATGCGGCAACTTTCTCCTGCATCTACGATCTGGTTGTTATTCCGGTCTTCCAGATAAATATCCTCAATAACCAGATAGGGGACCTGATACTCTCTGGCACTCGCTGTATTCCTGTCACGTTGATTTTGAGAGGAAGCGGCGGCAGCACCCAGAACTGTCCCTCCGACCGATCCCACAAACGAACCGATCGCCTCTCCGCGATATCCTCCGGCCGCATGCCCGATCACTGCACCGGTAACCGTACCCGCCAACATGCCGACCTGCGAACCCACTATCGTACGCGATGTCGGATCCATTGTCGCACAACCCGTGCCAATCACAGGTATCATCAGAAACAGGAGCCAATTCTTCATTCTCATATCAACATTTTTTATTTATCCGCTAAAATACAAATATTTAGCGGATAAAGGCTGATCAAAAACGTTATAATATTCGTCTAAACAGAAAACCACCCTTGTTTCATCCGTTGAAAGAATTAATCCAGTGTCAGATTGAACTCGTCTTTCAGTTTTCCCAGGACGGGATTTACGGTCAATAAATGTTCGAACTTCTCGGTTGCCGTATAGGCTAAATGCTTTTCGTTCGTTTCGATAATCCGGACACGCATCTGGATACGTGTATTTCTGAGTTGTGCACGCAAATAATTCAATAAATCCACACAACCATTACTCAGTTCATCCTGCTGACCGGGATTATGTACACCCACTTCAAAGAAATAGTTTTCCTGCAAAACAGGCTTGCAGTTGATCATCGTATTCTTCAGATAAACTTTCTTATCGATAATTCCGCTTGCCGCATAAGCATCCCAACAACGTACCAGGTCTTCTTCCGTGAACTGGTTGACCATCTCCTGAACTGTCCGGTTTTCCTGTTGCCCCATCTGATTCTTCGGTTTTTCCACACCGATTTCTTTCAGCGACGTACCCAAATGTTGCGGACGGGAAGGACGTTTAGGAGGAGTTGCAGCAGGAGGCTGCGGAATAACTGTTGCCGAAGAAGGCATATTCGAAGTTACTACACGACCATTGTTATTACCCATATCAGCCGGTTGCTGTGAAGCCGGTGAACCAGGATAACCGGATGGTTGAACTGGCTGACGAACAGGTTGCCCCTGTGGTGAAGCCTGTGTGCCCTGAGAAACAGGCTGTCCAGGAGCACCGGATGCGATAGGTTCAATTACTCCTTTTTTTTTATCGTCGGCTGCCTGCCCTGCATTACTCAACTGGCAAAGCTGGATAAGCGTCAGTTCCAACAGCAGGCGCTTGTTACGGCTGGCACGATAATTCAGATCACAGGTATTGGCCAGTTCGATCGCCTTAAAAAGCAACTGATCCGGACAGCGTTTTGCCATCTCTTTATATCTTTCGCGGATCGAGGCTCCGACTTCAAACAAGATCAGAGTTGCCTCATCCTTACAAACCAGCAAATCACGGAAATGGGCGGCCAACCCGGTAATGATATTCTGCCCGTCAAATCCTTTGCTCAATATTTCATTCAGGATCAGAATAGACGAACGGACATTTCCTGCCAGGATTGCGTCCGTAAGACGGAAATAATATTCGTAATCGAGTACATTCAGATTGTCGATGACAGCCTGATAAGTAATATTGCCATTGGTAAAACTAACTACCTGGTCGAAAATAGACAGGGCATCACGCATACCGCCATCAGCTTTCTGGGCAATTACGTTCAAAGCTTCCGGCTCAGCAGTCACATTTTCTTGAGAGGCAACATATTCCAGATGTTCCACCATATCGGCAATCGAGATGCGGGAGAAATCATATATCTGACAACGCGACAGAATAGTCGGAAGTACTTTATGCTTCTCGGTTGTCGCTAAAATAAACAGAGCATGATGCGGCGGTTCCTCCAACGTCTTCAGGAAAGCGTTGAATGCAGCCGAACTCAGCATATGAACCTCATCGATGATGAAGACCTTATATTTTCCGATTGCAGGCGGGATACGCACCTGATCGATCAACGAACGGATATCGTCGACCGAGTTGTTGGAGGCAGCATCCAGTTCATGAATATTATAGGAACGCTGTTCATTGAAAGCCTGGCATGATTCACATTCGTTACAAGCCTCGCCGTCTGCTGCCGGGTTCAGGCAGTTTATTGTCTTCGCAAAGATTCGTGCACACGAAGTCTTCCCGACACCACGCGGTCCGCAGAAAAGGTAGGCATGTGCAAGTTTGTTACTTTGTATTGCATTTTTTAGTGTAGTGGTAAGAGACTTCTGCCCTACAACACTACGGAAGGTAGACGGGCGATATTTTCTTGCCGATACAATATAATTGTCCATTCTTTGCTTTTTTATTAACAACACAAAGATATACAAAATAATTCATTTACCTTTGCAAAAACGAAGTTCCATGTCACGCATAAAAGACTTTTACAACAAGTATCTATCCAGGATAAATGCCTATTGGCTGGTTATCATCGGATTTCTGATCCTCACTTTTACGGTGGGCGACAGCAATTTGTATAAGCGGTATACATACGACGAAAAGATCCGCAGCCTGGAAAGAGAGATCAAACATTATCAGAAAGAGATCGAGATAAACAGTAAGAAACTGAACGATCTTCGTACCGACAAAGAAGGTCTGGAACGCTTCGCCCGTGAAGAATATTTCATGAAGAAGCCGAACGAAGACGTCTATATCATCAAAAAGAAATAATGAATCAAAAAGCAAGAACAATCATTTTCAATATGGCCGGTTTACTGATACTGGCCGGGGCAGTCCTTTTCCTTACCAAATGGTTCCTGGCACCTTACCTGTTTGCCGTCGGAGCCGCCGGTATGGCTGTATGCTTCCTGACGCTCCCTACTAAAGATATGGAGTTTCGCGAACGCAGGTTGCACCGTTTTAACATAATAGCCTCTGTCCTGATGATCTGTGCCTCCGGGTTGATGTTCAAAGATATGAAAGAGTGGATTATTTGCCTGACAATTGCAGCCGTACTATTGCTTTACTCATCATTCGTTTCCGGAAAGCAACAAAAATAATCCTATCAAATTTCCCCACCCTATTTTATTATGTGGGGAATTTTCCCCTTCTATATGGGGAAATACCCCCATTGCAGTGGGGAAACGCCCCCATTAGAGTGGGGAAATACTCCCATTGTAATGGGGTTTACTCTCTGCATAACAATAAATAAAACGGTATGATACAAAAAAAGCCGTTACATTTAATGCAACAGCTTTTTGTATATCGTTTTTGATACTACTTATTTTCCGCTGGAATAACTCTTATTCAACAAGTCGATCAATTCGTTTGTGATATCGTAAGCATCGCCGGCTAACAAAATATTATCATCTGCGGTGTTACTGAAAATTACCTGATATCCTTTTTCTTTATTATATACTTTCAATTTTGAAACCACTGTATCACGAAGTTGTTCGTTCAGCTTCTGGCGTTCCTGTAGCAGTTCCTGTGACAGTTTATTGTCCAATGACTGTATTTCCTGTTCTTTCTTCATCAGACGTTCCTGTTCCTGTTGAGCTCTTTCGCGAGTAAGGAAAGCGTTGTTTTCCACTTTACGATAGAATTCCTGAACTTCATTCTGCAATGCACGTGCCTGCTGTGTTACATTAGCACGCGAATTTTCTTCTTTTTTCAGGAGCTGTTCATTCAGATCCTTGAAATAATTATAATTAAGCAAAAGCGAATCTACATTGACATAGGCTATAGGAAGCAGGTTTGTTGTATCACCTTCTCCGGATGCAAATGTTTTTGTTACTGTTGATTCTTTCTTGTCGGAAAATTGCATTATGAACAATATCACGACAGCCACCGCGAGCACACCATTAATTACGTAGTTAATGTTCTTCATAAAGTGTAAATTAAATCCTTATTTTATTCTTCTATTTCTTTTACTCTATCATATAGATTCTTTTGCTTCTTCTGTTCGCGGTCTTGCGTCTTGGCACAATGGATACCTTTTTTACTCAGTGCTCTGTTACCTCCGACATGCGTATTCGGGAACCTTCCCCCCTTCTTGAATATCACTTTTACAGCAAGTAACACAACACAAATAACAAGAATTATGACCGTTAATAATATCGTTGTAAGCATTTTCTCTATATTTGTGGACGCAAATATAAGAGTTTAAGTGATTATAAAGTATCTTTTTGGTATTTAATTCTACTTTTTTTCATACATAACTCCTGAAATGATTGCATTATTAACTATATAGTAACAACTATAATATATTGTAACATTATGAAGATTACTGACTTAAAGCCTGAAATCGTCTGGAAGTTTTTCCACCAGGTAACACAAGTGCCCCGTCCTTCAAAGAAGGAAGGCAAAATGATCCAGTATCTGGAATCGTTCGCAAAAGAGTATAAAATCGCCATAAAGAAAGATGCAGCCGGAAACATCCTGATGTCGAAGCCTGCAACACCCGGATATGAAAAGCTGCCGGTTGTTATCCTTCAGTCGCACATGGATATGGTTTGCGAGAAAAACAACGGAACCGTTCATGATTTCGACAACGACCCGATCGAAACAATTGTAGACGGAGACTGGCTGCGTGCCAACGGAACAACGCTGGGAGCCGACAATGGTATCGGTGTTGCCGCCGAACTGGCTATCCTGGCTTCCGACGATATCGAACACGGACCGATCGAATGCCTGTTCACTGTTGACGAAGAAACTGGCCTGACCGGAGCTAAAGCTCTTGAAAAAGGCTTCATGACCGGAGATATCCTGTTAAACCTCGACAGCGAAGACGAAGGCGAAATCTTTATGGGCTGCGCCGGAGGAAAAGATACACAGGCTGTGTTCCATTGCGAACAACGCCCGACCAACCCCAATATGTTATATTTCAAAATTGATGTAAAAGGATTGAACGGCGGACATTCCGGCGGTGAAATACATAAGGGGCTGGGTAATGCAAACAAAATACTGGTTCGTTTCCTGTATTTATTGAACAATGAAGCAGACTTCACTTTGTGTTCGATTGAAGGGGGTAATCTGCGCAATGCGATAGCCCGTGAAGCGCATGCAGTCATCGGACTTTATTCGGAAGATAAAGAACAGGTTCGTGTACTGCTCAATAACTATACGGCGGATATCGAAAACGAACTGAAACATATCGATCCTAACGTACAGATCACCATGGAATCGACCGACCGTCCGGAATTATGTCTGTCTAATTTCGATATGGAAAAGGTTATCCGGGCCTTGCATGCTTGTCCCCATGGCGTTATCGGCATGAGCCATGACATCGAGGGATTGGTTGAAACTTCTACCAACCTGGCTTCCGTAAAAATGAGACATGAAGCCGAAACAGAACAATTGATAATCACTGTCGGAACCAGCCAGCGTAGCTCCATCGAATCATGCAAAAACATGATTGCCAACCAGGTAGCCTCCGTATTTAAACTGGCCGGAGCGATTGTTACCCATGGTGACGGTTATCCGGGATGGGCTCCTAATCCGGATTCCAAAATCTTGAAAGTCGCACAGGATACATATAAACGTTTATTCAATAAGGACGCCAAGATCATGGCTATCCATGCCGGACTGGAATGCGGACTGTTCCTCGAAAAATATCCTAATCTGGATATGATTTCTTTCGGACCGACTTTAAGAGATGTTCACTCTCCGAACGAACGGATCGAAATTAAGACCGTCGGTTTGTGGTGGACCCATCTTTTAGAATTATTAAAAAGCGTACCGGCAAAATAAAATTAAATATTCTGCGTTATAAGAAGAGGATTAACACTTTAATCGTGTTTTTCCTCTTTTTTTATGTTAATGCCTGAAAACATTCTTTATAAATCGTTTGTTTATAAAGAAACAAGAACACAAAGGCATACATTTTAACATTTAGAGAAAATGAAAAGAATTACAGCGCCGTTGCTTATAATATGTACACTTTTACTCAACCTGTTGGCTGGATGCGACGGGCTGGACGAAAATTATTCGACCAATCCGAATCACCGGTTGAGTTTCTCGACAGATACCTTATCATTCGATACCGTCTTTACCACGATAGGTTCAGCCACAAAGCAATTCATGGTTTACAACAAAAACAGTGAGCCGCTGAATATAGAGAGAATCATACAAGCCTCGCCTGCTACCAGCGGATTCCGTATCAACGTGGACGGACGAAAAGGTGACAACTTCGACAATGTCAGAATTGCAGCCAAAGACAGCATGTATATATTTGTAGAAGTCACTGTCAATCCGAATGGAAAAGACCAACCGTTATTAATCCAGGATTCAATAGTGTTCACCTACAACAGCGTAAAACAAACAGTTTTACTGGAGGCATGCGGACAGGATGTCAAGCTGATAAAAGGCGGACAGACATTGAGTGAAGACACCAAGCTGACAGCCGAACGTCCTTATCTGATATATGACAGCCTGATGATAGACAAAGGTGTAACAGTTAATATCGAAGAAGGCACCACTTTCTATATGCACGACAAAGCAAAGATCATCGTTGACGGAACGATCATTGCGAACGGAACCATGGATAAACCGATAGTCTTCCGCGGTGACCGTCTCGATTTCATACTCGACATACTACCCTACGACCGCACACCGGGACAATGGGAAGGAATTGTATTCAACAATGAAAGTTTTGACAACATATTTAATAATGTAATAGTAAGAAACGGAAACAACGGCATAACCTGCAAGGCTTCTGATCCGGAAAAATCCAAATTGAAGATTAACAATTCGCAGATCACCAATATGGATGGGAATGTATTGACTGCAACCAACTGTAATCTGGAAGCCGCTAACAGCGAGTTCACAAATGCTACGGTAGACGTTGTTGTATTAAATGGAGGCAAATATAGCTTTACACATTGTACACTTGCAAACTACATCTCTGCCAAAAGCCGGCATTCGGAATCTAAAGAAGGTGAAGCCAGTCATACCTTACAACTATTTGACAATTATTCAAATTCAAATAAAGCGATCATGCCATATGATTTATTACAAGCCAATTTCGACAATTGTATAATCGATGGTAGTCTAGGTGCCGGTAAAGAAATAAAAATCGATATTGGGACCAAGTCCATGCTCCTAAGAAACAACGATTTAAAATATCATTTCGATCACTGCGTCGTAATGATGGATCAAACCAGTAGTGAAAACTTTACCGATGTCATTTTTATTAAAGGAAAAGACGAGAGTAAAATGGAGTACCGGATGACCGGCGGAGAAAAGAATAAATATATGTATGATTTCCGTCCGGATAAAGAAACAACTCCCGGCGTAGGCAAAGCCGATTTGTTTGTTTCCCAGAAATATCCGGTCGATCGTAACGGCGTAAACCGACTGACAAACAACGGGCCGGATATAGGCGCTTATGAATTTGTTCCTAAAGAAGAAGAATAAAAACAATTAAATATGACCAGGACCTTAACTATATTAATTTGCGTTCTCGCCTTTCTCTCCCATCCGGTAAACGCCCAGCCCGGATTCAGGGTCATGAGTTACAATGTAGAGAACCTGTTCGACACCGAAGACAATCCGGACAAGAACGATAATGACTTCCTCCCGTCGGGTAATCATCACTGGACACGCGGACGATATTACCATAAACTTCAGCAAATAGCCAAAGTAATCAGCGCCGCAGGTGAATGGGATACTCCCGCCCTAATCGGCCTCTGTGAAGTGGAAAACGATTCCGTCCTGATCCATTTGCTGAACCGGACACCTTTGAAACAACAACAATACCGGTACTGCATGACACACGGTTCAGATACAAGGGGAATAAATTCCGCCCTTCTTTATCAACGAACTCAATTCGGATACATCAGCCATAAAGAACACCCGGTACTCTTCACCCATAAAACACATAAACAGACACGTAACATTCTCCATGTATGGGGAAAAGTAATAACCTCCGATACATTAGATGTATTCGTCTGTCATCTTCCTTCGCGCTACGGAGGTGAAAAGGAAAGCGAAGCCGACCGCTTCGATGCTGCCCGTACATTAAGGCATCTGTGTGATTCCTTGCTGCAAATCCGGAAAACGCCTCAGCTGCTGATCATGGGAGATTTTAACGACACACCGGAAAACGCCAGCATCACACAAATACTGTCTGCCGGAAAAACCTCCGGAAATCCGGAATCCGGCAAGCTCTACAATCTTTTTGCCGATCCCCATGTCCTGAACAATCCCGGAACCCACAAGTATCAGGGAGAATGGAATCAGCTGGATCATATCATCGTATCCGGCAATCTGATCGATAAAAACTCTCCCATGCATGTTGTTCCCGGAAGCAATCGAATATTCATGCCCCCCTTCCTGCTCACTAATGATAAGACCTGGCACGGCAAACGACCTTTCCGCACCTATTATGGTTTTAAATATGAGGGTGGTTACAGCGATCATCTACCTCTCATTACCGACTTTTTACTATCTTTGCCTAACAAAGATTGAATTAAAACAGACATGCAGATACATCATATACTGGCAGGGATTTTCCTCTTTGCCGGAATTACAAACAACACAGCCGAAGCCCAGCAACTTCGCAAACCGATGGATATTCCGGTCTTGCTAAGCGGGAATTTCGGAGAACTGAGAAGCAATCATTTCCACTCGGGAATAGATTTCAAAACACAAGGTGTCGAAGGGAAACCGATCCACTCCGTGCAGGACGGCTATGTCTCACGCATTTCGGTAAGTCCCTGGGGATATGGCAACGGCCTGTATATCACACATCCGAACGGTACGACTACTGTTTACGGCCATCTTCAGAAATTCTCCCAAAAGATCACCGCCTATCTCAAAGAAAAACAATACGAACAGGAAAGCTTCAATGTAAACCTGAGCCTCACTCCGGATGAACTACCTGTTAAAGAAGGCGAACTCGTCGCGCTGAGCGGAAACACGGGAAGCTCCGGCGGTCCGCACCTCCATTTCGAAGTGCGCGACACAGAGACGGAAGAACCGATGGACCCGATCGAATACTACAAAGATTTAATAAAAGATACGCAGGCTCCCAAGATACAGGGAATCATGGTCTATTCAATGCCAGGAAAGGGCGTTGTGAACGGAAGCCGCCGGAAACTGGAACTAAAACCGGTCACAGCCAAGAACGGGAAACAAACATTGACCGGAAAGATTGAAGCCTGGGGAGAAATCGGACTGGCTGTAAAAGGATACGATTACATGGATAATACCTCCAATATTTATGGTATCAAAGACATCACACTGACGGCAGACAGCCAGGTTATTTTTCATAGCAACCTGGATCGTTTCGCTTTCGATGAAAGTCGTTACCTCAACAGTTTCACAGACTTTGAAGAATGGAAAGAACACCGTTCGTTCTATATCAAAAGTTTTGTCGACCCGGGAAACCGGCTTCGTTTCATCGAAAGCCTTAACCGCGGAATCCTGACTATCGACGAACCTCGCACCTATCACCTGACTTACCAGTTGGCAGACGCTTTCGGCAACACGACCCAGCTTTCTATCCAAATCGAAGGCAAAGAACAACCGATCCCGGAAGTCGACACGGAAAACACAGAATTGTTCCATTGGTGGAGCGACAACCGTTTCGGAGCCAAAGGAATCCGCCTGACAATCCCGAAAGGAAATCTTTACGACGACTTATATTTCCGCTATTCCGTCAAAGAAGACAGCGCTGCGCTGGGTGCCACACATATATTACACAACAAACCGGTCGCTTTCCACAAATCAGCCAAATTATCCCTCCGGTTGCAAACAGACACACTGGAGAACAAACAGCAATACGGTATTGTCCGACTGCAAAACGGACGCCGGTCATGGACCGGAGGTGTCTACCGCAACGGCTGGGTCGATGCCGATATAAAAGAGATGGGAAGCTACACGCTCGGCCAGGACCTTGTCCCACCGACCATTACACCTCTCAATCCGGCAACATGGGTCAGCAAACAATCCATCGCGCTCAGGCTGTCGGACAACCTGAGCGGTGTACAAACATACCGGGGTGAAATCGACGGTCAATATGTTTTATTTGAAATGAATAGTAAGTCCGTCATTACCTATCACTTCGATAAAGAGCGGCTGGCAAGAGGGAAACACACGCTGAAACTGTTCGTAACAGATGCCTGTGGAAATCAATCCACTTATACTTATCCGTTTACGTGGTAAAAAATAACTTTTTCTTTTTTCTTGAAAATAAAGCTGCAAGCCATTGTTTACAACAATTAATTTGTATCTTTGTTTTCTCCTAAATAAGGAAATAACACATATATAAATGCAAGATATTTGGGTATGGAAAACAACGAACTGCTAGAAATGGTAAGAAGTAAAGCGCAAAGCTGGCTTACCAAAAGTTATGATGCCGAAACAAAAGCAAAAGTTCAGGAATTATTAGACAGCGAAGATCCGACCGAACTGATCGAATCTTTCTACAAAGACCTTGAATTTGGTACAGGAGGTTTAAGAGGTATCATGGGTGTAGGAACCAACCGTATGAATATTTATACTGTCGGTGCTGCTACACAAGGTTTGTCAAATTATCTGAAAAAGGAATTTGCCAATCTGGATCAGATCAAAGTTGTTATCGGCCATGACTGCCGTAACAATAGCCGTAAATTTGCCGAAATCTCGGCAGATATCTTCTCTGCTAACGGTATAAAAGTGTACCTGTTCGAAGACCTTCGCCCGACACCGGAAATGTCTTTTGCTATCCGTAAACTGGGATGCCAGAGCGGTATCATCCTGACAGCTTCGCATAACCCGAAAGAATACAATGGTTACAAGGCTTACTGGGACGACGGTGCACAGATGATCGCTCCGCACGACCGTAACACGATCGCCGAAGTAAACAAGATCCGCAATGCCAGCGACATCAAGTTCAAAGGCAATAAAGACCTGATTGAAATCATCGGTTCTGAAATCGACAATTTGTATATCGACGCTTTGACGACTATTTCCCTTTCTCCGGAAGCGATCAAACGTCACCACGACATGAAAATCGTTTACACTCCGATCCATGGAACCGGTGTAAAGATCGTTCCGGCTACATTGAAAGCATTCGGATTCACTAATATCATTCATGTCCCGGAACAGGATGTTGTAAGCGGCGACTTCCCGACAGTTGTTTCGCCGAATCCGGAAGAACCGGCAGCACTGGCTATGGCTGTTGAGAAAGCGAAAGAAACAGATGCCGAACTGGTTATGGCTTCCGACCCGGATGCTGACCGCGTTGGTGCAGCAGTTAAGAACAACGAAGGCGAATGGGTATTGCTGAACGGTAACCAGACTGCTTTGATGTTCGTTTATTACCTGATTACCCGCTGGAAAGAATTAGGCAAGGTAAACGGTAAAGAATATATCGTAAAAACAATCGTTACAACCGAACTGATCCGTACGATCGCTGAGCGCAACGGTGTTGAAATATACGACGTTTACACCGGTTTCAAATGGATCGCCGATGTAATGAAGAAAAACGAAGGAAAGAAAAACTACATCGGTGGCGGTGAAGAAAGCTACGGATTCCTTTGCGAAGACTTCGTTCGCGATAAAGATGCAGTTTCTGCATGTGCTATCCTGGCAGAAATCGCAGCATGGGCAAAAGATCAGGGTATCACCATGTACCAGTTGTTGCAGAACATCTATGTACAATATGGCTTCTCTAAAGAAAAAGGTATTTCTGTTGTGAAAAAAGGCAAGAGCGGTGCAGAAGAAATCGAAGCGATGATGAAGAACTTCCGCGAAAACCCGTTACAGGAAATCGCTGGTTCTAAAGTTTCATTATTCTATGATTATGCATCACTGAAAGGTTACAGCTACATCGATAACGAAACGATCACGCTGGATATGCCGACAACTTCCAACGTACTTCAATACTTCACTGAAGACAATACGAAAATATCTATCCGTCCTTCAGGAACAGAGCCGAAGATTAAATTCTACTGCGAAGTTCATTCAAAAGTAAAAAGCCTGGAAGATTTACCGGAAGCAAACAAAGCAGCCGAAGAAAAGATCAACCAAATCAAAGCATCTTTGGGTATCTGACCAGATAGTTAAATAAAAAAGCGGGACAAGAGGTTCAACTTCTTGTTCCGCTTTTTTACTACGTACATTCAGTACTTATCATATTATTCCGATTTCAAATCTTCTTTCCCAAAACAAAGAGGTAAAAGCGATGCCGCACTCGGAGCAACCATCACATCCTTTATTCCGCAAAGTAACACTTTCACAGGCTTACCATATCGCTGTTCTGTCTCCAACAACACCTGCCGGCAAGCACCGCAAGGCGAAATACTTTCCACCTGCTTCCCTCCTGTTACCGCCGCAATTGCCAGGGCAACTACCGGAATATCGGGATACTGATGTCCGGCATGGAACAAAGTAACCCGCTCCGCACATAAGCCGGATGGGTAAGCCGCATTCTCCTGGTTACTTCCCGTCACAATTGTCCCGTCAGCCAGTAACGCTGCCGCCCCGACATGAAATTTTGAATAAGGAGCATATGATTGTTCCGTTGCCTTCAAAGCCGCATGAACCAAAGGCAGTTCCTCATCCGGAACTTCGTTCAGCGAATAAACCGTTATTTTTGTTTCCAGTTTGATTTCTTTCATAAGACTGATGATTAGATAAACAAAGATAGTAAATTTGTATCTTTGTCCGATAAAATACGAATAATTCCAAATCAGGATATGCAAATACCCCTACTTACCCCCCAAAAAGACCCGATGGGCGCCGCTATCGCAGATTATTTCGCGAACGGTAAAGCTAGTAAACTCCGCGTTTTTTCTTCCATGTTCGATGAAGATGAAATCCCGGTGAAACAGTTATTCCGCAATTTTACGGAAATGCCGGCACTGGAACAAGAAGCACTCCGCATGAGTGAAGGCAGAATACTCGACGTCGGTGCCGGAAGCGGCTGCCATTCGCTGGCATTACAGGAAATGGGAAAGACGGTAAAAGCCATCGACATCTCACCTTTGTCTGTAGAGGTCATGCTGAAAAGAGGCGTAAAGGATGCCTGCCTGGAAAATTTCTTCAACGAACAGTTCAGCGGCAGCTTCGATACGATCCTGATGCTGATGAACGGTTCGGGGATTGTCGGAAAGATAGCCAATCTCCCGATTTTCTTCCATACTTTAAAACGCCTGCTTGCCCCGGGAGGTTGTGTATGGATGGACTCTTCCGACCTCCGTTACCTGTTTGAAGATGAAGATGGCAATCTCGATATAGATATTGATGATGACTATTACGGAGAAGTGGATTTTCGCATGCAATATAAAAATATCAGGGGCGACCGATTCGACTGGTTATACCTCGATTTTCAAACGCTCAGCCTGCATGCGGCAAACAACGGGTTCAAAGCGGAGAAGATACGGGAAGGAGAACATTTTGATTATCTGGCTAAAATTAGCAGGATATAAACCAGTATTTTATAGATTATTTAGAAGAATAATATATCCAGCTTCATTATCTTTGCGAAAATAAATACTTTAGGAACTCGTTTTATGAAACTGACAATACGGATTTTTTGCCTCTTATTTTTTATAGCGACATTAGCGGAGGCAGCAACCCAGCGCAAAATACCTTCATACGAAAAGTATATAAAAACATACAGCGCTCTGGCTATAGAACAACAAAAGAAGTACAAAATTCCCGCCAGTATCACTCTGGCACAGGGACTACTGGAGTCTGGAGCCGGACAAAGCGACCTGGCACGCCGCTCAAACAACCACTTCGGCATCAAATGTCATTCCGACTGGCGCGGCGGACGTGTTTATCATGACGACGACCTGCGTGGAGAATGTTTCCGTAAATACAAACGGGTGGAAGATTCATATGAAGATCACTCCAAATTTTTGAAACGCTCGCGTTACGACCGGCTTTTTCAATTAAAAATAACTGATTACAAGGGTTGGGCCAGAGGTCTGCAAAAATGCGGTTACGCAACCGACCGCGCATATGCCAACAAACTGATTAAAGTAATTGAAGATTATGAACTTTACCGTTATGATACCGGAAAAGTACACAAATTGACACGCCAGGAAAAGAAAAAACTTAAATACCCGACCGTCAAATATACGATATACAGAACTTACGGTCTACTGTATGTTTATGCCAAAGAGAACGACAGCTTCGACCAAATCGCACAGAATCTGGACTTCCCTGTAAAAGATCTGAAAAAGTTCAACGAAGTACCGGAAGACTTCCCGTTGCAAAAAGGCGATATCGTCTATATTGAAAAGAAGAAGAAGAAAGCCGATAAGCCTAATTACGACCATGTTGTACAAGTCGGAGAATCCATGCACAGCATCGCACAGAAATACGGAATACAGATCAAGAGCCTGTATAAGATGAATAAAAAAGACAAAGATTACGTTCCTGAAGAAGGAGATGTGCTTAAACTTAGATAAGTAACATAAAAAAATAGTATCTTTGCAGCCAAATATGTAAAAACAATGAGTGACCAACGTTACAACCTGCGCGGTGTATCCGCTTCAAAAGAAGATGTTCACAATGCAATAAAGAACATCGACAAGGGAATATTCCCTAAAGCATTTTGTAAGATCATCCCTGATATATTAGGCGGTGATCCTGAATACTGTAACATTATGCACGCTGACGGAGCCGGAACAAAATCATCCCTGGCTTACATGTACTGGAAAGAAACCGGTGACTTGTCAGTGTGGAAAGGTATTGCCCAGGATGCACTGATCATGAACATCGACGACCTGCTGTGTGTGGGTGCGGTAGACAATATACTTGTTTCTTCCACTATCGGACGTAACAAACTGCTTATCCCCGGCGAAGTAATCTCCGCCATTATTAACGGAACGGACGAACTACTGGCCGAACTGCGCGAAATGGGTGTAGGCTGCTATGCCACCGGAGGCGAAACGGCCGATGTGGGCGATCTGGTTCGCACGATCATCGTCGACAGCACCGTGACTTGCCGCATGAAACGTGCAGACGTGGTTGATAACAGTCATATACAAGGGGGCGACGTAATTGTCGGAATGGCATCTTACGGACAGGCTACCTACGAAAAAGAATATAACGGCGGAACAGGCAGCAATGGTCTGACCTCTGCCCGTCACGACGTATTTGCCAAATATCTGGCAACCCAATATCCCGAAAGCTACGATGCAGCAGTTCCCGATGAACTGGTTTATTCAGGCGGACTGAAACTGACCGACAAAATCGAAGAACTGGGTATCGACGCCGGCAAACTGGTGCTTTCCCCTACCCGTACCTATGCTCCGGTAATCAAAGTATTGTTGGATAAACTACGTTCGCAGATACACGGTATGGTACACTGTTCAGGCGGAGCACAAACAAAAGTAATGCACTTCGTCGAAAACAAGCGTGTGACAAAGAACAACCTGTTCCCTGTTCCTCCTCTTTTCCGTATTATTCAGGAACAGAGCGGAACCGATTGGAGCGAAATGTACAAAGTGTTCAACATGGGTCACCGCATGGAGATCTATCTGTCGCCCGAACATGCTGAAGAAGTGATCAGCATTGCCAAGAGCTTCAACATTGATGCACAAATCGTAGGCTTCGTGGAAGAGGCGGATAAGAATGAATTGATTATTGAAAGCGAAAAAGGTCGCTTCGTATATTAATCTGATAAATGGCTGATAATAATTTATTAGGAAGACTGGACGGATTAGTAAGCCGTTTTGAAGAAGTCGGAACACTGATTACCGACCCGGCAGTGATAGCCGATATGAAACGGTTTGTAAAACTCAATAAAGAGTATCGCGATCTGGAGAAGATCGTGACTACCCGAAACGAATATGTCAATACATTAAATGGTATAAATGAAGCACGGCAGATGCTCGATACCGAGCAGGATCCTGAAATGAGGGAAATTGCCCGCGAAGAGTTGGATGCCTGTAATGCCCGCATTCCGGAACTGGAAGAAGAGATCAAGCTGTTGCTTGTTCCGAGCGATCCGGAAGATGATAAGAATGCTATCGTTGAAATTCGTGGCGGAACGGGAGGCGACGAGGCCGCCCTTTTTGCCGGCGACCTCTATCGCATGTATATCAAATACTGCGAAGCCAAAGGCTGGAAAGTCGCCCTGTCAAGTTGCAGCGAAGGTTCGTCGGGCGGATATAAAGAAATTATTTTCACCGTTAGCGGTGAGAAAGCATATGGTACGCTCAAATATGAATCGGGCGTACATCGTGTTCAGCGTGTACCCAGTACTGAAACTCAGGGACGTGTACACACCTCAGCAGCTACCGTGGCTGTGCTCCCCGAAGCAGACGAGTTTGATGTTGAAATTAATGAAGGTGAAATTAAGTGGGATACTTTCCGTTCGGGAGGTGCCGGCGGCCAGAATGTGAACAAGGTCGAATCGGGCGTACGTTTGAGATACGTCTGGAAGAACCCGAACACCGGCGTGAGCGAAGAGATCCTGATCGAATGTACGGAGACGCGCGACCAGCCGAAAAACAAGGAACGCGCACTTACCCGCCTGCGTTCTTTCATTTATGACAAAGAACATCAGAAATACCTGGACGACATTGCCAACAAACGCAAGACAATGGTATCGTCGGGCGACCGATCCGCGAAGATCCGGACATACAACTATCCGCAAGGACGTATCACCGATCATCGTATCAACTACACGATCTATAATTTATCTGCTTTCATGGACGGCGATATACAAGCCTGCATCGACCAACTGACCGTTGCCGAAAATGCAGAACGCCTGAAAGAAGCCGAACTATAACAATTTCACTATTTGACACAAGACAAGATGAACAAGCAACAATTATTCGAAAACATTAAAAAGAAACAATCTTTCCTTTGCGTAGGATTGGATACAGATATAAAAAAAATCCCGCAGCATTTACTCTCTGAAGAAGATCCTATCTTCGCTTTCAACAAGGCAATCATCGATGCTACAGCCGATTACTGTGTAGCTTACAAACCGAACCTGGCTTTCTACGAAAGTCTGGGTGTGAAAGGTATGCTTGCCTTTGAAAAGACTGTTACTTACCTGCGCGAAAACTATCCGGACCAGTTCATTATCGCCGATGCGAAACGTGGCGATATCGGTAACACCTCCGAAATGTATGCCCGCTCTTTCTTCGACCATATCAAAGTGGATGCCGTTACAGTGGCTCCTTACATGGGCGAAGACAGCGTAAAACCGTTCCTGATCTATCCCGAAGCATGGGTAATCCTGCTGGCATTGACTTCAAACAAAGGCTCACAGGATTTCCAGATGACGGAAGATGCCAACGGCGAACGTCTGTTTGAAAAAGTATTGAAGAAATCGCAGGACTGGGCTACCGACGAACAGATGATGTACGTTGTCGGTGCAACTCAGGGAAAAATGTTTCTGGACATCCGTAAACATGCTCCCAACCACTTCCTGTTGGTTCCGGGTGTCGGAGCACAGGGTGGCAGCTTGCAGGAAGTGGCTCAATACGGAATGAACGATCAGTGCGGTTTGCTTGTTAACTCTTCACGTGCGATCATTTACGTAGATAAATCGGAGAATTTTGCCTCATTTGCCCGCGAAGCAGCACAAGCTGTACAACGTGAAATGGCAGGATATCTGCATGATAAGGGAATTATTCCCTGCAAAGCATAGGCTATCCCAATATTTTTCACCATTTTTGCAAACTGCTTTGTTCTTAGTGGAGCAGTCTCAATTCAAAATACAATATAACAAAATAAGTAATGGAGTTATCAGCCCAACAAATAGCGGACTTTCTTGGTGGAACCGTTGATGGCAACCCGGAAGTGAAAGTTAGCAACTTCTCAAAAATAGAGGAAGGACAACCCGGAACACTGACGTTTCTGGCTAATCCCAAGTACGAACATTATATCTATAATACAGAAGCAAGCATTGTTCTGGTGAATAACGACTTTTCTCCGGCTGAACAGATCACCGCTACTTTAGTGAAAGTTGAAAATGCATATTCTGCTCTTGCCATGTTACTCAACCTGGTAGAACAGTCAAAACCTAAAAAAGCCGGTATTTCTTCGGCTGCTTTCATTGCAGCCTCTGCGACAATGGGAGAAGATTGCTTTGTCGGCAACTTTGCCTATATCGGAGAACAGGTAAAGCTGGGTAAGAACTGCCAGATATATCCCAACGCATACATCGGTGATGGCGTGACTATCGGAGATAACTGCATTCTTTATCCGCATACAACCATCTATAACGGATGTAAAATCGGAAATAATTGTATCCTCCATGCCGGTTCAGTGATCGGTTCGGACGGTTTCGGTTTTGCTCCCGAAGGAGAGAATTATAAAAAGATCCCGCAACTGGGGAATGTTGTATTGGAAGACAATGTCGAGATCGGGGCCAATACCACGATCGACCGTGCCGTGATGGGGTCAACCATCATCCGCCGCGGTGTGAAACTGGATAACCTGGTGCAGATCGCCCATAACGTAGAAGTCGGAGAAAATACTGTAATGGCAGCCCAGGTAGGTATCGCCGGTTCAGTCAAGATCGGCAGCCATTGTATGTTTGGCGGACAGGTAGGACTGGCCGGACATATCCATATTGCCGACGGCGTCGTATTCGGTGCACAATCCGGTGTGATCAGCGACATCAAGGAAGCTAAGACTGTATTGGGTGCTCCGGCTATCGACGCGAAGAACTTCATGCGTTCAAGCGCCGTATTCAACCGCCTGCCCGATATGTACCGTACACTGGGACAGTTGCAACGCGAGATCGAACAATTAAAAAAGGAAATCAATAAATAATTAATATACGTATGCAGAAACAAAAGACGCTAGCCAAGAGTTTCTCGATGCAAGGTAAAGGCTTGCATACCGGACTGGACATACAGATCACGTTCAATCCGGCACCGGAAAACCACGGATACAAAATTAAACGTGTTGACCTGGAAGGACAACCTGTTATTGATGCGTTGGCAGAAAACGTAGCCAGTACACAAAGAGGTACCGTTTTATCAAAGAACGGCATCCAGATCAGCACAGTTGAACACGCAATGGCAGCATTATATGCCTACGAAATCGACAATTGCCTGATTGAAGTGAACGCTCCCGAGTTTCCGATTCTGGACGGTAGCTCACGTTTCTTCTCTGAAGAGATCCGGAAAGCAGGAATCGTTGAACAGAACGCTCCGAAAGATTTTTACATCGTAAAACATAAGATCGAAGTAAAAGACGAAGAAACAGGCTCTTCACTGATCATCCTCCCTGACGAGAAGTTCAGTGTGAATGTGCTGATCTCCTTCGATTCGCCCGTTTTATCCAATCAGTTCGCCACTATGAACGATCTGAGCGAGTTTCCCGAAGAAATTGCCGCTTCCCGTACATTTGTATTCGTTCGTGAAGTGGAAATGCTCCGCCAGAACAACCTGATCAAAGGCGGTGACCTGGACAATGCAATCGTAATCTACGACCAGAAAATGCCGCAGGAAACACTTGACAAACTGGCAGACGAAGTCGGCATACCCCACAAAGACGTATGCGACCTGGGTTACATCAACAACAAACCGCTGGTATTCGACAACGAACCGGCACGCCATAAACTGATTGACGTACTGGGCGACCTGGCACTGATCGGCAAGCCTATCCGCGGACGCATCATCGCAACCCGCCCCGGACATAAGATCAACAACCAGTTGGCCCGCATGATCCGCAAGGACATCAAATTAAACGAAGTACAAGCTCCGATTTACGATCCGAACGTAGCTCCGATCATGGACATCAACCGTATCCGCGAGTTGCTTCCCCACCGTTACCCCTTCCTGCTGGTCGACAAGATCATTGAAATAGGCGGTAACTATATCGTCGGAATAAAAAATATCACGACAAACGAACCGTTCTTTACCGGACACTTCCCGCAGGAACCTGTTACACCGGGTGTATTGCTGGTTGAAGCGATGGCACAGACCGGAGGTTTGCTCGTTCTGAATTCAGTAGACGAACCGGAACGCTATTCAACTTATTTCATGAAGATCGATGGCGTTAAATTCCGTCAGAAAGTAGTACCGGGAGATACACTGATCCTGCGTCTGGAACTGCTGGCTCCTATCCGCCGCGGTATTTCTACGATGAAAGGTTATATCTTCGTTGGCGATAAGCTGGTTTGCGAAGCTGAATTTATGGCTCAGATCATTAAAAACAAATAATAATAACAGAAGAAGGCAATGAATCAATCCCCTTTAGCAGTCGTTCATCCCGAAGCAAAGATCGGCCAGAATGTAACGATAGATCCTTTTGCAGTGATTGAAAAGGATGTAGTAATAGGCGACAATTGTCATATTTATTCACATGCAGTCATTCTCGACGGGGCAAGGATCGGAGACAACTGTTCCATCTTCCCGGGAGCTGTAATTGCCGGTATTCCACAGGATCTCAAGTTCAAAGGAGAGCAGACCACCGCTGAAATCGGAAAAAATACGACGATCCGCGAGTGTGTCACGATCAACCGGGGAACAGCATCAAAGGGAAAGACCATAGTCGGAAGCGATTGCCTGATTATGGCATATTCCCATATCGCACACGATTGCGTGCTGAAAGATCATATTATCCTCGGGAACGCATCCCAGATAGCCGGAGAAGTGGAGATTGACGATTTTGCTATTGTCAGCGGCGGCAGCCTGGTTCACCAGTTTACCCGCATATCGAAACATGTGATGGTACAGGGCGGCTCCCGTATCGGTAAAGATATTCCGCCTTATACGTTGATCGGCCGCGACCCGATTGTTTACTGTGGCATCAATATCGTAGGATTGCGCCGCCGTGGGTTCACCAACCAGCAGGTATTCCTGATACAGGATATCTACCGTACGTTATATACCCGTGGCCTGAATAATACGGAAGCCATCAAGGCTATCGAGACCGAATACGAAGCCAGCGAAGAAAGAGACCTGATACTCAACTTTATCAAGACTTCCGAACGCGGTATCGTAAGAGGTTCGATCGACGAATAATAATGTGCTAATCAGGCAATATGCCAATACGCCAATGAAAATATCAACAGATAGTATTTTTATTGGTATATTGGCATATTATTTTATTGGCACATTATTTTTATTTTACTACTTTTGAACCAACAAAAAACTAAAAAGACTATGGTATTTAGATTCCTCATTCTATCAGATGAAGTAGATGACTTCAAACGCGAAATCAAGATTGATGCGGAAGCAACTTTCCTTGATCTGCACGACGCCATCCTTGAGTCGGTTGGCTACACGAAAGATCAGATGTGCTCTTTCTTTATTTGTGACGACGATTGGAGCAAAAATACGGAAATTACATTAGTTGAAATGGACACCACTTCGGAAGTGGATAACTATATAATGGCTGAAACTCGTCTGGAAGAATTGCTTGAAGACGAACACCAGAAACTTATGTTCGTTTTCGACTATATGACCGAACGTGCTTTCTTCATGGAGCTCCGCGAAATAGAGCCGGGTAAAGATCTCGATAAAGCAATCGTCAGCAAATCAATAGGTGTCGCACCTGCCCAGACGATCGACTTCGATGAGTTCGAAACCAAAAACGGAAGCACAGAGATCGGCGAAGACTTTTATGGTGACTCAGAATATGACATCGACGAACTGGACAAAGGCGGTTTCGAAGGTTTAGGCGACGTACCGATGGAAAACCCGTACGACGACGAGCGTTTTTAATTGATGAACTCCCTTGTCATATTACTCGGGCCGACAGGAGTCGGAAAGACCGAACTGAGCCTGCGCGTAGCAGAACATTTCGGTTCGCCTATTATTTCCTCCGACTCCCGTCAGCTCTATAAAGACCTGCCTATCGGAACGGCAGCTCCCACCGCCGAACAAATGGCAAGAGTAAAACATTATATGGTCGGGACACTGGACCTGACCGATTATTACAGCGCCAGTAACTTTGAAGAAGACGTAATCTGCCTCCTGGAAACACTCCACCGTACCACTCCAACCGTTGTAATGACAGGCGGTTCCATGATGTACATCGACGCCGTATGTAAAGGCATTGACGATATTCCAACCGTCACCCCCGATATACGTGAGGCTATTTACGCCCAGTTCGAACGTGAAGGACTGGAAAATATCCTACAGGAGTTAAAAGAATCCGACCCTGTCCATTATGAAGAAGTAGACCGGATGAACTACAAACGGGTAATCCATGCCGTCGAGATATGCCGGATGACAGGAAAGCCTTATTCATCTTTCCGCACCAATATAAAGAAAGAACGCCCATTTAAAATCATTAAAGTGGGACTGACACGCGACCGCGAAGAATTATGCGACCGCATCAACCGCCGTGTCGATCAGATGATGGCTGACGGCCTGCTGGAAGAAGCGCGCAAAGTCTACCCTTTCCGCCACCTGAACTCACTCAATACGGTCGGCTATAAAGAACTGTTCAACTATTTCGACGGAGAATGGCCGCTCGACCTGGCCGTAGAGAAAATACGGCGCAACTCCCGTGTCTATGCCCGCAAACAAATGACCTGGTTTAAACGGGACGAAGAGATCAAATGGTTTCATCCGGACGAAGAAACAGAAATATTACGGTATCTGGATGGGATAATTAAAAACCAATAGCATGTTGAGGATGGAATGCCCTCTTCAAACGATTTATCAAACCAACTATCATACTATCATTTAAAATCATAAGAGATTAATTACAAGACTATTACCCTATGACAGTTGTTATTATTAACTATCATATAACTATCAGGCAACTATCATAGTCTTATCCAAAGGTCCAGTGTAAGCTTCTTTTTTTGCTGAAGTATATGACTTATTTTCAAGGAAGTAATTACTTATGTTGTTCGAGACCCGGGTCTCAAGGTTGCCAACACCCGGGTCTGAGCATCGTCAACATCCGGGTGTCAAACAGGATAAAACGGGCATCCTGACAACAATAAATAGTTGTTTCGATGAAATAAGTCTATATATTTCGGCAAAAAAGACTTGGGATAGAGGCTTTTTAATAGATACAGGAACGATAGTTTAGTTAAAACAATGTAAATATGATCGTTGCATGATAGATAAATGATAGTTAATAACAACAACCATCATAGGGTAACACACTCATTATACGCATATTACATCAAATTATGATAGTATGATAGTTGAATTCAAAATTAAACCCATAGCTGGTTCACTGATATTTGCTACATTTAACGGAAATAGCAACTATAATCCCCGAGGTGGGTTCATTGTACGCCGATTACTTATTTACTTCTTAAATACCAGGTATACCGCCGCTACCAAAAGCAAGCAAGCCAATGCATGATTCCATTTAAACGATTCCCCTTTAAAGGCGATCGCACTGAAAGCCACGAATACGACAAGCGTAATAACCTCCTGTATTACTTTTAATTGTATCAGATTGAACGGTCCGCCATTCTCCCTGAATCCCATACGGTTTGCCGGTACCTGAAAACAATATTCGAAGAAAGCGAGAAACCAACTGAATAAGATCACACCGATCAACGGCAAATGTTCGAACCAACTGAACTGCTGTTTCATCTTCAGGTGGCCGTACCAGGCACATGTCATAAAAATATTTGATACGACCAATAACAGAATAGTATAAAAACCCTGCATAACTTATTTATTTTTTTGAGGAAGATAATCCTGTTGTACATTCGACATACTGTTCCAGATGCTGTAACGTGCTTCCGGATTTATAGCTTCGAGCCGGGCCAGGACCTCTTTCATATCCGAACGGCTGGAACCGGACTCATACGGACAGTTCTTTATTTGTTTACGATACCCTTTCCATTCGGCAATACGGACCAGTTCTTTTTCTTCAACCAGACACATCGGACGGATGATCTCCATATCGAACTTATCCATCTTCAACCGCGGAGGCATAGTCCCGAAAGCCCCCTGATGGGTTATATTCATCAGTAATGTTTCGATAATATCATCCTGATGATGCCCCAGGGCGATCTTATTGCAATTATGCTTCTTGGCTATATCAAACAAGGCCTTTCGCCGTGTCCAGGAACAAAGAAAACAAGGAGACTTACGTGTATCGGTAGAAGCGTCGAAACTCGTTTCGTGAATGATAAACGGTAATCCGTGTTCATCGGCACAGCTTTTCAGGTACTCCGCATCCGAGCAATAAGGAATATTCGTCATCACCACATGCGCCACGACCACTTCAAAGCGGGGATTGTAGATTTTTGAACGACGCCCCAGCAGGTCGACAAGGGCAAGCGAATCCTTTCCACCCGACAATCCGATCAGGATGCGGTCACCATTGGCGATCAGGCTATATTCGAAAATTGCCCTCTTCACTTTCTCTTCTATTTTCCGGAACAGGAGTTCTTCTGCTGTCAACTTTGCCATATCTACTCTAAATCGGGCACAAAAATAGATATTTATCTAATGAATTGTACGCTTAACTAAAAATATTATTATCTTTGAATCAGTATAATTATATCATAACAAGAGACAATGAGCCGGTTATCTAAAAAACTGTTTTACACAATTGGAATTACATTTCTTTGCTGCAGCCTGCAGGCACAGAGCCTGGACCAGGCCAAAAAACTATACAACGAAGGACAATACGCTGAAGCTAAACCTGCCTTTGAGAAACTGGTGAAACAAGCTCCCAGCAACTCGTCCTATAATCATTGGTATGGTGTGTGTTGTTACGAGACCGGAGATCTGGCCGGTGCCGAAAAACATCTGAAAGTGGCAGTCAAGCGCAAAGTTCAGGAAGCTTATCGCTATCTGTCGGATGTTTATTATCAGACCTACCGTTTTGATGAAGCGGCTGAAATGATGGAAGAATACATCGACCTGCTGACTAAAAAGAAACAGGACACACAAGCATTCGAAGAAAAACTCAGTCTGGCTGAGAACGCCCACCGGATGATGGAAAAGACGGAAGATGTACAGATTATAGACAGTATCGTTGTCGACAAAGATGATTTTCTGGCAGCTTATACACTGAGCGAAGAAAGCGGCACATTGACTTCTTTCAAAGATTTCTTCCAGACAAATGAACCTGTATCCTCAACGGTTTATATGAACCAGAAGAGTGACAAGATTTATTATGCCCATGCAACAGACAACGACCGCTACTGCCTTTTCACCCAATCCAGATTGATGGACAAATGGGGGGATGAAAAACAGTTGCCGATGAATATCAACAGCAACGATGACGACAATTATCCTTTTGTTCTGTCTGACGGAGTCACCATCTACTATGCCTCCAAAGGAAACGGTTCATTAGGCGGATACGACCTGTTCGTTACACGCTACAACATCAACTCCGATACTTATCTGGCACCGGAGCAGTTAAGCATGCCTTTCAACTCACCGTTCAATGATTATATGATGGTGTATGATGAAACCAAGGAGTTGGGATGGTTCGTATCAGACCGCTTCCAGCCCGAAGATAAAGTATGTGTTTACCTGTTCATCCCGAACAATGAACACAGCCGCGTGGAAAGTGAAGATATCGAAATGAAACGTGCCCGTGCCGCCATCACTTCCATTCAGGACTCATGGAAACCGGGAAGCGACTACAGCAATCTGGTCGAACTGGCCCATAAAGAAATACCTTACGGGGAAGCGAAAATCGAAAAAGATTTCGAGTTCGTGATAAACAACAGCCTGGTTTACTATAAACTGGACGATATCAAAAGTCCGGAAGCAAAGAGTTACTATGGAAAAGTTGTCTCACTGAACAAACAGATAAAAGAACTGAATGATAAACTGGCCGACCTCAGAGCCTCCTATTCTTCCGGGAACAGTGCAAAGAAGGAACAGTTGAAACCGGCAATTCTTGAAGCGGAAGAGCAATTAAACAGTCTGCTCGACCAGCCTGAAGAGTTGGAAAAGAAAGCTCGTAATACGGAGATAAACTATTTAAAAAGTAACAGATAATTCAACCGCGACTATTATGATTTGGGAAATAACCATTATTGTCTTTTTGATGCTGGTAGCCATCGTGCTTATCCTGCTGGAAATATTCCTTTTGCCGGGAATAACAATTGCCGGTGTCGGAGGATTTCTTTTCGCGGCATCAGGCGTTATTTATGCCTATACGGTAGGTGAAACGGCCGGACATATCACATTGTTCCTGTCGTTAACAGCCTTTGCCGCCTCATTTGTATGGTTATTACGTGCCCGGTCATTCAACAAGGTCGCCCTGAAAACGGATGTCGACTCCAAACTGACTTCAAGCCGTGACCTGGGCATCGAACCGGGTGACGAAGGTATCACCCTTTCACGCCTTGCCCCCATCGGCAAAGCACGCATCAAGGGCATCACTGTCGAGGCGAAGTCGATGGATGAATTGATAGACGAAAACACGCCGGTCGAAGTACTGCGTGTCGACGGTTATAACGTATTGGTTAAGAGAAAAGAACAAACAGATATTCACGCTTAATTAAATTTATATGGAAGAATTGAACTATTTGCCTTTTATCCTACTGGGTGCAGCGGTATTGCTGCTGGCAATTTTCTTTTACTATGTGCCGTTCCTGCTATGGATCTCGGCCAAAGTATCGGGTGTAAACATCTCGCTGATACAGCTGTTTTTGATGCGTATCCGTAATGTACCTCCTTATGTTATCGCCCGTGCCATGATCGAAGCACACAAAGCCGGTCTGAAGTCGCTGACCCGTGATGAACTGGAAGCACACTATCTGGCAGGCGGACATGTTGAGAAAGTGGTTCATGCACTGGTATCTGCCTCCAAGGCAAATATAGACCTGCCTTTCCAGATGGCAACAGCTATCGACCTGGCAGGCCGTGACGTATTCGAAGCCGTTCAGATGTCGGTTAACCCGAAAGTGATCGATACTCCTCCTGTAACTGCCGTTGCAAAAGATGGTATCCAGCTGATTGCCAAAGCCCGTGTAACCGTTCGTGCCAACATCAAACAGTTGGTCGGTGGTGCCGGTGAAGAGACTATCCTTGCCCGTGTAGGTGAAGGTATCGTATCGTCCATCGGTTCGTCCGAAAGCCATAAAACGGTATTGGAAAACCCGGACTCAATCTCTAAGCTGGTACTCCGTAAGGGGCTTGATGCCGGTACGGCATTTGAAATCCTGTCCATCGATATCGCGGATATCGATATAGGTAAGAACATCGGTGCATTCCTTCAAATGGACCAGGCACAAGCTGATAAGAACATCGCCCAGGCTAAAGCCGAAGAACGCCGTGCAATGGCTGTTGCTTTAGAACAGGAAATGAAAGCAAAAGCTCAGGAAGCCCGCGCCAAAGTGATCGAAGCAGAGGCAGAAGTTCCGAAAGCAATGGCAGAAGCCTTCCGCTCCGGAAACCTGGGTATCATGGATTATTATAAGATGAAGAACATTGATGCCGATACATCTATGCGTGAAGCAATAGCCAAACCGACCAGTGCTCCTTCAAAACCGCTTAAAGACTAATCAGATGAGAGTCATTCCCGAATCCGAATTAATTATAAATGCAGATGGAAGCGCCTTCCATCTGCATCTTAAGCCGGAGCAGCTGGCAGACAGAGTAGTCCTGGTAGGCGACCCCGACCGGGTGTCAACCGTTGCCTCTTACTTCGACACACAAGAATGCGAAGTATCCAGCCGGGAGTTCCACACTATAACCGGTACCTATAAAGGAAAGCGTATCACAGTTGTATCCCACGGCATCGGAACGGACAATATAGATATTGTACTGAACGAACTGGATGCACTGGCCAATATCGACTTCTCTACCCGTACCGTAAAACCGACATTTAAACAATTGACTTTGGTTCGCGTCGGGACATCGGGAGGTCTGCAACCGTTTGTTCCTGTCGGCACGTACGTTGCCGCTGAAAAATCCATTGGTTTCGATGGTGTCATTTACTTCTATGCAAACACCGAACGTGCCAGGGATACAGCTTTTGAAGCAGCTTTGAAGGAACAATTGGACTGGAAACTTTCCGGCCTTTCTCCTTATGTCGTACCAGCCGATCATTCTCTGATCGAACAAATTACCGGAAACGATATTATCCGTGGCGTGACAATAGCTGCAAACGGATTTTATGGACCGCAGGGCCGTGAACTTCGTCTGCCTCTCGCCGACCCCAAATTGAATGAAAAGATTGAAGCATTCAATTATAATGGAAGGCAAATCACAAACTTCGAGATGGAAAGTTCTTCACTTGCCGGTCTTGCCGCCCTGATGGGACATCGCGCCATGACAGTCTGCTGCATCATTGCCGGCCGGGTAGACAAGAACATGAACACCAATTATAAAGGTTCATTAACCGGATTGATTGAAACAGTATTAGAACGCATCTGATCAACACATTATGGACTGGGAAAAAACAATCATCGATTCGTTGGAATGGGGTAAAGAGATTTCCAACCGGGAAGAAAAACAAAAAGTAGCCGACAAGATCGCCTCTATGGTAAAAGACGGCGACATTATCGGCGTAGGTTCAGGCTCAACGGCTTATCTGGCATTATTGAAAATAGCCGACCGTATCCGGACCGAACAGTTACATATCCATGCCATTCCTACTTCCCAGGAGATAAAGATGGCTTGTGCCAAACTCGGTATCCCCCTGACAAGCCTGCTTGAACACAAACCGAACTGGACTTTTGACGGAGCGGACGAAATCGATCCCAATCATAATATGATCAAAGGACGTGGCGGTGCCATGTTCAAAGAAAAACTATTGATTAGTTCCAGTCCGCAAACCTTCATTATTGCTGATCCTTCCAAAATGGTTTCGAAGCTGGGTTCCCGTTTCCCCGTTCCGGTAGAAATCTTTCCGGATGCATTGATACATGCGGACCAGGCTCTCCGGTCATTAAGTCCGGTTGACATAAAACTTCGGATGGCACAAGGCAAGGACGGTCCGATTATCACCGAAAACGGGAATCTGATACTCGATGTATGGTTCAACAATATACCCGACAATCTGGAGAATGCAATCAAGTCCATCACTGGTGTGATAGAAAGCGGACTTTTTATGCATTATGAGGTAAAGATCATTTCATAAATCCCTGATCTTTTAAAACCTTCAACAGCACTTCGGAGAAATACTCATTATTCTTTTTCGTATAACGAACATCAGTAAACACCTGTGCCAGTGTTTCCTTATTGTTTTCTTTCACAAACTGTTTATTGACTTCCAGTGCTTCCTTTTCACCATATAATTCGTCTATCATATCCGGAGTATAATCTACATAAGCCTCCTGATGAATCACGGCAGCCAAAGGGAGTCGTTCCACCTGCTCCGGCAACGGCATAGCCGGATAACCGACAGTTACAGTAACGATAGGCACAACGAGGCGGGGTAAAGACAACGCTTCGATAATTTTATCGGCATTATAGGCAGTCGTCCCCAAATAGCAGATACCCAAACCATTCTCTTCAGCCGCATCACAGAAAGCCTGTGCAAACAGCATCGCATCAATTGTAGAAGCAATGAAAGTCTGCAAATTATCAAACCCGGCTTCCGCTTTCCGCTGTTCCGCCCATTTCACAAAACGGTTGGCATCGGCACAGAAAGTCAACACTACCGGAGCCGTCGTAATCATTGGCTGATTAAAATGAGCCGGGGCCAGTTTCTCCTTATTGGACTGGTCACGGGTAACAACCACACTGTATAACTGCATATTACCGGTATTGGAAGCACGGACTGCCACTTCCAGCAATTCATTCAACAACTCTTCGGGAATATCCTGCTCTGTATATTTGCGGATAGTCCTACGATTTTTCATTATATCTATCATAATCTATACTTTATTATAAGAAGTCTATCAATAACAAAGTCCTAACAACCAGATCGGGAGTTTGTTGTTCTGACTTTTGGGTTGACCGTAGATAGCGGCAAACGCATTATCCAACTCTTTGATCCGATCATAATCCATCAACGGATCGCCAACCATAAAAATATATTTGTCGTTTATCAGAAAGTCATTATTCTCAAACAACTCAACCGTTGCAAAATTAGATAACTGATCGACAAAGAAAGTCTCTCCCAATATCACACGGTCATTCACATCCTCTTCAAAAGCCATCAATAAATTGGTATTACCTATATAAGTTTTCTGAAGACGATTCTGAGTCTGCTTTTTAGACTGATAATATCTTATGCAAACCGCATCCGTCAGATAATCAAAATACCGCTTGACATCCGTCCGCTCTAACTTCAACAGAGTAGCCAGGTCGGCTACGTCAGCCACATCGGGTATCTGACCGGAAATAGACATCATTAGCCTTTTAATATCCTTCAATTCCCGATATTCCAATGGATAAAGAGGAGGCAGATCAACATCGACCATCTCTCTCACCCGGTCCTGCAAACGAAATGGAAATGCATCCGGATCATCCCAATAAAACGGATAACAACCATGTTCCAGATAGTTACGGAAGATAGGGGCAACGACAATCTGGTCGTTCACATTCCTCGATATTTCCACATGGTTTTCCAGCAAATCATCCAGAGAAACCGGAGGCAAATCCAAGACACATTCATACGAAAGGTATTCCCTAAAGGACATGGTAGCCAATGTATAACAAGACACTTGGTTCTTAAATCCTTTCTTCACTTTTGAAACCGGAAGTAACGAAGAAGAAGCAAAAACAATATTCAGATTCGGACAACGTTCCAGCAACTTCCTGGTCTCCGCCATCCAATCGGCATAACGGTGCACGCTGTCCAAAAACAGATGCGTACCTCCCTCCTTATAGAACTGCATAGCCACGTTGACCATTTTTTCCCGTTGAAAAAGAATGCTGTCCAGATTCAAATACAAGGCTTTATCCGAATCATCGAAAGCCTGTTTTATCCGTTGCAGCAACAAGGTTGTTTTCCCGACACCTTGCGAGCCAAAAATTCCAATCAGACGATCATCCCACTGTATCTGTTTATAAAGATATCGCTGAAAATTGCATCTTATCCCCTTCAGTAATTGCTGATGGTTTACTTGGTATATGTCCATAAACTAAACTATTTGATACAAATGTAATACATTATGATAAATAAACATGTAAATTTGCATGACAAAAACCAATAAGAGAATGGACAAATCAAAAGTTTACTTTACTAATCTTCGCACAACTCCATCCAGTAACTTGCTGGATAAAATGGAGCGCCTTGTTAAGCGCGCCGGCATTACAAACATTGATTTTAAGAATCAGTTTGTAGCAATTAAGATTCATTTCGGAGAACCGGGGAACCTGGCTTACATCCGTCCCAATTATGCCGCCCGCATGGCTACTTTGCTTCGTTCATTAGGGGCAAAACCCTTTCTTACAGATTGCAACACATTATATTCCGGCCGCCGCTCGAATGCCGTAGATCATCTGGAAAGCGCCATGGAAAATGGTTTCAACCCTATCTCAGCCAAATGCGAAGTGATTATCGCAGACGGACTAAAAGGGACGGATTACCGCGAAATAGAAATAAACGGTGAATATTGTAAAGCACCAAAGATCGGAGCTGCCATCGTCGATGCAGATATTGTATTGACCATGAACCACTTCAAAGGACATGAACAGACAGGTTTCGGCGGTGCTTTGAAAAACCTGGGCATGGGTTGTGCCAGTGTCGGAGGTAAGCTGGAATTACATTCAGCCTCCCAACCGATCGTAGACCGCGAAAACTGTAAAAGTTGTAATATCTGTGTAAAACACTGCGCTCATGACGCCATTCACCTGGATGGCAGCAAAATAGCAACAATCGACTATGAGAAATGTGTCGGTTGCGGCCAGTGTGTTGCCCTTTGCCAATATGACGCAGCGGTCATGGGTGATGGAGACACATCGGAACGGCTCAACTATAAAATTGCCGAATATTCAAAAGCGGTATTACTCGATAAACCGAATTTCCATATCAGTTTTATCATGAATGTCTCTCCCGAATGCGATTGCTGGAATCATAATGATGCCGCTATCGTTCCCGACCTGGGTATCGCCGCATCATTCGACCCGGTTGCTTTGGATAAAGCCTGTGCCGATATAGTCATCAACGCTCCGATTCTGGAGACCGGCAACCGCCTTTCGGATTCGCCTCATCACGACCATTTGGAAGGATGCGACAAATTCCACATCATGCATCCGGAAACCAACTGGCAGGCCGGACTGGAACATGCCGAAAAAATCGGACTGGGAACTCAGGAATATGAACTAATAACCGTATAACTTAGCTGACAGTTGACAGTTTTGTCACTGGTATCTCTGTCAACTGTCAACTGTCAACTGTCAACTAATATATGATTTATCAAGAAACAATCTGTGCCATATCGACAGCCCCCGGAGCCGGAGGCGTAGCTGTTATCCGTGTATCCGGCACTGAGGCTATAACAATTTGTGACACAATCTTCACGCCTAAGATCGAGGGAAAGAATCTTCAGAACCAAAAAGCCTATACCTTACGCTACGGTAGTATCCGCCGCGGGGAAGAGTTGATCGACGATGTACTTATCGCCCTCTTTCGCGCTCCTCATTCATTTACAGGAGAAGACACTGTCGAGATTACTTGTCACGGTTCGGTTTATATCCAGCAACAGATCCTTCAGTTACTGATTGAAAAGGGATGCCGTTCTGCACTCCCCGGAGAATATACACAACGTGCTTTCCTGAACGGAAAGATGGACCTGAGCCAGGCAGAAGCTGTAGCCGACCTGATCGCATCCACATCAGCCGGTATGCACAAACTGGCTATTAACCAGATGCGTGGCGGTTTCAGTAATGAATTGACCAAACTGCGCAGTCAACTACTCGATTTCACTTCATTGATCGAGCTGGAGCTTGATTTCAGTGAAGAAGACGTCGAGTTCGCCGACCGCACCAATCTGAAGCAACTGGCAACTGGCATCGAACAACTGATCCGCAAACTGGCTGATTCATTCAGTGTCGGAAACGCCATCAAAAACGGTATTCCGGTTGCCATTATCGGAGAGACAAATGCCGGTAAATCAACCTTGCTCAATTTACTCGTCGGTGAGGAACGTGCCATCGTTTCCGACATCCACGGAACAACCCGCGATGTGATAGAAGATACGATCAATCTCTCAGGAGTGACTTTCCGCTTTATCGACACGGCCGGAATCCGCGAAACCAACGATACCATTGAAAGCCTTGGTATCGAACGCACTTTTCAAAAGCTCCGCCAGGCATCCATCGTCCTTTGGGTAATCGACCTGAACACTCCGGCGGAACAGATTGAAGAACTGGCTAAAGTGATTATCCCGAAAGCAGAAGACAAAAAGGTAATCCTTGTTTTCAACAAATCCGACTTGCTTTCGTCCGATGAACTGGAGCTCAAGCAACAATTGCTTAACAATATTCCAGCTGACCGCATATACATTTCCGCCAAACAACAGGAAAATACCGAAGTACTCAAGCAGCATCTGATCCAGGCCGCCGCTTTACCCGAAGTATCTCAAAACGACGTCATCGTCACAAACATCCGCCACTACGAAGCCCTAACAAAAGCCCACGAAGCCATCCTCCGTGTAATCAACGGCCTGGAAATGAATATCTCCGGGGATTTTCTGAGCCAAGATATCAGGGAATGCATGCATTATCTTGGAGAAATTACGGGACAGATTAGTAATGATGAAATATTGGGGAATATTTTCGGGAAGTTTTGCATCGGAAAGTAAAGTAAGTAAAACGGAAAGCAAAAGGCATACAAAACGGGTGTAATCAATGATAGATAACAGTTAATCAATCAATGTTTTACACACCATATAAACCGATATAAAATTTTTCTCTGATTATACCCGTTTTATTATTTTTTTGTTGTTATTTTGTTGCTCGTATCGAAAACAGCAACAAAAGCAACAAAAATTATGGGAAAATCGAAAGAACCGATAAGGCTCAGACAGAGAAAGACCGCTTCGGGGAATATCACGTTATACCTCGACATCTACCTGAACGGGAAAAGGTCTTATGAATACTTGAAACTCTATCTTATCCCTGAAACGAACAGAAAGGATAAGGAGAAGAACCGTCAGACGCTTCAACTCGCCGAGGCGATAAAAGCCAAGCGGGTTGTTGAACTTCAAAACGGAGAATACGGTTTTAACGCCGCCTACAAACTTGAAACGAACTTTCTTGACTATTACCGGGCTATGTGTGAGAAACGTCACGGCAACCCCGAGAGCCGGGGAAACTGGGGTAATTGGTATAGCTGCCTCAAACACCTTGAACGGTATTGCAAGCCTAACACCACATTCAAGGACATAACACCTGAATGGATAATCGGTTTTCGTGAACACCTTGACAAGAACGCCCGTTGCAGAGACAAACGGAAGATTATCACAACGGAAGAAGTGACAAAGCCGCTTTCACAAAACAGCAAGGTCAGTTACTTCAACAAACTCCGTGCCTGCATCAACCAAGCATTTGAAGACAGGATAATACCGCATAACCCACTTCGTGGCATTGAGGGTTTCAAACAAGCTGAAACGGAAAGAAGTTATCTGACATTGGAAGAAGTCAAGGCGATGGCTGCTGCCCATTGCAAATACCCAGCCTTGAAAAATGCGTTCATGTTCTCATGCCTGACAGGTCTTCGCAAATCAGACATTGAGAAACTCCGTTGGCGTGAAGTTCAGCAGCAAGGAGACTTTACCCGGATAATCTTCAAACAGAAGAAGACGGGCGGGCAAGAATACCTTGACATCAATAAACAAGCGGTTCAATACATGGGGGTTCGCCGTGAACCTGATGACCGGGTTTTTGTCGGTTTCAAATACAGTGCCTATATGATAGCTGAGTTAAGGATGTGGGCAAATAGGGCGGGAATAACAAAAGACATCACGTTCCATTCAGGGCGGCACACATTCGCTGTCCTCATGCTTGACCTCGGCGCAGAAATCTACACGGTTCAGAAACTTCTCGGGCACAAGGAACTTTCAACAACACAGATTTACGCGAAAATCCTTGATAAGAAAAAGCAGGAGGCGGTTGCGATGATACCCGATATTTTCGGGGCTGATGACAACAAGGAATAAGGGACGGGGGCAGCTTCACGGCTTTGCCCCCGTCCTCGTTTCATAGAAATCCCCCTCGCCTGTCAGAAGCCAGCGTGCGGAAACCTTGTATTCTTTCACTATATAAGTCAACCAAGCGGGTTGAAAAATGTCACTTGCCAAGTTCTTTTCAAGTTTGTTCAAATTCCAACGATTTATATCAAACTCACGTGTAAAAGTCTGTTTTCCTCTTATCTTCCCGTCATCTTTCAGGCGGTAAAGAGCCTCAAAAAAACGGCGTACTACCTTTTGGCTGTCTTCTGTCTGCATAATTCATCTGATTTAGCGGCTGCGGTTGCAAATTTGGTGTTAATTTCTCTCTCCCGGAGATTAAGGCGTTCCCTCCATGATTGAAGCGTGTCGGGGCTGAAATCGGCTTTCTCCCCCTCTCTTACTTGACGTTCAAACATGCGGAGTTCATCGGGTGTCATAACGGGAATGAAACGTTCAAGTTCCATGACCTGAAAAACGTGTTCAAGGGCTTCACGGCGCAAGTCCGCTTGTTTCTCATCACTCAGCATTTCCCCCTGCCCTGTCAAGAACCAACGGGCGTTTATCTCGGGCAAAGCCTCAATGATTGAGACCACGGGTTGCAAGCCGAAATCAACACCTTTCAGAAGTTTAGACAGATATTGCGGCGACCAATTCAAAAGGGCTGCAAAGGCGGTCTGTCTCCCGCCAGTCTTATACTTTATAATATCTTGAAGTCTTCTATTCATATCCATATTTAGGTATTTTGAAAACACTTTTCCCGACAACCGCTATACGGCAACGGCAGAGCTTGCATTCCCTTCCCGGCGGGCATTGATTTTTTTGTTTTCCTGAATCTGTTCTTTCAGCATTTCCATTAATTCATCTATTTGCTTGTCACGGACTGAAAGGCTTTCCGCTTGCTGCTTGATGATTTCCCAAGCATCTTTAGGAACAGCCACCCCGCCGTCTTCACTGTTCAGATTATTAGAAAGGAACATTTCTCCCTCGCCTGATTGAAGCCAAACAAAGTTTATATTTTCATCAAGGGAACAAATTCGCTTCATAAACTTCTCGGAAAGAGGTACTTTACCCGTAACAATCTGAGAGAAAGAAGACTTTGTATATCCCAGAGTTTCAGCCAAAGCCCTTTCATTTTCCGCTATTTCCTTGAAAATAAGCCAATTTATAACTTTTTTCAATCGTCTAAGATGTTCCATTAGTAAATATAATTATTGTTAAATTATAAATTTAATTTCGATTTATTCTTTCAAAATAATTACTTTGTTTATATTTGCACCGTCATACAATTTTGTATGCGGACAAATATACGAAATAATAAATAAAATCGGAATAAACTGATAAGTAAATTTTTGATATGGAAAGAATTACTGACAAACTCAAAAAACTTCTCGCTCTCGCAGAACGGGGATGCGGAGGGGAGGCAGAGAACGCCCGCCGTCTTCTTGAAGAACATCTGAGAAAATACGGTATGACGCTTGAAGACATCTGCGAAAACAATATTTCACGCAGGACATTCAAGTATAGGAACAAAGAAGAACGCACGATTATCATTCAAGTCTTCCTATCGGTTCTTGGTAGCAAGAGCGAAGCATTTAATGGGTCAACTTACAGTGCTTCAAAGAAGACAATCTACATAGACCTGACAGACTTGGAATATGCCGAAATATCCGACATGGTTGCGTTCTTCAAGTCTCAGTTTAACAAAGAGAAAAAACGCCTAATGAAAGACATTCTCCACGCTTTCGTCAACAAACATAACATCTTTGATTGTACCCCTAACGATGATGACAAGGCAAGCGACAAGGAAATAGACCTTGAAGAACTCATGCGCATTTTATCCCTATCAAATGGTATGGAAGACGTGACATACAGAAAAGCAATTTCAAACAAATGACGATATGGAAACAATGATTTTTAAGACACCTTGCCAAACAGAACGGGAAACCCGTGACTTGGCTATTTACAACGAGTATAACGCCCTGATTGCCGTTGAGGGACAGAGTAAAACGCTCGTAACAGAACACCTGATGAAGAAATATAACATACACAGCGCAGGAACTATTTACTTGATTCGCCGCCGTGTGGAGAAGAAATTGGAAGCGCAGAAAGGGGGTATAAATGGCACTAAGTAAAGAGGCGCAAAAAATCAAGACCGAGTACAATAAAAAGTACATGGAAAGATATTGGGAGCGCAAAGCTGAAAAGAGAAAAAACGAGACCAAAGCGGCGGCAGAAAAGACAAAGACTGTGACAACAAAAAGAACGACAAAGACTGTGAGCACCGTTACAATCAAAGAAACAGAACTTTTTGAATGGCTTTTCCCCGAACCGCACGTCACGGAGGTAACGGTCTCCCGGAACGGACAGTCTGACGCACAGTATATCAAAGCCCTTGAAACGGCTAACAAGACCATAAACACGGAAAACGCCCGTCTTCAAAAACTCTTGATTAAATATCAAGACATCGTAAGAACGGGATTGAAAGCGATAATGTTTGACATCGAAAACTGTAGGTCATTATGAAAAAGAAAATTATTCAATGGGGGCTGATGACCGTTCTCGGTCTTTGGGGAATGGTTTCATTCATGGTTCTCGCAGGAGAAGAAGCCCCCGATGTATGTATGACATTGGGCGATTTCTTTCTGATTAAAGCCCTTGCGATAACAAGTTTTTCAGGTTGTATTCTATGCGGGAAATGGCTCTCAAAAAAGGGTCTTTTACCGGAAATAAACATACAGGAGGATTGAATATGGAAATCACTTTGGAACAACTCAATGAAAAAATAGACAACCTTTCACGGTTGACGCTTATCAGTTCAAAAACGGTTCTTGACTTTGAAGAAACGATTCTGTTCACGGGATTGAGCAAAGGACACCTTTACCGCCTGACAAGCAACCGACAAATACCATACTTCAAGAAAAACCGCAAACTATATTTCAAGAAGTCTGAATTGGAAGAATGGATGCTTGAACGGCGCATACCGACAGAAGAAGAAATTCAAAGTCAGGCTACAACATATTTAGCAACCCATAAAATTTAAATCAATCATTTTATTAACAATCAAATTTCATCATTATGGAAAATGACATTATTGAAATCAAACAAGCTGAAATGCTTGCGGGAATTACCCGGTCAGAAATTGACATTCAGATTGCCACGGCGAAGCAATATCCCCGTGACCTGAATACAGTCTTGAACAAAATCGCCACCTATGCCACAATGGATAGGGAAACGGCAGAAGACTGCTTCTATGTTCTCAGAAGAAAGGACGCAAACGGTAATGACAACACCATTGAAGGGCTTTCAATCCGTATGGCAGAAATTATCGCAGGGGCTTGGGGAAACCTGAGAGTTCAGACCCGTATAATCGGGAATGACGGGCGTAAAATCACGGCTCAGGCTGTCTGCCATGACCTTGAAACAAACTACGCCGTATGCAAGACCGTTGACCGCCGAATAACAACGAAAACGGGCAAAACATATAGTGACGATATGCAGGTTGTGACAGGCAACGCTGCCTCTTCAATCGCTTTCAGAAATGCAGTCTTGGCGGTCATACCGAAAGCCGTTACAAAACGTGTCATCAATGAAGTTAAAAAGGTTGCGCTCGGTCAGGCGATTGACGTTGAGACATCACGCAAGAACTGTTTGGCAAACTTCGCAAAAGCGGGTGTGACGGAAACCATGATTTGCCAATATCTCGGTATCAAGACTATCGCAGACATAGACAAAGAACGTCTGTTTGAACTGAGAGCCACTTGGAACGCAATCAAAGAGGGAACGACAACCGTTCAGGAAACCTTTGTCAAACCACAACTTGAAGCCAAAGCACAAGAAGAAGCCAATAAAAAGACCGCTTCGGCGGCTGACAAGGCGGCAGCGGCTATCGCACAAGCAACGGGAGAGATACCCGCCAACGTTGACCCTGAAACGGGTGAAATAAAAGAAGAAAAGTCAAAGAAAACATCAACATCTAAAAAGTAAAACATTATGAAAGAAGTAATTGAAGTCAAAAGAGACGATTTGCGGGAACTTTATCAGGTATTAACCAATTACCCGGCAATTTCAAAAGAACAGGTTCAGAACGAAATGCACAAGGTTTTCGGGGAAGATACATTCAAACCCAAAGACATCATGGAGCGTGTAAAGACCTTTGAAGACGCTTGCCGTGAACTTGGGGAAGAACACCCATTTGTAAGGTCATATAACGGTTATACAAACAACATCCACGAAAACAATAAAAACGATACGGACATACTTGCATACCTCAAACTCCGTATCATCTGCGCCGCCTTGAACGAGGGCTGGGAGCCTCAATTCACAGAGGACGAATGGCGTTATTATCCTTGGTTTTGGCTCTATACTCAGAAAGAAATCAATGACATGGATGAAGACGAAAAAACAGACCGCCGCTTAATGTCAACAGGCGAATATCAAACAGGTTATGCGGGTCTCGCTTTTGCGTATTCGAATTACGCCCCCTCGGCTGCGTCTGCGAATGTCGGTTCTCGCCTTTGCTTAAAGAGCGACACGCTCGCCGTTTACTGCGGGAAACAGTTCATCAACATCTGGGCAGACTTCTGTCTTATCCGCAAGTGAGTAACAACAAATGTTTAACATTCAAATATCAACAATTTATGGAAACTAAAAATAACAGCGAATTTATGTCACAGGTTGACGCATTTTCAGAAGAAATGCAGAAGTTTATAGAAAAGTCTGATAAGAGACACGCCTTAATTATCATCGCCTCTGAGCCTGACGAAAACGGGGAAAGCTCACGTCAAACCGGGTCTATCATGGGAAATGAAGAAGAAGTCGTTCACGCTTTAGTCGGGTTTATAAGACAACCCCAAGGACGTGAGTTGTTAAAGAGAGCTGCTTCTCTAAGTATGCTTGATTCTTTAATGAAATCAGTATTAAACGCAAAAGAACGGGAGGAAAGAAAATGAGCTACACGATTATCAGACCGAAAGACCGTAACGAATGGCTTGAACATAGAAAGTCAGGTATCGGGAGCAGTGAGGTTGCAACCATTCTCGGGTTGAACCCGTGGGAAACCCCTTATCAGCTTTGGAGACGCAAGGTTGGTCTTGATGAACCTAAAACAGAGACCTTTGCTATGAAAGCGGGGCACTATCTCGAAGACGCAGTTGCGCAGTTTTGGCATGACGATACGGGACGTGAAATAATCAAGTCATCAGCCGGGGACTGGCTGATAAGAAACAATGAACGCCCCTATCTACAGGTCAGCCCTGACCGTACATATTGGCTCGCAGGAGAAAAGAAGAACGCTTCAAACAAAGGTATTTTGGAATGTAAGACCACCCAAATGAAAATTTCCTCTGACGATCTGCCGAAGCATTGGTTCTGTCAGGTTCAATATCAACTCGGAGTTGCAGAATTGAAAGAGGGCAGTTTGGCTTGGCTCTGTTCAGGACGTGAGTTCGGCTATAAAGACCTGTCTTTTGTTCCTGACTTCTACGCATGGATAGTTGAAGAAGTTGAAAAGTTTTGGCGTGACAACATTCAGGGGAAGAAAGAACCCGAAGCGACATCGGTTCAAGACATTCTGCTGAAATTCAACCGTCACACGGACGGGAAAATCGTTGAAGTGAATGACGCTATTTTCTCAGACTATCAAAAGTTGAAAGAAGTCAAGAAAGAGATGGATAAACTTGATGAAATCAAGACAGAGTTGGAAGAACGCATTAAACTTGGCTTCGGAGATGCAGAGGCTATCAGCTACGGAGGTCAGACGCTCGCCACATGGAAAGCCCCCAAGCCGTCAATGAAGTTTGATGACAAGGCTTTCAAAGCCGCACACCCTGAAATGGTTTCCGAGTTCTCAAGGGAGGTTCAGGGGGCACGCCGCTTCCTGTTAAAATAAGGTTCAATCAACAAAGAAAGGTCAGACGGTTATGTATATCATTTCAAATAAGCAAATGGAAGATATAATCAGCTATATCGAAGCATGGAAAGACGGGGTTCAGGTTGAAGAAAAGGACACCCGGACTTATAACAAGGTTCGCCTCGCAAATATCCTTGTGAAGAAACTGAAAGCGAAACAGCCGCTTTCAAAGCCTGAACTTTCTGAGAGCCTTAAAAAAAATCTTCGTGATTTAAAGTGATTATAATGTAATCACTTATCTTTGCAATAACCGAAATGAAAAGACAGTTAAACAACGATATAAACTCCGTACATGGGTTGAACATCCGAAAGGTTTTCAAACGCTTGCTGTTATGCGTGGTTAGCCCTAAATACGGAGTTTTATTCTCTCAAATATGATAACACTCAGAGAAAACCAAACAGAGCCGATAAACAAGGCTATTCAGTTCTTCACGGAAAAGAAACCGAAGCCGAGTTTGATTGTTCTCCCGACCGCTTGGGGAAAATCAATACTGACGGCTTTTGTCGCAAAGAACAGCAACGATAAAATGATTGTTCTTCAACCCTCGAAAGAGTTGCTCGAACAAAACTATTTGAAATATTGCTCACTATGCGGGGATTTCGCCTTGAATGCGGGCATTTACAGCGCGAGTTTCGGGCGAAAGGACATCGCCCATATAACTTACGCCACGATAGGCTCAATAAAGAGCCTCGGGGCTAAATTCAAGTCTCTCGGGTTTACAAAAATGTTGATTGATGAAGCGCACCTTTATCCCCGTGAGGCTGACAGTATGCTCGGGCGTTTCCTGAAAGAAAGCGGTATAACCCACGTTCTCGGAATCACGGCTACCCCCGTGAAGCTGCAAACGAACCGGGATAAGGACGGACAGAACTTCTCAAAACTTGTCATGCTGACCTCCCGTTCAAAAAAAGGAAACTTCTTCAAAGAAATCATTCATGTCGGACAGGTGGCTGAAATGGTTCGCCTCGGCTTTTGGTCTCCGCTTCAATATGAGACAACGGGATTCGACAGCAGTCTTCTTGTCTTCAACAGTTCAAAATCTGAATACACGGAAGAAAGCGTTCAGCGGGCGTATGACGCAAACGGAGGGTCTGAACAGATTGTTCAAGCCCTTGACAGACATTCAGACCGCCGCCATATTCTTGTCTTCGTTCCCTCTGTTGAGGACGCTATAACGCTTTCAAAGAAATACCCAAACTCAGCCGTGATTTACGGGGAAATGGATAAGACGGAACGTTCTCAGGTCATCACACGTTTCAGGGCGGGCGAAATACGGGTCATATTTAACGTCAGAGTGCTTTCGACAGGCTTTGACTATACAGGTATCGACTGCATCGTTTTAGGCGTTTCTACGGCTTCTATCGCCTTGTATTATCAGATTATCGGACGTGCGACACGTATTGACCCCGAAAAAACGGACGCTTTGATTGTTGACCTCGGCGGCAATGTTGAACGTTTCGGGCGTGTTGAAGACATCACGTTTGAGCAGGGTAAAATGTGGCGAATGTTCGGAACGGGCGGGCGGCTTCTGTCAGGCATACCCATTTCGGACATCGGTCATTACACCCGTGAAGACACACGGGCGATAGACGCTCGGGCAGAAGCCCCGATTGAAATCATGCCTTTCGGCAAATATAAGGGGAACAGAATAGCGGACATTCCCCTTGATTACCGTCAATGGATGATACGCTCCTTTGAATGGAACGCAAGGAACGAGAAACTCCGCAAATCAATTCTTACAACCCTATAAATCCATCAGGCTATGGCAAGACCGAAAAAACAAACCGTTGATTATTTCCCGCACTTCGTCAAGGGCGGGCGCACGATTTTCATCCTTGAAAATAAGTTCGGGAATGACGGATATGCGTTTTGGTTCAAACTCCTTGAAATTCTCGGGGAAAGTGAGGGGCATTTCTATGATTGTTCAAACGCTTCAAATTGGGAGTATCTTCTTGCCAAAACACGTGTCACAGAGGAAAAGGCGAAAGACATTATCAACGTCTTGATAAATCTAAACAAAATTGACATTGAGCTATGGAACGAACATCATGTTTTATGGATTGCGAATTTTGTCAGAAACCTTTCAGATGTTTACAGAACCCGTAACACCAACCTCCCGTCAAAACCCTGTTTTGAAGACAAGAAACAGCCTGAACAGAAAGTTCCTTCCGAGAAAACACAGGATGAAGAACGGTTTTCTACGCAAGAAACCCCTAAAGGAGAGGAAAGTAAAGAAAAGGAGAGCAAAGAAAAATATCCTTATCAGGATATATGCGCCTTGTGGAACTCAATCTGTGTTTCTCTGCCGAAAGTTCAAAAACTCAATGACAACAGGCGAACAAAAATAAAATGCCGTTGTGACGAATGGGGCAAAAGCCGTGAGACTTGGATACAGACCGCAGAAGACATCTTCAAGCGTGTTCAGGCTTCCGACTTCCTGACCGGGCGGCAATCCAACAAAAGGGCGTGGACGGCGACATTCGATTGGATTTTTGAGAACGGTTCAAACTGGATAAAGGTTCAAGAGGGCAACTACGACAACGATAAAGGCAGCGGCGTTCAGAACGGTTCAAAAGTCACAAAGGTTCAACTCGGTGTCGGCGAGTTCTATGACAACTCAGGGCGAAGGACATACGGTTCAGGCAAGGCAATAATACCTCCTACAGCCCCGCCACGTCCGTCTGACAGACACGCTTGGGATTCATCATCAAACACTTGGATTTTATTATGAGCATAAATTGGGAAAAATACGGGATAAAAGCCCCATACGGGCGTTCAGGGAACAGAAAGGTTTTCTGCCCACAGTGCCATGACCAGCGTCACGACAAACGTGACAAAAGTCTTTCTATCAACCTTGAAACAGGCGAGTTCAATTGTCATTACTGCGGCTTCTCGGGCTGTGCAGCGGAAAAAGAGCCTTGGGAAAAAGAAGACCGCCCGTGGCGCAACGCCGCCCCCATACGCCGCGAGAAACCCGTTTACAAGAAACCCGCCCCACGTCAGGACTGTTCTTCAATCTCTGGGAAAGCCCTTGAATGGTTCAAAGGGCGTGGCATCAGCGAAAAGACCCTGACGGCGATGAAAGTAACCGAGGGGCTTGAATGGATGCCACAGAAGAAAGGCAAAGCGAATACGGTTCAGTTCAACTACTACCATAACGGGGAACTTGTCAACACGAAATTCAGAACGGGAGACAAATGTTTCAAACTCTGTTCAGGCGCAGAACTTCTCCCATACGGGATTGACAACATCAAAGGTACGAAAGAATGTATCATCACAGAGGGCGAAATGGACGCTCTGTCATTCTTTGAATGCGGACGGACAGATGTTGTGAGCGTTCCGAACGGGGCTAACTCAAACCTTGACTACCTTGATGATTATCTCGAAGAATACTTTGATGACAAAGAGACAATATACATCGCATCCGACACGGACACGAAAGGCGTTGTTCTGAAAGAAGAACTGATAAGGCGTTTCGGGGCTGAACGTTGCCGGATAATTGAATACGGGGACGGATGCAAGGACGCTAACGAACACTTGCAGAAGTACGGGCGTGAAAGTCTTCTGAAATGTATCGCTGACGCTCCCGAGATAAAGATTGAGGGCGTTTTCACGCTGTCAGACTTTGAACAATCCCTTGACGCTCTGTTTGAGCATGGCTTGCAGAAAGGGGTAACAATCGGGCATGACAACTTCGACCGATTGTGTTCTTTTGAAACAAAGCGTCTGTGTATCATCACGGGCGTTCCGAGTTCGGGTAAGTCTGAATTTATTGACGAAATTGCAGAACGATTGAATATCCGCTACGGCTGGCGTTTCGCTTATTTCAGCCCGGAGAACGCCCCGCTGGAATATCACGCCTCAAAACTGATTGAGAAGTTCACGGGCAAACAGTTTGACAAAGAACACTTGACCTACGGGGAGTACAAACAAGTGAAACAACACCTTGAAACAAATTTCTTCTTCATATCCCCGAAAAGCGATTTCAGGGTTGACGCTATTCTCGAAAGGGCGAAATTCCTTGTCAGACGCAAGGGGATTAAAGTTCTCGTTATTGACCCATATAACAGGCTTGAAGATGAAAGCGAGGGCAAGAACGAGACTAAATACATATCAAGGCTGCTTGACAAACTGACAAACTTCGCACAGCAGCACGATGTGTTGGTCATCCTTATGGCGCACCCAACAAAGATGCAGAAGAACAAAGACGGCGAGCCTGAGATACCGACACTTTATGACATCAGCGGCTCGGCTAACTTCTACAACAAGGCTGATTTCGGTATTGTCGTTCACAGAAACCGACTTGAAAACACGGTTGAAATCTACGTGAAGAAAGTGAAGTTCAGACACCTCGGAGAGTGCGGCATGGCTCTGTTCAAATATAACCTGAACAACGGGCGTTACAGCCCCTTTGTCAACGGAACAGAACCCGTTTGGGACAACAGCAACCATTTACAGGAAGAAATCAAGCGGCGTGAACAGGAAGCCTTTGAAGCCTCTCAATTCAACTGGGATGACTTTCAGCCCTCCGATGAAGAATGCCCGTTTTAACCATTTAACAGAAAATAGATATGAAAACGTATGTAATCACACTCTCACAGGTTTTCCCGACATGGCACAAGCGAGCGGGAGAACCGACAAAATTCAGAGCAGCTTTCCTAAGCGGACAGACCTGTTCAAAATGCAAGAAACGTAACCATGCCATGTGTACGAGCGAATGTTTCTCAGGCTTGAAAATACACACCATACGGGCAAACTATCCACTATGGCTGAAACGCATCACAGAGGTTCAACAAGGCAAGGCAGTTCTCTCTGTCAGACAATGGTCGGGAAAACCATACAGAAGCCCACAAATTGAAATAACAAGACTGACTGTGAAACACAGTGTTGGTATTCAGAAAGTTGTATTTTATAGAACTGAGTGGTATGATGATGACAACAAATACCATTATTGCTATGATGTTACATTGGATAACGACAAAGGAATAAACATTGATGATATTGCTCGCAATGATGGTTTAAATCCTATTGATTTTATTGAATGGTTTGACAGGGATATATGTAAGCAAAAGTTAGATGATGATGGTAGAGTTCATAAAGAACTTGCAATTATTCACTTCACTAAATTCCGGTATTGACATGAAGCCGAAAGAATTTTTTGACGCTGTTGTCCGAATGAGAGAAAAGCAGCAAGAATACTTCAAAACAAAGACAAGTTCAGCCCTGACAGAAAGCAAGAGACTTGAACGGGTCATTGATGACGAAATAGAGAGAGTTCAAAGAATTATCCACGAAAGACAGAACCCGAAGTTATGGCAAGATTAGACATTGAAAGGCAAAAACGGCTTGAACCCACACGCATTGAACATGCTGTCAGTCGCATTCAGGAACTCGGCTTTGAGATTGTTCAACGTGACAACACTCAGATACAGTTCATTCACAAAGGACAATCAGTGACGTTCTTTCCGTACAGCGGATGGGCGACAGGAAAAAGCATAAAGGACGGGCGGGGTCTTGAAAGACTTCTTAAACAGTTGAGACCATGAGACCAAGAGGAAACGGACTGACAACGCTTCACGATGAGAAGCAAGAAGAACGGGGCTTCTTCTGTATAAAGCTGGTTCAGTTTCTGAACACAGAAGCCGAAATGGGAACAGAAGAATACAAGCGGCTTTGGGATGAAAGGTTCTCAGCCGCTAAGAGTGGTTCATGCTTTTATAGAAACCGCTGCCCGATATATGAAAGAACGGTCAAAAACAGACCCGTACAACTGAATTTATTCACTTAAAAAATAACGAAAAATGAAGAATTATCAATTTGAGGAAATAACATTTTGGCTCTCGTTGATTGCGTGTTTACTGGCTTATGATGCAGAAATATTGTGGCTTGCAAAAATATTGGCAGGAATAAGCGTGATAAACTTTTTTTGCGCAATCGTTACGGCTTGGATAGATGTGAAACATAAAAAGAATTGAAAATGAAAATGAGAAAACAGAAAAAACAAATCCCTGCGGATTTTCGCAAACAGATGTATGAGAATTACAAAGCTAATATGGCTTTCTACGGTAAGCCGATAAGTTCATATAAACAGTGGCTCAAAGATGTGTTTAACACTAAAATACCAACAAAATGAAAAAGATTATTATCATTTCAATCGCACTCTTAGCCCTGACAGCGTGCGAATCAAAACAAGTTGAAGAAGTCAAGGCGAGTTCTAACCAATCATACCCCGTTGAAAAACTGTTCACGGTTGACGGTATCACGGTTTATCGTTTCCGTGACAATGACCGTTACGTTTACTTCACAAACAGAACGGGCGATGTTCAATACAGTTATCAAAAGAGGGTTGGAAAAGCAACAGAAAATGTCAAGGTTCAAACAATGTGTAACAATGGGCAGGAAAATCAACATTGAAGAAGTCAGGGGCTTTCTTGAAGCCTCTAACAGACAGTTCGAGCAGGGAGGCATATACCTTGAACGTGCTCTGTTCAAACGTGACGATAACGGGGTTCTGACGGGTATCACGCTTTCATACGAGGACAGAACAACATCTGACACACAAGAAACAAAAAAGGAGAAACAAGTATGAAAAACGTGACACGGTGTAAAATAACGCTTTCAAACGGTCAGCGTTATACATTGAGAGACCCGGAAGACATCGGCGGCATTGACAGCAACCGCACGGCATTATTCGTCTTCAATAACGGGCAAATTTACAGAGGATGCACGGACGGAGAGGTTGACGATGACGGGGATTTCTGTCTTTCAAAAAAAGACACGCATCATCGCATAGGGCTTCCCTTTGACCGTCTTCTCGGATGGGCTTACGAAAAGGAGGGCTGACTTATGGGAAACAGCCTGAATGACGTTTGTGACCGTCTTCAAGAAAAGTTGGGTCTCCTTGATGAAGCGGTAAAAGAGTTAAAAGAGGCTTTGATAAACGCTCAGGAATCTTTAGGAATGTCTATCGCTGAGATTGAACGGGCTATCGAACAAATATCAAGGCTCGGGGCTGAATGTCTGATGGAGCAAGTTATTGAACGCAGCTTGGAATATGAACTGAAAAAAATAAGCCTTGAAGATTATAAAATCTGTTCTGAACCAGCAGAGCGTGACCCCTACCCTCCATATAGGGAACGGCTGCATCCCCGGAAGCACTGGCAACGGAAACCCTATTGGCTCAGAACCCGGAGCAACCCGAAGAAAAAAGGCTATCATTAAGCCTGAGAGCCTGAACGCAAATGAAGTGAACTTATTACAGAAAACGGATATTTAATCGAATAAAAAACAAGAAATTATGGGTAATTTTTCAATCAAAGAAGACCTTTTGAAACTGAAAGGGGCGTTCATAACAAACTTCAAAGGGCGCACGGAAACAAAACGCTGTCTTGTCATCCCGGTTGATGACAGCGGGCTTTATGTCGGGGAAAAAGGCGTTTATCTGAACCTAACAGCCATAGAAATGGAGAACCCGCAGTATAAAGAAACACACTGTATCAAACAGTCACTTGACAAGGAGATATACGAAGCCTTATCAGAAGAACAGAGGCAAGCCCTCCCGATTATCGGCGGCATGAGACCGCTTGTGAAGAAAGCCGCCCCACAGATGAATGTCGGTTCAACCTTTGACGGGGCGCAAGCTGTGGAAAATACGGATGACCTGCCATTCTGATGAAATGAGAATAAACACAGACAAAGGGGAGCAATCCCCTTTCTGTTTTCCTTGCCTTTAAACAAGCCCCAAAAATCACATTAAAACATGAAAGCTGATAAAAGTATCGCAAAAACAAAGAAAAGCCGACAGACGGCGGCAAAACCGCCCCTTCGTGACGTTTTCACGGTTATTTGTAAGACCGATTTAAAAGTAGATTGTGTAAAAGAGTTCAAATTTCACCCCGTCAGGAAGTGGCGGTTTGATTACGCCGTGCCTGAACACAAAATCGCCCTTGAAGTTGAGGGCGGTGTATGGACGGGCGGGCGGCACACTTCCCCAAAAGGTTTTCTCGGAGACATTGAGAAGTATAATACGGCTACACTTATGGGCTGGCGTGTGTTCAGAACAACGCCTGATGACTTGTACAAGAAAAAGACCCTTGATTTGATGAAATCAGCCATTTTGAATGATTTTGCCCCTTAAAAAGCCCCTTTTTTGTCTAAAAGTGATTACTTTATACTCACTTTTTCATATTTTTGTGCGTACAATGTAATCACTAAGCAAAAAAAGAGTATGAAAACAGAAACGATTCATCTTTCACAGATTCAGGTTAACGGGGCGAATCCCCGTACAATCAAGAATGACAAGTTTGAAAAGTTGATTAGGTCTATTCTAATTCTCCCGAAGATGCTTGAACTTCGCCCGATAGTCGTTGACAACACGTTCACGGTTCTTGGTGGGAATATGCGTCTTCGGGCTTTGTCTGCTATCGCTGAAATGTCTCCCGCTGAAATAAACACCCGGCTTGGGGAATGTTCAGGATACGCACAGAAGACAGAAGCAGAACGAGACCTTTTACGCAGTCATTGGGAAAAGTGGCTTGACAGACCAACAGCCCATGTTATCAAGGCTTCTGAACTGACAGACGCAGAACAGCGGGAGTTCATCATCAAAGACAACGTGGGTTATGGAGAGTGGGACATGGACGCTCTCGCCAATGAATGGGACACGGAAGAACTTGTTGATTGGGGCTTAGACCTGTGGGAAGACAAATCAAATAGCGAAAGCGGGAACAGTTCTTCTTCCCTGCCGAACAGCGCACCCGAATCATCATTGTTTGACCGCTTTGTCGTTCCCCCGTTCTCTATCCTTGACACCCGTAAAGGCTATTGGCAAGACCGCAAGAAGAAGTGGTACGACATCATCGGGGATATGGGAGAAAGCCGTAATGATACGCTTGTGACAAGCCTTGAAATCAAGTACAAAGACTTGTATCAAAGAACCCGTGAACACAGGAAAGAACTTGGCATTTCATTCAAAGAGTACATCGAAAAGTACGTTCCGAAAGAAGAGCTTGAACGGGAACAGTCGAAAATCGTTGCTCAGGGCGTTTCTATCCTTGACCCCGTTATGGCTGAAATCGTCTGCCGTTGGTTTGGGTTCAAGAACTGTCAGACGTTTGACTGTTTCGCGGGCGATAGCGTTTTCGGCTTTGTTTCTGCTTATCTCGGCAACCAATTCACGGGCATTGAACTGAGAGAACAGCAAGCGAGCCTGAACAACGAGCGTGTGGCTGAAATGACAGCCCGCTATATTTGCGATGACGGTCAGAATGTGGCAAAGCACATCAACCCCGAGAGCCAAGACCTGCTGTTCAGTTGTCCCCCATATTTTGACCTTGAAAAGTATTCAGACCTCCCGAATGACGCAAGCAATCAGGACAGCTATGAAGACTTCATTCAGATATTGAAGAACGCTTTCACGGCGGCTGTCGGCTGTCTGAAAAATAACCGTTTCGCCGTTATCTGTGTGGGCGATGTCCGTGACCGGAAGACGGGCTTTTATTATGACTTCTGCGGCGACATCAAGCGGATATTCAAAGAAGCGGGCGTTCTTCTGTATAATGAAATCATCCTTGTTGAACAAACCGCTTCAACAGCCCTGAGAGCCGCCCGGTATATGGAGACAAGAAAGGTCGCAAAGACGCACCAGCACATTCTCGTGTTCTTCAAAGGCAACCCGAAAGACATAAAGAAAGAATACCCGAAAATTGAGTACACAGAAGAAGACATGGTTCAGTTTGAAGCCACTGAAACTTCTTCTGAGAGTGAAACAACTGAAAATGAATAAGACCATGCAAGCAAAAATCTGGAATCACGCCCAATGGGTCAAAGAGACCGACCCGAAAGCACTGCGGGGAATGTTTGACGAACTTCTCCGTAAAGCGGGTTTCAATGTTCTGAGTTGCACGGAACATCATTTCAGCCCACAAGGTTACACGGCTTTATGGCTGCTTTCCGAGAGCCACTTTGCCGTTCATACGTTTCCTGAGTTCGGGCGAACATACATCGAACTGTCAAGCTGCAACCTTGACTTTTATCTGAACTTTCTTTCAATGACAAAAGAACTATGAGCAAGGCACAGGAAAAGAAAAGAAACCAACTGAAACAAGCCCGTCTCGAAATCGTGGCGGGAATGTACAAGCGGGGTTACAGCCTCAGAAAAATTCAATCAGAAGTCGTGAAGCGGCTTGAACTGTCTTCTTATTCTCTCGCCACGGTTCACAAAGACGTGCAGACGCTTCTTGACGAATGGCGGGAAAACAGAATTGAAGATATGGACGCTGCTCTGACGCTTGAACTTGAACGCATTGACGAAACCTGCCGGGAACTATGGGAACAGTGGGAAAAGTCAAAGACTGATTACAACAAGACACAACGCAAGCAGAAAGGCTCTCCCGCCCGTGACAACGAGACGGGGCAGACTTCAATCAGGACATATCAGACAGAAAGGACGGAAACAGAGGTTATCATGCTCGGAGACCCGTCATATATCGCCGAAATCAGGAAACAACTTGAAGAACGGCGTAAGCTGCTTGGTCTTTACGCTCCCGAAAAGAAAGACATCAACGGAAATGTATCTTTCGCCTCTCTGCTGATTGAAAGCGGCTTGTTGGATGAACCCGAAACGCAGGACGAAGCAGAATAACACCGATTGCGCCCGAATGTGGCTCTAAAATCATTCACTCGTATAAAGTTACCATTTGAAAACGAAAGCCCGGCACAGGGCGAATCAGCAAAAAATAACTCAATGAAGAAACAGAATAAAGATATTCTCCGCAAGAAAGGTCTTGAACTGATGAACCTATGGCGGGCAGACTGGAACAGGTTTGTCCGTGAAGCCCTCGGAGTGACCCTTGACAAAGAACAGCAAGAAATACTGTCAAGCGTTCAATACAACAGGCGAACATCGGTTGCATCGGGTACAGCCCGTGGAAAAGACTTCGTGGCGGCTTGTGCCGCTATCTGTTTCTTGTATCTCACACCTCGTTGGAGAAAGAACAGTTTGGGAGAAATTGAACTTATTGAAAACACCAAGGTCGCTTTGACTGCTCCAACAGACCGTCAAGTAAAAAACATTATGATGCCTGAGATAAGCCGCCTTTTCAACAGAGCCAAAGCCCGTGGCGTTGAACTTATCGGAAAACTGAACGCCTATGACATAAGAACAAACAACGATGAATGGTTTCTGACGGGCTTCAAGGCTGATGAACACAACCATGAAGCGTGGTCAGGCTTTCATGCGGTTCACACGATGTTTGTCGTAACCGAGGCAACAGGTATCGGGGATGACACGTTTGCCGCCATAGAGGGAAACCTGCAGGGCGACAGCCGTATCCTTCTTGTCTTCAACCCAAACAAGACGGTAGGTTATGCCGCCAAGTCTCAGAAAGGCGACCGTTGGCACAAATACCGTCTGAACAGCCTGACAGCCCCGAATATCGCGAGCAAGAAGATTATTATCCCCGGTCAGGTTGATTACGATTGGGTGTTGGATAAACTTGAAAATTGGTGTGAGAAAATATCCCCTGATGAAATCATATCAGAAATGGATGACTTTGAGTTCGAGGGGCAATGGTATCGTCCGGAAGACCTGTTCAGAAAGAAAGTCCTCGGTCTGTTCCCGAAAGTCGATGAAGACACGCTTATCCCCCGTCAATGGCTTGAAGAAGCGCATGAACGTTGGAAACAAGCCAAAGGGCGTGAACCGCTTCGGGCTGACCTCAATATTCTCGGTGTTGACGTGGCGGGCATGGGGCGTGACGCAACGTGCTATGTTCTTCGCCGTGACAACTGGGTGGCTTCCTTTGACACACACAATTCAGGCGGCGTGGCAGACCACATGAAAGTGGCTGGTAAAATCATGGTTGCCCGCCGACAGAACATCGGTCTTTACGTCAGCATTGACACAATCGGAGAGGGTGCGGGCGTTTATAGCCGCTGCGTTGAACTTGAAGACGAACCCCATTATATCCTGAGTTGCAAGTATTCAGAGAGCGCAAAGACCCCTAACGGGCGTGAACTGAGTGACATCACGGGGCAAAACAAGTTCTTCAATATGCGTGCTTATCTGTTTTGGGCTGTCCGTGATTGGCTGAATCCAAGAAACAACACGGGAGCCATGCTGCCTCCGGATGACAAGTTTGACGAAGAAGCCACGGAAATAAAGTTCTCGGTAAAGTCTAACGGCAAACTTTATATTGAGCCGAAAGAAGACATCAAAGAACGCCTCGGGCGAAGCCCTGATAAGTTTGACGCTTTGGCTAACACGTTCTATCCCGTTCGGTATGCGAAACCTATCAACGTGAACAGAATTGCGAAAATGATACGGAGATAACAAACAGAATGTTCAATTCAAAAAATATCAAAAATGACAATCGAAGAAATTTTAAATTCGGACATGACGGCAGAACAGAAGATAGCCGCCCTGAGTGAAAAGACCGTGAACGTCCCTGTTTGGGGCGGCAGAAAAGGGCTTGAAATGGAGTATAACCCGAAGTTTCATCCCGTCATGGATAGACAGAAATACCCCGACATCGTGAACGAAGACGGGATTCAGCCCGTGACCCGCATTGCGCTCGGCTTTCAGAAACTCGCATCAAAGAGAATGACAGAGCTGGTTACGGCTATACCTGTCAAGCGTGTGTTCAAGCCTGAGAACGACAAACAGAAAGAAGTGGCGACATTCATCACAAGCGTCCTCGACAAGAACCGCATCGACAGCGTTGACATAGACCGTGCGAACAGGTTCTTTGCCGGCTGCGAGATTATGACGTTATGGTACGCCCTTGAACAGAACAACACGCTTTACGGAAGAAAAAGCCCCCTGAAAATCCGTTGTCGCACGTTCTCCCCCATGCTCGGCGATGACCTATACCCCCTTTTTGATGAATACGGCGACATGATAGCAATGTCAGTCGGCTATCAAAGGAAGAAAGGGAGAAAGAACGTGAAGTTCTTTGACGCATACACGGCAAACAAGCACATCAAATGGTCTTCTGAAAGCGGTTCATGGCAGGAGATTGAGAATGAAGATATAACGCTTTTGAAAATCCCCGCAATTTACGCCTGCCGTCCTTTCCCGATTTGGGAATTCACGTCAGATACCGTTTACGAAATTGAATGGTCTTTGAGCCGTAACGGTAATTACATCCGTGAGAACTCAAAGCCACTGTTCTGTGTCTTCGCTGATGAAGCGATAAGTTACGGCGATGAAAAAAGCCCTGATAAGGAAGCCCGTGCCGTCATGCAATACCCGAAAGGCTCAACGGCGCAGTATGTCACTTGGCAACAAGCCGTTGAGAACCTGAAATTCCACGTCTCAGAGTTGAGAAACCTCTATTTCACAATGCTTCAACTCCCTGATTGGTCTTACGAGAAGATGTCGCAAGTCGCCTTGTCAGGAGAGAGCCGGAAACAACTGTTCATTGACGCACAACTGAAAGTCAACGATGAAAAAGGACCGCTGATTGAGTTCTTCGACCGTGAAATAAACGTTATCAAGGCTTACGCAAAGATTGTTTTCGGGGAAAGCTACGCCGCCGACATTGACGCTCTGAAAGCTGAAATCATCATTACCCCGTTCACAATATCGGATGAAAAGGATGACATCAACAACCTGATGACAGCCAACGGTGGCAAGCCTCTTATGTCTCAGCGTGAATCCATTGAGCGTTACGGGCAATCTGATGACGTTGACAAGACGCTAAAAGAAATCAAGGAAGAGGAAATGTACGATAACCTTGAAATGACTGAATAACAAGAAAGGGGGAGATTATGGCTATATCAAGAAGAAGACAACCGCCAAAAACCGAAGAACAACCGAAATTTCAATGCCGTGACTGCGGGCACAGCTATGATTGGCATGAGATAGGAGCAAACGGGAAACCGTTCATGTGCCGTTGCCCGTTCTACACGGGAGGCAAGTTCTGTCGCTTTCTCTCAGCCCCTCAGTGCGAACACTTCATCAAACGGGAGGTAAACAATGGCAAGGTTGAATAAATGGGAACGTCAACACCTGAAAGACCTGTCAGCCCTTGACAAACGCATAGAACAGATTTACGAGGCTGCTGTCAAGGAAGCCGCACGTATCGGTGCGACCATAAGCGATTTTAACCCCGACAGGCTTTTTTCTTTCAGCGACTATCCAATTACACGCAAAAGAATAGAAAAGCTGTTGTCGGGGCTAAAAAGCGGGTTGTCGGCGGCGATAGTCAACGGCATAAACTCCGCTTGGACGCTATCAAACAACAAGAACAACGAACTCACCCGTCAGGTCTTCGGGGATAACGTGGGAAAACTCTCTCAGGCTCAATACCGCCGTTATTTCTCCACGAACGATGAAGCCCGTGAAGCGTTCATTCAGAGAAAGACAAACGGGCTGAACCTATCAGACCGCGTATGGAACTATACGAACCAGTTCAAGGAGGAAATAGAACTCGGGCTTGATGTCAGTTTGAGAAACGGCGTATCTGCCGAGGACATGACAAAAGAACTGCGTCAATACCTTAAATTCCCCGACAAACTGTTCAGACGTGTCAGGGATGAACACGGGGTTTTGCAGCTATCCAAGCGTGCGGCGGCTTTTCATCCCGGTCAGGGCGTTTACCGTTCTTCATTCAAGAACGCCCGCCGCCTCGCCGCCACAGAAACGAACATCGCTTATCGCACGGCAGACTATACCCGCTGGCAAGACCTTGATTTCGTTGTCGGAATTGAAATCAAGCTGAGTAATAACCACACTTTGAACGGCGTTGCGTTCAGGGACATTTGCGATGAACTGAAAGGGCTTTACCCGAAAACGTTCAAGTTCACAGGGTGGCATCCACATTGCCGCTGTCATGCCGAAACAGTATTGAAGACCGAGGAAGAAATGGCAGAGGACAACCGCCGTATTATGGCGGGAGAAGAACCCGTTCAAGGAAGCAAGAACGAGGTCAAAGATGTACCCGATAATTTCAAACAATGGCTTGCTGATAATGAAGACCGGGCGAAACGTATGTCATCTGTTCCGTACTTCATCCGTGATAACGTGAAGTTTATTCCTGAAAGGTTCATTCAGAACATGGGGACACTGAAAGGCGGTCAGGATGCGGGGCTTATTGAGAACCTGAAAGAAGCCTTTCTGAAACTCAAAGACCCAAACTATATCACGGGCAAAGAGGTTCAGAACACGATTAAGACCTTTGCCCAGAACAACCCCGATTTATTCCTCGGCGGGTTGACAGATGTCGTGATAACACGGGCTAAAGGCGTAAGTTTCTTTATGGCAAACTCCCGGTCTTATCTGAACTCCACAGGGGCTTATAACATGGCGGGGAACACAATCAAGATTGCTAACCGGGAATTCAGACTTGTCAGCGGCGAGATATTCAACCCGCTTGAAGAAGTCAAGGGGGCTTTAAAAGCCATATCAACGGGTGTTGATATGACATTCAAACAAGAATACGCCCTTGAAAGCCTATGGCATGAAATACGCCATGCGCAAGCTGTCGGTTGGAAAAACCTGAGAAACAAAACTGATTTAAGAAGCCGTTCAATGGAAACTATCAATCAGTTCTGCGCACGTCATTCATACCGTGACTTTGTGAAAAGCCTCGGAGGAAAGGCGGTCAACGCTAAAGAAATCATTGAACGGGGTTATGGTTATGGGCGTTTCGTTTCTAATTTTCAAAACCTATTGAAGCATATAAACGTCACACAAGCAGAAGCGCACGCCCATTTCAAAGACATCATTCTGAAAACCCCGTATGAAGAAATCCACGAGGAAATCGTGAAGTTTGTTCAAACGAAAAGTAAATATGACTTGAAAACAGCAAAAGAACTTGTTAAAAATCTCAGAATGTCTTCAAGTGAATTTGCAGAAACACTAAGAATAATCAAGGGTGCGTAACCGTCCGATAAAAATCCAACTTCATATCAAGCGGAAGTTTATCAGCGTACCTTGCCATCCTGTTATTATCCCCTCGGGTATGAAAAAGGGTGGCAAGGTCTAAATATGCAGTATCTTCCCCCACAATAGCCAAATAACGCTCCTTGTCAGATATTCCGATGTCTTCACGCTCTTTGTCTGTTATGTTATAATCAAAAACTGTTTCCATACTCTGATTTGTTAAGTTATTTTCTCCGAATTTGACGTACAAACGCTTTACTTTCCAAATTGGTGTAAGTCTTCACGTTTTAAATTATCGCCCGGCATTCGGGCGCAATCGCAACGCCACTAAAGAACGGCGGCAATTTTGCGGATATTATCCAAACGCTGCATGAAAGATTTGTCTTTTTGGGCGATACGCACATTGTATCTCATTTGAAGACGCATCAACGGTTCAGCTTCAACCCCCAGCGCAGCCTCGAACATCATCGCTGTTTTTTCAGTGACAGGTCGGCGGGCGTTCAATATCTCATTCAGAACAGAATAGCCTATGCCCATCCGTTCTGCCAACTTGCGTTGAGAAATCCCCCTGTATTCGATTTCTTCTTTCAAGATTTCCCCCGGATGCGTGGGAAACGCAGGTTCAAGATTGTTAGCAATCATTTTTGGGTCAACTCCCGGTATTGTTATCATAATCAATCATTTATAATGGTTTGACAAATCTGTTATATTGCATATCGTGGCAACGGTTTCCCCGTCTTTGGTATGTTCCTCGAATTCAATGCGATATTGGTCATTCACTCTCACAGAAGAAAGACCCGCTTTATCGTCTTTCAATTTCTCGTAATTCAATGCGTTGTATCGCATTAACCCCAAGACATTTGAAGTGTCCCGCATCAAATCTATCACACGAATATATTTCCGTATAATTTGAGGCTGAAAACGGTGTTTCTTATCCGTTCGCCCGGTATTATACATTTCCCGAAGATATTCTTCGTTGAAGATTATTTCCATATTCAGTTCTTTTTCTGCGGCAAAGATAAGTTCTTTTCCTGAGAGTTCGCAAAAAAAGCGAATATTTTTTAAAGCCTCAAACGGGTAAGACGAACAGCATGATTACACTATAATCACAAACAACCCCGATTTACCCGTTTTTAGCCCCGCTGTTGAATTTTCACAGCTAATCTCGTAAGTTTATAATCCAACCTAAAATCACGTCTTAAATCGGCTTATTTGGGCTTGTTTTCATCATCAGCCTGTGAACGGGCTTTTTTGCGCCTTACTGTGAATCGCCTCCTGAGTTATCAGGCAACGTTTCCCGTCATACGGCGTACCGTCAGGCAGACCGATGTTGTACAAGCGATTGACCTTACAGCCGATTTGTTCTGCCGTGAAGACATCATAAATCGCCGCAAGTGACGTGAAGAAAAACTCTATTCTTTCGTCATCGTTCAATGGCGGTTCTTTGAACTGAACCCGGTAAATCGTCTTTTGCTCTTTCGCCATAGTCTTTTTCTGTTTAACGCCCCAAACCTTGTGTCAGGCGAACCCCTCCAAAAAACGGCGTGTGCGCCTGACCCGTCAGGGTCTTTTTTTATACTACGTTAGTAGTATTTTTTTCTATATTCTTTTCTTTCCTCTCCTTTAGGGGTTTCTTGCGTAGAAAACACTAATTAAACAGAGTTTTCTACGAGAAAACATATATTATCTCGTAGAAAACATTGATTTTTCAATTGAAAAGTTCTTCAACCCTATAAAAAGCCGACCTCCGTTTGATTGTTTTCGCTGTCTCTACACCCCATATCCCGGCAACAAGCCTGATAGCTTCTATATCCCCGTCAAAGGCAATGCAACATTCATGGTTATTGTATTCATAGCAATAAACCTCCTGCGGGTCACATTCATTCTTTATTCGGGCTTCCATGTCTTCGTAAAACTTGAACAGGCGTTCTATACCGTCTTTTGTACCATAGCCCCCTGCGCCGAAACTGTAAATCTTCTCCCCGTCATTCAAAGGGCGTATTCCTTTCATACCCCTTGCGAATGATTCATTACCGAAAGCGAAGAAGCAATCGTATTTCTTCACGTCAACCGAATCACGTTCATTACAGAGAGCCTTATAACGTCCCAAAGTCCGAGCGTTCTTCCATGTCATTAAACAATCATTTTCAATATCTTCATTGAACTCAAATTTCTTTTCGTCTGTCATCGTTGTTTCTCAGTTATTAAACCCGACACAGGGCTTTTACGGCTCTCTGTCGGGCGTGGTTAAACATCATGTCAACTATTCAAAATCGGGATAAGTCATTTCAATAGGCATATCAGGTTCTCCCTCAAAGTCATTATTGCAAGCTGAATATAATTCAGGCGTATCGCTCCCAAGCGTAATGTCTTTCCATAATTTGCCGTTGGTGTCTCTGTAAACGGGTCTGTCCCAACAGTCAATACCGATAAATGTCAAATCTGTCTTTTTCATTGCAGTCTATTTTTAAGCCCGCAAACCCGCTTTTGACGGGTTCACGGGAGATTGTTAATTTATGCTTGTAATTTCACTCGGTTGAGAAGTGCCCCTGAAATTTCATGTAGTTCACGGCTTCTTTCGGGTGTCAGTTCACGGGCGTGAGCCGTGATTGCCTGAGTGAGTTTCCAAAGGGTTGAACCGCCCTGAACGCCGTCATCTGGGTCATTGCGCATCAATATCTTTTCAACCTCTTTCCCCTCCTGTTTCAGAAGACTTCCGTTCTTCGTCAGGTTCTTCAACTCATGCTCGAAGTCAACATCAATTTCGGAAGCCCCCTGTATCTCGTAGGCTTTCTTCATCAGGTTCTCTTTGCTGAACAGTCCCTTTGTCAAGTCTTTGACCGCTGAAACTGTGGTCTTCGTGTCAAGTTCATACGTTTTGTTGGATAGTTTCAGGTTGTCCGGCAGTTTAGAACCCAAGTGAACCTGTTTCATCACGCTTTCACGAACCATGCCATTGAGACAAGCCCCGTTCAAAAGAAACGCCCGCATATCAACCGCCCCGTCCCCGTAATCAGAAGTTGAGAAGCGTGCGCCAGCGAATATAATAACATCGCCGTTCTTCGCTGTCGGGATAACAAGTGGCTGTGGCAGGATTGTTTCAGCCCAAACCTTTGTGTCGTTCATATAAGCGTCCGAAATAACCGCTCCTTGCTTTGCCGCTTCCTGAACAAAGGCGGTCAGGATTTCAACACTGTTCAAACGGCGATAACTGTCAGAGAGAACGCCTCGAACCTGTTCCCCTACGGTTCTGACAAGAACACGGCTTCTTTCCGTCCAACCGCTATGCTCGTTCAGGATTTCTGCGGCAAGGCTTTTCGCCCATGTAGCCCCTTGCGCAAGCTGTCTGAGATAACGTTGCGGAACTCCCATTCTGTCGGCAAGCTGACCTATGGCATTATCATGGAGTGAGAACTGACCGTCAGGCATGTTCATTACCAGCTTGTCGTCCCCGCCGTTGAATGTTATCACGGGGCTGTGGTCTTTCTGTCTCAGGTTAACGCCTATCGGGGCAATATAGTCCTGCGATATCTTTCCCTCGTTGATAAGGCGTTCCATTGTCGCCTGAACTCCAACGGCTTTGCCGTCAATCATTTTTTGAACCTTGTTGATTACAACATCATTCAAACCCTGTTGCAGGGTCTTTTCGTTTGTCACTGTCATTGTTTCCATACTTGAAAATTTTATTTGGGTTAATACTGAATTGATTTTTCTAAATATGCCTTTGCTTCCTCATACAAGGCGGCTTCTGTCAAGTCATCTGAACTTGGTTCAAATCCCGCCCAAAAAGCCGCTTCGATAATACTGCTCATATTGTCTTTCATAATTCTGCCCTCCTGTTCAGATTGAAAATTCGCGTTTGAAGTCTTCATCGAAATTGATAGTATCAACGAGAATAGTCATAAGGCTTCTTTTGCTCCCAACTTTTGCGATACTGAAAAGACCGCTTTCCTTTTGTTCGTCTGTGGCGATGAAGATAAATCCTTGTTTCGTTTCGGGCTTGAAAGGGAGAACCTGACGGTTCAGTTTTCTAAAATTGATTGCCATAATCTTTTCCTCCTGATTATTTGATATAAAATGAAAATTTGATACCTCTCCTGAGTTTGCATACGCATTTGTCTTCAACGCTGCTGAAAGCCCGCTTCAAAAGTTTGTTGAACATTTCAACGCCGATCAGAGCGATAGCCCCTGAAACACCAACCAGCTTGTGAACTCTGTTTCCCTTGCCGTCAACGCCTGAAACCTTAATTCTGAAATTACGGTTGATTTCTCTTGTGCTGTATGCTAAACTCGTTGTCTTCATATCTTCTGTTTTTTGAGGTTCAAAAGTGATTATATCTTAATCACGTTGCAAATATAAGTTAAGTATTTTGGAAATAATCAACTTTTTCGGATGAAAATTAACTGGACAGATTATTTTTAACCCCACTTAACTCCACTTCCGTAGTATTTAACTCCACTATCTTAAAAACAGCCTCAAAATAGCCTAAAAGCATATTTTATAGCATAAAAACTGAGACAAACAAGAAAAAAGCATTATTTTTCTGAGTATATTGTAATCACTTTAAGAAATAAAGCATACCTTTGTTGCGTAAACTTTTCAGTTAAACAAAGCATTCATTATGAAACAAAAGATTTTAGAGGCGTTGAAAGCCAAATTTCCGGGGGTCAACGCAAATGTATTGAACAGGATTGCCGATAAACTCGCCAAGACTGTAACCACAGATGAACAAATAACAACTGCTATTGCAGGGGTAACAAAAGAGTTCATCGAAATCATTGAAAGCTACGGCGACAGCCGTGCGACAGAAGCCCAACAGACAGCCGTACAAACCTATGAAACCAAATACGGTCTGAAAGACGGGCAAAAGATTGATAACGGGGGCGGCTCTCAGGGCGGTCAGCAAGGAGGAACGCAAACCGTTCAGACACAATCCGCAGGGGGCGAGCAAGTTCCGGCTTGGGCACAGGCTCTTATCGAAAGCAACAAGACGATAACCGAGCGTTTGAACAAAATGGATGGAGACCGTACAACTGCAACCCGCAAGCAACAACTTTCCACAATCATTGAAAAACTGCCTGAAAATCTACGTAAGGCTTACGAGCGCACACCTGTTGACGGTCTAACCGATGAACAGTTCAACACGCTTGTCGGCGAAATCACTACCGAAGTGGACGGCATTGTCAATGACACACGGGCAAAAGGGGCTGTTTTCGGAAGACCTGCCGCACAGAACGGCGGTTCATCAAGTCAAGGGAACGAACTGACAAAAGAGCAAATAGAGGCTATATCACACCGTGATAACAAGCCCGCTGACGGTCAGCCGTTCTAATGTTTAACATTCAAAATTTACCAAAATGGGAATGACAGTTCAAAGACGTAAGGATACCCGCACCCCCCGTGTCTTTATGCACAAAGTAGCGGATATTCGTGGCGGTGTTTCGGTCAAGGTTTCTGAACTCGGCGGCGATTTTCTGAATGAGGGCGCAGTACTAAGCGCACCCGACAACGGCATTTGCCACGCTGTGAAGATTGCCGTTCTGTCGGCAGAAGCGACAGATACCGCAACTGACATCAAAGTAAATAAAGGTCACAATTTCAAAGTAGGCGATTTCGTCATGGCTGATGAGGGCGGCAAGGCTTACGCTATCACATCTATTACAACCACAGAGAAAACCCATGACACAATCAAGGTCGGAACCACTCTCGGCGTGAAGATTGAGAAAGGCGGCTTTATCATTGAAGCCGCAGCGGAATCGGCAGAGAAAACCTCAAAACTGAAATACACCCCGCTTTCACTTGTCGGAACAGGCAAGCCCATCGTGCAAAACTCAAACCTTGACACGGACGCTTGGCTTATTGGCGTGACAAAGGGCAACCCGCTTCCTGAATGCGTGATGAAACACCTCAAAGGTATCATAAACTATTAATCGTAAGTAATTTATGGGAACTATTGTAAATACAATGATTCAGGGTTTGACCGAACAAATGGTTCAAGCCCGTCTGAACTCGGCTGACGCTTCGGGCTTCCTTTTCGGGAAACACTTCCCCGTTAAGAAAGTCAACGGCTTCAACTGGAAAACCTTAACGAACCAGCTTGAAAAGAAGAATGTCGCCGCCGACCTGCATACCGATAACGGAACTATCATGCGTAAACGCCGCCCGATATTCGAGAGCGCACGTGGAGATATTCCGTTTATCTCTATCAGCCGTGAACTTTCACGTTCTGAAATCAAAGATTATCAAACGGCTTTGGCTTTCGCTCAGGATGAAGATGCGACCAAACTTGTTGAATATTGGGGCAATGATGTTGACTTCTGTTTCAACGGCGTTCAGTCTGAGGAAGAATACATTGCATGGAAACTTGCTTCAAACGCTGGCGTGCTTAAATTCACAACCACCACGAACGCAACCTATGCCAATGAATTTGACCTTGACTATGACGTGGATGATGAGATGAAAACCAAATCATCCGTTGATTGGAACAGCAAGTCAACTGCTGACATTATCGGCGACCTTGCTAAATTCGTGAAGTTGGGTAAGGAGCATAACCTGAACTTGAAGTACGCTTTCATCAATTTGGATGAACTGTACAAAATCTGTTCTGCGGAACAAATTATTAAACAGTGCGCTTCTTTCGCCGCCAACGCCCTCGGTATCTCTCAAACACCTGACTTGGCTGCTGTAAATACCATGCTCGCAAAACAAGCATGGCTGAACGGTATTCAACTGCGTGTTATCGACCAAACCATCACCCGTGAATTTTCAGACGGTTCACAGACTTCTGGCAACCCGTTTGAGAACAGCCGTATGATTTTGTCAGAAAGTGAAATACTCGGTTCCACGCAGTATGACATTCTTCAGGAAAATGAAGAAACAATTCTGAGAGCCGTGCGTGCCCATACAGTCGTGAAGAAGTACGGCACGATTGAGCCTAAGAGCGAGGTTACAATCGGTCAGGCTGACGCTATTCCCGTATTTGATACGGCTTACCGTAACATCTACGTGAGAACGGACGCACAAGATTGGGATTAAAGACGGTTGACCTATGGCAAAAGTTATCGAAGCATTGAAAGGGCTGAACTCGTACCCCGTTCCTCTCCGCACGCTCGTTGAAACAGCGGAGAAACGGGGGCTGAACCTTGACACGGAAACGACAGCGGAAATCCTGAAAGGAAAGGCATACAACCTTGCCGCCGCTGACATCTTTCTGTGGCTGTCTTTCGCCCCTGACGTGTCTCAGGGCGGTCAGTCCTATTCATTCACGGACGAACAAAGAACGCAACTCCGCAATCACGCTAAAGCCTTGTACAAAGACTTTGACGATGACAGCGGCAGCGCAAACAAACCTATTTACGGATATAAAGGTTCTCGGCTATGATTATTCAAAACGGAACAATCGAATTCAAGACAAAGACAGCGGGCGGGATTGACCCTGAAACGGGTTATCCCGTCAAACCGTCTTCCGTGGCATGGGGCGAACCTGTTCCATGTCAATTCAAGGCGAAGAAGTTCAACCAACTCGGAATTATCAAGGGGGAACACTTCACAGTGGCTTCCTATGAAATCCTGATTGAAGAACAGCCCGTTCCATCGGAACAGCTACGCTTGAAAGACTTGTCAGGAAAAGAGATTGGCACATTTTCAATCATTCAGGCAGAACCGCTTGAAGCCGTGTGCGAAGTAAGAATTTTGGTCTAAAGCGATGTGCGGCTGTATGTCGGCTTTTCTTTTTCAACCCGGTCAAACATACCAATAAGAAAAGTAAACGCCACATGCGCCGATTTCGCAAAAAATAACTGAGAAGAATATGCCTATCACACAACTAACACCGATGTCGGAGATTGACAGATACACGGAACAGCAGCTTGAAAGGCTGAAACAAGTTCTTATCCGAAACCTGATGTATATCGGGGAGACAGTCTTGAACAGGGCACGTTCAACCAATTCTTACAAAGACCGCACGGGCAACCTGAGAAGTTCAATCGGCTACGTTATCACGGTTGACGGGCGAATAATCCATTCATCCAGCTTCCAAACCGTGAAACAAGGCAAGGACGGTTCTTCAAAGGGGGCAGCGTATGTGAAAAGCCTCGCAAGAAAATTCCCGCAGGGGATTTGCCTTATTGTCGTGGCTGGTATGAACTACGCTTCTTATGTGTCCGCAAAAGGGCTTGACGTTCTTGACAGTTCAGAACTTCTTGCCGAGCGTCTTGTACCGCAAATGTTGAAGCAACTCGGATTTCATTAAACAGAATTTATATGGCTAAGACTTCAAAACAGATTCAAGGGGATGTGTACCGACTACTGCAAGACAGCGTTCTTTCGGGAATGATTTCAGGCGAGGTTTACAGAAGCGGTTACCGCCCACGTGACAGTAACAGAGAAGATGCGGTGGTAATCTTCACAACGGGCTTGCCTGACGAAGTTCAGACAGGTGTCGTTACCGTGAATATCTATGTACCCGATACTGACTTGTACGGAAACGGAGTTCTCGTTGAAGATGGTCAACGGACAGAAGAAATTGAGCGTCTCGCCAATGATTGGGTCAACAGCCTGACCGCCGATAAGTCCTGTTATAAATTCAGGCTTCAACAAACCATTTACACGGAGGCTGAACCTGACATCAATCAGCATTTCATCGTTGTGAAACTTCATTACGAGTTCTTCGGCAGCGATGATGCGCCTCTAAATATCAAATAAATTGTAGAACATTAAAAACGAAGAAGTTATGGCAGTTTTATCATGGGGTAAATGTAAGATTGAAACAACCCCGTCAACAAATGGCGCACCCACTTCCCCGGAGGCTTGGAAAGCCCTTGACACGCCGAAAGAAGACACAACGAAAATCACCCCCACGGCGGGAACCGAGAAGACCGCCACAGAGGAGGGCGGCGAACTTGTTGATGTCCGTTACGGAAAGAATACTTATACACTCGAATTTGACATGTTTGTCAAAAAAGGTACGGAACGCCCGTTTGAAGACAATGACGGGTTAATCGCAGGAGAACACGCTTTCCGCATAACTCCCGAAGACGAAGAATGCGAGGGCGCACAGATTGACCGTTCCGTGGTTCGTTGTGATGAAAGCTATTCAACCGCTGACGGTAAAATGCTTCATTACGTTGCACGTTGCCTGAAACCCAAGACGGGCAAAACCGTTAAGCCTTACACAAAAGGGAGTGAGTAAGAATTTTCAGCGGGGTTGATACACTGGTTTATCCACCGTGAAGCCTGAACGCATTTCCCGGTTGCATGTCGGTTCGATTCCGACCCCCGTCTCTAATCATAACTTAGAAATTCGTCAGATATGAATAAGACAATAGAACAAACGGTTGCTGAAACCATCCTTGAACAACCTTTTGAAGTCAAGGTAGGCGAAAAGTCATATCAGGTTGCCTCCGCAAGCACGGCAACCCTCATACTTGTCTCAGAAGCGATTTCACAACTTCCACATATTGCGCTTGACACGGAGAAGGTCGTTGAAGAAACATTATCCGTAGCGAAAGACTGCCGTATTCTCGGAGATATAGCGGCTATTCTCATTCTTGGTGCAAAGAACATCACAGAAAAGAAAAAAGTTCCGCAAATCAAAGAAAAACGGTATCTGTGCGGGCTTATTCGCCGACCATACACGGTTGAAGTTGAAATTACCATTGACAAGAAAGCGGAACTCGCAAAAGAGCTTCTTGAAGATGTCTCCCCGAGGGAACTGAACCTGATTGTAAGCCAAATCTTATCAAGAATGCAGATAGCCGATTTTTTCGGGCTTACCACTTTCCTTGCAGAACTCAATCTTCTTCATCCGAGGAAAGTGGAGAACTAAATGACAGCATTTGGGCTGTCGTAGGCGGTTTTGCAAAAGGCTACAATCTGACCTTTGACTATGTTTTGTACAATATCAGCTATACGAACATGATAATGTACGGGGCTATTCTCCCGACATACGATAAAAAGAAAAATGACGGAAAAAAGGATGAAGGACAAAAAGTTATCAAGGCAGATGACCCAAGAAACAAAGAAGAAGTAAGGAAATTTTTTGAAACCTGTGATTAAAGGCAGAAACAATGAACAACGATAAAGGAAGACTGAATTACGGTGTCGGGCTTGACAACTCCCAGTTAAGGGTAGGAGTAGCCGAATCACGGCGTTTGCTCCAAGGCATAGGGCAGACAGCGGTTGACGAAGGCGCAAGGATTGACGATTCATTCAAAAGAATCGGCAGGACTGTCGCAGGCGTGTTTGCCGTGTCTCAGATAAAAGATTTCATCACGCACGTTGCGACTGTCCGTGGAGAATTCCAACAGCTTGAAATCGCTTTCAAAACCATGCTCGGCTCTGCGGGTCAGGCAGATGTTTTGATGACCCAGCTTGTCAAGACAGCCGCCACAACTCCGTTCGGTCTGAAAGACATCGGTCAAGCCGCAAAACAGCTTCTTGCCTACGGTGTCGCCGCAAATGACGTGAACAGCACTTTGATACGCCTCGGGGACATCGCCGCCGGGCTTTCAATCCCTATCAACGACCTTGCCTATCTGTACGGAACGACAATGGTTCAAGGACGTTTGTACACACAAGACCTGAACCAATTCTTGGGGCGTGGTATTCCTCTTATGGAAGAACTCGCAAAACAGTTCGGCGTAGCTGAAAATCAGGTCAAACAACTTGTAGAAGACGGAAAAGTCGGATTCCCCGAAGTTCAGAAAGCCATTGAGAACCTGACCAACGAGGGCGGTAAGTTCGGCGGTCTTATGGAAGCTCAGTCAAAAACAATCACAGGGCAGATTTCAAACATTGAGGACGCAATCGACACAATGTTCAATGCCATAGGTCAGTCACAGGAGGGGGTAATAAACACCTCTCTTGGTCTTGTCTCAACCCTGATTGAGAACTGGGAAACAGTCGGTAACATCCTTTTGACAATCATCGCTACATACGGGGCATATAAAGCCGCCGTTATCGCTGTCGCAGCCGCACATAAATTGATGAACATTTGGGGAACTGTTAGTGCTTTTCTGTCTCTAACAACCTCTATACGTTCAGCCAAAGACGCTATGTTGCTTTTCAACATGGCTGTAAAAGCAAATCCGCTTGGTTTGGTTCTGTCTGTTCTTGCAGCCGCCGTGACAGCTTTCCTTGCTTTCAGAAAATCAACGGACGAAGCCGCTGACGCTCTGAAAAAGGAACGTGAGGAAGCCGAAGCGTTCAACAAACAGGTTAGCGAATCAGCGGGCAAAGCCATTTCAACGTATAAACGTCTTCAAGACGAATACAAGAAATGCAAGTCAGCCCATGAAAAGCGTGAGTGGATAAAAGAAAGTCAGACGAAGTTCAAAGAATTGGGAATTGCCGTCAACAGCGTCAATGATGCTGAAAACATCTTTGTCAAGAACACTTCCTTGATGATGAAAGCATTTCAGAAACGTGCGGAAGCCGCCGCATGGCAATCCCGTCTTGATGAAGCCTACGCAAAGAGGGTTGAACGCCAAATGGCTCTTGAAGACCAAATGGATAAGATTCAGGCGGGAAGCAAAGTGCCGGGATATTCACACACGACACAAGGAGGCTATGAATACGTTGACCGCAACGGAGCATGGGTTTACACCGAGGCAGGTGCGAGAAAAGCCCGCGAAGCGTTCAAACAGACAATCGCCAATGACCCTGTTCTGAACGAAATAGACGCTCGTATAAACAAGTATTCCGAGAAAATGACCTCTGTTTCATCTGACTTTCAAAAACTGTTTGAACAAGCGGGTACAAGCCAGAAGACAACGCAGGAAAAGAACGAGGAAAAGAGACTCGCTAAAGAACAGCAAAAAATCGCCGATGAAACAGCCCAACGCACGGCTAAAATCAAGGAGTATTCAGCAAAGGTTTCAGAAGCAGTTTCACAAGCCGAGATAGACATCCGTCAGGCTCAAATCAACGAACTTGAAGACGGTTATGAAAAGACCGTTGCGCAGGTGCAGTTGAACTATGACCGCCTTATCGCCGAGAACGATAAACGGGCGCAGAAAATGATTGAAGACCTGAAAGACAAAAAAGTGCTTGAATGGCTCAATCAGAACCCGAAAGCGACAAAGGAACAACAGCTTGAATACCGGGCTTCCTTGAACCTGACAACCTCTGACCTTTCTTCCGAGCAGCAAGCAATGTTAAAGTCTTATGCCGAAGTTGCAAGGCAGATTCAAGTCAAAGGTAACAAACAAGCCCTTGACGATATGATGAAAGACATTCTGACCTATGAACAGCAACGTCTAAAAATAACAGAGGAATACGAGAAAAAACGTGAAAGCCTCTATGAAACAGATAAAGACGGCAACAAGAAGCTCCGTAAGGGTGTCACACAAGGAAACGTGGACGAACTGAACCGTGCTGAACAGGAAGCCTATAAAGGCATAGACGAACAGTTCGCACAACGTGAAGAAACGTATCAGGCATGGTGCGATGAAATAGCGGAACTAACCCTTAAACAGTTGAAGAATGTATTAGCGGAGGCAGAAAAGGAACTTGCCGAACTTGAAAAGAACGGCGGGTCTTCTGATAAAATCGCTGTTGCCCGTGCCAAAGTCGCAACAGCCAAAAAGAATGTTGAGAAAGCACAGGCTAAAAATGATATAAATCCCGGCAAACGCTCAATCAAAGAATGGGAGGACTTGTACAAGACGCTTCAAGAATGTGAACGGGAGTTTGAGAGCATTGGCGACACGGTCGGCGGCGTGGCAGGCGAAATCATTTCAACGGCTGGCAGCATCATGACCGCTTCTCTGTCAATGATAAACGGTATTGTTCAGCTTGTGAATATGTCTGCCACCGGTATTCAGGGAACAGCGACAGCGGCAGCAACAGCCATTCAAACGGTTGAAAAGGCTTCTGTCATCCTGACTATCATATCGGCTGCCATGTCAATAGCCATGCAGATTGTGAACCTGTTCAACAATGATGACAAGAAGCAAGAAGAAATTGAAGCCCTGCAGGATAGAATAGACCAACTCCAATGGGAACTTGACAACGCAGATATTGTGCGGTTACAAGAAAATAGCGGAAAAGCGGTTGAACGTGTGAAACGGGCTTTATCTGAGACTTACAAAGAACTCCTGAGAAATAAAATCGCTGTCAATGACGTAGCAGGGGCTTGGCGACTTCTGTTCAGCAACGTTTCAAACAACGCAGCACTGCTTCAAAAGACCGCAGAAAAACTCGCCACGGCGTATGCAAATATCGCTTACACGGCTGACAAGGCTCTCGGGGGTGAGAAATACAGCAACGCCCAAGAACAGCTTAAAAACCTCGCCCAGCAGCAACTTCTTATTCAAGAACAAATCAGGAATGAAGAAGACAAGAAAAAAACAGACCACGGTAAGATTGATGAATGGAACAGAAAAATTGAAGAACTCGGCGCACAGGCTGTCGCCATCATCAATGACATGGTTGAGGACATCATCGGCGGTTCAAGTTCCGATATTGCCAAAGAACTCGGAGACGCTTTTTTTGAAGCGTTTCAGGCTGGCGAAGATTACGCCGAGGCATGGGGCGATAAGGTCAAAGACATCGTGGCTGACGTGATGAAAAGAATGTTGGTTTCCAAGTTTCTTGAAGAACCTCTTGGGGAGATATTCGACAAGTACAAGGCTAAATGGTTCAAGGACGGTCAGTTTATCGGTCTTGACGCTGTTATCCAATCCATGAGTGGTTTCGCTTCTGACTTGAACGCTGTCGGAACAGATTTCGCCAAGATATGGGAAAACCTGCCTGAGAACGTCAAATCAATGTTTGAGGTAACAGCAGACGCAACCCGTGAAGCCTCTCAGAAAGGAATCGCCACAGCTTCGCAAGAAAGTGTTGATGAATTGAACGGACGTGCGACAGCCATTCAGGGGCACACGTATTCAATCGCTGAGAACACGAAAATCATTCTTTCTGTCGTGAACATGATTTTACAGTCAGTATTGAACATTGAGAAACACACCGAAAACATGGCAGGACGCATTGAACGCATTGAAAGCTCAGTCAAAGAGACAAAAGATACAGTTAACGATTTCGCCTTGAAAGGCATAAAAATGATATAAGTATGGAAGACATTATTAGACAAGTTTACGCCCAATGGAGGGTTGCCAAAGAGCAAGCCCGGCAGGAGTGCGATAGCCGTTCCCTGCCAAATATGGCAGAGAAATACCGTATGTGTGATATGTTCAAAGGCACGGAAGATTTACAGAGCCTTATACGGCTGTTCACAAGCCCACAAGGTATGGAGTTCTGTATCAAACACCGTTTCCCGAATATAGCGACTTTCAGGCTGTTCAAGCCGTTCAACCCCGAGAAGTACGGTGTTTACATTGATGCGGGTATAATCACGCTGAGAAACCCGGGAAAAGCGGTTCTTATCGGGCGTACAAACGCAACGATAAACTGTGACACGCTTGAACGCCATGAAATTTTTCTTCTTCACGGGGCTAAAGCGTTCATCAACGCCTCGGGCTGGGCGGTTGTTTCCGTCAAGGGGTCAACGGGTTGCCAACAAATTCGTAACGTGTCAGGAAATGCGGTAATATTATGATGTCAGGACGATTTTACATAGACGGTAAGGATGCGTTCACAGAGTACGGCATCTATGTTCAGGAGGGGGGCTACAACGAACTTGTGGCGTTCCCGCCTCTGAAAGCGGTCACAAGCAACGACTGGCAGGAAGAAGACGGCATAGAACCTGACTTGTCAGAACCTACCTTGAACACGAAGGAATTTTCCTTAAAAATTGTTCTCTCAGGCATGGATTACCGTTGGGGAGGCTTCATAGAACGATTGTCAGACAAAGCCTATCATACGTTTGATTTCAGGGAGATAGGACGTACTTACCGTCTTCGTCTTGTGTCAAACCCTAACACGGATTTGGCAACGCATCTCGGTTTCATCACGATAAAGCTTGCCGATGATTTCCCTTTGGACGGGTACACCTACAAAGAACCTGAAAGCACTGTTCCCGGTTCTGATTATTATGAACTTGACGGGAAGCCGTTCTCTGTTTATGGGGTTCATGTGTTGGAGGGAACGCTTAATGAAATAGAGAAATCGCCGAATGTCAAGACCAGCCTCCTGCGCAATATCAACAAATTGAACGGGGCTTTGTATGACGGGGAAAAAGTGACCTATAAGGCAAAGGACGTAAAGATAAACTGCCTTATGAAAGCCGCCTCACTGACTGAACTGTGGCGCAACTATAACGCTCTGCTGTATGACCTTGTGCGTCCTGAACAACGGCTGTTATACTCTGATGAAACGGGATATGAATACCCCTGCCATTATAAAAGCTGTTCCGTGTCCGAGTTTTACGCCTCTGATAAAATATGGCTCAAATTTACCGTTACCGTATGCTTCATTTCATTCAGGCTTGAAGACGATGAATTTGTGCTTGCCACGGAAACACGGGATTTGGTTGTGACAGAAGACGGGGAGTTTGCGATTGACTTACGAAAAATAATATGACATTATGGGATTGAAAAGAATTAAAATCAGCGAATTAACCCTTTCCGACAATCTGAAAGGATTATACACTATCGGCGTTAAGCTGATAAATGGGGTTCAAACGAGCGTCAAGGTCAGTCTGGAACACATTCAGACCGCCTATGAAAATGCCGTAGCCGCAACGAAAAAAGCCGAGACAGCCGCCAATAGTGCGAACACCGCAGCGGGTTCAGCCAACAGTGCCGCTTCCTCTGCAAACAATGCGGCTACGAAAGCAAACACGGCGGCGGGAAACGCTGACAAGGCAACCGCAGCAGCAAATACCGCCACAACCAACGCAAACAATGCGGCAACAAAAGCAAATACCGCCGCTTCCAATGCGGACAAAGCCCGTGAAGATTTAGAAGAGATAAAGGAAGCCGCCGTGACCGCCACCAACTCAGCCAACAGTGCCGCTTCCTCTGCCAACAGTGCGGCTACGAAAGCAAACACGGCGGCGGGAAACGCTGACACGCAAGCTGACCGGGCAAAGGAACAGGCTGACAACCCGCCCAAAATGGGAGACAATGGAAATTGGTGGAAATGGGATGAAGCTCAGAAAAAGTATGTCGATACAGGTGTGCTCGCAAAAGGCGGCGTGCTGTACCCGACATTCAGCATAGACGATGATGACATGATTCTATACATGGAATTTGAAGATGAAGTAAGCGACAAACTTATCAAGTTTGATGAACAGACGGGAGAACTTTATTTGAATGTTGGATAACTTAAAGTTACACGAATATGACAAAGATACCTTTAGGAAAAGTGGCGTTTACGGACGCAGGTTCTTATAACGCCGGAAAGACTTACAAGCGGTTTGACTTTGTTGACACGGAAGACAGTTCCTATTTGTCGTTACAAGACAATAACAATGGACACGCCGTCACTGAAACCGCTTGGTGGAAATGCCTCGCACGGGGCACAAAAGCCACAGAAGCCGCAAAAAAAGCCAACGATGCGGCTGCATTGGCAAACGAAAAAGCTGTGGCGGCAGATACGGCGGCTGGGCGTGTGAATGCCGCAATAACGCAAGCCAATACCGCTGCCACAAACGCTCAACAACAAGCGTCAGCCGCAGGAGAAGCGGCGGCAGAAGCAACGGAAAGTGTGGCTGAAATGAACGCCGCCCTCGCCCGTTTGGAAGAATTGGAGCAGACAATCACGGCTAAAGACCGTAAACAGCCAACGGGAATGGAATTAGAGTTTCCTAAAAAAATAACAAAAGGGAACAAAGACATTCTGAGAGTAATAGCTACCCTATCCCCGGCGGGAACGGGTAACAATGTCCTTTTCTTGGGCGATGACAAAGCGGTTTCCGTTGCCCCTGACGGTTTTCTGACCGTGAACAGTGTCGGCATAAGCAAAATACACGTCATTCCGACAGAAAACACAAGCATTTATCGAACCATTGATATTGAAGTCGTTCCGCAGTCTGTCAGGCTTTGCACGAAATCAACTTTGCGCCTAACCGCAAATGGCAAATTCAGGTTCAATTAAAATAATTTTTCAACAAATAAAACTTTTAAATTATGGCACTATCAACAGATGAAGAAAACAAAGTAAGGGAAATCATTGAAGCGTTCACAAACGGAAAACGATTGAGTGACTTACCCAATGTTTCTGGGAATAACCCATTCAATCTTTTGTGTGAGGTCTTAGAAGACGGAGAAAGCAAAAAAGCAGCTCTCGCAACTATGTTGCCTTATATGGAAGAGCAGTGTATGTACGGCATTGAGCGAGACAAGACCGTTTCATCACGTTTAGTAACCCGAATTGGCAATACTGCTCTTCACAAGTCCCTTCCCGTACATAACCGCATGAGGGGCTGTCTTCTTGACGATGACGGCAACGTGGTTGAATATCTCAATCCACGTGATTGGACGGGGCATGTCAGAGACGGTTCACGGGGACAAGTCATGGTCGAGTTTGGGGACTTCTATTGCCGTTTTGAAACAAGCGCAAATATTGAGCGGGTCAAATTCTCTCTCTTTCCTCTTCCCGGCTATCGTTATGTTCCTTTGATGTACGTATCGGCATACGAAGCTACTGTTCAGAGAAGTACGAACAAGCTATCTTCTGTGGTCAATACAACGGCTGACTACCGAGGCGGTGCAAATCAGGCTGACTGGGACACACTCTCAAAAACGGTTCTCGGAAGACCAGCTACACAAATCAGCCGCACGAATTTCAGAACGTATGCCCGAAACAGAAAAGCGGGCAGCACTAAGTGGAACTGTATGACGTATGACGTTCAAAAGATGCTCTATTGGCTCTTTGTTGTTGAATACGCAACGCTCAACTCTCAGGAGGCTTTCAACACCCAATTGACGGCTGAGGGCTATCGTCAAGGCGGTCTCGGAGACGGGGTTACAACACTTGACAGCGGCAAATGGAACACGTTTAACGGTTATTATCCTTTTATCCCTTGTGGCTATACGGATGAACTCGGAAACGGAACAGGCGAAAAAGAATATACCATGCCCACTGAATATGACGCTTCTTCAAAGAAAGTCAAAGTGTGCCGTTATCGTGGTATCGAAAACCCGTTTGGGCATATTTGGCAGTGGACTGATGGCATCAACGTACGCATTAATCCCGGCTCGAACGGCTTGTCAGAAGTCTTTGTTTGCTCTGACCCCTCAAAATTCAATGACAGTAACTATAACGGATATAGTCATGTTGGGAATGAAGCCCGTGCCGAGGGATATGTTAAAGAAATTATTTTTGGAGAAAGCGGCGAAATCATTCCTGCTCTCGTAGGCGGCGGTTCTACCACATATTTCTGTGACTATCACTATACAAACATCCCTGCTTCGGTGGCTCTCCGTGGTGTCCTGTTCGGCGGTAACGCGATTTCCGGTGCGTATGCGGGTCTCGCTTTTGCGTATTCGACTAACGCCCCCTCGTCTGCGAATGCGCATTTCGGTTCTCGCCTTTGCTTTATACCCACGTCAGCGTAACACGCTTTGAGTGATAACCTTTTCCCTGCCTCTTTGTGGGGCAGGGTTCAAATAATAACAGTATAAAACGATGATTGAAGAAATGAACAACATACCAAAAGAAGATGACGGAAGCCTCGCTTTCCTGAATATCCCGAGAGATGAAAACAGCAGGAGTTTCAATTGTGATGAAACGACACAATCAAAACTCGTAAACACCACGTTTTGGGTGGTTGATTTCATTGAAGAAGTTCCGACAAGATTCAGCAAGGCTAAAGGAGTAAAAGGTCAGACGCTTGTAAAAATCAAGCCATCAAAAGACAGTTTGGAATCAGATGCCAAGAAATTTTTCACTGGTTCATCCGACATTCTTTATGTTTTGAAGAAAATCAAAGAAATGAATAAGTTTCCCCGAAAAGTTACTTTGAGGGGTAACGGTAACAGATATTATTTTGAATAAGAAAACAATGAAATAACAAAATAAAAAAGGTGGGTCATTCTTGTGGTGTCCTGTTCAGCGGTAACGCGAATAACAGTGCGAATGCAGGTCTCGCTTATGCGAATTCGAATAACACCCCCTCGAATACGAATGCGAATATCGGTTCTCACCTATGCTTTAAAATTGGTTTTGACAATATGAAACAATATAAAAGAATGACAGCCTTGCCACTTGGCAAAAGATTTCAAGCAAACCTCCTAAAAGTGTTGGTAGGAACGCCTGTTGTATGGGCTACCGAAGACTCTGAATAAGAAAAGCAAAGCAAAAAGATGAAAAGAATAGGTAATTTATACAATAAAGTAATCTCCGTGGAAAATTTGCGTGAAGCTGACGAAAAAGCACGCAAAGGCAAAACAAACACATACGGAGTTAAAGTTCACGACAAAAATCGTGAAGCAAATATTCTTGCTCTTCATGAAGCATTGCTGACAAAGACGTTCAAAACCTCCCCTTATGATGTCTTCACGATTTTTGAACCCAAGGAGAGGCTTATTTTCCGTCTTCCATACTATCCTGACAGAATAGTACATCATGCCGTCATGAATGTTCTTGAACCGATTTGGGTCAGGACTTTCACGCACAATACTTTTTCATGTGTCAAGGGACGTGGGATAGAGGGGTGTGCCCGGCATATAGATAAAATCATTGAGAAGTACAAAGGCAAGCCATTATACTGTCTTAAAATTGATATAACCAAATATTATCCCTCCATTAACCATGAAGTCTTAAAAAAAATTGTACGCCGGAAGATAAAAGACAAAGACCTACTGTGGCTTCTTGATGAAATTATTGACAGCGCAGAGGGGCTTCCTATCGGGAACTATCTTTCACAATATCTCGCCAACCTGTTCTTGTGCTATTTCATGCACCGTGTGAACGAAGTATTGAAACTTGACGCAGCCGAATACGCTGATGACATCACGTTTTTCTCTTCATCAAAAGAACAACTGCGGGAAGCGTTCAAAGAGATAAGAAAAATGATTGAAGATGAACTAAAACTGAAAATCAAAGGAAACTATCAGATATTCCCAATAGCAGCCAACCGTTATGACAAACACGGGCGTGCGCTTGATTATGTCGGTTACAAGTTCTACCGTAATCAAAAACTTATCAGAAAGAGTATAAAGAAGAATTTCTGCCATACCGTTTCACGGCTAAACCGACGTACCCCATTGCTTGACGCAAAGGCTTATAAACAAGCTGTTGCCCCGTGGCTCGGTTGGGCAAAACATAGTGATAGTAAACATTTATTAAAAACAATCATTAAACCGTGTTATTATGATAGCATTTTATGACAATCAGCCTGCCAAATTGGAGGCAGTCGGAAACGGAAGTTACGTTTACCGCTTCAACATTCAGAAAGTTGAAAAACCCGCCACCGTTGAACCAAGCGAACTCGCTTCTGACGATGAAGCCCCGGTTCAGGAACAATGGAAATGTGAAGAAGCTACCGTGTGGGCTCCGCTTTCTTCAAACAAGATAACTGAAACAGTTATCACGGAGAAGTGGGACAACAACCGGGAACAAAAACTTGTGAATGAGTTCAACGCAGCGAACCTCGGTATGATTGGAGGGGCGAAATCAAGCGAGGAAGCCAAGGCAAAGATTGAGGCATACAAAGCCTATCTATCCGAACGTGCTACCCTGAAAGCGCAAGTGGATGCAGACTGCCTTGAATACGGTATTCTGTAACTTGTAAAAACCGCTTCCCGTCACGTTATTCAAACATAAAATGTGACGGGAAGAATGGTTATTCTTGAAAAAGCCTTTTTTTAGCCCCGTAGAACGCTTAAAAAGTGATTACAATATAATCATACCATTTTAAAAAGAAAGTTTAACCACGGGGAAATTCGGAAAAAATAACTCAAAGTTTAGTAGTATGATAATTTACAATAATGCCGGAAACAAGGTTCTTGAAATCGAGGTTGATGATAACAGTTATCGCAATAGGGCTGTCATGGGAGACCATAGTTTAACGTTGTACTATTCACTCCCCGAACACGTTGAAATCCCAGTAGGCTCTTACTGTGAGTTTCAAGGCGAAACGTTCACGCTCAAACGCCCGGAGAATTTCAAGATGAAACATAAAAGACTGTTTGAATACACGGTGCTTTTTGACCCGCCCGAAGCAAACGCAAAAGTTTGGAAATTCAGAAACCCGGTTGACGGACGTTTGAAATTTTCGTTGACTGCAAAGCCGCATGAACATCTTCAAATGTTTGTTGACAATATGAACCGCCGTGACAAAGGATGGACGGTTGGCGAATGTATTGACGGTGTTGAAACCCTGATTGCCTATGACCATGATTTTTGTATTGACGCTCTAACCCGCATGGCATCAACATTCAAGACAGAATACGAGTTTACGGGAAAACGTGTGTCATTACGTAAGATTGAATACAACAAAAGTAACCCCCTCCCGCTGTCTTATGGATGTGGCAACGGGTTCAAGCCGGGTGTCGGACGTTCAAATACGGGAGACAACCCGCCAACGGAAATTTTGTTCGTTCAAGGCGGTACGGACAATATAGACCCGTCAAAATACGGTTCTTCCGAGCTTCTTCTTCCCAAGAACCAAACACTCGCTTATGACGGCGAACATTTTGAAGATGAAGACGGCTTCATAGCCAAGAACGCCCGCCGTTATGTCGTTGATGAAGCAGGGCTTTCAATACGCCGTGATGACAAACAACTGTCATCACTCGCCGAAGATAGTCTTGACTGTTCTGAGATTTACCCGAAACGTGTCGGTACGGTCAACACGGTTGTAGTTATTGATGAGAAAAACAACTTTTATGACATTGTTGACACGTCAATCCCATCTTCACTGAATTATGAAGAATGCTTGATAGAGGGGGAAACTATGACCGTTGTTTTTCAGACGGGTATGCTTGCCGGACGGGAGTTTGAGGTTAAATATTACCATAATGCCGTTAAAGGAAAGGCGGCACGCCGTTTTGAGATTGTTCCCGCAGACATAGACGGGCAAACTATGCCAAATACCACATTCGCCCCTAAATCGGGCGATAAGTATGCCGTATTCAAATGTATGCTTCCCACGGCTTACATTTGTGATAATGCCACGAAAACAGGCGCATCATGGGATATGTTCCGGGCGGCTGTAAAATGCTTGTTTGATAATGAAGACCTGAAATTCACATTCACGGGGGAACTTGACGGGATATGGTCGAAAAAAGATTGGGTAAACATCGGGGGGCGCATCAAACTCGGAGGATATATCCGTTTCTCTGACGAACAGTTTCAGAAAGATGGCGTTCTCGTGCGTATAACGGGTATAAAAGATTATATCAACAAACCACATAGCCCCGTGATTGAACTTTCAAACACAACGGTAAGCGGCAGTGTTTCATCAACATTGAATGACCTGAAAAGTGAGGAAGTCATCGTTGATGACCTACACCGTGACGCTATTCAATTCACAAAAAGACGGTTCAGGGACGCAAAGGAAACAATCAGCATGTTGGAAGAAGCATTGCTCGACAATTTCACGAACTCAATCAACCCGATTGCCGTTCAAACGATGTCAATGCTTGTAGGCGATGAAAGTCTTCAATTCCGTTTTGTGAACTCAAAGACAACCCCCGTCCCGGTTACGCACAGAATTGTCTATGACAATGAGACGAAACAACTGACAGCGGCAGCGGGTATCATACAACACATGACCCTCGGTATCAATACGGTTAGTGCATCGCACAAGGTTTCGGAATATAAATTTTGGGATATGACAGCCTACACAAGCGCATTGCTTGATGACGGTAAGAAGAAGTATTATTTGTATGCAAAAGTCTCAAAGACGGCACAAACAGGTGTTTTCACCCTGTCTGAAAATGCAATCAAATTAGAGGGTGTTTCAGGCTTCTATCATCTTCTTGTCGGTGTCCTGAACTCTGAATATAATGAAGAACGGAGTTTTGTCACTCTGTACGGTTTTACAGAAATCCTTCCGGGACGTATCACGACAGACAAGATTGTTTCCACAGACGGGAACACTTATTTTGATTTATTGAAAGGTATCATATCCGGGCAAATAAAGTTCAAATCAGGTTCATCGGGCTTATATGAACTTGATGAATGGGAAGCCGTGAACGGTTTGATAACTCAGGCTCAGAACACCGCCAACGCCGCCGTAGAGAGCGCAAAGAACGCCAATACCGCCGTTGGAAATTTAAACGACTATGTGGACGGTGCGTTCGCTGACGGCATTATTACGGAAGCGGAAGCGAAAGCGATTGAGAAGTACATCAACACAGTGAACAACACGAAAGCCGCCGTGGAAGCTGCGTATAACAAACTGTACACAAACGCCTATCTTACGGGAACGGCAAAAACCGGGCTTCTGAATGCCAAGGTTACGCTTATGGGCAGTATTGAGAACCTTATCAGCGCAATCAATTCCGCTATCGCCGATGGTAAAACCACCGTAACCGAAAAAAACAATGTTGACAGTAAATACGCCACTTTCAACAGTGCGTATGCAGACTTTAATACAGCCGTAGAAGCCGCCAATAAAGCTATTCAAGACACGCTGAAAGGGTATTCAGATTCGGTTCTAAACACCGCCAACGCCGCCGTAGAGAGCGCAAAGAACGCCATTGCACAGGATTTGGGTTACGCGAATTTCGCTGATTTGGCAGAGAAAGCCGCCGCGAATGAAACCATTATTGTAGGAGGCAAAATCAACACAACATTGATTAACGCAGAACTTATAGTTACGGCGGCTTTGCTTGCCAAATTGGTTAAAGTGACCGAACTTATTGCAGAAAATTTGACTGTTACCGGAAATTCAAAAATAGCCGGGTTCAGCGTCAGTGGAAACGGGCTTACCAACACCCCGTTTAACAATGATGCGTATGTGATATTCCGTAATGACGCACATAAATGTTTTGCGGGTATCGGAGGAAACGTGCTGCCGACATCATCAGGGTTGAGAGCCGTAGCAAGATTTGAGAATGAAGACACGTCCGATTGGTGGGGTTTGGGACGGAATGTCGCAATGTTGCTTTCTGCCAAAAACGGAACGTATAACCATGCTTTTTTAGGCGATGGCAACGGTACTCTGAACGGATGGATAGACGGCTACAAGTACAGCAAGCTTACGCTTTCTTCCGCTAATACAATTTATAACGGTTATTCCAATCTTAAAGACAATAACCGATGGGTAATTTATAGCAGCGTGGATAATTCAGGAATAACTCTGCCAAAACTCTCAGAGGTCAGAGAGGCACTTGGAATAGGCACAAGCACAAAGTTTTGTGTGGTATTTACCGTTATCTCAGACCTTGATTCAAAGGATTTCGATATATACGGAAGAAATAGCAAGAAGAGTAGTGATGGAACTTACCCATGGAATACGTCTGAATACCCCAATTTGGTACATTGGGACAACGACCACTGGGACAGCGTGGCAATGGGAGCAGGTGACAGCCTTACGGTGTTGCTTATATATGATTCAAGTAAAGGAGGAAGCAAAGGCGGTTATCCCCTGACCTATACAGCGAGAATAATCAATAGACAGAATTAAAATAGATTATAATTAAACAACTTTAAAAGTGAGTATATTGTAATCAGTTTGTATATATTTGCAAATAAAACTCAAAGACTTATGGAATATTTACCAGCTATTATCAGCGCAATAGGCACAATCATCGCCGCATGGTTTGCTTATAATCAGTACACGAAAAACAAGCTCACGGACTTAAAAATTGAGAAGTTCAGAAAGGATGAAGAAATCAAAAGCATTCGCCGAGCCGATAATTCTTCTATCGTTTACGGGGAATTATGGAACATTCTTCACGAACTTGACGCTGACAGAGTTTATATTGTTCAGCCCCACCCGTTGGGCAATGAAAGTCTGTTATCAATCTATTATGAAGTAAAGCGTAAAGGTGTTGAGCCAATGAAGCCACATGTACAAAATCTTCGTATCGCAGACGTGGCTAAATTCAGTTCTGATATGGTTAAAAACCTGTTTATGTATATCACGGATATAGACACACAGGTTCAAGACAAATACGCAAAATCAATTCTATCAAGTTACGGATGCGAGGCGGCTGTGGTAAAGCGTTTAAATGATAACAAGCATGATTGGGTCGGTTCAATTTTCTGTGAGTTTACACGCCCGATTCATGTATCAGAAGATGAAGCGAGAGAGATTATGCACCGATGTGCGATGAATATTCAATACCTATTACCAGAATATAAATAAGAACGAGTATGAAAATTCTAATTGACAACGGTCACGGGGTTGACACGGCGGGCAAGCGTTCCCCTGACGGCTCTTTGAGAGAGTACAAATACGCAAGAGAAATAGCCGAAAAAGTTGTATCAGAGTTGAAGAAACGAGGCTTTGACGCTGAACGTATCGTCACAGAAGAAAACGACATCAGCCTATCCGAACGGTGTCGGCGTGTAAATTCCATTTGTGACAGAGTAGGAACGAAGAACGTCATTTTCGTTTCTATTCATTGTAATGCAGCGGGAAACGGTTCTCAATGGATGAACGCACGTGGATGGGAAGCGTGGACTTCTGTCGGTCAGACAGCCGCCGATAAAATGGCAGACTGTCTGTATAAGGCGGCAGAGGAAACAGACTTCAAAATTAGAAAGGACACAACGGACGGAGACCCCGACAAGGAGGGGCATTTGTATATCTTGAAACACACGAAATGCCCCGCCGTTCTGACTGAGAACCTTTTTCAAGACAATAAAGAAGACGTGGCGTTTCTTCTGTCAGAAGCTGGAAAAGAAACGATTGTCTGTCTTCATGTCAAAGGTATTATCAACTACTTAAAGACAATCTGAAAAATGAAACATCTTCCCTTGCTCTTACTATTGACATTCATTATAGGCGGCTGTGCTTCAAGCCGCCGCCTTTCTGAAAGCGTTCATCAACAAGACAGCATTGGTATTAGGGTTGAAACCCGTATTGAATATGTACCCGATACTGTCTTTATTGAAATACCGGCACAAACGTCAGAACGTGAAACAGCCGATAGTACATCGCATCTTGAAAACGATTACGCAACGTCTGACGCACGGATAAACCCTGACGGAACTTTATACCATAATTTGAAGACTAAGCCGCAGAAAAAACCCGTAGAGTTTGAAAAGCCCGTTGAACGCAAAGACAGCGTTATTTATAAGACAAAGACCGTAACAAAAACGAAAATCGAAAAAGTTCCCCGTGACCTTACTTGGTGGCAGAAAACACAGATTTACGGCTTTTGGGTCATTCTTTTCATTCTTGTGATTATTTACAGGAAAAAGATTTTATCCCTTGTAAAATGGCTTATCTGATTATCTTATAAAGAAATAAAATCGGAAATTATATCGGAATTTGGCAATTATCTGTATCTTTGAACCGACATATTTGAAAAGTATAGCGTTTGCTATTGTTTTGAGGTCAAGAAAATCGCCAATTTTTATGCAGCCTTAAAAGCAATGGTAGATGCCCACGTCATATCCGTGGGCATTTCCCTTGTTAGGCTGCTGGTGTTTGGCGATACCTCTTGACCAATAAAGGAATGCCCACGTTTTTTTGTGTGTATCTGTGAACAACGGCAACCACTATAAGAAGAACCGTTAAATAACAGATATATGGATTTCAAAGATTCAATAAAACAAATCTCAGAACGAATCGAGACCCTCAAAGCCAATCTTCCGACAGAAGAAGCGACAAAGACGGCTTTGATTATGCCTTTTATAAACGCATTGGGGTATGATGTCTTCAACCCTTTGGAGGTGTTGCCTGAAATGTGTTGTGACATCGGCACAAAGAAAGGCGAAAAAATTGATTACGCCATAATGAAAGACGGCGAGCCGATTATACTTATTGAGTGCAAGCATTGGGAACAAGACCTAAACCTGCATGACAATCAACTGTTACGTTACTTCAATGTCTCAAAGGCAAAATTCGGCGTATTGACAAACGGCATAACATACAGGTTTTACACAGACCTTTCAGAACCAAACATTATGGATGAAAAGCCGTTCTTGGAAATCAATATGCTTGACCTGAAAGACACGCAAATCGAAGAATTGAAGAAATTCCATAAATCGTATTTTGATGTTGATATGATTCTGAGTTCAGCAAGCGAACTTAAATACATGGGGGAATTAAGAACCGTCATCGGGAAAGAGTTCACGAATCCGTCCACTGATTTTGTGCGTTTCTTCGGGAAACAAGTGTACGAGGGGGTATTTACACCGAAAGTGCTTGAACAGTTCACGACACTTGTAAAGCGGACAATTAACAACTATGTTAGCGATATAATATCAGACAGGCTGAAAGCTGCCATAAAAGATGAAGAACAGCCCACAGAACAAGGCATGCCAACGGTTCAACAACCGACAGAAGAACAGCCAGATAACGGGATTGTTACCACAGAGGAAGAACTGGAAGCATTCTATATCGTGAAATCACTTCTGAGAAACATTTTCCCGGCTGAACGGATAACTTATAAAGACACACGTTCTTATTTCGGTGTTTCCATAGACAATAATGTGCGAAAGACTGTCTGCCGCTTTTATTTTGACCCTCCTACAAGAAAAAGACTTGCGGTCATTGACGAAAACAAAAGTGAAAAGATGTACAAGTTAAATTCAATCAATGATATTTATAACTATGCCGATACTCTGATTGAGGCGGCAAAAAAATATTCATTATGAGGATTATTATTTTATTAATCATATCTATGGGGCTGTTCCTTTCTTGTGGAAATGGCAAGAAACTACCCAATGTAGGAGATAAGGTTTATGTGGTTCAAGAATGTCTTTCTGCTGTCAGTGAAGATGATTTTGCAGAATTGAACAAGGTGTGCAATAGAAAAGACGAAAGCAGGTTGGAAGAAATGATATTATCAGAAAAGGTTTTTATACTAAATCCAACAAATGAGTGTAAATTGATTGAGGCTAAATTTGGCAAATATAAAATTCGAGTAAAAGTTGATTGGGATAAAGAAATAGACTTGTGGGTTGCTTCTGAATTTATCAAATAAATATACATGCACATGAGAATAACATCAAGAAGTCAGCTAACACCGAATGGCGTTTTCTGTGCCCCGATGATTCCGGCAATGATAATTTACACCGATAAAAGATTTGGGCGGCACATACAGAAAATTCGATGAAAATAACTTTCAGATGGCAAGGCAGGGTGTTCACGGTTACGGACACCCTGTTTTCGTGAAGTCATCTTCTTCCTTGCAGAGATAACGGGCGACTTTATGACACACATCATCGGGAATAAACTAACCTTGATTAATGATTTTGCGGAGAGCAACAAAATCCGTATCTTTGATACCTGAGAACAACACAAAAAAAATGTGCTTTTACAAATTTGTTGCTACTTTGTTGCTCTCACTCACGCACCGAACGGCTAAAATTCTAAAAACCAATAGATTATATCAAATAAAGAACATTTTGCATCGGGAAATAATTGGTGATTACCAACGATTAGCATAAATTACTATTGATTGATAAGGCGTTCATTATGAGCGCCTTTCTTTTTGCTCGTATTAGCGATAGTCATCGTTGATACTTGTTTTTCAGCTCATTTTTGTACCGTATTTGGGTCTCGGAGGTTTGCAACTGAAAACTGGTTGGAAAGGTCGTAGAGAAAGTTGACAATGGTTGACAATGGTTGACGATAGTTGACAGAAATCGGGAGAAATAAAGCGAAGTATAACATTAAAAATGAGCAAAAATGGCAAGTAGTAACATTAGAATTAAGAAGGTATGCGAGTGGTGTGGAGAAGTTTTTTACGCACAGAAAACAACAACGAGATATTGTTCTCATCGCTGTAATAGCAAAGCTTATAAAGAAATTACTCGCAACAAGCGAATTCAGGATACTGAAACAAAAACAGATATTCTTATCAGTCAGCAACCCATACAGATGATAAAGGACAAAGAGTTCTTATCTTTTGCGGAAGCAGGAACTTTATTAGGTATATCAAGGCAAGCTGTTTATAAAATGGCTGCAGCAGGACATTTGAAAGCATCTAAAATCAGCAGCAGACTTTCATTTATCAGACGAAGCGATATTGAGAATATGCTTGAGAATAAACCCTACGAAAAAAGAAATAAAAAAGAGATTACCCCTATCACCGAGTTCTACACCACCGCCGAAGTCAAAGAGAAATATAATGTAGTTGATTCGTGGATATTTGTGGTTGCTAAGAAGCATAACATTCCACGAACTTTTAATCGTGGTAAAACTTACTGGAGTAAAAAACATATTGATAATTATTTCGGCAAGAAAGCTGCTGACCCGGAAATCACTGAGTGGTATAGCGTACAGGAGATTCAGGATAAATTCGGTATGAGTTTAGCAGCCATCTATACGCTTGCTTCAAAGAATGCAGTTCCTAAAAAGAAAGAGGGGATTATGGTAAGTTACTCTAAAAAGCACTTTGATATTGCCAAAGGAATAGCTCAGCCCGATGAACCGCAATATTATACGGTGGCTGAAGCAATGACGAAGTTCAACCTTACACGTGATCAACTTTATCATTATGCCAAATATCACAATATTCCACGGGTAAAAGTGGGCAAATACATCAAAATCTCACGGCCTGAACTCGATAAGCTTTTTGAAGCGCCCAAAATAGAGTGAATTATTCGACGGTGATGGTGGTCACCGTTGCATCACTGATTTTCTTTGCCACCAAATTTATATGTATAACTTTTTAAATAACAATTGTATGACACACACATGTACCAAAGTTACAGTACGTCAAAGAGCGATCCGTAACGACAAAATTTCACTTTATCTGGATTATTATCCGGCAGTTCGTAACCCCGAAACGATGCAAATGAGCCGTCGGGAATATCTCGGTATCTATATCTACGCTCACCCAAAGAATGAAATGGAGCGTGAGTTCAACAACGATATGCTGAACAAGGCAGAAGCGATTCGCTGTATCCGGGTGCAGTCGTTAATCAATGAAGAGTTCGGCTTCTTAGACAAGCACAAGATGAAAGCTGATTTCCTGGCCTACTTTGCCAAAATGACGCGTAGCAAAGATCAGAAATGGAAAGTGGTCTACGCCCATTTCTCTAACTTCGTGCAGGGCAAATGCTCGTTTGGTGAAGTGAATGTTGATCTATGCAAGCGGTTCAGAACTTATCTGCTGAATGCCAAACAGCTAAAGCATACGCGGCACAAAGTATCTCTGAACTCCGCAGCAGGGTACTACTCCACATTCAGAGGTTTGCTAAAAATAGCGTATCGTGATAAATTGCTACGTGAGAATATCAACGACTTTCTGGATAAGATAGAATGTCAGGACGTAAAGAAAGAGTATCTAACATTGGACGAGGTGAAACAGTTAGCTGCAACACCGTGCGACATCCCTGTTCTCAAAGCGGCCTCTCTGTTCTCTTGTCTGACAGGACTTCGTATCAGTGATATCATGAACCTGCAATGGTCGGACTTCGGTATTGCCCCCGACCACGGCTATTGCATTCGTATTCGCACTCAAAAGACCAAAACCGAAGCCACGCTCCCCATCAGCCATGAGGCTTTTGAACTCTGCGGAGAAGTCGGAACGGGGAAAGTGTTTAAGGGACTTAGCCGAAGCATGATAAATTACCCGCTTAAAAACTGGCTAAAGCAAGCTAAGATAAATAAACATATCACTTTCCATTGCTTCCGCCACAGCTTTGCGACCATTCAAATTGCTGCCGGAACAGATATTTACACCGTCAGCAAGATGCTGACCCATCGGAACGTATCGACTACGCAAATATATGCGGAACTGGTAAGTGAAAAGAAACGGGAGTCGGCAAATAAGATCTCTCTAAAATAGTTCAATAATGCTTGCAATCATGAACAATATTAATTATATTTGCGCATTATCAGATACATTATAATCATGAAAAGAGCTTTATTACCCAGTCAACAGCGAACGCTGACAACCTTAGGAGAAAATATCAAATATGCACGCCTTCGCCGTGACCTCTCTTCAGAACAAGTTGCAGAGCGTGCCGGAATATCACGAAACACACTCATCAAGATAGAAAAAGGAGACGAGGGTGTCGCTATCGGGTATTATTTTCGCGTGTTAGCAGTCCTTGGATTGGACAAGGATATTTTATTAGTCGCAAAAGATGATGAACTTGGTCGTAGATTGCAAGACGTTAAATTAACAGTAAAAAAACGAGCTTCAAAAAAATAGAAAATGGCACAGATCAAAGATATATATGTATATATGGATTGGCAAGAAAGCGATGCTCCAATTCAAATAGGTGTGTTGCATAGTGAAGTATTACGCGGCAAAGAAGTGTTTTCTTTTGAGAATAACACTGACTGGCTAACCTACAAACAATTCAGAGCCTTGGATCCTGACTTAGCCCAATTCTCGGGGAAACAATACTTGCCAGCCGACAAAAGCAATTTTGGAATGTTTCTCGATTCATCTCCGGATCGTTGGGGACGTATGTTGATGCGCAGACGGGAAGCGATCAATGCCCGCTTAGAAAACAGACCGAGCAGAACACTCACCGAAGCTGATTATCTATTAGGTGTTTACGATGGCAACCGAATGGGAGCTTTACGATTTAAACTATCGCCCGATGATGAATTTATGGACAATAATAAAGCCATGGCAACGCCACCGTGGACATCCATTCGCGATCTTGAATATGCAAGTCTTCAACTGGAAAAAGAGAATTTGAAAGACGATGCAGAATATGCCAAGTGGCTCAATATGCTCATAGCACCCGGTTCCTCATTAGGAGGAGCTCGCCCAAAAGCAAATATTCTGGATAATAATGGAGCACTTTGGATTGCAAAATTCCCAAGCGGGCACGATACCAAAGATATGGGAGCATGGGAAGCTGTTACCGCAGAGATGGCAAGAAAATGCGGTATTGAGATGGCTGAAAGCAGGGCACAAAAGTTCAGCAACAGGCAGCATACTTTTCTCACAAAACGATTTGATAGGATAAATGGAAAACGAATACATTTTGCTTCTGCTATGACATTGTTGGGTTATACGGATGGTACCAACTCGGCAGAAGGCGTCAGCTATTTAGAACTTGCAGAGTGGATTGGACGAAATTGCGACAATGTGTCGCAGAATCTCGAACAATTATGGCGACGCATCGTTTTCAATATCGCTGTATCGAATTGCGATGACCATCTTCGCAATCATGGTTTCCTGCTTACGCCTAAAGGTTGGACACTCTCACCTGCATACGACATCAACCCTGATGAACATGGCATCGGATTAAAACTGAATATTTCAGAAGATGATAATTCTCTTGACTTCGAATTAGCATTGAGTGTTGCTGCCTATTTCGGATTAGATAATGCAACCTCGGATGAAATAATAAATCAGACAAAGAAAGTAGTATCAAATTGGCAACAACTTGCCACCCAATATGGAATTTCACGTTCTGAACAAGAAGATAATGCCAGAGCTTTTCGGTATTGAATAGTCTATAAATCCACAGTAGCAACTTTTGCTATTGTGGATTTACCTCTTGTGAGGGTAGACAAAGACTACCACTTCAACGACATAAGCTGTCACATAGCCCGGAAATTTTAAATCAATAAGTTATTAGTATATATTTGCGCACAAATGATAACTATTGATTAATATGGCAGCAAGAAAGTACGACTACATTATTATTTACAGTATTCTATTTGCATCAATACTCAGCATTGCTGTACTGGTGCGCCTGCTTGTGATTTCGGAACTACAAATGGATGAGTTTTCCGGACTTGTGGCTTTTGTCATAGTGTGTTTGTTGCTCGGAGCCGCTTATCTCAGCTTTCAATCCATTATTGACGTATGGTTGCTGCCTGTGATAGAGCGGACTGTTAGAAAGAAGTATCCGCAAATAGAATGCGAACCGGAGGTCGAACCTATCGGGTCTATGCCCAACGGAGAAATCTCTGTTCCCAACTACGACGAGTATAAACAGACTGCTCAGCAGAAGATTCAGCAAGAACAAGCAAAGGTTTTAGAAAACGTCCTCACCTACACCGTACAGGAACTTGCGTTATATCTGACCGAGAGTGAGTTGCAACAACTCTGTGAGCATATCCGCTTCTTTCAATATGCTACTGAGAATGAGTACAAACAGATAAAAATACCCGTTGCTGTTGATGCCACATTAAAATCAATAGATTTAATGCACTTCGGTTGGAATATCGGCAACCAGTTCAAGAAAACAGGAATAGAGACAGCAACTTTTGTCAAACGGGTATTTGCCGAAAGACTAAAGGAAAGTGAGATTTCTACTATAAAACGAAAACTAAGAGCAGAAGGAACATGCATTATCAAGATTAAGGAGAAACTATAAATATTAATTTCTACTCTCTCTTTGGGCGGCAACATTACATGGGCAGCCTTACACACACCTTAACATCCTGATATACAACCACGATCATCAACATTAAAGCTTACAACAGTTATATCCCGGTGAAAGAATCCACCATAAAATCACTTATTTTCTTTGTGCGTCGAACTTAAAAAAAGATGCACTTATGTATAATGATGAAATCACTTTCGATAAGTTACCGCAAGCGATAACTTATCTGATCGAACAGGTCGCTGAGTTAAAACAAATAGTGTTGAAGCTTCAACCAACGCAATCGGAGAAGCATGTATTGATAGAGATAGACGATGCATCACGAATCATCAAAAAAGCCAAGTCTACCATCTATACCCTTGTGCGCAAAGGACTTCTCCCCTATTACAAGAAAGGAAAGAAACTCTACTTTTACGAAGATGAACTATTGGCGTGGATTGAGAATGGACAAAAAAAGACTTCCGAACAGAATTATGACCAAATGTTAGCTTCAATACAAAAAAATGTGCACCGTAAACCGAAATCCGGTTTCAGTATCTAACTCATTATACCAATAATGTTACCGCTTATCCCTGTTTTGCGCTGCGTATATAACTTTGTCATGTCCGATACCGTGTAAATTGGTGCAGAAAGCAACATATTTTCTTGCAGCCGGCATATTTTTTCCGTTTTTAATTGGTCGGTTCTCCGGGAATCCATTCCTTTGCAAACGAACAAACACGTTTAACTATGGAACGCCCTATATTTGTAGCACAATACACCTTTCCCCTTACCCTCGAAACCGTCGAGGAAGAAAACCGTATCTTATGTAAAGTCGCCCTCCGGTGCGAGTACGTGATCCGTTTCGAGGATGACGGCAAATTCTATTTCCTGCTCGAAACCCGTTCCGATTACGAACAGCAGTTTGCATCTTGCGGATGGTATATCGTCAATCAGACCTGTTTCAATGAAAGGCTGACTATCGGCATGGGCTTGTACGAAAGCGGGCATCTGGCAGGCTTCATGTACTATTTGAAGTCCGGCAGCGAGGACGAAGCCCGTTTCTGGAACAACGTTCTCATCTTTACCTTCCTGAACGATTTCCGCAAAGCCTTTTACCCGTTGGATAACCGTTTTCAGGGCTTTTTCCGTCTGGATGGCAGCCTGTGCCTTTACCTGTATGATTATTGCCCCGTCCGGCGCAACGACAAGATCACCTTTGAGGGTAAGAAGGTTTCCAACCTTATTTTCAAGTTCAAGTCCGGGCACGAAACCGACCTTGCCGTCAAGCTCTTTTCCATCGCTATCAGCCGAATCCGTGCCATTCAGGAGAACAAGCACCGTGCCGTACTCGTTCCTATTCCCGCATCCACCCGTGAGAAGAACCGCATCCGTTACGAAGAGTTTTGCCGCAAGCTATCGGCGGACATCGGAGTAGCCGAAGGCTACGGGGCTATCACCCTGACTGCCGACCGTCCCCAACTCAAAGGCACGCACGGGCAGGACAAGACCGCCAACCTGCAATTTCATCCTGAATATATCAAGGACAAATGCGTCCTGTTAATCGATGATCTTTTAACGACCGGAGAAGGATTCATTCAAACGAAGCGCAAACTGATCCAGCACGGAGCGAAATTCGTGATCGGTCTATTCCTTGCCAAGACCATCGCTTTTGAGAACGAACAGGAATAATGACGGGTAAATAAGGAAAGCAATACCAGCCCATGATATGCGGTAAGGATATTCTTTGGGCGTTCCCGTAAACGGTCGTGCTTTCCGTTACAAGTCCTCGCCGGAGCTGTGGGCTTTCCCCTGCAATCCCTAACGTGTAAATACGCCTTGCCTACATTACATTCTTTATTCTATTTACTCCCACCCACCCGTCAGCGGTATAGGTCTGTTCCAGCTTCCCGTACACCTTCAAGCACTCCGGCAAGCTCCATGCCCAAAAGTGTACGCAAAGCCGGAAGGGACAAACGGAACACATTCGCCCGTGCTGTCCCTCGGAGCTTCGATTTCATCGAAACTTTCCGTGCGCCATCCCGTTCAAATAAGTTCCCTGATGTTTGTCCCGGCAGCCCCTTATTGTCTTACCCGTTTTTTCAACTGTTATTTTCTTCTTTAGGCTTTGCCGTGACTAAAAGGATAATCCTTTGTCTGCGGAACTTTCCGCCCGTTTCCGCCACTGCCATCGCACGGCCATCCGCAAAAGCCGGATAGCTGATTGCTCTGTCCGTTTACCGTAAACCGGACGAAAAGCACCTCGCCAACGCACACAACACATTGTCGTGGTGTACCCTTCTTTCTAATCCGATAAATCGGCAAAAGAAGAATCCCCCACGCCAAAGAGTTGTCTTTCCACCCCGCATTACCAACCTATATTTCTTTTCCTTTCCGGAAACGGAGTTTTCCGGCTTTCATAACAGCACTTTCCTGACTTGTACCGATAAGTAATCTATCATTCATTCAATTTACTGAAAGGTTGAATTTTTCCCCTTAGGGCTGATTGGGAAAACATTGACGAAGGTAGGCGGGGGCGAAAGCAAATCCGCAAAAAATGCCAAATCTCCACCCTGCGGGTAGTATTTACCATTTTTTCAGATAATTGCAATTCCCCCTTTCCGCTCTTGATTATTGTCAATGTTCTTCCCAATCAGCCAAAGGGAAAAAATTTGGTTGGGGCGGCAAGCGATGATAACAAAAACAAGTAGTAACAATTTTAAAGCGTAAAGTTATGGCAACGACAACGAACAACACCATCGAGAAAATTTCTCCCGTGTTCACCGATTTACTTATCAAGAAAATCGAAAGTCTGAAAAGCGACTGGCAAAAACCGTGGATAACGAGCCTTAAACACGGTTTTCCCCGCAATTTACGAGGAACGGTTTACAATGGCGGTAACATCTTAATGCTGCTGTTTTACACCGAGTTTATGAAATTCACTTTGCCCGTGTTCCTTACATTCAACCAAGCCAAAGCCGAAGAAGTGAGCATAAACAAGGGCGCACGCTCGTTCCCCGTTTACTATTGGTTCAAGTTCGTGGTACACAAGGAAAGTAACAAGTCCATCCCTTACGAGGAATATTGCAAGCTATCCAAAGCGGAAAAGGACGAATACAAGGTAATACCCCAAATGAAATATTACAATGTGTTCAACCTCGACCAAACCAATTTTGCGGAAAAGTACCCCGAACGTTTCGCCAAGATACAACAGGGCGAACAGCCCGAAAACCATTCGGACGGTATCGAGTGCGGAATGTTGGACGAGTTAATATATATGCAGAACTGGTATTGCCCCATCAAAGTAAAGTATTCCGACAGTGCTTTTTATGTGCCCGCAACCGACTATATCGTTTGTCCCGAAAAAGAGCAGTTCCCGCAGGGAGCGGAGTTTTACGGAACACTTTTACACGAGATGGCACACAGCACAGGCAACCCCCAACGCCTGAACCGCACGTTCGGCAGCTTTTTCGGGGATGAATTATACGCCCGTGAGGAACTTGTAGCCGAACTGACATCAGCCCTTTGCGGTGCTTTCTTCGGTATCGCCACCACACCGCAGGACAACCACGCAGCCTATCTGAAACACTGGCTTACCAAACTAAAGCAAGAACCCGCCTTTCTGATTGATATATTGGGCGATGTGAACAAGGCAGCAAAGATGATAACGGAAAGGGTGACAGAGCCGATAAACGAACCCGTTGCAGCCTAACGGAAAACAGAAACAAGAGTATTAACAAAGGGGTGGAGCAATCCACCCGCAAAAAACATAAGAAGATGAAAACATTATCAGAAAAGGAATTTAACGAGTTCAACGCAAAAGGATTATTCACGGACAGAGCGGAACAGGCAAAGGAAATCCTGTTTCCCGTCATGCAGGAAATACGAAAGTTTATACCCGGTGCGGAATACGGCTATCGTGTGATAGGCGGTCAATATCCCCAATTTTACGGTATTCAAATCGAGTTTACGCAAAACGGCATTCGCTTTCATTTGAACAAGATACTCAAAGAAAACAAATACAAGATTGTCCCCGATATGGAACATTTTACGAACGTCAATCGCTACGACATCGAGAGGATAACCAACCAATATGAAAAGCCGTGTAATATCGGTACGTTCACCGCCAAGAAAGTGAACGACTGGATAAATTACTATACTCTGATATACAACCAAGTAGCGGAAGAAGAAGCGGAAAATGCGCAGAAAGTAGCCGATTTCCTTAAATCTATTGAGAACGAATCCATAAGATGGGAAGCCAAAGACCATTCAAAAGGAACTATAACCCGCAATGGCTTATGCTTCACTTTCTACATAGAGAACGGACACCTCTCTTACGAGTTAGCCCTTAGTTATTGCGGTACGACTGACTATAACAAATTCCGATTAATGGCTGACAACCAATTTTTCCCGAAAGGAAACTATTAGACAACAAGGGCGGAGCAATCCGCCCGCAACACCCCAAAAGAATGAAAACGATACTCATTTACAAACTGATATACCGCCTAATCCTTTGGGCAGTGGTGATTTACTTTTTCACCACCACCGCAGGGCAGTTCTTCGCCTTATTCTTTGCCGTACTCCTGTTTTACTTCGTGGCACGGTTCATTCTCGCCCTTGTCTGGCGTTTGTTTGTGGGTATCGTTTTTGTGCTGATAATCATTCTTTTAATCTTTTAAAATATACCAATATGGAAACAAAGACATTCATCAAGAACGGAACAGCCGAAACCAAACTTTTTGGCGAAGAAACTTATATACAATGCTGTTTGGGAGCATTTCGGGGCGAAATCTATTTCGATTACAAGTACCGCCACACCAACGGGCAGGAGTTTACAACCCTACGCAGGACGTTGGTACAATGCCGTGCCGAGCGTGATTTTTGGCTAAGGGAAAAGACCGTTTCTTTTTCGGGACACCGAGCCGAGAGAATGACAAGGAACAGCCCCGACACACAAAAACGATTGATAGATATAGGCTTCGACACCTATACAGCGATAACCGAACTTTGCAAACGTGACTATCATACGTTTTTATCGGGCATGGCGAACGGCTTCGACCTTATCGCAGCCGAGGAAGTTCTGAACGCAAAAAAGACGTTTCCTTACATTCAGCTAAAATGTGTACTTCCGTTCAAAGGACAGGCAGACCGATACACCCAAGCCGACAAACAGCGTTATAACGCCATTTTATCCCAAGCGGACGAGGTGATACTATTACAGGATGAATATTCAGACCGTTGTTTCTTGCGACGTAACAACTACCTGTTGGATAACTCCGCTTATCTCGTGGTATTTTACGACAGCACCCCAACGGGCGGAACTGCCTACACGTTACGCCATGCGATAGAACGGAAAATAGAGTTTCAAAACGTATGTTATAACCGCAAATAAGGCTCATAAGGGCGGAGCAGTCCGCCCGCTACTTTCTTTCGGTGAGCCGGAGCGGTGAAAGAAAGATAGCAAAGAAACCATTTTATCAAACAGAATTTTAATCAACTAAAAAATAACAGAATTATGAAAGCAACAGTAAATCAATCAGCAGCAGAGAGAAACATCACATTGGTATCATTGGCAAACATTCAGCCGAGCAGTTTCAACCCTCGTAAGTATTTCAGCGAACCCGCCCTGTATGAACTGGCGGAAAGCATCAGACAGCAGGGAGTTTTGCAACCTATCACCGTGCGCCCGATAGCCAATACAGACCGTTACGAGATTGTTTTCGGTGAACGCAGATACCGTGCATCCGTCATTGCGGAAATAGAACAGATACCCGTCATTGTTTCGGAACTGACGGACGATGCAGCCGAAGATGCAGCCATAGCCGAGAACTTGCAGCGTGAGGACGTGACACCCATCGAGGAAGCCAACGCCTACCAACGCATGATTGAAACGGGAAGGCACACCGTAGCAACATTGGCGGTACGTTTCGGCAAGAACGAGAACTATATCCGTACCCGTTTGAAATTCACCGCCCTAATCCCCGAAATAGCTGAATTATTGGAAACGGACGAAATCACTATCAGCGTAGCAGCCGAAATCTGCCGTTACGGGGAAGATATACAGCGTGAAGTGTACGAGAAACATTTGCAGGACGGGAACAACTACAACAGTTGGCGGGGGCTGAAAGCTGCCGATGTAGCCAAACGGATAGAGAGCAACTATACCACCGATTTACGGTATTACTCCTTTGACAAGACCGAATGCGCAACGTGCGCCCACAACACGAACAACCTGCTTTTGTTTGCCGATGGCGGTTGCGGACATTGCGCCAACCGCACTTGTCTGGCTGAAATGAACGCATCTTTCCTCATGGAGAGAGCCGTCCAAATCATACGGCAACAGCCCAAGGTTTCCCTTTGCCGTGACCGTTACAGCACCAACGAAACAGTGATAGAGCGGTTAATCGCTTTAGGGTACGAGGTTGAAAGTCTTGAAAAATACACCGCTTTTCCCACAAGTCCCAACGAACCCAAAGAGGAAAATTTCAACAATCCCGAACGTTACGAGGAAGCCCGCACCCGTTACGAGCAGCAATGGGCGGACTACATGGAGAAAGAGGAAGAAATCACAGGGCGGAGCGAAGCGGGAGAAATCACCGTTTACGCCAAGATAGGGAAACAGGAAATTACTTTCTGTTATGTGGAGAACGCAACCGAAGCGGACGGAACGCCCACCGAAGCCACCCTTTCACCCGTTCAGAAGTTGGAGAAGCAGGACGAGCGTAACAAGGAGATAGCCGTAGAAAGGACGGTTGAAGATACCAAACGGCAGATAATGGAAGTCGACATAACGGGCGGCAAGTTCAGTGCGGACGAGGAAAAGATGCTTTATTTCTTCATGCTCTCCAATTTGCGGAACGAACATTTTGCAGCCGTAGGTATCACCGAAGAGGGGAAACACTACCTCACGAACGAGGACAAAATGAATATCGTGGAAAATCTCACCGTCAGGATAAAGACCATTATCCGCAGGGATTATCTGATAGCCAATTTCCGAAGCGCATGCGGCAACAATACCGAAGCATCCCTTTTGCTCGACTTCGCCCGTAAGCACATACCCGAAGAACTTTCAGCCATCGAAAGCGGATATAACGAAGTGTACGAGAAACGACACCAGCACATCGAGGAACGCAAAGCCGTTCTTTTGGTACAGGAAAAGACGAAGGCAAAGGAGAATGAAATCATCCAACCCGAAGAACAACCGCAACCCGAAGGGATTGCAGCATAACCCAACAGAGGGCAAGGGCGGAGAAATCCGCCCGCTACTTTCTTTCTACTCTTTTGTTTCATCGCCGGAAGTTCGGGACGGGTAGCGATCCGCCCGGACTTCTTTTTTTATCCCACCTTTGTTCTTCACCGGATATTTTGCCGGACTTCTTTCTTTCGTGAGCCGTAGCGGAAAAGACAAGAAGCAAAGAAACCACTTTTGCAACCGGATTTTTTCACTACTTTCTTCGTGACGCTGTGGCGGAAAAGCAAAGTAGCAAAGAACCATTGCCACGACCATAATTTTACCATCTGTCTTCCTTTAAATTTGAGTGTTCATTTAATAGAACATTTTAAATTCATTCTCCCCATCAGGTATATAAAGCATGATGTTTTTACTTGTAATAGTATTTGCTTTTGCATCTTTAGATTCTTTCGATTTATAATAATCCACACGCAAGACTGTCTTCAAGTCAATTTTAGAACGCAATTGCACTAATTTATTGCCATGACAAAGTACCATTTCATAATTTTGTATAGGAAGGACTTTTCTATCTAAAACCCCATCAAGGTTAAAGAAAACTTTAGCTCCTTTTGAAAATTCAGAATAATCTTCCTTTTTTAAGTATATCATTTCGGCTTCATGCAATGTAACATCAGTAGTTTCCCTTAAAAATGTGTATAAATCGCAATCGATTATCCACTTTTGTACTTTATTGTAATAATCGACTACTTTTTGCTCCAAATTCGGAATAGTAGTTAAATCTTGTGCGTTCTTTAATCTATCGCCATAATCGAAAGGCAGTTTAGCCGTAAAACGGGATTCTCCTTTAAAGACCTTCAATTTTTTCTCCCCTATATTTGCTGGTAAATTCAGACTTTCCCCCAGTTGTTTAGCTTCGCTTAATGGTTGCTCTTTATTTTCCAAGTAGTATATTTTCACATCAACCCATGCCTTATCGGTTAAATAGAGTTCATTTTTCTTAGGCAAGACTTCTATACTATAAGAAAATTCACCACTACTTCTTAAATAGGCATTGATAGGAAGCAGCATTGTTTGCCCTTCATCTTTAACAAATTGGTGTCCTATCAAAACGTCATTAACAGAAACAATAACCTTACATTCCTGCTTATTTATTTGGATGTAATACATTGGTTTAACAGGGTAGGACTTCATTAAGGAAGCCTGCTTCTCTAAAAATTCTTCAACTTTCATATCCATATTTTTATTTTCTAAATTATCAATTGCTTGTCCTTTACATAGAACAGGTAAAAGAAATGCTATAATAAATACGAATTGCCTCATACTGCTTTTCATTTTCATATCTTTAATTTTTAGTTACTGTTTCAAAGTTATACCGCCACCCCTAAACTCCCTTTTCGTTTCCCGATCATTTTTTGCAAATAGTTCAAAGTAGGAATAAAGTATCATCCGGCTTTTTAACCTTGATTGCTCATAAAATATAATTTATATCATTAAGGGAATCAGCTTATTTGTTCCTTTTTTCATTCCAAGATGTAATTCAATATATCCATATTCAAACTCATCTCCATTATTTACTTTTCTGATAAAAAGCAAAACACTCGGGAATCCACCATATTTATTTGATCGTAAAGATACGCTCCGACCATTACTGGAATACACGATGCGATAATCTTCTATTGAATGAAGTTCACTTGTAGTGTATTCCTTTATAATATTATGGGTACTTTTCCAACTTCTCTCAATTTCTTCTTTTGTTTGATATATAGTAATTGCAAATTCTTGATAAGATGGAATAAAATACTTCTTTAACTGCTCTAAATCTTTCTGCGCTATTAATTTTCTGACGTATTCATACTCTTTGATGATTTTCTGCTCAATATCAGGTATTGTCCTTAGATCAACGCAATCATCCCAGTAAGTATATTGATAAGGTACATTTGCTTCGAACTCACCCTTCATATCAATGTATGGCAACCCATTTTCTGGTATTTCAATATCAGGAAGAGTAAAAACGGTATGCCAAGTTGCTTCTCCCGACTCATCTACTTCTTCCGCAGAATCATAATAACCAATTTCCAGACGAAAAGGCTTTGCATTACTTATAACATTTTCTCCTTTTATAGGGGATAGATGAATCTCAACAGTTTGTTTTCCTGACTTAAATATAGTAGGATTAATTGTTATCAATGCTTCACCTATATTAGTCGGATAGGTTATTTCTGTCATCAATATATCATTTACTCTCAATTCAAATAAGCAACCCCGATTACCATATTTGGCATAGTACACAGGTCTGCTTTCATTTTTATAAACACAAGAGTCCACATTCTCTTTGGGTACATTGCCAAGCTCCTTAACATTCGAGTTCTCTTGCTTATTTTGCGCATTGGAGCATCCGCCAAGCCCAAAACTAAGTAATCCCATAATCAAAAGTATTTTTAGTTCCATAATATCTCATTTTTAATATATCACTTCAAAGATAGCCCGCCACCCCTAAACTCCCTTTTCGTTTCCCGTCCGTTCTTTTTCGATAATCGACCATATTAGGATATTTAACGACTTCATCCGGCATCTTTTGCCAAATATAAGATAAGATTTTCAGAAAACACAGTATTTACTGTATTTTTCATTGTTACCCATACAAAAAAAGCACCCCGAAGGATGCTTTTTCACTATTTTGTATTGTCGGCTCACATCCGCAATCCTTTTTTCCGTTCCTGCCGGATAACCGAGAAAGAAAACTCCTGTTTATCTTTGTCGAACTTCATGGCCTTGTCATTATGCACGCTGCTTGGCGTTTTTATGCTGCGTCGTTTAACAGTCTTTCGTTGTAGAAGTTTGTAATTTGCCACTACGTGAACTTTTTTCTGTTGGTACTTACATCATTTTACATAGCGAATTGACTTTAAACCCATTTCTCACGCTTTCAAGTATCAAGTCCGAGCTTTTTTCTGGATAATATTCAACTTGAAATACTTTTTCGTAATTGAATAGGAAGAAGCATATCTATTTCCTCCTCAGAGAAAGTCAACTCTTCATTCAATTTTAATGCTTCTGTCGCTTTCTTGTATGCTTTATTAATCGTTCTTGGACTTCCTAAATATACATTAAATAACTCTTCTTGTAATTCATCTCTTCTTTCTATCATATCCTCAATAGAAATTTCACCAATATTTATATCCGTAATTAATGACAAATACTTCTCTCGTATATTCCATAATTTTGAAGCAGCGTCAGAATGTTTTTGAGCAATTTCTCCTAAGTCAGTACCTTTTAAAAAGGTATTAATAGCAACCAATAATGTCGAAATTATTGCTGTAATCACACTAACAACCTTACAGTCTCCTGCAATTGTAACTAAAATTCCAGTAGTTATAAGAGCGGATAATATTATTTGTACTGTTTTTATACAATTGTTCCTGTCAGAAACAATATCAGCACATTTCTCTTGAGTTTTATGGGACCACACTACTCGGCCAAAACATTCTCTTATTTGACCCTCTAAAATATTAATTTGGGAATCTTGTACCATAAATTTCTCTCCATTTTTGTTTTGATGAATATTCATATCCTTTATTGTCGTATTCAATAGCCTCTAAAGATAAATTATATGCAGTTTTTGCTTTTGAACGAAAATTCCCATAATTTGTAATCAATTGTCCACTCCCTATAGCATACCAAGATGTCTGATTCTCAGATTGATTCTTCAAATATTCAAAAAAATCTCTACTCATAAAATCATAGTATAAATACGATTGATGACAATTTGACCAATTTGTTAAAAAACGATACGCCAATGTGTCAATCAAAATTCCTTTTATAGGAACAGAGCAATAATTTGCCCACGCTCTTGTCATACGGCACAAATTTCGTAAGTTGTTGTTAGTAAGAGCATCTCCGTCTTTTATTGCTTGAATTTCTGGTTTTGGATTTGTAGTCTTCCAAGAACCGCCATTATTAGAATCCGCAAAAGTATAACTACCTGCCTTATTTTCAAATACTGGCAAAACTTCAAATTTCATATTATCTGAAAATACTACTTCAATAATTTGTCCATCAGCCTTTAAGGATGTATTATAATATGTTCGAGCAATTGAGTTCTTAACTTCTTGTAAAAATGCAGATTGACCATTTGAAGTCCATGCGTCATATTTATAATATAGAGATGGTGGCATTTCAAATGCCATATCAATATCACTAATCCAACCATTCGCTGTATTTCTACCGTACGAACCAACATAAAATGCACCAGAGGTAGTGTCTACCCCCCAAAAGTCTTTATTCAATCTTTTACTAATAGCTTCTCGACGAGATGCTATTGTTGATCGTTTTGCCGTATTAACTAACAAATTATCGCAAAAACTTTTAAAATTATCAGCAACGCCCATTATCCATTATTTAAAGTTATGCTTAATCTTTAACAAAATCAATGCCATCAAGTTGATTTTATTTAGCATGACAATTTGACATAGGTTTCATTAACATCATAAATGCTTTTACTATGTAAGCCGATAAACATTAATCCCATGTTTTTCTTCCAGAACTTGAGGTATAATATTCGTTTTGCCATTGTATTTTCGACTCACTCATGTATAGCTTTTCAATTACATATTGCTGTTATATACCATCACGTGGCAAACCTACAAAAAATGGAGTGCCAGACACGGATTGCAAGGTAAGTCGCTGGAAGTCCAACCTATCCTCATAGGTAAATCCCATCCGTTTAAATTCCTCTTTTGCCTGTTCGCACCCCATATCTATATTAAGAAGATACACCCCCGGAACTGTATTGTCTTTCATTGTTTACCTTTTTAGTCATTCTTCCGAATTGTCATTATTAAAACTTAGCTCCAGTTCCACGGTTTGCGAAAACGAATCTTCCACCCACACCTTCAAACTGCTTTGTTCATCCGACTGCGATGTAAAATACAGCCGGAACGTTTCTTTCTCCAGCGGGTAACGGTCATTCGGTAACAATACCGTGCCATCATCCAGTTTTAGCGTGCCTTTCCCGTCATAAAGGAACCAGCGTATCGTGTACCGGGTATCTTCCCAGCGTCCATCCCGTTTGAGTTCACAACGGATTTCCGCCGTTTCGTTCACCTTCAGTTTTTTGGGGACGGGCATCGTCTCCACCGTGAACGGGTATCTCGTCTGAATATCCAACTGACTATTACAGGCACACACAAGCACGAGGGCGGCCACTATGTAGCAGCCCACGAGCATTTGATAAATTATCTTCTTCATATACATTATTATATTATAGTAGTTATCGAATCATAAACCGGACACCCACACCGACCTGCGAGTGGAATTTTCCGCAATCCCCCCCGAACAGCATCCTTTGCCGTCCGTTTACCAGCAAGACAATCTTATCCGTCAGGTATGCGGACAATTCCAGCGTCAGCGCACCCCCGTAAATGAAATTATCCTCATCCGTCAGCCGTGAACCGTCCGGCATCATCTGTTCGCCCCAATTCACCGTTTCATATCCGGCAAGGGCGGACAATCCCAGTGCCGCAAAAAATGTCTTCTTCCTGTCCGAAAGGAAGTTCAGGTAATACCCGCCTTCCCCCGTGAACTGGCTGACCGGATAAAGGCTGCCCCGGTAGTCGTACCGCTTTTCCAGATACTCCGCACCGACCACCCAATGATGGGCGTTCCTCGTGTAAGTGCTTACTGCTATCCCGGCATGGTAACCGAAACCGTTACCGTTTTTCCAATGCAGATCGTCCGAAAGTCCGCCCGTGAACTGTATTCCCCTCATTCCCGGCAGGCATCTCTGGGCGTGTGCCTGGTTAAAATGCAGGCACACCCCGAAGAACATGATAATCAACAATACCCTTTTCATACCCTTTATTTGATTTTCAGTTCGTTAATCACTTTCGCCGCCACAAGGTCGGCGTTCTCCACCCGTATCGTCTGATGCCTGCCGCCGTTCTTCTCGAACAGTTCGATAATCAGAATCTTGTCGTCCGGTATGGTGAACTGCGGAACGACGTACACCGTGCGCACGCTGCTTTTCCCGTTCGTTACCAGTACCTCGTTATAGCTGCGTACCGGATCGAGTACCCGTTCCTGAATGGCGGTGCGCTTCGGCACTTTCTTATCCACAATCTTGAACTTGATAAAGTCCGTGTTGAAAGCCACGTTCGACCTGTTCCTCGTTTCCGTATGGAAATAGAACAGCCCGTTATGCGAGTGGATGGATTTCAAAAGGAACTGCACCCCGAAGCGTTTGCAACCCAGATGCTTGATTTCCCGCTTGTCCGCCTTATAGATGCTTTGCATAATCAGCTTCACCAGTAGCGGGCTTTCGCTGCCCAATTCACGGAAATAGATATTCATGCGGGTATGCGAAAAGTCCGTTGTGTCCTCATTCTCTAAAAAGTCCTTCATTTCGATGTTCAGCATTTCCGGCTCATGCACATACTTCGCATTAAATGAATAGAAACTCCCATCCTCACAAATCACCGAGAAATTCGTTTCCCCCGGAAACCCTTCGGTCGTAGCCTTCACCCGGATCACGTTCTCCGCCCCGTCCGCTTTTCCGGCAATAATCCAGTTACTACCCAAGTCCACGTACTTCACCGCCGATGGGAATATGATATGTACCGTTTTTGCAAACGTCACCTGTACCCCGAACGGAGTAACCATCTGTCGATAGGGTAACTTTTGCGTAATCCCTTGATACAGGTCATTACCCGCAACTGTTTGTATCGTATCATTCACTTGTGCGTTCACACACATTATTGCGCCCATAACGAGGGCTACCAATCCAAAAATCTTTTTCATTGTCTTTTCTTTTTAATGGTTTTATAATCTGTTTATCCGTTATTGCTGTTTAGCATACAGCATCAGGGGATTACCCGCTTTCAGATGCACCTTCACCGTCCGGAACTTCTTGGCAAGATATTGGCTGCCGCCTTGCATCACCCCCCTTGTCAAGTCCATAGCAATCTGCTGCCCGGCACTCTGCGCAAACGAAATGCTTGTCCCCAGTCCGCCGCCTATATTCGCAAGGGCTTCCTTTGCCGCTTCCTGTTCCAGTGATGAAGGGACGGACAAGCCTTTTTGCCCGTCACTGTCATACACCGCCAGTTCCACGGGCAGCAAGTTTCCCCGGTATTCGATGGACGACACCACAATATCCAGCCGTTCCCCCTGTACTTTTCCCGTACCCGAAACGAGCGTGTTCTGCGGAATCACAAGATTTCCCGCTTGCAGCGGTTCGAGCAGCCGGAGCTTCACCGTCTGTCCGTCCATAATCGTCTGATCCCCGTGGATGCACGCCCGTATCGTATTCTTCCCCATAGCGTACCCGCTGCCGACCGCCGTATTGAACCCGTAGTTTCTCGGCTGGCTGTACGCCCGCATGAACTCCGCATCGCTCATCGGCTGTTGCAGCCCCGACACCGTTTGCTGCCGTGCCGCCTGTACCGCAACGGCGGGCTTTCCCATTCCTTGCCCGGTACTCTGTCCGGTAACGGGAACTTGCACGATTGCGCCGCCATGTCCTGCCTGCCCGTTCTGTCCCATGTACTTGGCGGCAAGCTCGTAGCTCTTTTCCATCAAGGCGACCTGCTCGTCTATGCCGCCCGCCTGTCCCTGCTGCGCATCCAGCCGGGCGGTCAGTTCTTCCACCTGACGTTTCAGTTCTTCCTTTTCCTCGTCCACCTTCGGCGTTTCGTAGAACGTACCGAGTTGTCGGTTGATGTCCCGGTAGGCTACCGTCGAAGAGTTCACGCCCTTTCCCCGTGACGAACCCGAATAATCCCTGAACGGCTCCCGTTCCGGTTCACTGTCCGGCAGTTCCATTTCCACCTCGTCCGTCCCGTTATCCGCCGCAAAAGCGAAGTCCTGCAACGAGCGCACCTTGTCCGCCTGCTTCTTTTCTACCTGCGCCTGCTCGTAGGCTTTCCGCTTGTCGCCGATAATCCCGTCATTCTCCGGCAGGGGAATGTCGGCGTTGAACGCCCCGACCGTTTCCCCGCCTTCGTCCTTTTTGTCCGAAGGTGCGAAGATCAGCCACATACTACCCAAAAACAGCAACCCCATCAACGGGTACACCAACAGCTTTTTCCGCTGCTGCATCTGTTTCGGTGTCAGTTCTCTGGCAGCTTTCTTGTCCTTCCCGCCGCCTTTCTTTTCTTTGTCCCCTTTCCCCGTGTCCGGGGCTGCGGCATCCGCCACCGTTACGTGCTGCGTTACCGTTTCTTTTTCCTGATTCTGTTCTTCCATGATTTACTGATTGTTAAAAGGATTGATTATACTGTCGTTCTTCAGCCGTATGGGATCGATATGCTCTATCCCCAGTTCCCGACCGTCACTTTTTCCGATGTTGTAGATGGCTGCGACGGTCATGTACACCGACAACCCGCCGAACACCACGAACATCACAAGGATAACCACCACCCGCTGATCCGGCGTAATACGCCCGCACAGGCGGCGGAGCTTTACGCCCGCCCAGTCCTGTATTTCAGCAATGACCTTCGCCATAAATTTTCCGACCATGCCGTTAGCGTTTGATGGTTTGCAAGTCCTTGTTCTCGGTAATCTCGAAGCCCTCGATGATAAACCCCTGCGGGTTGTTGTCACTCCTTACGGCATCCAACAACCGGCAGCGGGTGACAAGGCTTCTTTCCGTCACCGAGCTTTCCCGCAGGATGATCTGGCGGGCGAACGTCCGCACGTTATACGGGTACTTGTCAAAGTCGCACCGCACGCTGTCGATCTGTACCATCTGGTTGATGTTCCCCGAAATCACCCGGTTATAATATCCCTTTTCCGAGAGGTCTTTGTAGTAATTAAATGCGCTCTTGTCCGCCAGCATCAGCGAGCGTTTGATATTGCCCTCGATAGCCGACTTGTCCGGCGAGAGCGTGAAAAACAGCTCGTGAAACCTGCGCACGTGTTCCCGTGCTTCCACCGGGCGGTTCTGCTGCACGTCCTGCGAGAGTGCCAGCATCAGCGACTTCCCGTTATCCAGCACATAAATCTTCTGCCGTTGCGCTTCGGCAAAGCTGTACGACTTCCAGAGCGCAAAACCCGTCACCACCGCACACAGGCAGATGAACACCAGCGCAAACAAACGTATCTGCCTGAAACTCGTTTCGATATTCTTCAATGACTTAAATTCCATTTCCTTTCTTGATTTTTTTAGTTACTTGATAAGCCTTCCGGCAACATTCCCCACGGCAGCACCCGCCCCGGCAGCGGCAACATTCCCCGCTTTGGCGGCAGTCGTGTTCATCGCACGGTTCGCACCGCTTACGCCGCCCGCCATGATGATCCAGTTCGCAACGGTCGGTATCGTGAAGTACCCGAATATCCCGATAATCAGGAATACCATGTACACCGTGTTGCTGCTGTCCGGTATGAAGGTGGGATCGCTCATCGCCTCTATGTCCTTGGTGAGCATCAACACCTGAATCCTTGCCAGTACCGAACTGAACAGGTCGCTCACGGGCAGCCACATATAGACGGAGATATACCGGGTGATCCATTGCGTCAGGGTACTTTGGAATCCATCATAGACGCTTATCGCAAAGGCGATAGGCCCCAAGATGGAGAGGACGATCAGAAAGAACGTCCGTATCGTGTCTATCACCAGCCCGGCGGACTGGAACAGCAGTTCCAAGAGTTCCTGAAACCACCTGCGGATATTCTGTTTCATCCGGTATTCCGCCCGGTCTATGTACATCCCGCCCATCGTAATCAGGTCGCCCGCCGACCATCCGAGTTCATCCAGTTTCTTGTCGAACTCTTCCTTATCCACGAGGTACGCCGTTTCCGGATTCCGCTTGTTCGCCTCATATTCCAGCTTGTCCTTCTGTTCCCGGTACTTGTTCATGTCGAAGGTCTGTGTTTCCAGCATCCCGTGGCAGCCTTTCACCACGGGAGAGAGAACCGTGTTGATCGTACCCAGCACGAAGGTCGGGAAGAACATGATACACAGCCCGATGGCGAACGGGCGGAGCAGCGGGTACACGTCGATAGGTTCGGCACGGGCAAGGGCTTGCCACACTTTGGCGGCAACATAGAACAGCGCACCCAACCCGGCTATCCCTTTGGCTACGCCCGTCAAATTCGAGCATAGCGGCATCATTTCCTGATACAGCGTGTGCAATATCTGATGCAGGTTTTCAAAGTCTATTGATAATAACATCATCTTACCTTATTTATATATATGTATAGGAATCCGTTCTCACCAATAGCGTTCGTCCGCCGAGCCGTACAACGCCATCACCCGGTCTGTGTCCTTTTTCTTTTTCGCCCGCAGGTAACTCACCGAGATATTTTTGTTCGTGTAGTACTGCACCAGATTACGGTATTCCAGTAACCGCTTATAGCTCTGGTCGATGATTGCCAGCCGTTCCGCATCCGATAGCGACATTCCGGTGATATTCACCACATTTTTCAAATCCTGCAATACGTCCGCACTCTCGCTTAGCAACTTTGCGTACCCAAAGGAGATAGTACTCAATTCATCCGGCGTATAGTTCGGATCGCCCAACATCTTCTGGTAGTTCCGCACATAGATTTCCGAAATATCCGCCACCATCTCGATGCTCTTCTTCACCTTCACGCCGCCCTTTATCACATCGTGTACATCCTTTAGCGCATCATAATATTTTTTACCTTGCTCAAACACTTTGGCGGTTTCTTTAAAACCGTCCAGTGTATTCTTCGCCGTTGTAGAGGTCTGCGCAATCTGTTTGACGGTATTGATAATCCCTTGCGCCAAGTTTCCCGGATCGCTCACAACCCACTGTGCGTTAGCCGTACCCGCTGCCAGCAGGCACGCCAACCCCATGACTATTGCTTTTATCTGTTTCATGTTCTTACTTGTTTAATTGATGGTTACTCCGTTTATATTCCCCGCCGGGCGACAGGTGTATGCGGTCTTTCTCCTTGTCGTAGGTCAGCATCACCGCCAGCCCCGTTTCGATAAAGAGGTAACCGTCCGTTTCACGCACGAGGTACGTTTCCGTCCGGATACTTCCCGCATGGCTTTTCTTTATCACCGTTACCCGGTATTGCCCGTTCTCTTCCGAAAGGGTGAAGGGCGGCTTATTGCCCGTGCTTACCCAGTCGCCCCGCATCTTTTCCAGCCGTCCGGTGTTCGTCTCCTTGCAGGAAATGACGAACGCCAATGCCACCGTCACTGCCGATAGCAGCAGGATTAAATTCAATCGTTTCATACTGATTTCGTTTTTTAAATTGATTATTCATTCATACAGCCAATCATACAGCCGTTTGTACGTTTAGCCGTTTAGCCATTCAGCCAGCCAAACGTTTAATCGTTTAGCCAACCGTCCGGCTGTTCAACCGTTCAGCCGATTAGCCAGCCGCCTGATGGCAAGCTCCAAGTCGCCGCCCAACTCTTCCGCAAGGTTGAACACTTCCGTTTTCTCGCTCTCTTCGGTGGTGTACGTCAGGTATTCGGCGGGCGAAACTTCCGTTGCATACACCGCCGACTGCACCCCGTTCAGTCCGATCCAGACCTCTTTGTATTTTCGTCCGGGGTGGTTGGCAAGGTTGATGGATAGTATCTGCGCTTTCTCCTTCTCCGTCAGTCCGAGCATCGCCTGTATGCCGTCAAACTTGTTCATGTACTTTTTCTGGTCTAAGAGGATTTTGCAGTCCGAGTTATTGATGATACTTTCCTTCACCACGGGGGACGATATTATATCGTCGACTTCCTGCGTGACGACTATCGCCTCGCCGAAATACTTCCTGACTGTTTTGTACATATATTTCAGATAGTTAGCCATATTCTCCGTGGTAAGAGCCTTCCACGCTTCTTCCACAATCAGGAGCTTGCGAATCCCTTTCAACCGCCGCATCTTGTTGATGAAGGCTTCCATGATGATGATTACCACCACCGGAAAAAGTTCGGCATTATCCTTTATACTGTCAATTTCAAATACTATAAACCGTTTGTGCAGCAGGTCGATGTTCTCACGGGAGTTCAGCAGGAAGTCGAACCGTCCGCCCTTGTAATACTGCCGTAGCGTAGTCAGGAAGTTATCAACATTGAAATCATCCCGGCTTACCTTGATGTCCCTTTTCTCCAGTTCCGCCCGGTAATCATTCAGCATATACTCGTAGAAGGTATCGAAGCACGGCACGATGCTGCGGTCTTGCTGTATCTTCTTGATATACGCCGATACCGCACTGCCCAGCTCGCCGCTTTCCGTTTTCGTGATCTTGTCGTCCTCGCTCTTCCAGAGGGTGAGCAGCAGCGTTTTTATGCTGTCCTTTTTCTCCACATTGAACTTGTAATCTTCCGTATAAAAAGGATTGAAACTGATCGGCTTCTCTTCCGAGTACGTGTAATAAATCCCGTCCGCCCCCTTTGTTTTCCGGTGTATCATTTCGCACAGACCTTGATACGAGTTTCCCGTATCTACCAGTACGATATGGCTGTTCTGTTCGTAATATTGCCTGACTAAATGGTTCATGAAGAACGATTTCCCGCTACCACTCGGCCCAAGTACGAACTTGTTGCGATTGGTAATTACTCCCTTCTTCATCGGCAAGTCCGAAATATCCAGATGCAGCGGTCTGCCCGTCACCCGATCCACCATCTTGATACCGAAGGGCGAGAGCGAACTCTTGTAATTCGTCTCTTCCGTGAAGAAGCACAGGGCTTGCGGGATGAACGTGTAGAAACTTTCCTCGAAAGGAAAATCCCCCTCGTTCCCCGGTATGCCCGCCCAGAAGAGCATCGGCACGTCCACGGTGTTATGCCGTGGCTTGCACTCCATAAGGGCAAGCTGGCTGCCCACGTCATTCTTGATGTGTTTCAGTTCTTCCCGGTCGTCCGACCATGCCATCACGTTACAGTGGCAACGCACCGAAACCAACCCCTTGCTGTGCGCTTCGTTCAGGTATTCCTCTATCCATGCCCGGTTTATTTGGTTGGAACGGGAATAGCGGGATAGCGACTGCATATTCCTTGCGGTCTGCTCGAACCGTTTCAGGCTCTCCGCATGGTCGTCAATAAAGATGTACTGGTTATACACGTGGTTACACGTCAGCAGCACGCCCACCGGGGCGGCGAACGACAAACGGCAATCGCTCCGGTCGGTGGATAACCGTTCATAGCGGCTGTCCGTACCCACGTTTCCCGGCAGATCCTCTACGTCCGAAAGGGTATGCAGGCAAAGGAAGTCGTCGCCTATCCGCATCTCTTCGGGGTTCAGCGAAATATCCTTTAGAACAGTGGTATCGTTTTGCGAGAGGGAGAAATATTTCTCCACGATGCCCGCCGTCGTTTCCGTCCCGACAATCTCGTCCGCCCGCAGGCGGCGGAGCGTGATAAACCCGCTGTCGTTCATGATCCGCTCGAACTGCCCGACCGCTTCGAGGAACTTCGTTACCGTTTCCTTGTCCTCGATCTCCTTCGGGACAATCTTACCCTTGCACAGCGTGCTGAACGTGCTTTCCTGACGGCTGCGCATCTTCGTGGTCTTGGTAAGGAACAGGTAGCAGAAGTGGTTCAGGAACGGGCGTTCGTTAAAGTGCCGTTCAAAACTCCGGCTTAGAAAACTAAGTTCGTCCCTGTCGATCTCCGGCTGGTACTTCTCTTCGATGAAGAAGTCCTGTTTATGCACGATGGAGAAGTCCGGCAATACCTTCACCGCCTTGTGCCATGCCGAATGTATCGCCTCGTACTCGTTACTGGTAACGGTGAACAGTTCCGGCAGTTCCACCTTGAAGGCTACCGTCACGTCCGCATCCTTGCTCACGATGCAGCCGTTCTCTACTGCCAATAGCGGAAATTTGCTTTCCAGCGTTGCCGCTTTCATTACATTTCTCATTCTTTCTTGTTTTTGGTAAATAATCGGGGAATTTTCAGGCGGTTCAGCACATACCTCGGATGCCGTTTGCGGGCGGCGGCTTTCATCAGCCCGTGCGTGCCATATTTGGCATTGAGTCGGAATGTCAGCCATACCAGCAGCGTAGCCGCAGTCACACCGAAGCCGATGCACACCCACTGGTTCACGCCCGCCATGTACAGGATAACGAACACCACGAACACGGCAAGCAACCCGGCGGCGAACACGAAAAGGTACTGGCTTTCCAAGCCCTTGAACTCTACGTTCCTGCCAATCCCCTTGTTAATTTCAAAGTTCATAACGCGCTTGTTTACAGAAAGAAAGAGCGCAGGATCGTAGCGGCGACAATCAGGAAAATACACGCTCCGAACCACGAAGCCGCTGTCTTGCTCGTATCGGGATCGCCGCTGCTGAACTTCCCGTACACCTTTACCCCACCAATCAACCCCACCACCGCACCGATGGCGTAAATCAATTTCGTTCCCGGATCGAAATACGAAGTCACCATTTGCGTGGCTTCTGTGATACCCGCTTGTCCGTTGCCTTGTGCCATCGCACTGGCGGCAGCCATCACGCAGGCTGCCATCAAAAAGAATCTCTTTTTCGTCATTGTCTTTTAAGATTAAATTAAACATTACTATTATTCATCAGTCGGGCGACACGCTGCCGTGCCCCTTCAAATTCATCCAGCATCTCGTCCCACACGTCCGATCCCATCACGGCGGGCAGCACCTCACGGGCTTGCTGTTTCTCCTGCTCGTCCGCATCGTCCGTGGTGATAACCCTGTGTACCTTCTTCAAGTCCTCGAAGGTGTACCCGGTGGCAAAGTCGGGATTGCTGTCGGGATAGTATGCCCCCAGTTCCTCTTCCTCTTCCAACTCTTCCGGCGTGGGTACATATCCCTCTTCTTCCGGCTCGTCCTCTTCCGGTTCTACCTCGATGTCGGAGTAGTCCGCATCCTCGTCCGCAACGGTTTCTTCCGCCTGTTCCGTGCCGTTACCCGCATCCGTTTCCGGGGTACTCTCTGGTGTTCCGGGTGCGAAATTATCCGTTTTATCCGCTTGATTTTCAGTGTGTCCCCGCTTGTCTTCCGGCTCGTAGGTTTGTCCGTTCCGGTAGGTGCTTTTCCCGATAACCGTGTACGGTTCGCCCGGCTTTTCCGCTTCTTCGTCCGGTTCGTCCGTCCTTTCTCCGTCATCCGTTTTTCCCAGCAGTCCGGCTATGTCGGTACGGTAATATTTCCACAGCACGCAGAGGTAGTACAGCAGCAGGACGGAGAGTATCAGTTTCAGTATCATGTTCCTTTCTCCTTTCCGCTTTAGAAGAGTTTTTCCATCTTTCCGGCGTATGCCACTTCTATTTCTTCCCGGTACTGCTCGAAGTGCTGTGCCAGCACATTGTCTATGTAGGCGGATAGCGACACCTTGCCGCCCGTCAGCATCATGGAGATTTTGGCGATCCGCTCGTGGTATTCACGCCGCACGTACACGGGCTTCCCGTAACGGGCGGGTATATCCATTCCTTTGAGGAAGGTCGTGTCATAGTCCGCCGCCTGCTTTGCCTTGCGCCGCTTCCCGTCCGGCACTTTCCCGTCAGTCACCTTCCCGACAACTCTGTTTTCCATCGGCACGGCGGTTTCCCTATTCTCTGTTTCCTGTTCCGGTTCTTCTGCCTCTTGTCCTGTTGCTTCTGTTTCCGGCGCATCACCGTTGCCTTGCGGCTTTTCCGTTTCACCCGCCATCATCCGCATAAGCAGTTCTTCGTCGATGGGCTTATCTGTTTGCTGTTTCTTCATAGCCTGATAGTTTGAGGATGGATATTATTTCATGTGCCAGTTCGGGTATGCCGCTGCCTGCAACCATCCGCTTGTCGGGTGCGAACAGCGTGGAGCGGAACACCGTCCGGTTTTCCGCATCCAGTTCCTTGCGGAAGCGTTTCGTGTCCGGTATCTGTGTAGTGAGCATCGGCAGCCCCATTCCGGCGATTACTTTTTCATACCGTCCGTACAGTTCGCTCTTTTCCCGTTTATCCACCAGATTCCAAAAGAGGTAAAGCCCTTTCAGTCGGCTTGTTTCCTTGCCTAACATCATCCGTTGCAACACGTCCAGAAAGGCGAGCGTGCTTTCCAATACCGTTTGGTCGGCACTCACCGGAGCGAAGATGTAATCCATTTGCGCAATGGTGCGCAATATGCCCGACGAGTTCACCGTACCGGGCAGGTCGAAGAACAGCAGGTCATAGTTTCCACTGCCCGCCAGTTCCGCCGCCATGTCCGACGCACGTTCCACCCGGCACTTCTGCACCGGATAGGCGGCACGTCCCGGCTCACGCATCTGCTCGTATGCCATCCGTTTCAGGTACTCGTTTTCCAGTACCGCCCGGCTGTCCCGTTCCCGCATCTCATACAGGCTGTGTTGCGGAAAGTCGCAGTCGATCACCGCCAGCGGACACCCGCAGTTGTAGTGCAGGTAACTCGCCACCAGCACCGTGATAGCCGTTTTACCGCTACCGCCCTTTTGTGTGGCGAAAGCCACGTTCAAAGTCTGTTTATCCATATCGTCAATCAATTAGTTATTCATTCGGTTGCCTAAGCAATCGGTTATCTGTTCATTCAATCAATCAGCCAATCAGTCAATCGGTCATTCACTCGGTCAGCTAATCGGTCAGCCGTGCAGCCAGCCATTTGTTCATCCGGTTCGTTCATCATCCGTTTGTCCGTTCATTCATCCGTCCAATCATCCGACCGTTCATCCGGTTGTTTAGCCGTTTAATCGTTTAGCTGTTTAGCCATTCATCCGGCTGACCGTTTAGCCGCTCTTCCGTCTATTCATCCGTTCATTCGTCCGTTCATCCGGCAAAATCATCATCCGTCCGGCTGTATATCCAGCCAATCATCCACTCGTTTGGGCGTCCGTTTGCCCGTCCGGTTGAACAACCGTTTTACCGCTTCCACGGCGCAAAGGAATATCAAAATATCGGCAGATTATTCACTTGATTATCAGCGTGTCGCACCTTGTCTTTCCACCCGTAGGTTTGTCGCATCCGGGCATAATGACCGGACGGAAAAAGGGCTGTTACTTTGCAGCCGTGAACCAAAATTCAGAGAAGATGAACAAGAACAGTAACCGCCCGAAGGACTGCCCCGGCAGTCGGCAACAGACAAGGGCATCCCCAATCTGTCCGGTAGGACGGATTTTAATTTCAACCGAAATTAGCAAGTTGTGTGCTGCGGCACTCGCTTCGCTTTCCGTGCCACACCACCACCTTGCCCCGCTGGTGCAAAATCCGCCGGAGTTGGATTTTCCTTTGCGGGGGAGAGCCGTAAGCATACGGCAGTTTTCAACCCATGTTTCACTTAAAATTTTACAGGACTATGGATAGTCAGAAGAAGTATTCCAACAACCACGGGCGCAAGCCCAAGACCGACAAGATGCGCCACCGCTACGTGTTCCGTCTAAGTGACGAAGACAACGCCCGTTTCCTTGCCCTTTTCGATGAATCCGGCAAGGCAACCCGTGCCGAGTTTATCGTTTCCGCACTCTTCGGCAGGGAGATAAAGGTCGTCAAACTCGACAAGGGCACGCAGGATTTCTACATGCGCCTGACCTCTTTTCATTCCCAGTTCCGCAGCATCGGCGTGAATTACAACCAATGCGTGCGTGCGCTCAAATCCAATTTCTCGGAGAAAAAGGCACTCGCTTTCCTCTATAAACTGGAACAGCACACCCTCGAACTGGTGGAACTTAGCAAACAAATTTCCGCACTGGCGGAAGAGTTTCAAACCAGATACCCCGTCCGATGATAGCCAAGATTTCACACGGCGGCAGCCTGTACGGGGTGCTTGCCTACAACCAAATTAAGGTGGACGAACTTCATGCCGACGTGCTTTTCGGCAACCGGATTATCGAACCATCGGGCGACAACCCTTATACGATAGAGCATATTTCCCGTTCGTTCGGGGACTACCTCGCCGCCAACCGCAAGACCGAGAAACCCATCCTGCACATCTCGCTCAATCCCGATCCGAAAGATTGCGTGACCGAGGAACAGTTCATAAAATTGGCGGAGCAGTATATGCAGCGCATGGGCTTCGGCGACCAGCCTTATATCGTTTACCGCCACAACGACATCGGGCGGGAACACCTGCACATCGTTTCCGTCCGTGTGGACGAAACCGGGCGGGCGATTTCCGACAGCTACGAACACGAGCGTTCGATGAAGGTCTGCCGGGAACTGGAACAGCAATTCAACCTTACCCCGGCTACCAAAAAGGAGTGGAAGGAAGGGCTGCCCTTGTCGCCCGTCGATTACGATAGTGGCAACCTCAAAGGGCAGTTGGCGGGAGTGATCCGACCGATAGCCCGTGAGTGGCGTTTCCAGTCGCTCGGTGAATATCGTGCGGTACTTTCGCTCTACGGCATAACGGTGGATGAAGTCAAAGGGGAATATGGCGGACGGGAGTATCACGGCTTGTCCTATTCGGCGACGGACAAGGACAGCAACAAGGTCGGCAAACCGTTCAAGTCTTCCGTCTTTGGCAAAGAGGCGGGCATTGCCGCACTGGAAAAGCGTATGCTCTCTTCCGCCGCATGGATGAAGAAGCACAAGGACATTGCCACCGATACCGCCGCCCGCATAGCGTCCGCCATGCAGACCGCAGGGCGTGACCGGGCACTTTTCGAGCGTGAACTCATGCGGCAGGGTATCGGCGTGGTATTCCGCACCAACGATGCGGGGCGCATCTATGGGGCGACTTTCATCGATCATGCCGACAAGACCGTTTTCAACGGTTCCCGTCTGGGCAAGGAGTTTTCAGCCAACGTGTTCAACGACCTTTTCGCCGGGCAGGACGGTATTCACCCGCCGCAGCAGAAGGACGAAAGGGAGTTTCCGGCAGGTGTCAGCCACGAACCGGAAGAATCACCGGGCGAATATCCGGCGCAGCAACCGGGACATTCCGGTGCATCCCCATGGAACGGGCATGATACCGGGTATCAGCCCGACCATAAGGACAACACCGCCCAAAACGTGGCGGACGCTTTCAGCCTGTTCGCACCCGTGCAGGGCGGCGCATCCGGCGACCAGCCCGCACCACCGCAGCGGAAAAAGAAGAAAAGGCGCAGGTACGGCAGACAACAGTAACCTTCCGCAGTATTTATAATTTTAAAAGTATATCAATATGCAAAACGAAGATGATTTGCGTGGACTTGCCAAAGTTATGGAGTTCATGCGTGCTATCAGCATTTTATTTGTAGTAATCAATATTTATTGGTTCTGTTACCAATCTATTCAGGAATGGGGTATCAATATCGGCGTAGTCGATAGAATCCTGCTCGGTTTCCAGCGCACCGCCGGGCTGTTTTCCAGTATCTTTTGGACGAAGCTCTTTGCCGTGCTGTTCCTCGCCCTTTCCTGTTTGGGGACAAAGGGCGTGAAGGAGCAGAAGATCACTTGGCGCAAAATAATCCTTTGCGGCATAACGGGCTTGTTATTGTTCTTTTTCAACTGGTGGCTCTTGGCACTCCCTTTGCCCTTATCGGCAAACACGGTGTTCTACATCGCCACCCTCACAGCCGGATATATCTTTCTGCTCATGGCAGGGCTATGGATGTCTCGCCTGCTCAAAACCAACCTGCTTGAAGACGTGTTCAACGTGGAGAACGAATCCTTTATGCAGGAAACCGAACTGAAAGAAAACGAGTATTCCGTCAATCTCCGCACCCGGTTTTGGTTCAGGGGAAAGACGTATGACGGATGGATTAACCTTGTTAATATTTTTCGTGCGACAATGGTATTGGGAACTCCGGGCAGCGGGAAGTCCTATGCGATTATCAATCAGTACATTAAACAGGTTATCGAAAAAGGATTTTCCGTTTTCTTATATGATTTCAAATATCCCGACCTCTCCGAGATTGCTTACAACCATCTGATTAACAATCTGGACGGGTACAAGGTCAAACCGAAATTCTACGTGATAAATTTTGATGATCCGGCGGGTAGCCACCGTTGTAATCCCATTCACCCGGACTTTATGACGGATATATCGGATGCCTACGAAAGTGCGTACACGATTATGCTCAACCTCAATCGAACTTGGATCAGCAAGCAGGGCGACTTCTTTGTTGAATCACCTATCATTCTGTTAGCCAGTATTATATGGTATTTGAAAATTTACAAGAACGGCAAGTATTGCACCTTCCCCCATGCGATAGAGTTTCTGAACCGGAAGTACGCCGATATTTTCCCCATCCTGACAAGTTACCCCGAACTGGAGAACTATCTTTCCCCGTTCATGGATGCTTGGGAAAGCTCGGCGGTGGAGCAGTTGCAGGGACAGATAGCCAGTGCCAAAATCCCGCTTTCCCGCATGATTTCCCCGGCTCTCTACTGGGTAATGACGGCGGATGATTTTACGCTCGACATCAACAATCCCGAAGAGCCAAAAGTACTTGTAGTTGGCAACAATCCCGACAGGCAGGGCATATACGGCGCAGCGTTGGGACTGTATAACTCCCGAATTGTCAAGCTGATAAATAAGAAGAAACGGCTCAAATCCGCCGTTATCATAGACGAGTTACCCACCATCTACATGCGTGGGCTGGATAACCTGATTGCCACCGCCCGAAGCAACAAGGTAGCCGTCATGCTTGGCTTTCAGGATTTCAGCCAGTTAAAAAGGGATTACGGCGATAAAGAGTCCGCTGTGATCTGCAACACCGTCGGCAATGTCTTTGCAGGTCAGGTCGTTGCCGAAACCGCCAAAACACTAAGTGAACGCTTCGGTAAGGTCTTGCAGAAACGGCAGAACATGACGATCAACCGCAACGAGACTTCCGTTTCCATCAATACCCAGATGGATAGCCTTATTCCGGCATCCAAAATCAGCAACTTAACGCAAGGTATGTTTGTCGGTGCAGTTGCCGATAACTTCGACGAGCGCATCGAGCAGAAGATTTTCCATGCCGAGATTGTCGTGGATAACGAACAGGTCAAGCAGGAAACCGCCCATTACGTGAAGATACCGCAGATTATCGACTTCACCGACAAGGACGGCAACGATACCATGCAGCAACAGATTGATGCGAACTACTACCGCATCAAGAACGAGGTCAAGCAGATTGTCGCTGATGAAATCGAGCGCATCAAGGCTGATCCCGAACTCTCGCACCTGATTAAGAATGTGTGATAAATGAAAAACGGATATTCCGGCCAGACACATGGCTGGCGGAATATCCGTTTCAACAAATCTTTTCTAATTCTGTTTTATCTTCTTATCGGATTTCTGTCAATTTTGCCATCCAATTTGTTCATCTACCTATTTGCGGGTTGTAGGATAATTCATTCGCAAGAATTATAGGATTCATCTTTTTCTCCTAATATTGTCCCATCCGCACCATCTATTTCAAGAGTTTTACCATACACAGAACCTATATCTTTAGGCAAATGATAAAAGACTGAATAACAAAGATTTCCGTTAATTTTTATTCTATATATCCCACCTAATATACCAATATATGTAGTGTCGGGGTGAACATAATTATCATCCGTCTTAGGAATAAAGATTCCTCTATCACTCAGCAATTTTAACAACTGATTCACATTGATTTTGTACCCTTTCTCTTCCTGTTTTATCTCTTTCACCCTTCCTGTTTCATAGAAATGAAAGCTCATCCCGATGGTAATGGAACCGGGAGCTTCTATCTCTTTCGATAATAGTTTCCCCGTCAATCTGTCAAAATCTTTATATATTATAAAATAAGGGTATTGAGCTAAACGATCGTAGGTGCGGAGGATTTCTGCTTTTGGGAAAAGTGTGCAATATCCTTTTATAGTCCCATCAGGTAGCGTGTCTCGCACAAAAATATCACTATCAGGCGGTGTTTCCGAATTGGATATACGCTCTATCTCTTTCTCGGACAGCATCTCACACTCCGATGTAAGTGTCGGGATTTCATTCGGGGGAAAGTAACCTTTCTTCTCACTGCAAGCGTATAATTCGCCTATCAATCCCATAATCAAAAGCATTTTTAGTTTCATAATCCACAATTTATTTGTCATTCTTTCTCACCACACAACGGCAGCAACGCATTAGCCTGCAAGCATCCCAATTCACTACTTCTGTGCCAGTCTTCACAAGCCCCGTTCTTATCGCCCGACTGGTTACGTGCCAGCCCACGACCATAGTACAACTTTCCGTCACTCGGAAAAGCCTTTATTCCTTCGCCGTATGCTTCCGCAGCTTCCTTAAACCGTTTCAGGTCATACAGCGCACGCCCCAGATTATTATACAAATCCGCATCGGGAGAACAGTTCTTTATCGCCAGCCGATAAGTAGCGATTTCTCCCTCGTAATCTCTTGTTGCATATTGAGCTACACCAAGATTGATATAGGCATCAATATTTTGAGGTGCAAGTTCTATTGCTTTATTATAATCATTAATAGCTCCTTTGTTATCACCAAGATCAGATTTACAATTTCCTCTGTTAATATAAACTACTATATCTTGTGGGCTCAATTTTATTGCTTTATTATAATCGTTAATAGCTCCTTTATTATCACCAAGTCTTGATTTACAATTTCCTCTATTAAAATATGCTTTTATATATTGAGGATTGATTTGTATTGCTTTGGAATAGTCTACAATAGCTCCTTTATTATCACCTAATTTTGATTTAATTAGCCCTCTATTATAATAAGTTTTATAATCTTGTGGATTAATTTGAATTGCTTTAGTATAATCGTCAATAGCCCCCTGATTATCACCTATTTTTGATTTACTTAGTCCTCTATTATAATAGGCTAACATATAGAGAGAATCAATTTCAATAGCTTTGTTATATTCTGCAATAGCCCCCAATTCGTCACCACTCCCAGACTTTACATTTCCGCTTTTCAAATAAGCGTATGCCAATGAATCCACCGGATGGGACACAACAGTATCATATCGCAAAGAATCTGTTCCCTGCTTATTCCCATTCGCCTGTCCGCAACTCGACAAACACACAACCAGTAATATGTAAACAGTCCATTTCCTCATACACTTATTGCATTTTCAAAACCTCAAACAGTATCGTATCGTTTTCCTGCCATTTCGTCCAGCCGGAGAAGGGAATAGCAAGTTTATCTATCGCACGTAAATCCTCAAACCTTATCCAGTCGCCTTTCTTCTCTTTCACGTGTCCGCCATAATGCCGGGCAGGATAAAGTTCTTCCATTACTTTTCCTTCCGGCTGATCGTATAGCTTAAACTCGTACAAGTTCGTGACGAATTTTCCGACCAAACTATCACCGTAATTTTCTGCAATAGGAATATCCACCGTTTCTTTCTCGGAAGAAGTCCCTCGTTTGGTATTGGAACAAGTCGTCATAGCTATACATATTAATAGGGTTATTACTGTTTTCATTCCTCAATATTTCAAGTTGAACAATTCCATAATAGTTCATTACATTTGGTATCTCTAAAATATCCGTAATTCATTGTTTCCTTTTGGCATATAGAGTATTACATTTTTTTAGTTGTTGGTTGGCACGAGCCTGTTGTTATAATGCAGAACAAAACTGCAACAATGACGAGCAATTTATTTTTCATAATTCAAGCATTTTAATGTACATAATCCAATGTTTATTATTTTATCCTGCATTTTCCGCCAAAGATACCCCGCCGTCCTTCAATTCCCTTTTCGTTTCCCGTCCGTTCTTTTTCGATAATTGTCCGCAAAAGGATATTTAACGGCTTCATTTGTCCTTTTGCCCAAATATAAAACAAAATCCCGATAAACACAGTAATTACTGTATTTTATTTCCCTGATGCCTGATAAAAGACTTCCCCCTTTGCTTTATATCACTTTGCACCCCGAACTTTCCCTGTTCTCCCGCCATCCGCCACGACAAACCTGCGAACCGGACGACAAGTAGCGACACTCCGCCGTAAACTTGCTAATTATCAACACATTCCCCTATATATTTACGTCCGGTTTCCACCGAAACCGTTAGTATTCACTATTAAAAATTTAAGTTTATGGACGAAAGACCGGACAACAGCGAACAACTGATGGATATTCTTCTTGTTATGGATCAGGAGAAAAAGACCATCCAAGCCGTCAGCGGAGTAAAGGACGGAGAGTTACAAACCAAGAACCCGTTAGAGGACAACAACGACCTGCTACGGGTAGATCGCCACGGAGATATGTTCTCCAACTTCTTTTCCAATCTTTGGAACCAGTTGAAAGATCCTACCCGTTTCCATTTCTTCCGTGTGCCGGAAGAGGATGTGCAACGGGTAGCGGCGGATTTCCAGCAGACCGTGCAGAACCCCACGCCCGAAGGACAGGCACGCATGGCACAATACGAGGTACAACATCCCGCACAGGCACAACAGCAGGGCGAGCAACAGGCGCAGCCTGCCGCCGGGCAGCAGCCGACAGACGCACCGCAGCAAGGGCAGGCGCAGCAACAGCCGCAGTACAAGTACGACGTGGAAAAGATAGATTGGAACTCGCTTGCCAATCTCGGCATCAAACGTGAACAGATCGAGCAGAACGGTATGCTCGACCAGATGCTACGGGGCTTCCAGACCGACAAGACCGTCCGGGTATATTTCAATCTCGATTCGATTTCCCATGCCAACGACAGCCAGCTTTCCTTGCGTGAAGCCCCCGACGGCAGGGTAGTCGTTTGCAGCCACGGTATTCTCGATCCGGCGAAATTGCAGCAGCAATTCTTCGGGCATACCTTCACGAAGGAAGATAGCGACGCTATCAAGACCGCCGGGAACATGGGGCGCATTGTCGAACTCACCAACCGGGCGGGCGAGAAAGTCCCGTCCCTCGTCAGCCGTAACCAGAAAACGAACGAACTCGCATCCTTCCCGGCTGACAAGGTGCGCATCCCGGTGGAGAAGAACGGGCATACCTTTACCCCCGACGAGGTGGCACGGCTGAAAAAGGGCGAAGCCGTGGTATGCAAATTCCAGACCAAAGCCAAAGAAGGGCAGAAGCCCAAAACCTACGAAGCCCCCGTCCAGTTCAACGCCGCCAAGATGCAACTCGAACTACTCTTTGGCGAACGGGCTAAACTGGCGATGGAGGCACACAAGGAGTTGCAGAAACAGACCGCCAATCAGGAAGTCCCCAAGACCTTCCGCAAGCAGGAACTCACCGAAAAGGCGCAAACGGAACTTGCGGGCGGCGGCACGGTCAAAGTCTCCGGCTTGAAGGACAAGAACGAAAAACCATATCAAGGGTACATCACATGGCAGCCCGGACAGAAATACCCCGCCTTCATGTTCCCCAAGGATTACAAGACCGCACTTGAAGAAGGACGTGTCAAACCCGCCGTCGAGAACGAGGTACAGGTAGCCGTCAATTCCGAGGGCAAGACCAACGAAGCCACCAAGAGCCTGAAAGAAGCCTTGCAGTCCGCACAAACCCGTCCCACCGGAGAGCAGAAGGAGCAGCAAGACCGCAAGCAGGAACAGAAAGAGGACAAGAAAGAAGATAAGAAACAGAAGCAGGAACAGGACAAGCCCAAACCTCGGCAGCGCAAAGCTCCCCGCCTCTGATCTCCGTCTTATCCGGTAAGATTATCACAAGTAATTATCCGAAGCATCCCGTCACTTAGGGCGGGATGCTTTTTGTCAAACCATTAAAAACCAAAGAAATATGATTACAGCAATTATCGCCGAGAAACCTTCCGTTGCGAAGGACATAGCAAACGTGTTAAATGTTCGCCAGCGTCACGATGGCTACCTTTCAGGCAACGACTACCTCGTTACCTGGGCGTTCGGCCATCTCGTCCAGCTTGCCATGCCCGATGCTTACGGATTCTCCGGTTTCCGCCGTGAAAACCTTCCCATCATCCCGCAGGAGTTCAAGTTCATACCCCGCCAGATACGGGAAGGCAAAGAGTACAAATCCGATCCCGGCGTACTCAAACAACTAAAGGTCATTAACGAAGTTTTCGCCCAGTCCGACCGGATCATCGTGGCAACCGATGCTGGTCGTGAAGGAGAAGGAATCTTCCGCTATATTTACAATTACCTCGGTTGCCGCAAGCCTTTCGTCCGCTTGTGGATTTCCTCGCTGACCGACCGTGCCATCCGTGACGGGCTGGATAAGCTCAAACCCGGCAGCGATTACGATAACCTCTACCGTGCCGCCGAAGCCCGTGCCATCGCCGACTATCTGGTCGGTATCAACAGCACGCAGGCACTTTCCATCGCCGCCGGACAGGGGATATTCTCGCTCGGACGGGTGCAGACACCCACCTTGATGATGATCTGCTCCCGTTATCTGGAGAACAGGGATTTCACCCCGCAGACCTACTACCAGCTAAAGATCACGGCGGAAAAGGACGGCACGCCCTTCTCCGCCATCTCCGAACACAAGTACGAAACCCTTCCGGCAGCAACGACCGCCCTTAGTGCCGTTACCGCCACGGGCACGGTCATGGTTGCCGATGTGCAGCGCAAGGAAGTGAACCAAGAACCGCCGTTGCTCTACGACCTTACCACGTTACAGAAGGAAGCCAACAACAAGCTCGGCTTTTCAGCCGACAAAACCCTTTCCATAGCACAGTCGCTTTACGAGAAAAAGGTACTTAGCTACCCCCGTACCGGCTCCCGCTTTATCTCCGACGATGTTTTCGACGAAATCCCGTCCCGCATCACCCTTTTGGAACAATACCCCGCTTTCTCCGCCTATGCCGCCACCCTGAAAGGGACGGCACTCAACCGCCGCAGCGTGGACGCAGGGAAAGTCACCGATCACCATGCCCTGATTATCACCGAATGTCTGCCCGGCGAACTGCCGGAGGACGAACGCAAGGTGTACGATATGGTTGCCGCCCGCCTGCTCGAATCCTTCTCCGCCCGTTGCGTAAAGGACGTTACAACCGTCCGTTTCACCGCAGCGGGTAGCGACTTTGCCACCAAAGGGACAGTTATCAAGTCCGCCGGATGGCGTGCCGTCCGTGGCGAGAAGGACGAGGAAGAAGAATCCGCCGCCCTTCCGCCTTTGCAGCCCGGCGAAACCTTCCCCCTGCAATCGGCGGAGAACGTGGAGAAACAGACCAAGCCCCGTCCACTGCACACCGAGAGCAGCCTGCTTTCGGCAATGGAGAGTTGCGGCAAGGAGTTGCAGGAAACCGAACTGCGGGACAGCCTGAAAGATATTGGTATCGGCACGCCCGCCACCCGTGCATCCATTATCGAAACCCTGTTCTCCCGTGACTACGTGCGCCGTGACAAGAAGAACCTTGTCCCGACCGGGAAAGGGCTGGCGGTGTACCATACCGTAAAGGGCAAACGCATTGCCGATGTCGAAATGACCGGGCAATGGGAAACCGCCCTTGCCCGCATCGAAACGGGCGAAATGGACGCAGCCACGTTCCGCAAGGGAATCGAAGTCTATACCGCCCAGATCACCGAGGAACTTTTACAGGTGCAGGTATCGGTTGCGGACGGTGAACGCATCCCTTGCCCCAAATGCCAGTCCGGGCGCATCCTTTTCTATCCGAAAGTCGCCAAATGCAGCAACGTCGATTGTGGCGTTACCATCTTCCGCAGCAAGGGCGAAAAAGAGCTTACCGACAAACAGATTACCGACCTTGTAACCAAAGGCAAAACGTCCCTTATCAAAGGCTTTAAGAACAAGGACGGCAAAGCCTTCGATGCGCACGTCACCTTCGACAAGGACTTCCGCACCGTGTACGAGTTCCCGCCCCGCACGGACAAGGCAAAAGGGAAGGGCGGCAGACGATGAACGGCTGGTTATCCGTGGAAGAAGCCGCCCGTATCTGCGGTACGAACGTGCAGCACATCACCCTCTGGATGAACGGCAACCACATCGCTTTTGCCCGTTTCGATAACGTCCTGATGATTGACGGCGCATCCCTTTTCGCCCTTTTCGAGCGTAACCGGGTAGATACCATCTATGACGATATGCAGCCGGAGAAGGGACGGGGCAGACCGGGCAAGCACCGCAGGCTGTTAGACACCCCGCTGGACGATTTCGGCTTGTCGCAGCGCATCGTCAGGGCTTGCCGGGAACTAAGCCTGTTCACGGTCGAACACCTGCTTATCCATCTTCGCCGCTATCGTTTCTCCCGTCTGCACTGTGTCCGCAATTTCGGCAGCCAGTCAACAACCGAAATCCTTTTGCGGCTACGCAAGGACGGGCTGATAGACGACGGCGGTAGCCGGGATTTTAAGGTATTACATCCGTGATGCACAATTAAGTTTCGGGTGTTCGGGGCAGAAAACCCCGTACACCCGTATAACCCCTATAAAATCAAAATAAATATGGCAAGTGTTTTGTATTTCAAGAGAATAGTTTTATCTTTGCAGCAACATGCTTACCCCGCTTCCCGTCAGCTCAGCGCGCTCAGGGTAAGCCTTTTATTTTTTATACCCCTATGACTAAAATTCCTTACCCCAAACAACTCATATCTTTTCCGGATCAGATTGCTTTGCTCAAACAGCGTGGGCTTGTTTTCACGGACGAAACCAAAGCCTTGCACCTGCTACGTAATATCAGTTATTACCGTTTGAGCGGCTACTGGTATCCTTTGCTGGCAAACAAGCAAAACCATTTGTTCAAGCCCGGCAGTACATTCGATGCCGCTTACAATATCTATAAGTTTGATAGCGAGCTTCGCAAGCTGATTATTACGGAACTGGAAAAGATCGAAGTGGCTGTACGCACACAGACCGCCTATATACTCTCTTCCCAATGGGATGGATATTGGTTTGCCGATGCTTCCCATTTTAACAATCCGGTACGTCACGCCAAGATATTGTCAAAGATAGATGAAGAGTACCAGCGCAGTGACGAGGAATTTGTTACAGCTTTCAAATCCAAGTATTCCGATCCTTTTCCACCAAGTTGGATAACGATGGAAATAACTTCTTTCGGTACATTGTCGATTCTATACAATAATTTGCTTCCCGGAAGGGCAAAGCGGAGCATTGCGGCTTATTTCGGGTTGCCCGACACCGTTTTTGCTTCATGGCTGCACAGCATTGTTTATATCCGTAACATTTGCGCACATCATTGCCGCTTATGGAATCGGACACTTAGCATCCGTCCGTTAATGCCCCGCTCACCACGCAAGCCCTTTGTCACGCTTCCGGCGAATGGCACACGGCAGGTTTATTTCATATTGAGCATGACCGTTTATCTGTTGGATATAATCAATCCGAACCACTCGTTTGTCGAAAGGTTCAAGGATTTGCTTTCCCGCTATCCTTCGATAGATGTCCGTGCGATGGGCTTTCCGGCTGGTTGGGAAAACGAGGATATTTGGAAATAGGCAACAATGTTGCCTAAATTCAACAAGAAAGGTGCGACAGTGTCGCACCTTTCTTTCGTATAGCTGAATTTGTGCATCACTGATGCACAAATTACACCCTTCCATACACCGTCCTTACCTTCTCGCCGTCCAGCACCTTGCAAGACCGTACCACCCATGCCGCACCGTCCCCCGTAATATGCCGCAAAGCCTTTTCGTCGCCCCCTGCGACCTTCGGTAGCGTAACTGCCACGATCTCATCCGCCAGCCCGCTATTGAGCAGCACAGCCGCAATTCTTTCGCCATAGGCGACCATCACCCCGTTACCCGCAGCTTTCATCCGTGAGAGTTCCGCCACGGCATCCCCCGTGATAAACCGCACAGGCTGTTTTTCCGTCAGGTTACAATCGGCTTGCGCCACTACAAAAGTTTCTTTTTCCGTCAGCGGCCAGCCGAGGTGGTTCATAAATACATCCAGATAAGTTTCTTCATCCAAGAGCAGGCAATCGGCTTTCAGAACAGCATCGTCCACCTGCCTGTCGGCACGGGCGGCGCATCCGTCAATGGTTTGGTACACATACAAAGTAATCTGTTTCATAACACTTTTCTTTTTATCGGTTATGCCCGCCAGTCGCCATAAAAAAACAGCGTGAACTCACACTATTCCGACACAAGGCACTGGTATACCGACAAATCGAATAGGCAAGCGCACGCTGTATATACATACAACATGTGCATTGCGCCATCCGTCTGATTTGTCAAAAAATTACCAGTCTTTTGTGTCAAGACGTTTAGCGAACGTACAATCTATATAATCAAAACCCGCTTGCGTTCAAGCCGGGCAATGAACTTTCATATTTTCATCTGCAAATATAGTGCAAACCTGCCGAACTACAAAAGAATAGCCCCGCCTTATCTAACGACAAAGCGGGGCAACCGTTCACTTTTCACTTACGCCTTCTCTCCGTCACCGCATCGAATCGGTTACGGATAAACTCATGCACATCTTTCGCCCGGTAGAATACCTTCCCGCTGATCGTGAAGTAGGGCAGCAGTCCCATAGCCCGGTATCGTTGCAACGTCCGTATGCCGACTTTCAGCAGCAGGCACAAGTCCTGATTATCCAGCACCTCTTCACCGTCCAGTTGGCTGTTCTTTTTCAGCACCCTTTCCAACAGCTTTTCGGTCGTGTCGAACCGCTGCATGATCCGTTGCATCCAGCCCTCAAACTCTTCCCTGTCCGTGTACATAGTAATCTCCTTCCTTTTCGACGATTTCCTTCTCACGCATATAACGAATATACCCTTTTGCCGTCCGTTCCTTCACTTCCAGCATTTCCTGTATCAGTTCGCACAGTTCGATGTAGCCGTACTTCTCCTGCCGGGTGAACGCTTCCCGTGCCATCTCCGCCAGTTCCTTCTCCTTGCGCTTCTCCTTCTCCGCACGGGGCTTTTCGCCCACGTACACGGGCATTCCCATCTGCTTGTCCCAACGGAATTGCATAATCGGAATATCCAGCGGGCTGCCGTCACGCACTTTCAACGCCTTCACGACCGAAATTTCCGGGTTTTCGTCCTTCTCTATCGAGAGGATAGCCGCCGACTTGCGTTGCAACTCGCTGCCCAAGTGCCCCCTTAACTTCAACCCGTTCGGGACAAAATGCACCACGGCGGCGATGCACGTGCGGTAAATCCCCGCCAGTCGGTAAACCTCGTCAATCAACGCCACGCTTTCCCCCTCGTCATTGGCGCAGCGTATCAAGTCCGCCACCCCGTCGATCACCACTAAATGAATCCCCCCGTGCAGGTAATGGTACTTGTCCATGCTCTGCATGATGGCGGTCAGCCGCTCGCTCCGTGACATTCCCGTCAGGCAGTACACGTGCAGGAACTCCGGCATCTTCTCCCGTCCGGCACGCCGCAGCAGCCGCCCCGTGTTCTTGTACAGTTGTTGCTCGCTCTGCTCCGTATCGTAGAGCAGCACCGCACGCCCTTTCCGGTTCGGCTCTACCCGAACGCCCAACAAGTCCGCATCCGTTTCCTTCTCCTGAATCGCCCCGGCGACAAGTGCCGCCGTATAATTACTCTTTCCCGTGCCTTCCCCGCCCGTGATGCAGAGGATGTTCTCTTCCGAACCCAGCGGCACGTCCCCGGCGGTCACGATGGCGACCGCCTGCTGTGGCGGGTGGTCGTAGTCTATCTCGCAGGATTTCAGTACCGCCATCGTATCACCGTACAGGCTATCCAGCATTTTAAGGAACAGCTTCACGAACTCGTCCCGTGTCCGTCCCGCCTTGAAGTAGTCCGACACATCCTTGTCCGTCTTTTCACCCGTCAGTGGCAGAACCAGCCGTTTCACCCCGTACTCCGTTAGCTGCTGTCGGTGTTTCTCGGAGCTTTCCAGCCCTATCTTATCCACATCGTACAGCAGCACGATATGCTTGAACCGATACACTAACTTCCGGATGATCTTTGCAGGTATCACCGATGTTTCCGAATTGAAACAGATCGCATGGAATCCGTGCGCCGCCAGCGTCAGCACATCCTTTTCCCCGCCCGTCAGGAACAGCGTGTCGCCTTTGGGCGGCAACTCTTCCAGCCCGAAGCAATAGTTGTCCCCCGTGTGACCGCCGTACACGAACCGTACTTCCGATTTCGGGCGGTACACCTTCACGCCCCATTTCCCCACGTACCCGAACATCGGTTCTATGGGGGTGGACGTGAAACCGAACGCTTTCCCGTCTTTCGTTTCGCTCCGGTACTCCTTCAGCGACTGCACCCCGTAACGGTTCAGCACCGCTTCCGTTATCCCGTACCCAGCCCAATACTCCAGTTCCTTTTCCGTGAACGGCTGCTGCACCGTCCGGTACGGGCGTGGCTTATGTTCCGGCTCTGCCGCCCGTTCATCCGTTCCGTCCCTCTTAGCCGTCCCTGCCGCTCCGTTTCCTTCCGCCACGGGAACAACCCGCATGGCAGCCTGCCGTTCCCGTACCGTTTCCGGCGGCACATCCTCGCTGATACCCAGACACAGCTCACGGTCTATCGTTTCCAGTATCTCCACGAAGTCGGCGGCGTTCTTGCAGTCCAGCCCCTTGATTTTCGCCACGATAAAGAAACAGTCGCCCGAAAAATCCCCGTTCCCGAAGTCCTTCATCCTGTACGTCCCGCTACGGCGGTCATAATACACGTTGCACGAAGCCTTGCTGTCCTCGTACAGCGGATTGAGGAAATTCCTGCCTACCCGCCACTTCACGGGCAGGTAGTGGCGGAACACGTCCAGCCCGTTACTCGTCCTTGCCAGTATTTCCTCTTTTCTTACCATACAGCTTGTATTTACGTTCATGCAAAGGGTGTTGTCCGATCATCCGGTCGATCTGCTTGTCGGGCGTTTCCCGCATCCACCGTTCCCGGAACTGCTCCACGTCCGTGCGGCGGTAGCGGATTTTCTTCCCGCAGATGGAGAAGGCGATAATCCGGTTCGTGCGGTAGCGTTGCAAGGTGCGGGGGCTGATTTCAAGATATTCGCACACCTCGCTGCCCGTCATCCACTTGCCCGTCGTCCGGTTGTTCTTCTCTTCCTGTCCCTGCTGTCCGTCCTGTTCCCTTTGCCGGGACTCTTCCACGTATGCCGCTATCCCGTCTATCTTCTCCACAAGGGCGGCAAACGCTTTGCTTTCGATTGTTATTACTTCCATAATCTGTTGATTTTTAGATTTATGGTCGCAAATGTCCGGGTATTCGATTGTTTTTCTTTTCACGTCCGTACCACCTTGCCAAAGATTTTTTCCGGCACGAAAAAAGCCGCCGGAGAGCCTTTTCTTCGGTTCTTCCGGCGGCTGCAAGCCGCTTGTCACTGGTTAGGGTATGATAAAGGGAGAATTTGGTAGCTTGCTATGAACTTAGTAATCCCGTAACTGGTTTTCAGAAAGTTAGTTGTCCGTTTCGTCCATCCGTTTGAGCAGTTGCTCGATCATCTGGTCAAGATACACCGTCCGGCTGTTCTTCCGGTTACGCATGGCGATAAACGTGTGGTACACGTCGCCCAGATCAATGTGGAACGTCCGTTCAAATGCCGTCACGATGTCGATAATGTCCGCTTTCCCGTTATCCACGCTTCCCACCGCATGGATGCCGTATATCAGTTCCACCGCCGCCGCTTTCTTGTCCGTCCAGTACAGTTTCTTTCCCGATAGCGGCTCGCCGTCCGCAGGCTCACGCATCCGCCTTGTCAGGAAGGCTAACAGCAGTTCCACCGCAATCAGCCGGGCGACCAGTCGGTCATATCCGGTGGATAGCTCCGCTTCCGGCTCGAAGATGAACGTGTCCGTTTCCGGGCTTATCTCCGTTTGTCCCCGTTTGAAGTAAAAGTTGTCCCGGTACGTAGCCCCGCTACGGTAATACTGGAAGAATGACAGGCTATTCTCAAAGGCTGCTTTCATCTTCTCTATCTCACCCTGATAATACCCTGCGGCAAGCTCATGGCTTGGCGGTCGGTTGCTCTCGATCTGGTATAGCTTGTAGAAGTAGAGCAGCCGTCCGAGTATCAGCGGCTTTTGGTACTTAAAAAATCGGATTTCCTCTGCGTCGTCCTTAAACTTGTGTGATAGTGCGAAGTCTTTCAGTTCAACCATCTTTTCTTTCAGGAACTTCGTCATTTCACGGCATCCCGGAATAATGTTTTCCCCTTCCAGATTGACCGTCCCCGTATATCGGTCAATCTCCTGTAACATCGAATCAAAAAATTTATCCATGCAATCCTTTTTAGGTTTCTAAAAACGGCTGCAAAGTTACTGGCAATCCGAATATTACTTTTTTCGTTTCCCGTCCATTCTTTTTCGATAATCGCTCAAATTGCACAAAAACGACTTTTACCATGCCGGATGTGGCATACCCCACGTTATCAACTCCCCAGTCCCAGAAAATAGAACGGTCTGTTTTCCGGTGCGGCATCCTTGTACAGTGACAATCCTTCAAAAAAATGGTGATCCTCATTTTCCAGATCTCCCACCACCCGGTTATGAATCTTAAACAGCAATTCTCCGGCAGTAAATCCGTCCCCGTCCGCCGTCAGTCTGAAATCTTCCTCTGTTTCATCTTCCTCGTCCTCGTCCCAATAGGCGTATTGCACCGTCACTTCCTTACACGCCAGTACCACCTCTTCCGGCTGCCACCCGTCCGCATCCAGTTCCTCGTGGTACTCCTGCACAGCCTTCATAAACTCCTCGATAGTATCGTACTGCCCCCCATAGAACGCCCAGCGCACATCTGTCATTATTTCCTGTGGGTATTTCTCTTTCTTCGCACGTGCCTTCTCCTTTCCCGTAATTTGCCCGTACAATCGTTTTAAATCAAAGCCATGTTTCAATGCCATATCATAATAATTTTGGTTAATATCTTCGTGAATTGATGCGTAAATTTCACTCCTTAATTCCGGTCGTGAACGCAAGTCTATATGCTCAAAATAATTATCCATTTTGGCATCCTCTTTAATTAAATCATCCCGCCCGGAAAAATCCAAAGTAGCAACAATTAGATTATAATATCCGTATCCGGAAGATGCGTAAACACCTATCTCTCTATATTCATCACCATCTATTGGAATTGGTAAGTATAATTCACCCGAAGCCAAATAAACATTCATATTATACCGACTTAGAACTTCCGGGAAACTCACTTCAATGGGATTAACCTCTCTTTTACCGACTATCACTCCCTCGTATTTACTAAGAAAATCGTTAAACACGAACGTCCCGGTAACAGCTTTCTTCTCAAAGTCCACATCTTCCACCGAAGTGTACACACCCAAGAACATTTCAACCAGCACACTTTTATTGAAGAACCCCAGATCATTTAATTCTCTTTCTTCTTCTGGCACAATCTTAATATACTGTTTCGTTACATCAAACAGCACCCTTCCGAATATAAACTCCGTTTCGGACACCGGAATAGCGAACACATCGCCCGTCGTACATTTTACTTTCTTTGCCATACGCTTGATTTTACAGATATAGTTATTCTAAATACTTCGCTTTCTTTCCCAATATCTCTTGCCACCACACCGGAGTATATTCTTTGGTACGTGGGTAATCCTCAAATTCTGTTTCTAATCTCTCTGGGTTATCAAATACATCATTGGGTAATGAAGACTTATTGTCATAATTAAATTCAATAATAAATTTCTTTTGGGTATCAAATTCGATTTTACATATAAGCCATGAACCTTCATTGCTTGCCTGCTTATACATATCATCTTTTATTTCTGACAACAAGTCCGAAGCTGCTAAAGAAACAGGCATTTCAGTTGTCGAGTTTCCTTGTATGAAATATCCCTTTGTTCGTACATCGCCAATACAATGCGCTTCTACAATAATTTTACTCCAATTACCTGTACAATACTTATTGAATACTTTCATCGAATTTTCTATAACTTGCCGAATCTTCTCTTGTATCGCAGGTGTTTGGTAAGTCTGTGTTCGCTGTGGAATAGCTAATTGCTCCACGATAACAGTATTTTTCAAATACTTCGCTTTCTTTCCCAATATCTCTTGCCACCATAATGGAGTATATTCTTTTGCACGTGGGTACTTCTTAAATTCAGCAACAAAATCATCTGAATCTACTAAGTGGTCTTGTGGAATCTGGCTTTTATCGTCATAGACAAATCGGATAGAATACGTCAAGTCAGGATTTAGCTCAATAATGCAATAGAACCATGCACCTTCCGCTTTTGCCTGATTGTACATTTCCTTTTTAACATCGTTCATTATATCAAACACCTGCAAAGATGTTTTCATTCTATGTTCCTGCCCTTCTTTAATTACAGTATTTTTTGCTCTTAGCCCCACAGCCATACAACGAACAGATATTATAATTTTATCCCATTTATCATTGTAATCCTTATCATATAACATTAATGCACTATTTATGACTTCTTGAATTTTAGATAATATCGCAGGTGTCTGATAAGTCTGTGTCCGTTGTGGAATAGTGTTCTGTTCCACCTCTTTTTTCTTTGGGGCATCTATTCGGATCAGCGGCGCATCTGATTTACGGCACAGCGTTTCTACCGTATCAAGATACCAGTTCCAGAACTCCCGCCTTTTTCCCGCATCCCCTTCATCCACAAAAGGATTTCCCCCGGCAAAAGCCATCGAAGCGAAAAAGTCCGTATTCCATACCTCATACTCAAACGCACCATCATCTTCTCCCTCGTATTCATCAATATCCAGCATAGCGGCGGCATGATCCGCTATCGAATAACAAAGTGAGATTACCGCCCATCCTGCCATACTTTCCGTACAGGATTGCCCCTCTACATAGTTACGTAGTCTATTCGCTTCTTCGACTAAGGCATCCGCTTTCCCTTTCCTGTGGTAAAGATATTCGTCCGCCGAACACAGCAGTTTCCGCAACAAGGTATCTTCAATCTCATTTCCCCAAAGAGGATATACCTTCTTGCAGCACTCCGCAAACACTTTGTTCACTATCTCCACGTTACCGATGGACTGTAACAGTTCCACACGGCAGGACAAAGGCAAATGACCGTTACCGCTTTGCTCTATAACCGTCCTTAGCTCGCTTATTTCAACTCTTTTGCTTTTCATAAAATGGGAAAGAAGTGTTTTTATATTCATTGTAACTTATCATTAATCTTTCATTATCAATTTCTCCGTATCTCACCCGGACTTGCCCCGAAATTCATCTGGCAGAACTCCGTCAGGTACGATTGCGACACAAACCCGCATACCTCTGCCACTTCCGGCAGCAGTCAGTTGTACACCCATTCAGTATGACATTCCCGGATATGCCATTCGGAACATAGCAACAACAGCTTCCGAAGCAATATCCTTTCTATCCATCCCTAATTCATTGCCAACGTTGATAGTGGCAGTGGGCGCACAGCACTGCTCTACCTTGCACACTCCGATACTGCTATTTAATGTAACCATGTATTTTACCATAATGAACAAGTATTAAAGATAGTACGTATCAAGTGTACACATAAAACTCTCTGTTTTTGTATAATCCATAGACATCAAGATAGCATAGTAAAATATATACCGATCCTCTATATTGAAATTTTTAAGTTTGGTATAATCATAAGAATCCATAACCATATATTCTGCAATCCCTTCTCCTTCAAATCGTTCAAAAAAGAGGAGTTCATTCTCTTTCATAAAATCCTTCTTTACATTTGTCATCCTACCCAGTGGCACACCACCAACCAGAATATTACCTTTAAAATAAGTCTTAGGACAGTTTTCTTTCATTCTTTTGGCTAAATCTCGTAAATCATTGTCACTTGCGAATTCAAGCCCTTCGTCTATTGTCAAATTCCATCGAATATCCACCATCATAACAGTTTGGATACTATCTCTCAATTGTGTACTTAGCCTTACTCCCCAATCGTCCCAAAAATAAGCTATATACTCATGAAAGAAAGCCTTTCCCTTATACGTACGTGTATAAGGTTCACCGAATATCTCCGTCACCTCTTCAATACTCATACCCGGCCAAAATTCTTTGCCGTTATAAGTTATTTTATCGCCGTCAAAAATAAACAGATGCTCGGTGTTTACACCCATTTCTTCCAGTTCAGAACGGCTGTAGCGTGTGCCATACAGACCGTCCGTTCTTTCTCCACAGGAGCAAAAAACGAGAAGCGGGAGCATCCCCAAAAGCATCCACCATTTTACCGTCGCCAACCCATTCTTTTGTGTATTGGCATATCCGTCACCTCTTGTATTCTGTGATCCCGTTATCAAAAGTGTTTCTATATCCATAATCCTCTCATTAATCTTTCATTATCAATTTTTCCGTATCTCACCCGGACTTGCCCCGAAATTCATCTGGCAGAACTCCGTCAGGTACGATTGCGACACAAACCCGCACACCTCTGCCACTTCCAGCAGTGGCAAGTCTGTTTGCGTGAGCAGGTTCTTCACCTTATCTTTCCGCAGTCCTTTCAGCCATTCATGGGGAGTAGTACGGAACTCTTCACGGAACAGCCGCCGGAAAGTACTTAGGCTGTACCCGCAAAGGTCAGCCAGATGTCCCGTATTCTTTGCCTTCATGCAATGCTTCGTAACCTTCTCCACGAGCCTTTTATTCTTCACCATTCCCAGATACACCTCTGCCTGCAACAACTCTTCACCCGTCATTTCCTTTACCTTCGCACGGGCAATAGGTATTTCCAGTTCCGTAGCACCTTTCGGCAATTCCTCGCTCTTGGTGCAGTGCGGACGTTTCCGTTTCATTTGCTGCACATACTGCGCCAGTCGGTTATACACCCCGTTCAGATACCCCCGTTCAGGATAGATATGCAATATCCGGCACAAATACAGCAGTTCCCTGTTGCACACGTAGTTGATATACCAACTCGATAACCGGAACACATACCGCAGTGCCGCATCTTCCCGTGACAAGGCAACCAGCATCACATACGCCTCGAAACCCTTGTCGCTGTACGTCACCGCTTCCGGTAGCTTGTTCAGCGTATCTGCCACGAACCGCATTACCCGTCCGTCCTCGGCAAGCTGTTCCAGCCCCGCAAATTCCCCGGCATCCTGCTTGCTTCGTATCATCCCTTCCATTGTTTCTACCAGAGCTTGCACCTTCTCCGCAATCTCCGGTTCTGCCGTCACCGCTGCCCGCACCAGTTCTTGGCTTAATGTTGATGTTGTTTCCATTTTCTAAGTTTGACTTACTGTTATATGTTATTAATAGTCTAATCAATCAGATACTTATATACATTGATATTACTCTGTTGCAGGCTCTACATATTTTACGTCCTTTTCAAATGTACCAGTATCTCCGTCTATTGTGTAAGTTGTCCATGTCCATTTGTTTAATGCAGTAGGTTCAATTGACACAAACCATTGAGGGTGACCATTGGAAGAATCAAATGAAACATTCATCAAACGATTTATTTCGTATGTAAAATAACCGTCTGTTCTAAAGTTAGATGAATCTATTATGGTACATGTAGAATCACTATTCAAGATATATTCAGGCACATCAAGTAGTTTATTATTGCCCGTTTTTCTATTAAACCAGCCTTCTTTTTCTAAGAGAGAAATAATATCTTGTGGCTTAATCTTACCAAACTTCAAATCTTCATTGACAACTTTTATTAAATCTCCATTTTCATTGTAGTATTTCCATTCTCCAAACGCAATAGTACGAAAATAGTAACACCCTTTTTCTTTGAGCATACCATTAGGGTGAAAAGTCTTATATGTAGTATAAAAGTCACAAGCAGGCGCATATTCATTTGTAATACCACCTGAACTTATTTTCCCAATTACAACAAGCGTTTGCCCACGTATAAAACGGACACCTTTTGTTCCGTTCTCGGTGGCTGCAAAATCGTATTTCTCTATTTCTCCGTGTGCCTGTATCATGGTCGAATCATCTTGTGCTTTGCAAGCAAACCCGAAGCCTGCAAACAAAACTGTTGCTATTATCCATTTCATGGTTCATATATTTATATTTCGTCAGTAACAAGTCTGCACCATCTTTCAATCGCCCTGCGTGGAGTAGCCGAACACCAATCTCCCACACATATATCCGTAAAATCTTCCGGATGGCATCGTTCCAGATATTCCAAAAAGTGTAGTACAGCCTTTCTCTGTTTCTCACCGAACAGCACCAGCCTTTCCCGTACAAACTCGTATAGCTCCGTTCCGGCATCCGGTAATGTCAGCGAATGAACAATGCTTTCGGGTATCATGTCCGCACCCTCATAATCTTCCAGAGCGAACAACATATACGCCGGAAGGTAGAACCTGAACCCCTGTGGCTCAAATAAAGGCAACGCATCCCGTTCTTGCAGGAGCAATTCACGGGGCACATCCTGCCAGTTCTCATAACGGCTGAACCCTTCCCGTATCTGCTTTCGTTCCAGATCATTCCCTTCCAAGTCGTTCGTTATATACTCCGTACCCGGATAAGGCATATCGCCAAAAGCTGTTTTAATTTCCTGTGTAATCATCTTGTTACATTTAATAATATTGATGCGAATAACGATGTTCTTCTATAATAGATCCATCTTTTCCACTTACCGTTATCGCTAAGTCTGTTTCATCTGATAGTGGATATATTACAAAATAGATCTTTGCCCCGTCTTCTGCTATTAGCTTATTTATTTGATAACGATAATTTAAATCTACATCTTTTGGAAAATACATTCCTTTTTCATTTAAAAGACTCATTAGCTGTTCAAAAGTAAAAGAATAATCATCGTCCTCATTTACTTCTCGCTGCAACTCCCCATCTATAGAATAATATCGAGAAATCCCCATAAGCATACCATTGCCGGGCCCATAAGTCTTTTCTGATTTTATATTACCATTTTCATAATAAACACTTTCATAAGACAAGTAAGATTTTTTTGGATGTTTTATAATAGCATATTCTACATTATTAGGGGCTTTATCCTTAAGATAATTAATTAAAGTATCATTAGATACTATCTCTGTATATCCTACATAAGTGCTATTTTCATGATCCTTCTTATGCCGTTCAAAAGCAGCAATATCAAACCTTTTGGTACATATCTCAATAGTATCGTTTCCCTTATTGAAACTGACAATATTACCTAACGTATCAGTGTCAAGATAGGACATACTTTTCTCCACCTCAAATTCATTCAGGGCTGAATCTTCTTTCTTCGCCAACTTTTCTTTTCTACCGGAGCAAGAAGCAAACAAACTCAATATTCCCATAGCGATAATCAGTGTTTTCATGGTTCATATATTTTATAATCCAATGGCGACAAAGATACCCCGTCACCTCACATATCCTTTTTCGCTTCCTATCCATTCTTTTTCGATAGTCGCTCACAACAGGAATATATAGCGGCTTTCTTTCTCGTCTGTTACTTAAAATGCCGCAATCGGGAACAAGAACAAACTTGCTTGATTACACCGGGTGCAGTCCATTTTTCCCAAATATAATGCAAACTTTCAGAAAACACAGTAATTACTGCATTTTATTTCCATGCAGACATAAAAAAAGCACCCCGAAAGGTGCTTCACATATCACATAAAAGATTGAATGATATTCAATTTCCGTTCAAAAGAATCATTTCAGCAGTTTATATACAGCCTCAAATTGCCGTTTCAGTCGTTCGGTATCAAGTCCCGTGGTAAAAGCCAGCACGTATGACATTCCCAGATGTGCCATTCGGAACATATCGACGACCTCTTCCGTGGCAATATCATTTCTGATTTCCCCCGAAGCGATTGCCTTATCAATTATCTTTCGCCACATCTGTTGGTCTTTCTCAAAGATAGCATCCATTCTCTCCACAAAGTTCGGATAATACTTGTACGCTTGGAACAAGAACTGAAAATAACATTTGGCACATTCCTTTCTATCCACACCCAGTTCATTGCTTAGATAATCCATTGTCCTTTCCACCCCTTCGATATAGGTTTGCAGGAAGTCCCGCAATGAAATATCTTCCGCAAACACGAACTTGTTTTCCACCTTGTGCGGTTCAAAGATATAGGTATCCACAACCGCCTTGAACAGCCCTAACTTATCCTTCGTATGATGATAGATACCCCGGCACGACAATCCGATAGCTTTCTCCAGTTTTACTACCGTCACCTTCTCGTAATTGTCCTGTAAGAACAGCCGGAACGCATTTTTATATATTTCAGCCTTATTCGTTTTCATATCAGCGCAGCATATATTTATCTTTGGTTTCCACGAAGATAATACATTTCTTCCGAACAGCCATAACCCCACCCGTAAAACCTCACATACACCCCCTTTTTAGGACAAGTCAAGGGCAGGTGCAGGGTGCAGCTATATCTATATATATAGCTGCACCCTGCACCTGTAAAATACACCCTGAATATCAACGATTTACAATCTCATAAAAATGCACAGTGCAATCCTCTTTTTGCACCCCTTTCATTTCCAGTCCATCCGTTCCCCCTCAAAACTCCCCCCAATAAAAAAACACCGCACTTATTTCCTGTTTTCAGTCTATTTTTGTACATTTGTACGAAGTTATCAGAGCAGAGCGAAGAAACGCAAAGAGTTTTGCACAGTTACCAATTCGTTACCTATTACTCTGTTACCTCTTCTTTTTAGCTAGATTACAGGCAATTTATAATAAACCTACTATTTTTATTGCAAGGGATAAAAATAGTAGGTTTATTACAATCCGGCAAAAACGCCCAGTGATGCAAATATAACTCCATTATTGGAGAAAATACCATTGAGAGTAAGAGATGATGAATATGATGAATTTTTCTCAGGAATTGGACGTACTCTAGACCAATACCAAATATGGCAAGTTTTTTCCTTTTATAACCCTGATTTTAAAGAGTGATAACGTAAACACAAATATAAAGACTCACCTGATCCTATTTTTCAAGAATAATTCTTCACAAGAAAGATTGAGAACTGAATATGTTGTGTTCGGATAGGAAGAAATATCAATCTCAATTAACGGATTAAAAGGAATATATGTCCAATAATATCTACAAGATGAAGGCAAAGCGTTTATCATTACTTATAGCATCTTTGTTGAAGTCGAGAAAAAAGAAACTATCGCTACCGACGAGTTACTTTCTCATCGGATGAAATTGATATTAAGCATTGAAGGCATAGGACGTAAAACTGCATTGAAAATGATAATGGAAATACAAGGGGGCACTCGTTTTACCGATAGTCGTAAATTTTGTTGTCATTCAGGCGTTGCAGCTTTCAGTTATACTTAGTAGCCAAGACTCAAGAAATAAGGTTTTTCAACAGGTCAATAAAAGTATAAAATCATTATTGCACTTGGCAGCTTTATCCGCTATTCAAAATAAAAGCAGCGAACTACGAATCTAATATGACAGAAAAATACTGAAGAGTTCGGACGATATCATAACGCATGGTATGTATCTCACAGTCCGGCTTGGCGATTCAATCCACAAACTATACCAAGATGTATGGTATGGAGGAAGTTTTGTATTCCTAACGAGCACAACAAGGACAAAATGCCGACAGATGGTTTGCAGAAATACACAATTCGCTTCTAGAATGATAATGCACAAAATTAGCATAATAGAATCTAAAAGCTATGAAGGTAATAACACCCTTATATTCTGTAACAACATGTAATTTGTACTCCAAAACGAAAAAAGCAAAAGCTTATATGGAAAAGAGAGACTTTCATAGTAGATTTTCCGAGAAAATAATTAAATTTGCACTTACTGCAATTAAACACATAATAACAATGAAAAAATCAATCTGCATAATGGTTGTCATAACTGAAAAACAGACGAATAAATGGCTGGCAAATGTACCGAATAGTGTAATCACTTAGACCAACCTGATTTATTAGCCCTTCATCAAAGTACAGATACGTTCGATCTTCAATATAAGGAAATTATTTGTAATCTCAAAAGAATAACTTGAATACAGTATGAACATCATAGATATATACGATAAGCTCAAGAGTAGTTATAAAGACTATATCGGAAGCTTTGTATCAATAAAAGATAAACGGATAAAGCAAGAAGTTAGTGAAGCTATTCAGAATGAAAAGCTTTGGCCTAAAGCTTTAATTCAGTTCAACCCCAATTTCGCTCAAGGAGTTGGTGTCGCTCAAATGATTGAAAACGGATTTCCTATACACAAGGATTTACAAAGATTTTTCAATACTCCATTTTATAAACATCAACAAGAAGCTATTGAGCTGGGATGTCTAGACAAAGAATTTATTGTGACCTCAGGAACAGGCTCTGGTAAGTCGCGTACTTTTATGGCTACTATATTCAATTATGTTTTGCTGCACAAGAATGATTGCGTAGATAAAACGATTGCCATCATTGTATATCCTATGAATGCCCTGATTAACTCCCAATCTGAAGAGTTAGAACGGTATCGTCAGCAATACGAGATATCCACAGGTGAAAAATGTCCTTTTACTTTCGGGAAATATACAGGACAAGAAGATTCTCAAGCCCGTGAACATATGCAACAAACTCCACCCAATATCATCTTGACTAACTATATGATGTTGGAGCTTCTTATGACCCGTGCTGGTGATGAAAAGCGACTTCGAGATTGTTTCTTAGAGAACTTGCATTATCTTGTGTTTGACGAATTACATACTTATCGTGGTATGCAAGGGAGTGATGTATCGTTCTTGATTCGTCGTATTAAATCACAAGCAAAGGAGCATATTCTTTGCTTCGGCACATCTGCAACTATGGTTGCTGATGATAAGCTCACATACAAGGAGCAACGCCAAAAAGTCGCAGAAGTAGCTTCGTGTATATTTGGTAGCAATTACAAATTAAGTCAGGTTATAGATGAAACTTTGAAGGTAGGCTTAGCCAAACCTAATTGTTCCAAAAAGGATGTACTTTCAGCTATATTTGCACCTATCCCTACAGAATTGAATGCTGATGCAGTTCGTAACTACCCTACTGCAAATTGGATAGAACAAAACATAGCTTTGCGATATGATGAAGAAGAACATAAATATTTCCGTGGTATGCCTTGCCCTGTAGAGGATATTGCCCTAAAGCTATTTAAATTTATTGATGAACGGATAACCATTGAAGAGTGTAACAAACATATCCTTGGTGTCCTCAATTGGTGCAATGAAGTCAATATTAGCCAAAAGGCCAATTTACTTCCATACAAAGTCCATCAGTTTATCCCGCAAACAGGTAATGTGTACGGAACTCTTGGTACCCCAGAAGATAGATTTATCACTGTTGAGGAAAAACTATATTGTGAAGAATTGTCTGATGAAGAGCATAAGGTTCAGTATTATCCAATTATGTTCAGCCGTCTGAGCGGACACGAGTTATATTCTGTAAAAGTAATGCACGATGGTTCGCTATCTCCTAGAAACCACGACGAACGAAATGATATAGACGAAAACGAACTAGAGTCACCGATAACCAATGGTTATATCATTGTTCCTCATGTAAACGAATCACTTGATGACTTCCTTCTTGATCCAGAATCCGATGAAATACCCGAAGATTGGTACACCATTGATAAACGAGGTAATCGTAAATTTAAAAAAACGTATCAAGACCGTTTTCCTAGAAAAATATATTTCACAATATATGGGCAAATGTCTAATAGCGCCGACATGTTTAGTGAGGCTATTGAAGGAATCTACGTACCCTGTCCGCTAAAATATGACCCTACAGCGAAAGCTATCTATTCTGGTTCAAGTAAAGAATGGTCCAAGCTAACAAAGATTGGTAGTGAAGGTAGAAGTACTGCAACAACTGTGCTATCTTACGAGAATATCACTGAAATGATGAATGCAGGTGTTGCTTCTACTGACCGCAAACTCATGACATTTGTGGATGCACGACAAGATGCGGCATTACAAGCTGGACATTTTAATGATTTCATCCGTATTGGTAAGATTCGTTCTGCCATTTGGAATGCTGTGAAAGATTCAGACGAGCCTATAGGTAGCGACAAAATTGCAAGAATAGTATTCAAACATCTTAATCTATCTCACGAAGATTATTTCCGTTATGGAAATCTCAAAGGCGGTCGAGCCAAAAAGGTTGAGGATGTCATGGAGCGTTATTTAGGTACCATTATCTATGATGATTTAGCTGGTAACTGGCAAGTAAGCATGCCTAACCTTGAAGACTGTGCATTATTAAAAATCAATTATGAATTTCTTCATGATGAAATTACAGGTGAGAATAATAGTGAACGCCTTTATGACATTCCTGAATTAGATGGACTATCTGACGATAATAAAGAACGCTTTATCATTCAAATATTGGATTACATGCGTCACAAACTGTGCATATATTCCGATGACCGTACAAATGAAGCCGTTAAGGACATCGAAAAGCAAGTCCGTGAAAATTTAAAGAAGCCTTGGACCTTAGACGACAACGACAAAGTCGCTGCCGCACATGCATTATGCTTTGTAAGACCAAAAAATAAGCGTAATGCCTTTGGGAAAGAGATTGCTGGTTATCGTTCAAAACTAGCTTTCTTCGTTCGTGATTTTCTTAGTAGTAACGGCGGAACAGCTACCATTACCAATCAGGAAGAGTATATTTCCTATATGGAATCTCTTTTTGCGGCTTTAAGCAACTATATACAGGGAAATGACGGTGCTTACCAATTGTTTTATTCAAGCATCTTATGGGAGAAAGGTGACGAGAAAAACGTCCGAACAGACCTAACTAAGATTAGAACAATTGGTGATGAGATAGTCTATACACCGAATAAATACTTTCAGAATTTCTATAAGAATATACCACTCTCATGTGCCAATTTGGAAGCAAAAGATCACACTGGCCAAGTTGCAAAGGATGAACGTGAATTGCGTGAACAACAGTTCCGCAATGGTGATTTCCCTCTACTCTATTGTTCACCAACAATGGAATTAGGTATTGATATAAAGGACTTGTCCATAGTTGGTATGCGCAATGTACCACCTACACCTGCTAACTACACACAACGTGCTGGTCGTGCTGGACGTAGCGGACAAGCGGCTTTAATATACACTTATTGCCGTCCCCGTAACTCACATGAAAATTACTATCTCCGCCACCCTGAAAAGATGGTTAGTGGTGAAGTGAAAGCCCCTCGTATGGAATTGGTTAATGAAGAGCTGTTCTCTACCCATCTTCACTCCACCATTCTTTCGGTCTGTCCGATTCCGCAATTATCAAACGGCATTGCAGATTTAATTGACTATAGTAATACTAGTCATATCACATTAAAGCCGGAAGTTGTTCACTATCTACAGCTTTCAGATGAACGCAAAGACGAAATCAAAAGCATTTTTAAACATGCAACCGCTGACAAATATTTGTCTGAAAAATTAGCTATAAATGAGCCTTACTGGTTTACAGATAGTTGGATGAATGACATCCTGAATAACTATCTACCAGACTTTGATAAAGCTCTCGATCGCTGGCGTAGCTTGTACAAACTAGCTCAGCAACAAATTGAAGAGGCCCAAACCATCATTCGCAACAATGTGTATGGCGAGAATTCTAACGAAAAGAAAGAGGCCCTATTGAAGGAAAGACGAGGTACTGAACTTCGTGATATGCTGCTTGGCCAAAACCAAGGTAAGAATGCGGAAGAAAATGAATTCTATCCCTATCGGTACTTCGCAAGTGAAGGCTTCTTGCCCGGATACAATTTCACAAAACTTCCACAACGTGCGCTGCTACAATATAAAAACAGTGATAAAGTTGAGTATCTCAGCCGTGCAAAATCATTAGCTCTGACTGAATTTGGACCTCAAAACATCATATATAACAATGGAGGTAAGTTCCGTATTTCGCGAATGATGCTTACTGGTGATATTATTCCTCACAGGTTCTTCTATAACCCTAAAACAGGTGTAATATATAAGGACCAAGAGAATGCAGCACATCACACAGATATTATCACTGGCGAAAGTCTTGACGGCGTTTCTAAGATGATACCAGGCTATTGCATCCAGTCACAAGATATGATTGCCCAGGAAAGCGAAAAGATTACATGTCAGGAAGAAGAACGTAGTCGTAAGTTCTATCAACTGAGAACGTATTTCTCCTCTGATGATACTCGTGCTATAAGCATGTGTGAGTTGAAAACCAATAATGATATTCATCTCGCCAATATCCGCTACATTCCCTCATGTCGTCTGACTTATATTCTTGAATCAAAAAATGACAACAATGCCAATGGATTTGCTTTTGATACCAAGACAGGTGATTGGATTAGTACGGAACGTATGACACGTATCATGCAAGAACAGCAACAGCATCCTGAAGAAGTAAACCGCATTAAGTACGTGAAACTCTTCACCGAGACAACAGCTAACGCAATATACATCCAACCTCTTGAAGCACTTGCTTTGAGAGATAAAGGTGCGGTACGCACATTCCTCTATGCCTTTAAACAGGCCATCGAAGATGTATTCCAAATCGAAGGAAGTGAAATCGGTGCTGATGTTATGGGTGAAGAAAAGGTACCAAATGTTCTCATATACGAAAATGCAGAAGGTTCTTTAGGAATATTAGGTCGTCTAGTACAAGAACCAGCCTCCTATAGAGCTGTCGTCAAGAGAGCTTATGAGATTTGCTACAGCAAAACAACATCGCTTTCTGAGGAGGAGCGTGTGAAGTTAATTCCGGCAGACTATACCAACTTACTTAACTACTACAACCAGCCTTTCCATCAATTCATTGATGTACGAAAAATTTATAATACGCTTTGCATTATGATGAGTGCAGAAATTGAGGTACGCGATGCCGGTCAACATCTAAGTTATGACAACCAATATGAGGCACTTGAAGCGACTCGTGACCATAATAGTAGTACGGAATATGAGTTTCTAAAGTATCTCTATGATAATAAACTCCGTCTCCCGGACAAAGCTCAGCCCATGTTCCCCAAGAAATATTATGTACAGCCCGACTTCATGTATGGTGACAGAATTGTAGTATTCTGTGACGGCACGCCACACGATTTACCAGAAGTACAAAAAGATGATAAAAATAAGAGAGAAGTGCTTGAGGATGCAGGCTATGTGGTAATAGCATGGAATTATAAGACACCTTTAGCCGAATTCGTTGCTGCACATTCCAATATATTCACCCCAGTAAGTTAATTCAAATGGATTATAAGACAGGAACACTCGTTGAATTTCGCTCACGTCCATGGGTGGTTCAACAATCATCAGATAAAAACTTACTCGTCATCAAACCTCTTGGAGGAACTGATGCCGAGACCATAGGTTTATATAAACCTCTATATGGCGACCAACTTGACGCAATAGTCAATTCATATAATTTCCAGAAGCCTACAGCCGAAGATATTGGGGCTAATAGTTATCCAGAAGCCGCACGTATTCTTTATAATGCGTGCCGGCTCTCGTTTCGTGATATAGCTGGCCCATTTCAATGTTTGGGACGACTCTCTTTTGAGCCTCGCCCCTATCAAATGGTACCGCTTATATTAGCTCTTAAACATAAACAGATACGTTTACTTATTTCTGATGACGTAGGTATTGGTAAGACGCTTGAGGCATTATTAATAGCTAAGGAGCTGCTTGACCGCAGAGAGATACAACGTTTCGCAATTATCTGTTTGCCACACTTGTGCGAACAATGGCAGAACGAAATCCGTGATAAATTTGGATTGGAAGCAGAGATTATCCGCTCCAGTACCGTAAGCCGTTTAGAGAAGAATATGCGTGCGAATCAGAACGTATTCCGAGATATTCCTTTCCAAATCATTTCCATTGACTATATTAAATCATCCGATCGTAAGCCAATGTTCCTGCAACATTGCCCGGAGTTCATTATCGTTGATGAAGCGCATACTTGTGCGAAGCCTAAAGGTGCCAATAAGGGACAGCAACTGCGTCATTCACTGCTCGCAGATTTAGCAAAATCTGACCGACATATTGTATTGCTCACAGCCACGCCCCATAGCGGAAATAGTGAAGAATTTCAGTCTGTTATTGGATTGTTGAAGCCCGAATTTCAACATTACACACTAGAAAACGCACGTCAGCGTGAAGAATTGTCCCACTATTTTATTCAACGTCGTCGTGCAGATATAAAACCCTACGTAGGCAATGATGTCATCTTTCCAACTCGTGTACCCTTCGATGCCAAATATGAGTTAAGCGTTCAATACCATTCTTTGCTGATGGATATTATTGATTATGTTCGTGAAGGAGTAAAGGTTGCAAAATCACTTGGAAAAGTCCAGCAACGCTACATCTATTGGGACTTATTGGCCCTTATACGCGGTGTGATGTCAAGTCCAGAAGCGGGTATTAGTATGCTGCAAAATAAGATTACCAAACACTCCAACGACTCTGATGAGATTGCCGAAGATGAAGAAAAAATATATAAATTCAATGATGCGTTGAAGGATGGACTTACTGGTGATGACGTTATTCCTGAATCCTATGAAGAATCATCAAATAGTGAGAAGAATAAGTTCCGCTCTTTCATAGCAACACTTCGTGATATAAAGGAAAAGAGACAGGATAATAAGGTAGCAGAATTGACCAAGAATATTGAATTTGCACTTAATTCAGGCTATAATCCGATTGTATTCTGCCAATATATTCAAACAGCAGAGTATTGTAAGAACTATATCGTAAAGCATATAGCTGGAAATAAGAAGTACAAGGACGTAGCGGTTGAAGTTATCACAAGTCGCCTGACAGATGAAGACCGCAAGATGAAAATCAACGAGTTGTCTAAAACACCTCGTCATATACTTGTATGTACTGACTGTCTTTCTGAAGGTGTCAACCTCCAAATGGGCTTCAACTGCATTATTCATTACGATTTGCCTTGGAATCCCAATCGAATGGAACAGCGAAATGGACGTATCGACCGTTTTGGTCAAACCGAGAAGGAAGTAGGAATATTTACTCTGTTTGACGAAGATACGAATCCAGTGGATAAAATTATTATGAAGGTACTCTATCGTAAGCAGAATCAGATTCGCAAGTCACTTGGTGTCTACATTCCTATTGCCGATAATGACTCGTCACTCATGGAAAGTATCATGGAAGAGATTATTGTACTCGATACCAGGAAACAAATAATCAAGCAGCCTTCACTGTTTGATATGGACGAGTTCAAGGAAACTACAGAGGAACATGATAAGCGAATCCAACGAGCTGTTGAAATAGAAAAAAAGTCACATACCTACTTTGCACACAATACCAAGGCATTGGATCCGACCCGGCTGATTGAGAGTTTGGATGAGGCTAAAAAAGTAATTGGCGACATCAATGATACACGCGATTTTGTAATCAGTGAACTTCGCCATGCTGGGGTAAATGTAAAGACAGACAATGCGCCACTTTGCTATTCATTCCAATTTATTGAGTTGGAGGATAACTTAAAACCTTATTTCCAACGAGCCGCTGATAAAAAAGGTACAGTCCGCATTTCGTTTGCCTCTCCTACACCCAAAAGTTACATGTATATCGGACGCAATCACACTTTTGTAGAAGACCTTTCTCGTGGTGTAGTCAACGATACGATTAATGGTGGAAGTCTTGGTGCCTGTCGTGCATTGGTTGTCGAAACCGATAAGGTAAAAACCGTGACCACAGTGTTGCTGATGCGTGTTCGCTCTGTTATTAGCGAGACAAAGCGTAACGACCATCAACTGGTTGGCGAAGAAATGATATTTCTTGGTTATAAAGGTAAGGTGGAGAACCATGACTTCATTTCTGAGGAAGAATGTCGTGAACTCTTCCTTAAATCACAAGCTACAGGCGATGTAGACCTCATAGCTCAGCGCAGCACGTTTAACCGTCGACTGAACTGGATAAATGATGAAATGACACTACGCCAACATACTGACGAGATTGCAACGGAACGTGCCAACAATTTGGTTCGTTCATTTGCACAGTATCGCACCTACTTATCAGAGGCTGAATATCAAGTGGTAAGCCCCGTACTTCCCATGGATGTGATAGCCGCTTTTGTTTATACCCCTAAAGTGCCACAACTATAAAGTAAATATTCAACATGGATTATACTTCAATACATATATATGGTCATCTTCTCTCAGATGATATTCTGCATGAGATAGAAACTAATTCATCCATGCAGGGTAATCGTGAGCAGGACTTCAACCTTGATGTCTCGCTCACGGCTAAGATTGACAATGCGTGGAGCAGCCTACGTAATGACTGGAAACTCTTTGCCGAACGCAACACATTACGTGATCCTTATGGCACGAAGTCAATACGTCGCTTAATGGAGCGTTTCTTTTCGAGCCTTGATTATCAATTAGATTATCAACCCTCACAGATTGAAGCTGGTGAACGTAAATTTGACATTCCCTATATTTGTCCCGACTTAGCACAAATGCCTATCATCATCGTGGGTGACAAGACTGGTGATGCAGAGCTGGATACACTGGATAAGTGTACCCTAGATATACGTGCCAAAGGTGAACGTCGTCAGAAATCACCTCATGCCATGATGCTTGACTATTTGAATAATACTGAGCATATATATGGTATTGTCACAAATGGGCAGGTGCTTCGGATTATTCGTAATACGGGCCAATTGGTAAAACTTACTTATATTGAATTCGATTTGCGTCGTATGGTCGAAGAAGACCATTATGCCGAATTTTGTTTGTTATTCCGATTGATGCACACCTCACGCTTCACCCACAGTGGAGATGATCCCTGTGTGATAGAGGAATGGTTCAACCGCTCTATTGAAAGCGGAAATCGTATTCGTGCCGGATTGAGTGATGCCGTCCAAAAGACTATGGAAATTTTGGGACGTGCAGTAGTTTGTGGTAAAGGTGAAGGCAATGAAGCATTCCGACAAGCCGTGATAAATGGTGAAGCTAATGCGCAAACACTCAACAAAGAACTGATACACTTTATTTACCGCCTGTTATTCCTCTTTATCATTGAGGATCGCAACTTGGTGTATAATATTGGCGACCCCGATAAAGATAAAGACTATGAGCAGAAAGTACGGTGTCAGAACATATATAGGAAGTTTTATGCAGTTTCCCGTTTGCGTAGTTTATCAGCATTACAGTACCTACGCAATAGTCGATACTATGACTTATGGGAAGGCCTCGTGGATTCATTTCGCTTGTTTGAGGATGAAGCCTTTGGTGCGCCACTTTTCATCAAACCTCTTGGCGGTGTACTCTTCTCACCTGAGGCGTTGAAATATCTGCGTCAATGCAGTATTTCCAACGACCATCTCTTGATTGCATTCTCTTGTTTGAACGAATTTAAGGACGAGAAGCAAAATAGAGTGAAGATTAATTATTCATCGCTTGATGTAGAGGAGTTCGGTTCTGTGTATGAGGGCATTCTCGAAATGCGTGCAGTTATTACACAAGGCACATTGGCAAGTGGTTGGAACTTCACCTTTGGAGCTGGTCTCGACCGTAAATCTTCGAGTTCCTATTATACACGTCCCGACCTAGTGCAAAGTCTTATACGTACCACATTGGAACCAGTTATCAAGAAACGCATGGCTAAACAACCCACTACGGAAGCAAAAATTCATAATTTGCTTTCAATGAAGCTCTGTGATGCAGCCAGTGGTTCCGGTCATATCGTGTTGGCTATGGCACGTACTTTGGCTTGGTACATTTGCTCATTGCGTACAGGTGAAGACAATCCTGCGTCATTAGATTATCGTGAGACGCTTCGTGAAGTAATCCAGAAGTGTATCTATGCCGTAGACTACAATCCTGATGCCGTGGAGCTCTGTAAAGTAGTTCTTTGGATTGAAGGCTATTGCGCAGGAAAACCTTTATCATTCCTCGACCATCATATTCGTTGTGGTAACTCTGTAATTGGAGTGACCAACCTTGACGTACTGCTTGAAGGAGTACCTAAGGAGGCTTTCACTGCTGATGATAAGGTTACTAAGAAAAAAATCATTGAATTAAATAAGCGAGCGCTAAATGATGTTGCTCTTTTACGTGATGGACAGTCTGCAGGATTCTCCTTAACATTATTTAACAATGATATTGCTATTCAGACTATAGATAACGAACAAGTGGGTTTGGCTGGAAAAGTAAGAGAGATTAACGCATTACCCGAAGATTCTCTTTTGCAAGAACTAACGAAACAATCCAAATGGGAAGACCTCATGAATTCCCCCCGCGTAGAATGCCTGCGTCGCGCTTGTGACATTTATGCATACAGCTATTACAAGCAATTCAAAGCAGAGGATTTTGTCTCAGAAATTGATGAAATGACAGAAACCTTCACTTCGTTTGACTTACCGTATACCCGTACCGTCTATAATGCTCTTCAAGAGATTAAGTATCTCGACTTTACGGAAGAAGAGAAAGAAGGTCTACAGGTACTTCCCGATTCATTCAAAAAGGAAGTGAACAACGTGGCAAAAGAGAATCGATTCTTCCACTGGTGCGTAGAATTTCCCGAAGTCTTTGCCGATGGCGGAGGCTTTGATGTGATGTGCGGCAATCCGCCTTGGGATAAATTGCAGATGGAAGACGAAAAATGGTTTGTTGGCAAGGATGAATCTATTGTCAATGCGGCAAATCAATCTGCACGTAATAAGAAGATAGCTCAGCTTGAAAAGGATAATCCAGCCTTATTCAGAGAATATATTGCAGCACGAGAGTCTGTTGCAAGCCAATCCAAATACATTAAGTATTCTGCGAGATTCAATCTTACAAACCGTGGAAAGATAGAACTTTCGTCTCTATTTGCCGAAGTATGCATGAACTTTTCAAAAGAAACCTGGGGATTGGTTATTCCAACATCCATTGCGTTTGGTGACTCAACCAAATATTTTTTCGAGAAACTTGTCATTGAAAATCGTTTGGTATCTTTATATGATTTTGAAAATAGAGAAAAACTATTTGATATTGATAGTAGAATCAAGTTCTGCTTACTTACAGCGAGTCAACAACAAGATTCGCCACGCGAGGTCTCTGGCGGTTTCTATTTAACACGTCTGGAGCATTTGTTTGACCCCAATCGAATTTATAAGTTAGAGACGGTTGATTTTGCAAAGCTTAATCCAAATACGAAAACATGTCCCATCTTTAGAACAAGCAGAGATGCTCAGTTAACAAAGAAGTTATATAGTAATGCGCCCATCCTTCTTAACGAAGAGACAGGTGAAAACCCATGGGGCATTCGGTTGGCAACACTCTTCAATATGGCCACCGCTTCATCTCAATTCAAGACAAGAAAACAGCTGATTGAATTAGGAGGTGAAGCAGTAGGTAATTGTTTTACCGTAGAAGACGAGCTTTATGTACCTCTATATGAGGGGAAAATGATTTGGTTATACAACCATCATTATGGAGAATTTCCCATTGAAGATATTTCACGACCAAGTTCTATTCCATCAACACCAAAAGATGTCTTGAAAAACTCTCATTCTACATTACGTCCTTGGTATTGGGTTAAAGAATCAGATGTTCAGAATAAACTGATAAAAACAGATTCAGAAGGCAATATTACATGGGAATGGAAACATAGCTACTACATCGGATTTCGTGATGTTACCAATGCAACAAATGAACGAACTTGCATAGCAAGTCTTATGCCCAGGACCTCTGGTGCTGGGGATAAGGCCCCGATCGTTTTCACTTCACGGGGCCTTATCCCCAGCTGCGAATTATTAGCAATGATGTCTTCTCTGACATTTGATTTTGTAGCTAGACAAAAGGTTGGAGGGTCAAGTATGGGATTCTTTATGATGAAACAATTGCCATTCCTGTCCCCTGAGCAAATTCCAGATTGGGCAAAACTTCTTATCATTGAACGAGTGGCCGAACTCTGTTATTTCAACCACGACCTTGATGGTTGGATGAGTGAACTGTGGCATGATAAAGAAATGACAGACGACATTCGAACTGCTCTACTAAACCGTTTGGAGAAATGTAACAATATCTACTTTGATAATGACGAATTCCTCTCGCCGAAATTTAGCAATATGCAGCCTTATATCTACAACGAAGAGCGCCGTACTGTAGCACAAGCTGAACTAGATGCCATCTTCGCCCATCTGTATGGATTGAACACAGAGGACCTCAAATACATCCTCGACCCCGAAGACATTTGTGGTTCTGGCTGCATCAACGAAACATTTCGCGTGCTGAAAGATAACGAGACTCGCAAATACGGTGAATATCGCACCAAGCGGCTGGTAATGGAGGCATGGGAGAAATTTGAGTTCGGGAATATTGCTTTGTCAACTCGCAAACTCGACAAAATCTAATAGCAACAAGATCCTACATCGTTTAAATAATACAAGAATGAGTCATATAACGAAACTGACAATCAAGAATTACCGTGGCATCAAAGAACTGTGTCATGAGTTTGGTTCCGAAAAGTTCATTGTATTAATCGGCCGTGGAGATTCAGGCAAGAGTACAATCTTGTCAGCAATCTATGCAACCCTATCACCATCATGGAATATGGTATTTAGTGACCTTGATTTCCATAACCAAGACACATCTCAATCTATTGAAATTGAACTGACAGTAAAAGAACTGCCAATAGAACTATTAAAGGAATCAAAGTTTGGCCTATATGTACAAAACGACCTGCTTGATGGTGGCAATCCTGAAGAGATGACTATAATAGTGAAGTTGACTGTAAATGAAACTTTGGAGCCACACTGGGTAGTGAAAGCTCGAACGGATTCAGACATTGATGACAAACCTATTTCAGGAGCAGACAGAGCTTTGCTGGCAGTTAACTATATAACTGATTATACTGATAACCAGTTTGCGTATAACAGACAATCACCGCTGTATGCTCTCACTAAAGCCAAATTAGAGGATAACAACACCATTGAACGAGTAAAATCAGAACTCATACGCTCTATGGCAACATCCCTAGATGACAAGCTATTACAACCTCTAAATACCCCTTTGGAAAGCCTAAGAAGAACAGCAGAGAAATTAGGGTTGAATGCCAGCGATTTATGTGCTCAGATAGATATTAAGGAAAATCCATATACAGGTAATAGTATTGCCCTACATAACGAGTCATTACCATATCGTCTCCATGGTAAAGGAAGCAAGAGACTTATGTCCATTGCAATTCAGTCTGAGCTAACCAAACAAGGTGGTATTGTCATGGTGGATGAGATAGAGCAAGGACTTGAACCAGACAGAATAATCACATTAGTTAGAATCCTAAAAAAAACTACTGCTGGACAAGTTTTCATTACAACCCACTCCGTAAATGTAGTACTAGAAGCTGAATGGAATAATCTATTTGTGATAAACAAGGAAGCTAAGAATTTATGTGTTCTTGATGAAGAACTCAATGCATGTCGTCGCTCTAATCCCCAAGCCTTATTTGCAAAAAGGATTATATGTTGCGAAGGTAAAACGGAACAGGGCTTTATCCGTGCTATTGATAGTTGGATTCAGAAAAAACACCATACAAGTCTTTCTTCAAAAGGTGTTGTGATAGTAAATGCCGAGGGTGGTAATAAAATGTTTACTTATGCCAGAAAATTGAAGAATTTAGGTTACAAGATTTGTGTTTTCGCTGATGACGATAAACCGGATGAACTAGCACCAGAGAAAAAAGCAACAACAGCTGCAGAAATTGATTTATTTCTTTGTGAATCAGGAAATTGCCTTGAACGTCAGATAATAATGGACTTACCTTGGGATTACATCTCAAGCATTGTAAATTGTAATCAAGACGAATTCCCATACCTCAATATACAATTGCCTGACAATTTTATAGAAAGAATGAATGGTATATCAGATATACAAGGAGAAAATTTAATACGAAACGAGCTCGTTAATTTGTCCATAAAAAAGAAAAAGGAATGGTTTAAACATATTCCCGGGGGAGAGTTTCTAGGTTCTGTTTTTGTTGCTGCATATAATGATATGGATAGTAATGTTGGTTTGAAACATAATATTGAATTATTACTAAAATGGTGCAAAGTAATTCCATGATTGATTGGACAAAATTTATAAAATGCAACCGCGGGTTATTGATAGCCCCTGCTGGACATGGCAAAACAACAGCAATAGCTGATTGCCTATTGCAATGTCCAGATGATTCGTGCCAATTAGTACTAACACACACTCATGCAGGTATCGCTTCATTACGAACAAAATTCCGCAAAAAAAATATTCCATTAAGTCGGTATCAATTAGAAACAATTACTGGTTTTGCTCAACGATATGTGCTAAGTTTTCTTGGCCCATCATCATTACCAGGCGAGGAAGAAAGTGTTTACTTTGATATAGTTGTAGAAAAGTGCCGTACGCTTATGCAATCAAACGCCGTTCAGACTATAATAAAAGCATCATTCAATGGTATTTTTGTGGACGAATATCAGGATTGTACGATTGACCAGCACAACATGATTATGGAATTAGCACATAACCTTCCACTTCATCTGTTAGGTGATCCATTGCAAGGTATCTTCTCCTTCGAACAAAAACCATTAGTGAATTTTAATAAAGACCTCGGATTCTTTACACGCTTTGCTTTACTTGATTATCCATGGCGATGGAAAGAGAGCAATCCCGCCTTGGGAGAAATTATTTTGAATATGAGGTGTAGTTTAGAGAAAGGTCAAACTATCGAATTACAAAATAAGCCTGAAGTAGGATTTTATGTAATAGGCTGTTCTTCAAACAGTGATGAAAAATTCAAGTGCTTGGGAAGGTTAATTCAACATCACGATTGTAACAATCTACTAGTTATATGCCCATCCTATCGAGATTTTGATAAATATGGTCATTCTCGCCTAAAAGGAGATTTGAATGACAGAATAAAAATCAAGCAGCGAGTAGACTATGGCAATAAGTTTTCTATTGTGGATGCCATTGATAGTTCTGAATATTATAGGTGTGCAAGAGAAATTGACACGTTTGTTGCAAAATGTAGTCAAGGTCGTAGAATACATAGAATTGCTAGATTGTTTGATATATTGGAAAAATTACACTTGAATTTATCAGAATTAAGCAAGTGGATAAATAAAGGTGACAACACATTCAGGCATAGAACTAAAGAGAATGCTCTTCTTTCAGAAAGAATGATTGAATTGTTTACAACCTTTGAGACTGATAAAACGCTAGCCAGCCTAAGGAATGTGATTACTTTCGTTGTTGATTTACCCAAGATAAAATGCTATCATCAGAATTTATACCATACAATAAACAGATGCTTCGATATAGCGCAAGCAAATAGTGTATCAATGTTCGAAGCAATGAAACTATTCAAAACTAGAATACGTCACCAAGGGCGAAGATTTGAAGGCAAATGCTTTGGCACAACTCTTTTGACTAAAGGGCTGGAATTTGACACTGTTATTATTTGGGATGCCCATAAGTTTGAAGATACCAAGAACTTCTATGTTGCTATTTCACGAGCATGTAATAAGCTCATTATTATTACAGAGTTTACGTCGTTAAATTTCAATCATTAATATAGATATAAAGCAATGATTAACAGTGATTTAAAAGAAAAGATTACAAACAATTTATTCTCTAAATTTATAAAAGTTACTAACAAGTGGTTCAAGTTTATAGACATCTCATTCTTACCAAAAGAGATGAAAAAGCAATACAAGTTGATTATTCAAAATAAACTGGATATATTGGTCTAATAAGAGCGGTGGCATAAAAGCCACCACCACTACACTTTAATCTTCGAATGCTTCATCAATTATACGGCGTATTGTTTTTTTTATAGTCTAACCGACTATAATGATTCCCTTGACATAGCATACAACTGCATGGAGTACCTGTAGTTTTATAAACTTGATATCCATGTTGTTTTGCCAAATCAAACCAATGAGGATTATCTACTCGATTACCCTCTTCTTCATCAAAAGCACAACACCCATAAGTAGCCAATCGAATTAATCGAGCTTTAAATACCCTAAAACATTGTTGTTTCCTCCAAAGTTTGTCTCTTTTTTGTTCCATCATCTCTTTCTTTTAAAATTAGAATGAGTGATGATTTTATTTTATTGAGGCTTAATGTATCCATATCTTAAAGTATTCATTAGTAAAATTTTGCAATCATGAAAACTAATTGGTGACAAAGATAAGACTTTACCGAATGACAATAGCCCGTTTGATTATGAACAACATGAAAAGTGTAATGAACGATAAGCCCTCTCTGCACATAATCAAACTGGAATGATAGTGTGCAGAAATGGTGATTACAAGAATGAATATGCTTACAAACAGAAAGTCATATAGGCAGGTAGATACACCACCC
>OGXT01000019.1_pt1 | contig 169602 bp, 163 predicted proteins | sample 1576361 | NCBI WGS metagenome assembly OGXT01 (sample SAMEA3541514, study PRJEB24748) | human gut metagenome | biome: human gut; feature: human-associated habitat; material: faeces | place: China | collected 2012 | reverse complement strand
GGCAGATCGCTCTGTTTCGTTGTCATCGGGACGATACCTCCATCTTCCCATATCACTTTCCCATCAAAGCTGTTTTCCACTTCAATCAGTAGGAAATGATTCTTTTTCTTTAAAGTCAGATTGATATATCGCTGTTCCTGCTCCAGTTTCTCGCAGGCTTCTATGGCATTGTCTAAAAGGTTATTCAGAATGATACCTATATCAAATGCAGAAATTGTGTCTGTTTCCCCCAAGTTAAATTTTACTTGAAACGAAATACCTGCATTTTCCGCTTTCTGGTATTTATCATTGATAATCACATCTGTGACCGCATTTCCTGTATTGAATTTATAGTCCATAGTCTGTATGGTTTCATCCAGTTTTTCGATATAATTCTCTACTTCATCATATTTCTCACTTGCCACCAGCCCTTTTATATTCGTCATATGGTTTTTCATCTCATGCCTTACTCTGCGAATGCTCCCGTAGAAATTCTCTGCTTCTTCCAGTCTCTGCTTCATGGCTTTGACCTGTTGTTCTTCCACAAAATGTTTCTGCCGTTCTTTTTGAAGCTTCCTGTAATTCTGGTAGATGTATATTGCCGAAATTTCCCCCACATAGATAAGAACCGCAATTATCGGTAATTTCCACAACATTTCCTGCTTGTCATCATACAACAGAAAAACTCCACCCTCGATTTGCACTACGGAAAGGTCTACGCTTATTCCTACAATCATACTCCCTACAATATTCAGTACTGAAAGGAATATCGTTTCCTGCCATCTCAGCATAAACGGTTTCTTTACGATTTTTATCACGACACCTGTCATAATCAGTAATACCAACGTGTACGATAAAAGCAGGATGCCCATACCTATCGCCATACCCAGATAAACCCGAAATATATATTCCTCACTCAGAACATCCAACCCTCTAAATATGCTCTCCACTGTACATTGATAAATACTGTCTGCAATCAAATAACTTAACGCATGAAAATTGTAAAACAGCAGCAGTATGAATACCGCATTTTCCAAATGTTTTTGGTATTTGCAAAAACAATATCCCAACACAATGACAGCGGACATTGTATATCGTATTACCCCCGGCTTTTCCAGCCATAGCCCCATGCAGATATTCATCACTGCCAATATTCCTGCAACAATCCATATCCCTTTCTCCCACCGAAAAAATACATTCCACAATACCAGAAAAAGAACGATTTGCAGAATAATAGGATAGATTTCAAAAAGCTTGCGAATGATTTCATATGTAACCTGACTCAATTATCTTTCCTCCGAAATGTATTCCAAATAACGCTTTACAAAGTCCTGATATTTATACTTGGATATCAGCAGACTGTCCCCGTTTCTCATTTTCACCTCTGTCCGGTCATATCGTTCCACATATTTTATGTTGACCAGATACCCTTTGTGTATACGGAAAAAATCCGGCTTAAGCTCGCTTTCCAGTGAGCTGATCTTGTCATAATATTCAATTTTTTCATGCCGCAAATACAAGGTCACTTTTCGATTACTGCTTTCAATATAGTAAATATCATCTGCTGAAACACTTCTTGTTCTATTTCCATTCCGAACTAATACTTCTTTTGGGTTTTCCTTTTTCTTTGCCATCAAATATTGATACTCCCGTATGGTCTGTGCAAAAACCTGCTCAAAATTGCTTTCCTGAATCGGTTTTACAATATACTGAAAAGCATTAACAGAAAAAGCCTCCTGCATATATTCCGGATATCCCGTTACAAATATCAGAAGCGGCAGGCTTCCCCACACTGCTTCTTTCTTGCTTTCCATCTGGCTCCTGAGCTGCTTTGCCACAGTCATTCCATCCTCATCTCCCATAGAGATATCCAGAAAAAGTATGTCTATTTCTTCTGCATTTGTCTCATCCTGAAACTCCAATAATTCCTTGCCCGATGAAAACTCTGTTATCTTACAAAAAGTTTCCTGCTTCTGTATCAGCTTGCGTATGTAAATGCGTATATTTTCCTCATCATCGCAAATTGCTATGTTCAACTGTTCCACCTCATTTTCATGGCTCATTATCAAATATGGATAACATCATCTATTGTTCATTTATATTATCGGCAGATTTCTTTCTTTAAATTCGGAAATGTTGTGACTGGACTTCTGAATGTTGCGACTGGACTCTAATCTTCCCGACAATTATCATCTGAATTGATTTTCTCCATCCGTAACCTTGCCTGTTCCCTTTGTTCGTCACTTAACCTTCTCGGCTTACGATAACCACATAACAGGAAAAAGCAGATAGATTGCTACCTGCCCTTTCCATAAACCTTTATAAACTTGCTTCCTGACTCTTGGTCTTTGATTTTTCCGGTTCTTTCTTCTGCTGTTCCGATTTCACTTTCATCTGTGACAGCTTTTCCTTGACGGATACCCTGCTCTTTTCTTTCTCTTTTTCCTTTCCGGTATCCAGTCCGGCACAGACATTATCCAGCTTTGCTACTGCACCGTCAATCCGCTCCACCTGTTTCTTTAAGGCTGAGATATGCTTCTTCACAGGCATATTCAGTACCATTGTAAGGGAAACGCCCTCTTTTTCGTCCGGCACTTCCTTTGTACCTTTTGGCTTACTGCCCTTATTCGTTTTGATTTCTGCAATGTACTTCTATCTCCTTTCTGCCCCTGTCGCTGTAAATAAAAAGAGCAACTAAGATTTTTCTTCTTAATTGCCCTATTCTAACCTGTTAAATTCTTGTTCTATGCTTTCACATCAAAACTTACCCCCATTGGTGCAGACGTACCCAAAGCGGCAGATACAACACTTTGTGTGACAGCTTTTACATCCGTCCCAGTAGCACTTATGGTATATTCCCCTGATTCTATCCTTACTTCTTCAGCCGCTCTTTTTTCTGCCCGTTCCTCTGCCGCTTTTTCTTCTGCTGCCTTTTTCTCAGCACGTTTCTTAGCTGCTTTTTCCTCAGCGGCTTTTTTTTCTTGTGCCTTTCTTTCGGCATTCTCTTTGGCTATTTTCCCATCTGGATCGTTTGTACCGCCACTCATTATAGATATATTTCCATTTTCATCAATTTTATAAGTAGCATAAGTAACTACTGGACTTCCCGGTGCCATTTTGACATAATTATTAAGTGACTTAACACAATCCGGAATAGCCGCTAAATTTTCCTCCAAATACTTTGCTTTTTCCGGGTCATTCATGCACTTCTGTAAAAATGCACTTGATACAGATACCGTTGTCGGAACACCCTGCATGGAGATCTTCCCTGTATTCATATAACTGTATTTACCTTGCAAGTATTTAGAATAATCATTTACATTGCTATAGCCCGTCTTAATCTGCTCGGTTTTTGTCACGCCAGCAGTTGATGTTTTTAATTCAACCGTACTTGTTGTCACATTGCTTTCTTTTGTGCTTGTACTATCTTGTTCACAATCTGCTTTTTTGACAGTTTTCGTGTAACTTGTAGCATAATATGATGTGTAACCGCTGTTATTGATACCTGTGATTGCCATAATCTTACCTCCTATATTATTAAAAATTAAAATAAATTCTATTGTATTGAACGGCTTGGATATTTAATTTCTGTCGATGTGAATTCATCTTCTGCCGAAACATTGATATGCCCACTGCTGTCAATGGCATACTCTTTGCCGTAAACAGAAAAAGTATCTCCATTCTTCACTTATTTGTCACGCTGTACCAGCTGCAACAAATATTATCTATATACTGTTGTATTTATTTGTATAATCACTAAAACTATTTATTTCTGACATTTAACCAACCTCCTTGTCCTTATCAGCATCCATGCAAGATTTATTTCATTAACCAACCTACAGTTTCACATCAACATTATGTCCAACAGGTTCTGAAGTACTAATGTTTACACCATCTGGTATTGCATCCACCGTTTTCTCTGGAACTGAATCATTCGTATCAACTGTAATATCCTGATTTTCTCCGGTTGCTTCTGATTTTTTATCTTCATCAATCTTGTCATCTGCATTCTTCTTTTTAGACTTATCTTTATCCTCAGTCTTTGAAACCTTCTGATCTGCCTTTGCAGCTTCTTCCATCTTCTTATTTGCATCTGCAAGTGTGGATACCTGTGCCGCTGTTGCCGCCTGAGCCTTTGCCTGTAAATCAGCCAGTTCTTCCTCTTTCTTTTCTGTACTTGCTCCTCTACCTTTATCCATCTTAATTTCAGATTCCAACACACCTGCTTTGCCTTCCATTTGTGTTGCCATACTCCCCTGTACCTTTGCTTGTTTCATAGAGGAATCTGCGGAAATCATCGCCTGCATGCTTGCCTGTGACAGACCTGCACTCTGATTTCCTGATTTCGGAGCAGTCTTCCTGCTGCCTCCAAGCATATCATCCATAGATGTTTTTTTCGTCTGCTGCTCTTTTCTCTGCTCCATCTGATGCTGTCTTAACTGCTGATTCAGATTATTGATCTCCTGCTGTATTTCCTGTCTTTTCTTCATCTTATCTTCAATAGAAAGTTCCTCATTAGAAGATAATTCCTGCAACTTTTTCTGTGCATTTGCTATCTGATTCTGAATATTTTTGCTGACAGAATCCATCTGGGTAATTCTTCCTGAACTTCCTGCCTGTATACCATTATTTGCCCCACTAATACCATTTACTGTCATCGTTTTGTCCTCCTTGATAATAAATTTGCATTATACGACTTCTTATTTACTCTTTCGGCATCTTCACATTTGAAAAAAAGTAAGATGTTGTGAACCGACCTTTTTTTGTTGTGAAGCAGCATATTTTCATCTCTATTCGCGCAAAAAAAGCACTAAATATCTTCGTTTCAAAATTTAAGATACTTAATGCTTCTTGTCTCTATTCCACCTGTAACATAATACTCAAAATTACTTCCTTATCCACCTGCTCCAAAGATATATCTCCCATATACATTTGGGCAACCCGGCGAATATTATTCAGACCGATACCATGCCCTTTACCTGATTTCGTTGTTTCTGGCAGATCGCTGTCACTATAGTTTAACTCCCCCTGATAGCTGTTCTTTATGGTTATCATAAAAATACTGTTTTTCCGAAAAGACGAAACGCTGATATACGGATTATCTCCACTCACATTTTCCATGCAGTTATTCAGAGCGTTATTCATAATCACACTCAAGTCAAACACATTCAACTTCGTATTCTCCGGATAATAAAAATCTGATGTAAACTGAATCCGTTTTTCTTGCGCTTCTCTCATCTTTTCCATTAAAATCACATCAATTACCGGACTTCCTGTCTTTATCTCAGGAGATATCTCATTCCACTCCTTTTTCAAATATTCCAGATATTCTGTGGCATCATCCATATTATGAAATGCTACCAGGTGTTCTAATGTCTGGATATGATTCCCCATGTCATGACGCAGGGAACGGATATCCTGATACAGCTTCTCCATTTCCCCGATATGTTTTTCCATATCACTGACCTGATTTAACACAAGCTCCTGTTCAAATTGTTCCTCCTGTGCCACCTTCCAATTTTGAAAAATCACAATCATAACAAGAATTGCAATGATAGAGCTAAGATAATGCAAAAAGCTCAAAGCACCATAAAATCCATAGGTATCAATCAAATTCTTCCCTGTATCCTTTTCATATATGTTCAAATAGTATTGTAAAATTCCATACCCGGTAACCCCTACAAGAGAAGGTATCATTAACATAACCATCTCTTTGATACTCATTTCGTCTTTTTTATACACAAATGCTTTATTAATCAGCCATACCCCACCTGCTATAAAAACAAAGCAGAAAATTAGATTTAACATTCTGGTTCCTGCATATAGTCCGTATTGAAGCCATTCCCTGCTTGCAATCGTATTTTGAAAGACGAAAGCCTTAGTAATAAGGTCATCCAGTCTGGCTGCCATTGCAACCGCCAGCCAGCGAATGGAAAAGAAGGTGACAGCAAGAAATATTTTCTGGTATATGTTCCTTCTATCTTCTGCATACATCACAATAAATGCTGCCATAATACCCAACAAATATGCAGAAAAATTGTCTATCTGTGGTGGAACAATGTATAAAACAAGCATTACCGTAATGTAAACAGTACTTACTGCAATGGCTTCTTTTTTCCTTTTCATATATGGACGAACGAAAATACCAAAACATATTCCTGTAATAATCAGAACTGCAATAACAGAAACATTCGATGTAATCATCCAGCATTTTTCTACCAAACTCATCCTATCCTGCTTCCTTTCCTCTGATTATATTTTAAGTATTGCTTTACAAACTCAGGATAATTCTGTTTGGCTATCATTGCAGTTCCGTTTTCTAAAGTTACACAATTTGCATCATATTTTACAACATATTTAAAATGGACAAGATATGCTCTATGTGTCCGAAAGAAATCCGCTCCTGCCATATCACTTAAATCCTGCAATTTTCCATAATACTCAATATCAGCATTTCGTGTGTGAATAATAACCTTTCTATTGAATACCTCAGCATACACAATATCACGCAAAAAAACTTTTATATGACTTCCTGCCGACTGTATCATCATATATTTCTCGTCATCTACGTTTGAAGAATTTTCTCCAATCGTTTTAATTGCTCTTTTCACAACTTCCTCGAATTTATCATCTGAAAAAGGCTTAACCAGATAATGAAATGCTCCAACATCAAATGCCTGAAAGACATACTCCTCCACCGCTGTAACAAAAATCAGAATCATGTCCTTATTATTCTGGCGAACAATTCTTGCAGTTTCCATTCCGTCCTTTCCCGGCATCTGAATATCCAGGAAAAGAATATCTGGTTTAAATCCACTTGAAATCAAGTCATCACCTGATAAATATTTTTTTACAACCGCATCCGGTAATAACTTTTTTACTTTTTCTTCTAATATCTGCCCCATGGATTTTTCATCATCACAGATAGCAATTCGCATAGTATCACTTCCTTCCCCATAGATATACTTATTATATCGGAAAAAAGCAATCTATATCTGACTCCAATGTTGTGAAACAACCTTTTATTGTTGTGAAATAGGAAAAAGCAGATAGATTGCTACCTGCTCTTTCCATAAAACTTTACAAACTTGCTTCCTGACTCTTGGTTTCTCTGGTTCTACCTTTTCCTCCGCTTAGAGCAATACTTCCCACACCACACAATCCTGCACCGGAAGCTCTGCTTACAGTCATGCACACATTTCTTGCACTGGTCATTATTTTGTATCCTGTTCTTATCATTCAAAAAGAACACCCACAACCGTTTTTCTTTTTTGCCCATCCTCGCCACTGCGATACCCTCCTTCAAAATGTTCAAATTATGTAGCCTTTTTCCGTTTTTTATGCCCTTTAATCGTGTCAAAAGATATGCAAGGCATATTTCCCTGTCACTTCATCAGGAACGCCTTAAATCGTCCATTTCCTGTCAGAAAAGGCAATCAGTGTTCAAACCAATTGCCCCCTCAGATGTTGTGACACTTTCTTATTCCGTCTGTATCTGCCGGAATGCTTCTTCAAAATGTGCTAAAGCCTTATCCCTTTCCGCCCGCTGTTCCTTTGTCAATGACGGTTCATAATCTTCAAATTCTTCTGTCCCGTTAACCTTTGCCTTATCCACAATCCAGCAGACTTTCCATTTATCCAACAGGTGATGATACAAGTCCTCTGCATTGTCGTAGTTGGAATTATTCTCAAAATACCCATCCATGTAATACTCCAGTACAATAAAACCGAACCTTTCATCATATACCACACACATATCTCCCAATTCATCCATCATACTGCGGAACAGTTCCACAACCTTTGTACACTTTCTGATTTCTTCCTGTTTCATATGCGCCCTATGATGCTGTTTACATCGGTGCCGTCTTTGATACTGATATCATTATTTTTCAGATAATCATGCATCATTTCTCTCATTGCTGCTTTTTGTGGTCTGTCATTTTTTCTTGCCATAAATAAAACCTCCAAACTGAGTAATATTATCTTACATCAGTTTGGAGGTTTACACAAACTTTGGGATGCTCCCACCAACGCTTCTGCATTCTTTTTCTATTTATATTCTTACTTCTTACATACGGAAATGCGACACCACGCCGGCCATATCATTGGCAGATGAGCTGACTTCCGTCGACATCTCGGTCACACTGTTTACTGTGCCAAGCACCCCATCGCTAAAGGAAATCGTTCCCTTAACCGTATCCTCATTTCTCTGTGCGATGTCACTTAAGTTCTTGATATCTTTTCCGATTTCATTGGTTTCTTTGCCTAACTGTACGGTTGCATCACGAATGACATCCACACCATCTGCAACATGAGATACATGCTCCTGTAACTGCTTGAATATATTGGCAGTTTCAACCAGCTTCTTCGTCTGATCATTCATAGCATCCTGTACGCTGTCCATAATATCCATTGTCTGGCTGGAATTATAGCTTAACAGATTCACCAGCTCGGATATTTCTGTCGATGCTTCATTACTCTGGTTTGCCAGCTTGCCAATCTCTTCTGCGACTACAGCAAAGCCTTTACCGGTTTCACCTGCCCTGGCTGCTTCAATCGATGCATTCAGAGATAAAAGGTTTGTCTGATCGGCAATATCGGAGATGTAACTAACTGCAGCAATGATTTTTTCCACCGATTCATTATTCTGCTGCGTCTGCTTCTGGATGTTCTCAACCTCGGTCATAACATCCTGGTTCGAAGCATCGAGCTGGTTCAACGATTTATCCACGTCATTTCTGGCGTCAAGCATCGCTTTTGTCTCATCGGAAAGGTGATCCACTTCCCCGAGCGTCTTTTCCAGATGAATATTCATATTGTGAATACTGTTCTTGATATTCTGCGCGTTGCCGGTCTGCTCGACAGCTCCGGTCAGCATATTGTGCAGATCATCGTTGATATTTCCAACCGCATTGCCTGCCTGTCCGGCAGCCGCATTCATCTCCTCGGAAGATGCATTCAGGGTCATGGTATTGTTGCTGATCTTGCCAATCATCGCAGATAAGTTGTCGATAAGTGTCTGCGTATTACATGACAAAGCTCCCGCCTCATCTTTTCTATCCAACATACTCTGCTCGATCTCAACATTGAGATTGCCTTCCGAAATCTGTTTTACCACATCCATACTGTTCCGGATACTCTTTGCAATTCCTCTGGAAACAAGCAGACATCCGATGACCGCGATTACCAGTATAACAAGGATTGCTACTGTAAAAATCATGGTAATCAGATTCAGGCTCGCATATATCTCCTTGACCGGCATTCCGGCGAAAACCATACCGATGATCTCATCACTGTTATTCTGGTGCACCGGTACATAATATCCAAAATAGAAAGTACCATCTACCAGCACACGATTGGTAAACACCTCATTGCCTTCCTGCAGGACATTTTCCACAAGGAAATCGCCTGCCTTAGAACCAAGGATCCGCTTCCCGTCCGCATCCTTTAATGATGTCACAAGTCGCGTGTCGTTGTAAAAGAATGTAACCTCAATCCCGGTTTTTTCAGCAATATCGTCGATAAAAGGCGTAGACAGCGATACGTTATAAGCACCCTTCCACACATCCCCGGTCGCATTTACAAAATAATCTCCGGCATTCTGATCATACGCCGCAAGCACGGCATTCGATGTCGCTTTCAGTTTCTGCTTCGCATCATCCAGCAGTTTATTTTTCACGACTGTATTACTAATGAGAATCGCTACAATACCCATAATGAGTACCGGAATGATAGCCAGTATAAGCATCTTGTACTGCAGCTTCAAATTGCGAAATATTTTCACGGCTATCCCCCCTATTTCCAATCTACGACTTCCACATTGTGATAATACCAGTTGATCTTACCGGTAATCGTCGCATCATCCAATGTCTTTCCCTCTTCTCCGATCACAGTTCCATCGTTGGTAAGAATTTCTCCGTCAAACACGCCGAATTCTCCGGACAAAATCTTCTGCTGCATCTCATTTACTTTCTCCTGTGTTCCATCCTCACACAGAGAAGATAATCCTGTCAGTCCGACCAGACTTTCGTCCATACCGCCATAATAATTCGAACCGTCATATGTCGCATTGACGATACTGTTTACATAGGAAGTGTAATAAGCACTCCAATTCCAGATAACCGATGTCAGTGTCGCATCCGGTGTCTCTTTACTCATATCAGAATTATATCCGATCGCCCATGTTCCGTTTTCCTCGGATGCAGTCTGGGGAGCTGTCGTATCAACATGCTGTGCCAGCACATCACATCCTTTGTCAATCAATGCGTCGGAAGCCGCCTGCTCGTCATCCGGAGAAAACCAGGAGTTCGTCACTGCCACCAGCACCTTCGCATCCGGATTGACTTCCTCGACGCCCATTGCAAATGCATCAATACCACCGGTACACTCACTGTTGTCGCTGCCCATCGCAGATACATACCCGATCAAATTACTTTTCGTCTTCATGCCCGCTACCAGACCGGACAGATATCTCGCCTGATAGATTCTTCCGAAATAGTTCGTAAAATTGCTTCCATTGCTCATATATCCGGTCCCGTGTGCAAAATAAACATCCGGATATTTCTCCGCATATGCCGCGGTCTCTTCCATGTATCCCCAGCTTGTTGTAAATACAATGTTGCAGCCTTCGTCCATACATTCATCCAATGCTTTTTTGATTGCCACATCATCGCCATCGTCTATCGATTCCTTGCGTACAACCTGATCTTCCTTAAGTCCGAGATTTGAAACCATACCCTGAATTCCAAGCTCGTGTGCATACGTATATCCCGATGTGTCTGATGCACTGCCGATATACAACACGCCGATCTTGACATCCTCTAACGGGATCGTCTTAAGTCCTGCCGGATTGGTCTGTGCCACTTCTGCCGACGCCGTCTGCTCTCCCTGCGCCGTTCCCAAGTTAGAAGTATCTGCCTGATTGCTTTCACTTTCTACATCGTTCGTCACGACATCCACGATGACGTCATTACCACAGCCGGATAACGAAAATGCCATCATCACAGCCATCATTACAGTCAGTAATTTCTTCTTCATCTGTAAATCCCTCCCTGTTTCTACATTCGCTTCTCTGATAGCGGTTGCATGGAAATCTGCCTTTTCCCCCGTATCATGTTCATACATATTCCTGCATTTTATGTATCTTTATATTTTACATCGGATTGTATCATAATTCTATCTTTTTCAGGCGAAATGCAAAGAAGAGCCGATCACTCGGCTCTTCACTAACGCTTCTATCCATCATTACCGTTTCTTATATAATCCTTCGATGTGAAGATCGTTAATCTCTTTTATCAACTGATGTTTGAATTCATCGAACTGTCCGCCATCGCTCAGTTCATCGTACCGCTTCCAATAGTCTAACTTCGGGAGCAAATCCTTCATATATTCCCGTGCCTGTTCCTCCGGAAATTCATCCGTCACCATATGCTTGACTGCAACATCGATCAGATCATCCATATTACTGTATGTATACATGCCATCTGCATAGCACCATTTGCAATACGATTCATTCATTGTCCCATCCCGGTCATGCCCGATAATCTCATCTTCGAGTGGCATGCCACAACACTGACAGATCAGTCTTCTCGGTTGTCCAAGCAGTGTATTGATTGAGACATCAAATACTTTCGACAACAGCTTTAACGTATCCGTATTCGGCACGGTTTCACCGTTCTCCCAGCGCGATACTGCCTGTCTTGTCACCATGATTTTCTCGGCTAATTCATCCTGCGATAATCCCTGCTTCGTGCGAAGTTCCAAAATCACATTCTTTGTTTCCATCACGTTCACCTCCATGATGCTATCTTAACAGACAACCACCTATGATAAAAGCAACCTGCTGTTTCCCCTTATCCGCACCTTAGATATTCTCCGTATACCGGCAATCCGGGAATCCCTTACAGCCCCAGAACTCGCCGAACTTTCCTTTTCGTTTTACCATCGTCATTCCACATTTCGGACAGGTCTTAACATTCTGCCGTACATCCATCGTTCCTTCCCCGGACAATTCTTTTCCAAGTAATTCAAATACCTTCTGGTTCATCTTACAGTCTGTCAATGCGCGGTGTGCACCCACCGTAGAGATGCCATAATAGTTCGCAAGATCACCCAGTCTCCGATGCTTCCAATCCGGGAATACGATTTTTGCAAGGCGCAATGTATCCACGAAATCATTTGGAAGTATCAATCCCATATATTTCTCGAAGTCCCGATACAGAAACTTCATATCGAACGATGCAATATTATGTCCAACCAGAATATCATTTCCGATAAATGCAAGGAACAACGGTAACACTTCTTCAAACTCCGGTGCATCCGCCACCATCTCATCATAGATGTGATTGACCGCACTCGCACCATACGGAATTGTTCGTCCCGGATTTACAAGTGTGCTGAATTCATCGATGATTTTACCGCCGCGCACCTTCACGCCGGAGATCTCAATCACCTCATCGTAGTTTGCAGAAATTCCGGTTGTCTCCAGATCATATAACACATAGTCCGGTACATATTTATTTAATTGTTTTCCTCTTTTGTTACTCATTTGTAAGTCCATTTGTTCTCATTTACAATACCTTATGTATCTCATCCCCATTCACCGGAGACAGGCACCGGTGTTCCAGCTCATTTACCACGATCAGCTTCTCTTTTTTCTCTGTCACAACACCGATCACGGCGGCTTCCATTTCCTGCTCTGCCAGATATTCCACCAGCTTCTCTCCATCTTCCACAACTACAAACAGGCAACCGGTTGCATCCAGCAGATACGGATTGATATTGAAGAACTCGCAGATTTCAATCGTCTCCTGCCGGATTGGTATATCTACATGCTGTACCTCAAAGCCTTTATCCATCCAGACACCCATCTGCCACAAGGCACCATAGACACCGCCGGACGAGCCATCGTGCATATAACAGATATCCATGCCGGAATCTGCAATCTTCCGCGCCGCATCCGCAATGCTATACGCATCTTCCTTGACACTTGCCATATCCAGATAGAAATCCGGGAACCACGTATGCAGTTCTTCCCGCTTTTCCTTCAGAATTATATCTGCACCCATCAGGCCCGCCTGCCCGACCATGACGATCTCATAGCCCGGTTTGATTTTCTTTTTATTTGCATGGTACTCGCTCGCTGTTCCAAGCATTGTCACAACAAACTGCGCCCGCGCAAACACTTCCGACACCTGGGTGTGACCACCTAAGATCTGTATGCCCTTTGCTTCTGCATAGGAATTGAAATCTGCCATATAGTCTTTGATCCACGATTCCTTTACATTTCCCGGCAGGAGCATCGTAAGACGTGCACCCTCGACCTGTCCGCCGGAGCACGCAAAATTATTCATCGCTTTCACCCACGCGATCCACGGCGTATCACCGATGCCATCTGCACTTACGCTTCCATGCAGGTTCGCATAATCGTTTCCAACTGCTGCCGATACCGAAAGCTTCGAATTCAATCTTCGTATATGTTTAATCACCGAACGCGACAGATAGCGCTCCGGTAAGCTTCCTTGTTCCATGTTTTATCTTCTCCTTATATCTTACATCATTATGTAATCGCCTGATAATCTACACACATCACTGTACTTCATTATACCAGGCATATATTTGTTTCGATTCATCCTATCCAATGCACACACGCATCCTGTTCATCACAATTCCTTACGAAGTATATCCACCGTATGTGCCCCTGCGCCAATCAGATCCGGTCGCTCACACACCTTCAACTGATACGCCACGAAAAGCTCGTAGCTCTCTTCACTTAACTGATTCACAAATGGGCGGATATAATTGGCTGGTCCATCCGGTGACAGTATCTTCTCCCTCTTTAATCCAACCGCTTCGTTGTAGCTGTCGATGTCCTCAATCCGCTCAAACGCATACAGGCTATCCTCCGCAGGTACCGTATGATACGATGCATCCAATGTTCCATTCTTCACGCTTTCTTCAATGTGATTTTCCTGAATACCATATACGACCACGGCATACTCGTTCATCACATAGGCAACTAAGATAATTCCACCCGGTTTCGTTACGCGTTTCGCTTCGGAGAGCGCCTGAATCTTCTCCTCCTTCGTCATCAGATGATACATCGGTCCGAAGAGAAGTGTCAGATCATAGGTATTATCTTCCAGTTTCTTCAGATGCAGCGCATTTCCCTGCATCGCATGCACGTTGCTGTTTTTCTGCTTCAATATTCCTAAGTTATGCTTTACCAGCTCTACCGCCGTCACATCGTAGCCTTCCTCACAGAGTGCCACACTGTAACGTCCGGTTCCGGCACCGATATCAAGAATCTTAATATCTTCCCTGTTCGTGACCTTCAACTCCTGCATCCGCACATCCAGATAATCATGAATATATTTCATCGTGATGCGGTACTCGATCTGCCCATGTCTGGAATTTAGTCTTTTTTCCTCATTGAATTTATTGTAATATTCTTCGATCTTGTTCATTTCTTTTTCAACTTTCTTATCGTCTGGCTCCGTCCGGTTACTCTGCACATTTCACATATGCACCATCTGCAAGCTCTGCGATTCTCACTCCGATTCCCATTCCGAATATACTGTTTTCGGTATCAATCACCAGAAGCGGCAACTCATTTTTCCTCAAATCCTCCGCTGCCTGATACACCAGCTTTACCGGATTCCCATGTTCTGTATCATAATTGGACTTGCCATCCGTAATCAGCACAGTGAGATGGATATCCTCTGGATATTTGCGGCGATCCGTCAACTGTACCTGTTCTGCCAAACGCAGCCCCATCGCAAGTGGTGTATTGCCCTTTGCTTTCAGCCCCCGCATGTTCTCTGCCGCGACATCCACGCTCTTTGTAAATGGCAGCTTCACCGTGGCATGCTTATCTCCAAATAAGATTAGTCCCACCCGGTCGCGGTCACAATAGGCTTTTTCAAGCATTGCCATCACTGCGCTTTTTGCAAATGCAAGGCGTTTGTTCGCACCCTGCGACCGGCTGGCATCCACAACAAAAAGTACGGTACTGTGCTTCTTGTTGCGATATCGTTTCATACGCAGATCTTCTGGCATGATCTGTCCCTGAAGTCCGTCTTTCTCCATGTGGCTTCCACGTTCCACACATGTCCGGATCGTCGCCGGGATATCAACATCCGAAAGGCCGCACATTTTCCTTTCTGCTTCGGATGGCACCACAGATCCACTGTGCTTTCCTTTTTTTATCTTTAATTGTGCCGCACGTTTCTGTGCAAACGGAAGCTCCAGAGATGCCATCATCTCATCTAGTACTTCTATAATCGAGCGTTCCCTTCCACTTTGCTCAACCGGGAGAAATATTTCCTCCTGCATATCCACATTTTTCTGCTTCGCAGAGTCTAGTCTCCCTCCCCGGATGTCTCCGATTCACGTTTTTCTCCTTTTCGGGACAATATCTGTTCCATCATCTCCGGATTCATCTGCCCGTTATCCAACGGATTTTTATGCATACGGTGCGGCAGTACATACTGTGCCGCTCTGGAGATATCTTCCTTTTTGACCCGTTTTCTTCCTTCATACGCTGCGATTGTCTTTGCTGTTTTCACGATTCCGATATCTGCGCGGTGTCCGTCTGTACCATAGGCAATACAGATCTCTGCGGACAGACGCAGAAGTTCCCGGCTCATTGTCACCTCCGGCAAAAGTGCTCTGGCTCTGTCGATCTTCGTGCGCAGACGCGCCTGACGTTCCTCGAATCTCTTACAAAATACCGATGCATCCTGTTCATAGGCAAGGCGGTTTTTGACAATCCGGATTCGCTTGTCTACATCCTCCTCTGCTGTCACATCCACAACCATTCCAAACCGGTCAAGCAGCTGTGGTCGAAGATTTCCCTCCTCTGGGTTCATCGAACCGATCAATATGAACTTTGACGCATGCGTACAGGAGATTCCTTCACGCTCCACTGTATTTCTGCCGGTTGCCGCTGCATCTAAGAGCAGATCCACAATATGGTCATCGAGCAGATTTACCTCATCAACATACAGGATATTTCCATCTGCTTCCTTCAGAAGTCCCGGCTCAAATTTCTTCTCTCCGTCCTTCAACGCCGCCTCAATATTGATCGTTCCTGCAACACGATCCTCCGTTGCATTTGCCGGAATCTCCACAATTTTCAGTTTATGCATGAGGTTCGGGATTGCACGGACGACAGTCGTCTTGGCAGTTCCCTTCTGTCCCCGGATTAGTACACCGCCGAGTGCCGGATTGATGAGATTCAGCACGATTGCTTCCTTCATCTTCTCCTGACCGACAATCGCCGTGAACGGATATACATTGTCTATCTTTTTCCTTTGCATCTTACTCCTCTGCCTCTCCTTCTGCCTCGATATAAGCCTCCCGGATCGATTCTAACTCTTCCTCGGTTGCCTGATAATACCCTCGATGATTTGCTTCCATAAGGCGTTCCATCATCTTCATATACGCCCATTTGTTACTCTTTGTCATCTGCCTGCGCAGTTCTTCATCCGCCGCATAACAACGCGTCATCTCCGAAAATGTCTGGCTGTCCACTGCATCCGTCGATGCTGCAAATCCCATCACATTTTCAAACCGCTTCTCTATCTGTTGCACGCCATGATAGGTATGCCGCATCATGCCCTCGATCCATGCTGGATTCAACAGGCGCGTTCTTATTCCCCGGTTCAGCGCTTCCTGGATATCCTGTACCTTGACGTCTTCCCCGACGGTATCTGCGACAAGCATCACCGGCTTTTCGCCCTTCTGGTTTTCCACCGCCTTGGAAAGTCCGCCATAAAACTCATAATAATGATCGAGATCGGTGAGTTCATATTCCACGTTGTTCCGTATCTGCGAGATGTAGTCTACATTTTCATATTGATGTTTCAGTACGCTGGCCGCTGCCTCGCCTCTGTGCCGATACGAATACGCATACGAAAGATCCGCTGTAAAGCCTGTTCCAAGCTCCTCCGCTGCTTTCCAGCTTCCTTTTTTCACAACATCCGTAAGACGCGTCGCATATTCTCCCTCCTTCGGGCCGAAGATCCGGCAGGACGCCATCTCCCATGCCCGTGTCTCGTCCATTCCCTGCTCTTTCATCAGTGTATGCGCCAGTTTTCTCGTATTTGCCGCAAAATAATTTGCCTCATCCGGCTCATCCAACGCAAGAATCTGTTGTAGCATTTCATTCAGGTTATCTACCAGATTCGGATACATATCCCGAAAAAAGCCACACATATGGATCACCACATCCATACGCGGTCTTCCAAGCTCCTCCCGCGGAATAATCTCCAGACGGTCATCAAAGCTCGCACGATCCGTCCTTAGACGGAGTCCCAGATAATATAAGATCTGTCCAACTGTCTCACCCTGACTTCTGGATGTCTCCAATCCCCAGAGAATCACAGCGGTTGTATCGGGATATCTGCCTGTCTGCTTTTTATATTGTTCCATGGCAAGCTGTGCGGCCTTTGCGCCCCGGTCATATGCCGTTTTAGTCGGAACAAGCCGGGGATCAAACTGCACAAGATTTCGCCCGGATGGAAGGATATCCGGATTTTTCACCACGTCTCCCGCAGTTCCAACAGGGACATATTCCCCATCTAAAGCATGCAGAAGTCCCTGTGCCTCCTCCGCATTCATCACATGCAAGCCATCCGTGATCAGACTATTTTCATATTCATACAAATATTCCTCGATCTGCTCAAGATCCCCTGTACATCCACATGCCTCTGCCAGATGGTCAATCTGGTTCATCAGATCATCGCAGCGTTCCGGTGCACTCTGCATACTCTCCCTATACTCAGCGATCGTCTCTTTTAATTCCTGCAATTCACCATATATTCCGCTTTTTTTCAAAGCAGGTGCCTGATAACTGATAATCGTAGCATGCGTTCTCCGCTTGGCTATCATCGCTTCCGAAGGATTCCCGATATAGTAATAATAAAAATGAGGAGCTGTCCCAATCAGACGGTCCGGCCAGCATTGTCCCATCATGCCATTGTCCTTACCCGGCAGGAATTCCAAAGTCCCGTGTGTACCGAAATGAATCACTGCATCCGCTCCAAATTCTTCCCCTATATAATGGTAAAATGCCTGATATGCCTTCGGTGGTTCCTGATTCCGGTCATGGTAGTTCTCGATGATATCCGCTTTACTGTCTCCGTCCTGCCGCAACGGCTGTAACCCAAGAAATACATTTCCACATCGAATCCCCTTCACTGGATAGTCCTCTCCATCCAGCCTGTATGTAATCTGTGCTTCCGCCTCGTCGCTCCACTGTGGCGCATTGCAGTTTCCATCCATCACGAACGCTCCCTGAAGCTGTTCCGCAGTCAGGGCTTCCACCTGATATCCCGCCTGTTTTAACTGCTTCAAAGCTTCTGCCGCCGATGCAAAGGTATCAAGAAATGCCGCGGATGCAACATTGCTTTCGCCCGGCGGATAATTGTAGAATACGATTGCGAGCTTTTTATCCTGATTGTTCAGTTTCTGTAACCTCAGATATCCTTCCAGCCGTGCCACAAGTGTATCAATCCGTTCTGTGATCGGCTGCAATTCTGATACCGTCGCATCACCCATCACGCCAACCGGAAACGTGAGGATTCCCCCATCTAATTCCGGCAGCAACATACTGATCAGGAACTCGCCCGGATTGACCGCGGATGCTTCCTGCCATCTTTGCTCTGTGATTTTCGTCAGGCAGAATGGCTTGATATATGGCACCCGCAGCTCCTTCAGAATCTGCACCGCTCCATCTGCATTTCCGCCCATCGGACCTGCCCCCAGACGGAATGGCATCGTATTGATCACCGCGGATACCGGATACTTCTTCTGGCAGAGATAACTCTTTAATTTCTCCTGATCGCGATCCTCATTTTGTGAGAATGCAATCGGAAGTATGTTATATTTTTCTCTTAATTTTTCACAAATGATACGCACAATTGGCAGATAATCGTTCGGATATGCATGTCCGTAAAACAAAAATGCTATCGTATCCCTGCCTTTGTCATACGGATTTTTCTTCCAATATTTATCCAGTACGTCCTCGCAAACAAGCGAAAATGGATCTTTCAGATAGATTCCGTACCGCATCGTACAAGGCTTTTCCTTCGGCAGAAAGCTCCTGCCACAATATCTTCGTAAAATCAGATAGAAAAACGATTCAATATCCGTGTAGGTTGCCTGCTGCCAGTAGTCCATCAACAGGAATACCTGCTTCATATCCTTCGTCATGCCAAATGGAAGGACATTTCCAAGGATCATCGCCATTCTTCGTATCCGGCGCATCTTCTCTAACGCACTGGCTGTCGTTTTTTTGTTTTCCTTCGTATCCGCTTGGTTAGTTTCCTCCTCTGACACATCTCCTGTCAGCGGTTTCTTCTGGGAGGACTTCATCATTTTACCCATTGCTTCCATAGAAAATGTTCCGAGGCGCAGATATTCTCGCAATTCGTTACCAATCACAATCCGTTGTCCCCGGCACTCCTCTAAACCACATCTGACAATCTCCCGCAATGCCTCTGAAACACCCATCAGGTCAATTATTGCAACATCCGCCTCACGGACTGCATTCTCTAGAATCTCCGGATGCATCAGATATTTGTTTTCCATTCCTGCCACATAAAAGACCGCAAAATCAATTGCATCCTCCGGGTATTTTTTTGCATATTCTTTTTGAAAGATCTGGATCTGTGAAAGTGCAGATACGGACACTGCAATGATTGTAATTTTCATCTGATTTCTCCTATTTTAAGCCGTACATTTATTTCTGGCATATACATCAGATTTTATCATTTACGTGCCGCATATACAAGCGATTTCTCCGCTTACGATATCCCCATTTCTCCGCTTACCATATCTCCTCCTGCCGCTTTTCCGGTTGAAAATGCTCCTTTGCAAATCCCATATCCTGCACGAGCTCCAGTGTGCCGAGATACTTTCCCTCTTTATCCCGTACCGCCATGTATCTGACAAGCATGCATTTTCCATTTTTGTCCATCCAGATTGGAACCTCGTCCAATGCCCCCGCGCGGAATTCTCCAATTATTCTTCGCACGGTCGATTCAATCTTCGGCGGGTGACAGGAGAATACTTCCCGGTCGATTGCCATCCCCGGACGTTTGAAATCCTTCGGTCCTTCATTGAAGAAACGATTGATATTGTCCACATCCACAAATGTGATCTCCATCGGAATCGTATTCAGAAGTGCGATCAGCTGCGCAATTGTCAGATGTCCGCCCGGCATACGGATTTCCGTCTCTGTGAGCGATGTCTCCGGCACATATTGGTTATCCTCTGCCTTCTTCCAGATCTCCGGCTCCACGCCAAAACAGACCGCATAATCCTTCTGGTCATGGTAGATGCCGATCCACTCTTCCTCCGTGAAATTCGCCGCACAGTTCGGGAACAAAATATTTGCCTCTTTGTAGATCATTTCCTGTGCCCGTGCTACTACCGTTGCAAACCGCTCCTGCCATTCGGATTCTTTATCATTCATCTTCGCAAGAAATGAGATTTCATCCCGGATCTCATCATCAACCGTCCACATCACACTTGCCGGTCCGGATATCCCATACCGCACATTCAAAACCGGGTACAGAAGATCTCCCTTCTTCGCATAGTGAATGGAGATGCCACGCAACGATTCCAACGTCTTCTTATTCGCACTGCCATCCTTGATCTTCTCCTCTGCTTGTTCTAGCAGCATAGCAAGAGCACCATTCTCATTTGCAAACAGCCATAGCGGATGTCCTTTGATCTGCGCCAGTTCACGCGTCTTTGACTCCCGTTCTTCCCGCAGTGCTGACGCATGCACCGCCTTTTCCGCATTCGCAATCTGTTCCTCCCGCGTCTTTCCATGAAAGAGTGCGGCATGCACATCACACAGCTTCTGCACATCAGAAAGTGGTGTTCCCTCCGCAAGCATCTCCTGTTCCGCCTTCATGATCTCCGCAGGATCAACATCCTTAAATACTTCCACGAAATCTTTTCTTACTGCTTCCAGCGACTCTCTTTCTCCAAGCCGCTTCAGATATTCCTTCAATGTCTCGATTCGATCCTTCATACGAATTCCTCCATTTATTTGTGGAATTAGTATGTCTTTTTTCGTGATAAATCATTCCACCAAAGACTATCTTCAGTATCATTGTAAAACACATTTTCATTAAGATATGAAAAATAATACGTTCCCTTATATTCGACCAGCACAACAGAGATTGTCTGCCAACATTCAAGCCCCGTAATGAGGTTTTCACGGATCGGTACATACATGCCTGCAATCTCAATATAATGATTTGTTACTACATAATCTTCCCCCGAAAACAACTGATATACTTTTTCCCGAATCTGAAAATTATATTTCTCAAAATTTCCCTTTTCAACTGCCTTTTTTATTTTACCGTGATTGTTCATGATGATCAAAAATGGTAACCACAAAGGGATCTCAATAAAGAAGAACGTTGATATCGCATCCGCCATCGTCCGTCCGGAAGGTTCCTGTGGCATAACCGTCACAGCAAGACTGGCAATCAATACCGCAATGGTAAAAAATATTTCAAGGAACAATAAGAGCGCACATCCATTTTTTTCATTTCGTGTGTCCTCCACCTTATTCTGCGGACTGAGTAACATCTCGCGAAGTTTCATGTCTTCCGCAGTACTGATATGCTGTTTTTGCCCCATCGTCTGTATATCCTGTCTGTATTTATCTCTGATTTTTTTCTGGTTATGGATCACCGGTTTATCTAACCGGTCTGTCAAAATTTTTCTTTCATCATCATACATATCTCATTCTCCGTATCCTGATACACCAATTACCAAACAGCGATCACCAATATCCGGAAGGCTGTTCACGATCGCATATATTTCCCAATTATAAATGATCCTAGCAGATACTATCACCCGGTTCTATCATAAAACCATCATAATACTGTTAAATCCATGCAAAAAATCCCGGCGCTTTCACACCGGGATTTGAATACTCTCTATTTAATTGCCCTGGCAAGCTTATGCTTCCAGATACTTATCAATACTTGCAAGCTTCACGCAAAGCACGAAAATCTTCGATGCTGCTTCCATCTCTTCCACAGATGGGAACGAAGGAGCAATACGGATATTGCTGTCTTTTGGATCTTTGCCATACGGATAGGTTGCACCGGCGCCTGTCAGTACCACGCCTGCATCCTTACACATTGCAACGATCTTCTTCGCACAGCCCTCGAGTGCATCAAAAGAAATAAAATATCCGCCGAGTGGCTTTACCCATGAACCGATCTCCAGTCCTGTAAGCTCCTGATCAAATGCATTTAAAACTGCCTCGAACTTTGGACGTAAGATATCCGCATGCTTCTCCATATGTGCCTTCAGTCCATCAATATTCTTGAAGAATCTTGTATGACGGAGCTGATTGATCTTATCATGACCGATTGTCTGTACGGTTAACTGCTGCTTGATAAATTCTACATTTGTTGTAGAAGTTGCGATTGCAGAAACACCGGAACCAGGGAATGTAATCTTCGATGTCGAAGCAAACATATATGCCATATCCGGATTCCCGGCCTTCTCACACTCCTCTAAGATATTCGGGATTTCTGCCTGCTGATCCTTATACAGATGATGGATACAGTATGCATTATCCCAGAAGATACGGAAGTCTTCAGCTGCTGGCTTTAATGCTGCAAATCTTCTTACCACCTCATCGGAATATACAATTCCGGTTGGGTTCGAATATTTCGGCACACACCAGATACCCTTCACTGCTGCATCGTTATTTACGTATTTCTCAACCAGATCCATATCCGGTCCATCAGAATTCATCGGGATGTTGATCATCTCAATGCCGAAGAACTCTGTGATCTTAAAATGTCTGTCATATCCAGGTACCGGGCAGAGGAACTTGACCTTATCCAGCTTGCACCAAGGAGTAGAGCCATTCACGCCATGTGTCATCGAACGGGAAACTGTATCATACATGACATTCAAGCTGGAATTACCATATACGATGATGTTCTCCTTCTTGACTTCCATCATGTCTGCCATAAGCTGACGACACTCTCCGATACCATCCAGATCTCCATAGTTTCTTGTATCATTTCCAAGCAAGGTACGCATATCAGATTTGCTATTAATCTCATCTAACATCTGCATGGAAAGTGCTAACTGGGCGAATCCAGGCTTTCCTCTTGCCATATTGAGGCTGAGGCCCTTTGCCTGTTCTTCCTTGTATTCCTCCATAAGAGCGGCTTTTAATGTCAATAACTCGTCTTTACTCATATCCTTGTATTTCTTCATTTCAGCTACCTTATACCTTTCACATTTATTTGCATTGTATGAATCATGCATTTAAACCGTCTGTTTTCTATTTTATAGAGAATCCTCGAAAAAAACAAGAGCAAAATGCATATTTTTCTCTATTTTTTCTTCAAAATCATCGCAAATACTTTCGATTTTTTTGTTTTACGGCAGTTGACATCTACTATCTATATGGCTGTTATGCGTTCTTTTTATATCCGACCGGAAATTTCCATTTTTTTCGTAAAAAATACCCGGCTGTCTGTCACTCCGACTGTCATTGGGAATGTACAGAGAACCGGGTAGTTCATGTCGTTTATCTTTTGTGCACTATCGTTATACGCCTGCCTGTCTGTTCAAGCGGATAACCATTTCGCCATAATTACTCCTCGTAAGGAAGAACTGCTCCATCGTAAGTGTCGTTGATGTACTTCTTCACATCGTCAGACTTCAATACATCTACCAGTGCCTTGATCTTTGCGCTGTCCTCGTTTCCTTCCTTTACTGCAATTACATTTACATATGTCTTGGCAGCTTCGGAATCACTCTTCTCATAAGCAAGGGCATCCTTTCCTACTGAGAAACCGGCAGCAAGTGCATAGTTACCATTCAATACGACAAATGCTGTCTCATCAACGACTCTGGCTACCTGCGCAGCCTCAAGCTCAACAATCTTTACATTATGTGGATTCTCAGCGATGTCATTGACCGTTGCGTTGATACCTGCGCCATCCTTCAATGTGATGATGCCATTATCCTGCAGAAGAAGCAATGCTCTTGCCTCGTTTGTTGTATCGTTTGGTACTGCGATAGAATCGCCGTCTGCGATCTCATCCAAGCTCTTCTTTGTTCCCGGATAGATACCAAATGGCTCATAGTGGATCTTACCTGCAACAGCAAGGTGTGTGCCCTTCTCCTCATTGAAGCTTTCCAGATATGGTACATGCTGGAAGTAGTTGGCATCGAAGTCTCCGCTTTCTACCACTTCGTTTGGCTTTACATAGTCATCAAAGACAGTCACCTGCAGATCATAGCCCTGCTCCTTAAGCTTATCCTTTGCATACTCCAGAATCTCAGCGTGTGGTGTTGCAGATGCTGCAACTGTGATTGTCTTATCGTCCTCGCCGCTCTTTCCGCAGCCTGTGAGTGCTCCTACCAAAAATGCACCTGTCAGTGTCAGTGCGAGTAATTTCTTAATTGATTTCTTCATAATTCATGTCCTCTCTTTCCTGTTTTTATAATCATTGAAAACTTTTATCCAATGATCCATTACTTTATATATAAGCAGGTTCCGGTGTGCACATTCCGATACCCGCATATATTGCAAATTATTTTCTGCGATCCAGACGGTTTGCAACGAACATACCAACCGACTGGAATACCTGTACGATCACGATCAGCAACGCCACCGTAACAAGCATAATATCTGTCTGATACCGGTAATATCCGTAACGGACTGCGATATCACCAAGTCCGCCACCGCCGACTGCACCTGCCATTGCGGAATATCCAAGGATGGTTCCGATTGCAATCGTTGCGCCTGTGATCAGGGAAGTTCTCGCCTCAACAAGCAATACCTTGAAGATGATTCTGCTGTTGCTTGCGCCCATTGCCTTTGCTGCTTCGATGACTCCGTAATCGACTTCCTTCAACGAAGACTCTACCATTCTTGCGATAAACGGAATCGCCGCTGCCGTCAGTGGGACGATCGTTGCGGTAGAACCATAGCTTTTTCCAAGCAACAGTCTTGTAAATGGAATCAGCAGGATCAATAAAATCAAAAACGGTATGCTTCGTACAATATTCGCAATCACATCCAGAATCTTATATACCACCTTGTTTGGCTTCAATCCCTCTTTGTCTGTGATACAAAGGAGAATTCCCATCGGCAGTCCAAATAAATATCCAAATACAGTTGAAACAACTGTCATGTATAACGTCTCAAGAATACCTGTTCCAATCATGGAACGAACCTGTTCTGTCCACATTAGAACGCACCTCCTGTCTTTGTCTCCGACAACTCTTCTATCTCAAGTCCCCGGTCAATCAGATACTGTTCCATCGCTTTCACATTCGTGGAACCATTCGGAATCTCCAATATCATCTCTCCCTTTGCCACGCCGCCAACATTCTTGGTTGCAGCTTTCAGGATGTTGATTGGCTCCTTAAATGTCAGTATCATATTTGCAATGACCGGTTCAAATGCGGAGTTCTCTGTAAATACGATTCGTATCTTCGTTCCGTCCTGAATCTGACTTGCTGTCTGCTGATCGTCACCGGTGGTATCTCCACCATCGTCCTTTCTGAGCAGTTCTCTTGCCACCTCTGACTTTGGATGATTGAAGATTTCCACAGTACTTCCGTTCTCGACCACCTGTCCATCCTTCATAATTGCTACCCGGTTACAGATTTCCCGGACTACTGCCATCTGGTGTGTAATTACGACGATCGTAATGCCAAACCGTTTGTTGATATCCTGCAGCAAAGCGAGAATCGAAGAAGTTGTCTGTGGGTCTAACGCACTCGTTGCCTCATCACACAGAAGAATCTGCGGATCGGAAGCTAAAGCTCTTGCGATTGCCACACGCTGTTTCTGTCCGCCGGATAACTGAGATGGATACGCTTTCGCACGATCCTTCAGACCTACGATATCCAGAAGCTCATAAGCTTTCTTCTTTGCCTCAACCTTCGACTTCCCCTGAATGAACAATGGGAAGCATACATTCTCCAATACAGACTTCTGCATCAGCAGATTGAAATGCTGGAAGATCATGCCGATATGTTCCCGCTGCTTGCGAAGCTCTTTCTCGGAAAGCTTGCTCAGATCCTTATCCTGCACGATCACCGTTCCCTCAGTCGGAACCTCGATATGGTTGATGCATCGTACGAGTGTACTCTTTCCTGCACCGGACATACCGATGATTCCATATATGTCTCCGGCTTCGATGTCGAGCGTCACATGCTTCAACGCGTCGATCTCGCCGTCTTTTGTCTGAAATTTTTTGGATACATCTTGTATCTGGATGATTGCCATAGACGTACTTCCTTTCCCTCGCAGGTTTTATAACCTACTTTTCCTATCTGATATACTATTTATTTCCCTTTCATGGTTTCAGATTATAACGTGCTTCCTCTGTTATGTCAATACAGACAGCCATACATAAAAATGATTGTTTGTTATAATCTATTCCTATACCAAAAAGACTACGCAATACTCATATTCCTGAATATTGCGCAGTCTCATTTGTTTTCTTATATTGTTTTTGCGACTCTCATGTGCAACTCTTACTTTGCATCCAGAATCTCTCTTGCAATTTTTTGCTGTTCGTCCGTTGGAGGATCGATTCCTTCCAGCTTATAAGGGATTCCAAGGCGCTCCCACTCCTGAATTCCAAGCTTATGGTATGGCAATACCTCCACCCGGTCAACCGTCTTCAAAGTCCTGATAAACTCAGCCGTCTTCTTCAGATCTGCTTCGTCGGTTGTTATGCCCGGCACAAGGACATGTCGAATCCACATATGCTTTCCCTGATCGGAGAGATACTGTGCCAAGTCTAATATATTCTTATTCGAGAACCCTGTCAGCTCCCGGTGTTTGTCGTCCTCAATCTGCTTGATATCAAGCAGGAACAAATCAGTGAGTGCCATCAGTTCATTGAACTTCGAGAAGAAAGGCTCCTCTCTTGTAAATGGATTACCCGCTGTATCAATCGTTGTGTGAATCCCCTGTGCTTTTGCAAGCTTGAAGAATTCAACCAAAAAGTCCATCTGCAGAAGCGCTTCGCCTCCACTAACGGTTATTCCTCCGTCGCCCTTCCAATAAGGCTTATAACGAAGTGCCTGCTTGAGCAGATCTTCCGGAGTTCTCGCTTCAACCTTGACGCCTTTATCTAGTAGCAGTTTTGTGTTCTCTTCAATTTTCTTTTCGAGTTCTTCTCGTTCTTTATCATCCGTTGTGTCTGCATAGAGCTTTGTGTAATCGGTTACCAGATTCCACGTCTCCGGGTTATGACAGTATTTACAACGCATCTTACAGCCTTGCAAAAATACTACAAATCGGATACCTGGTCCATCTACGGCTCCAAAGCTTTCTGTTGAATGAATATAACCTAAAATCTGTTTCTTCTCCGGCATGTTCCACCTCTAACAATTTTATTTTTATAAAAAGTCCCGGAGATAGTATCTCCGGGACTCCAGTGAATTACTTATCTATCAAAAACATTTTTGACAAACTTCTAATTAAAGTGAGTCATGGAATGTTCTGTTGATAACATCGAGCTGCTGCTCACGTGTAAGAGAGATAAACTTAACAGCGTATCCAGATACACGGATTGTGAAGTTAGCGTACTCTGGCTTATCTGGGTTCTCCATAGCATCCAAGAGCTTATCCTTACCGAATACGTTTACGTTCAAGTGGTGAGCGCCCTGATCGAAGTAACCATCCATAGCGCTTACAAGCTTCTCAGCTCTCTCAGCCTCATCATGACCAAGTGCAGATGGGTTCATTGTCTGAGTATTTGAGATACCATCCAAAGACCACTCATAAGGAATCTTAGCAACTGAGTTCAGAGATGCAAGAAGTCCTGATGTCTCAGCACCGTAGCTTGGGTTAGCACCTGGAGCAAATGGTGTCCAAGCACGTCTACCATCTGGAAGGTTACCTGTGAACTTACCATATACTACGTTAGATGTGATTGTAAGGATAGATGTTGTAGGCTCTGAATTACGGTATGTGTGTCTCTTCTTGATGTCTGTAAGGAACTCATGAAGCAGCCATACACCGATATTATCTGCTCTGTCATCATCATTACCATACTTAGGGAACTCGCCTTCGATCTCGAAGTCTTCTGCAAGTCCTGTCTCTGCGTTACGGATAACCTTAACCTTAGCATACTTGATAGCTGAAAGGGAATCGATAACGTGTGAGAATCCGGCAATACCTGTAGCAAATGTACGACGTACATCTGTATCGATCAATGCCATCTCTGCTGATTCATAGTAGTACTTGTCATGCATGTACTGAATCAGGTTCAGGATATTTACATAAAGTCCTGCTAACCAGTCAAGCATCTGCTTGTACTTAGCAAGTACTTCATCATAGTCAAGGTACTCAGAAGTAATAGGAGCGTAGTCAGGACCTACCTGCATTGGCTTACCTGTCTTCTTATCAAGGAACTTCTCATCCTTACCACCGTTGATAGCGTACAGGAGACACTTAGCAAGGTTTGCACGAGCTCCGAAGAACTGCATTTCCTTACCTGTCTGTGTAGCAGATACACAACAGCAGATTGAGTAATCATCGCCCCAGATTGGCTTCATTACATCATCGTTCTCGTACTGGATTGAGCTTGTTCTTACAGAAATCTTAGCAGCATATGTCTTGAAGTTGTTAGGCAATGCTGAAGAGTAAAGTACTGTAAGGTTTGGCTCTGGAGCAGGTCCCATATCCTCAAGAGTATGAAGGAATCTGTAGTCGTTCTTTGTAACCATTGAACGTCCGTCCATACCAATACCACCGACTTCAAGTGTAGCCCATACAGGGTCACCTGAGAACAGCTCGTTGTATGACTTAATTCTTGCGAACTTAACCATACGAAGCTTCATTGTGAAGTGATCGATAAGCTCCTGAGCCTGAGCCTCTGTAAGCTTACCAGCCTTAATATCTCTCTCGATATAGATATCAAGGAATGTAGATACACGTCCTACGGACATAGCAGCACCATTCTGTGTCTTGATAGCTGCAAGGTATCCGAAGTATAACCACTGAACAGCTTCCTTCGCGCTTGAAGCTGGCTTAGAAATATCATAGCCGTATGACTGAGCCATAACCTTCATCTCCTGAAGACGTCTGATCTGCTCTGTCAACTCTTCTCTCTGACGGATAACGTCATCGTACATATTACCATCGCCGCAGTTAGCCTTATCTTCCTGCTTCCAAGCGATCAGCTGATCAATACCGTAAAGAGCGATTCTTCTGTAATCACCAACGATACGACCACGACCATAAGTATCTGGCAAACCTGTTACGATATGTGTATGACGAGCTGCCATCATCTCTGGTGTATAAGCATCAAATACTGCCTGATTGTGTGTCTTGTGATAATCTGTAAAGATCTTGTGGAAGTTCTCGTTTGGCTTGTATCCGTACATCTCGAGTGCTTCCTCAGCCATCTTGATACCACCATAAGGCATAAATGCTCTCTTAAGTGGCTCGTCTGTCTGAAGACCTACGATCTGCTCAAGATCCTTTGTCTCTGGATCAATGTAACCAGGACCATATGCTGTAATGCTGGATACAACATCTGCGTCCTCCTTCAATACACCACCGTTGTCTCTCTCTGCCTTCTGAAGAGCCTGAAGCTTATCCCAGAGCTTGTTCGTAGCATCTGTTGGTCCTGCAAGGAAGCTCTCGTCTCCATCATAAGGTGTGTAGTTGTTCTGGATGAAGTCTCTTACGTTGCACTCTTCCTTCCAGAGTCTACCTGTGAATGATTCCCATTCCTGGTTCTGTAACATAATAGTTTCTCCTTTCAAATTATTTATATTATGTTTTATATTAGATGTAATATAAACTCTGACTGTATTATACAAAATGTTTCAAATAAAATCAATAATCCCTATCATTTTTATTGTTTTTCTTTTCGTACATTCAGCCGTCTATCCGCTCAATTTTAAAGACATTCAGCGTATCGACATCCGGGCATGCGAAAACAGCGGTGCCCTTCTCCTGTCCCGGTATCTCACCGCCATACCGGAGTATATCCACATATGGAAATGCGACATGCATCGCCATCGGGCAGAGCTTTCCACGCTCCGTATCAAAATCATAAGAATCACCGATCTTATGTCCTCTGTGACAGCCCTTTTCGCCCTTCTGGTCGATCAGTGTAATCCGGATCTTCGGTCTTGCCATCAGTCAAGCACCTCCATACAGGTTTCCAGCGGAATTCCCTTATATTTATCCACGTTATCTGCATTTTTGCCGATCATGCTCTTCACGGCATCCATCGCCTCTGCGGTTGCCGTCTGCAGATCCTTGCCACTCATAAGCTTTCCGATAAATACGGCGGAGAAAATATCTCCCGTTCCCGGGAAATGTACCGGAATTTCTTCGAAATCAACCTTAAAATATTCTTCCTTCTTGTGGTCGTATCCGACAACCGATCTGCAATCTGTGCCCGCGATCTTCGCACTTGTGATCACAATCGATTTCGCACCGAATGCACGAAGCTTGTCGATCATCGTATGATATGCTTCCTCGGTCACACCATCTTCCTTATATGGAAGCTCGGTCAGATATGCCGCCTCAGTATAGTTCGGTACGATATAGTCCGCAGCCGAAATCAGCTCACGCATCAAATCAATCGTCTCCTCTGTGATTCCGTTATAGAGCTTTCCCTCATCTCCCATAATCGGATCTGTGAAGATTGTTACACCTTTTTCCGCCCGTGCCTTACAGAACTCGGTCACAAGCTGGGTCTGCTCCTTCGACACGATAAATCCGGTTGAAATCGCATCGAATTCAAATTCAAGCTGTTCCCAGACAGCGATTGCATTTTTCATGTAACCGGTTGTATCCAGGATGTCAAACTTACCGTAATCAAGCGTGTTCGATACGATTGCCGTCGGCAGGTTAAATACCTCGTATTTCATATGGGAAAGCACCGGAATCATCGCGGATAACGCAACCTTTCCATAGCCAGCCATGTCGTTGATCAAAAGTAATTTCTTGCTCATTTTGTGTCTCCTTTTTCTAACCTTTATGCCAATTCGCATTTCATCATAGCATATTTTCTGTCAGAAAAAAACACAAAAAATATTAACTGATTTTCTTCCATTTCATGGATGAAAGCAATGGTTTGTAGTACATACGGCTTGCAATAACGGCCTCTCCGTTATCCATCATAATCTTCCCGCGGCTTCCCGAAATCGAAGCAATACTTGAGATTCTGTCTGTATTTACAAGCATAGATTTGGATGCCCGGGTAAAATCATACGCATTTACCTTCTCTTCAATCTGGTAAAGGCGATTCTTTATCTCATAAATTTCCTGTTCCGTATAGGCAAACACTTTCTCTCCTACCGCCTCAAAATACAGGATTTCATCCGTTGAAATCCGATATAATTCTCTATGTTCTCCATATCCTGTGATTTTGTTTGCATCGCCCATTTCTTTCACCCGTCTTTATCCTTTCTTCTAGCCGTGGAAATCTCCCGTCTTCCAATTCACTGCCACATATGGCACGATCTTCCCGTCGATTTTCACATAGACCTGATAGACATCATTTCCGATATATTCGTAATGATCCGGCACCACACCATACTCCTCATACAGTGTCTTCTCAAACTCTTCCTTCCACGAATCATCGGATGGCTCACCTTCCTGCAGCTGTGTCTCTGTTGTCTGGGATTCCACTGTCTTAGTTTCTGCCGCAGCGGGTTCCGTCTTCCCTGTATTCGAACCTTCTGACTGTAATGTGCTGTCCGGGGTATTGCTCTCCGTAACAGATTCGGTCGTAGTTTCATTTTCGGTGGTTGTCGTAACTTCCGTTGCTGCTTCCGTTGTAGTCACCGTCTCGCTGCTCACCTGGATGATATCGGTCGTATTATTACACTCACATTGCTGCATCCTGCCAAAGCCACTACCATTGCCGTACATAAAATCCATGTTTTCTTTCTCATAGTTCTTTCCTTCTTTCGGTTGTATTATAACGATTGATATAAAAAGAAAATAGGCTTTTTTTCTATCTAAATGTGTCAATTCTTCAGATATTTTCCGATTTTCTTTTTATAACCTGCATCATACATCCGGCATGCATCATTTCTGCATCAATACTGTTACAATTTTATTTCTTTTCATAACCAGGTTCCATCCAGAAACGTGCGCCGCAAGACGCACTAAAAAATGACGTTATCCAAAGTAATGGATAACGCCATTTTGACTATCGATAGTTTCTATTTTGAGAGAAATGTTTTTGTTGTATTTGTAACAGCTCCCTTGTAATTATCCGAAGGTGCCTGTTCTCCTTTTTTCACAAGCACAACCTGAATTCCTTCGATTCTTTTATGCTGACCAGTTGTGCCAGCCATCTCTCCATTTTTGGCCCACTTCATCCAGCCGTACGTCTGTGAATGCACACGATAATAAATATCATAATGCTCTGCCATCTCACCATAAAGCTCAATCTGAATTGCCTCTAATCTCTTTGCATTTCCTGTTGTCCCGCAAAACTCACCATCTTTCTTCCATGTTGCAGATTTATTTGGATCGGCCTGCCATCCGATTGTCTGCACATGTGCATTGTAACAGATACCGCCTGTATAATCCTTGTTTTTAAGTTCAAGTTTCAAAGACTCTAATCGCTTTGTTTTACCTGTTGTTCCGGAAATATCTCCGTCATTTTTCCAGTTCTGCCATCCATATGTCTGAAGATGTGAACGATACTGAACATGTGCCCGATCTGAGCCTTCAACTGTTGCAGCTGTTGCAGCTGCACTTGCCATATAAGCTTTCTTTTCTGATGCTGTTACACCTTCGAACTTGTCTGGTACGCTTTCACCCTTCTTAACAACTACTACCTGGATTGCTTCAAGTCTCTTCGCGAGTCCTGCTGTACCGGCAGCCTCACCATTTTTTGCCCAATTCATCCAGCCATAGCCCTGTGCATGAACGCGGTAATATACATCGTATTTATCCCTGTCTGCACCTGTCAACTGAATCTTGATTGCCTCGAGTCTCTTCGCTTCACCTGTTGTTCCGCTGATTTCACCATTTGATGACCAGTTTAACCAACCATATCCTTGGCAGTGTGTTGTATACTGAATACCAAGATCTTCATTTCCCTCTACAGAAATTTTAATCGCTTCTAATCTCTTTGCCTTTCCTGTTGTTCCTGCCACTGCTCCATTCTTCGCTGCACTTTTATTCCATCCATAACTCTGTATATGTGTAGAATAAGATACTGTTACAGGCTTCACAATTGGGTTTTGTGGTGTCGGATTCTCCGGTGTCGGATTCTCTGGTGTCGGATTCTCCGGTGTCGGATTCTCCGGTGTCGGATTCTCTACCTCAACCAAAGAAATATTGTCAATTACAATTCTGTGCTGATCAGTAATCTGACCATCTACATTTCCCAAACAGATGCTGAGGAATGCCTTTGCGTCTGTCTCTTCTGTCATTATAAATTCTTCAGTAAACTTCTGATATTCACTTGTAAGTGTTACAATTCCATCATTTGCATCTTGATCATCGCTGTGCTCAGAGTATACCGGCCATCCAAGAGCCGCTCCACCCTGCATTACAACTCTGATTTTTCTATCAATGGTTGACTTAGCCTCATATGATAATTTATACTTCTTTCCTTTTTCCAGCAATACATTGTTCTGTTTAATCTGTATTCTCCAGTCATCCGCACCTGTATCATCTACAGTCACATCCAATGCATTATTTTCTTTTAAACTGTCAACAACAACAGTTGCTTTTGCTGCGCTGTCTACATATACTTCATATCCTGAAAGACTATCATTGAATGATCCGTTCTTAATCTTTGCATCTTCTACCATTTTTACATTATCGAGAGAGATTGCACCTTCGATTTTCAATGAAACTGTCTTGTCTGTAAACTTTGCTGTTGCAGGAATCTTTACAACATAATCTTTCTTTTCATTTCCTGCTTCAACATTTACTTTATATGTGTTTCCGCCAACAGTTGCAACGACAGTTGCTCCATTTTGCGCATACGCATCAAAGCTCAATGCATATGCTGTTCCTTCCTTAAATGCAAGATCTGACTGACTGATTGTTACACTTTTTCCTTCTGTGACCAATCTTCTTCCATCTGAAAGACCTGTTACCTTAATATCTGCACCTTCTGGTGTTATATCCCAATATCCAAGATGGTTTATACCTTCCTGGAAAGATCCATTATAGATACAGCTTCCATTTGCAAGAATTGTCTTTTCTTCCTTTGCATTCGGATCTGGATCCGCAGTCTTCTTAACAACTACGTTCTGAAGAACGATATCGCCTGAACCTGCATTACCCATATTAAACTCTAAACGTCCATTCACATCGGAATCTGCCTTCATTACGAACTGTGTGCTGAAGTGCTTCATCTCCGTTGTAAGCTCTGGAACCAGGGTTTTCATATATGACTGGTATCCACGGTCTGGAGCCTTAACATCTACATTCATCTTACGATTCTCAGATGCTTTTGCATCAAAACTTACTTCATAAGTTGCACCCTTTTCAAAAGGAACATTTGCCTGTACTAACTGTACACTGTAATCAACAGTACCTGCATTTTCTGTCTTGATAACCATAGAGTTATCTTTGATTTCTGCTGTTGCAGCACCATCCAAAGCAGTTATGAATTTCCAATTTGTATCATCTGTCAAATCCTCTGCCTCTGCAAATGTGCTGTTCTTAATATAGTTTCCGCTTTCGTCTGGCTCGTTTGTAGGCTCAAACTTAACTTCTGGACGTGTTACATTCTCATCATAAGAATCTTTCTGATAGACTCTTACATAATCAACAACAAACGGATTGTTCTTAAAATTTGTTGTCTCGTTTGGATTTCCTACCCATGAACCACCAACTGCGAGGTTCAAAATAATGTAAAAAGGTTGATCGAAAGGTGCTGGATATGTAAGTGTTCCCTGTCCTTCTGTTGTTGAATGCCAGTTGCTTTCCTCATGATACTTTTTTCCATCTACATACCATGTAATCTTGCCTGGTTCCCAATCACATGTAAATGTGTGGAAATCATCGGAGAACGACTTCTCACCATCTTTGATTGTATAGGTTCCCTGACTTTCTGCATGTGGATTTCCGTAATGTATGGTTCCGTACAACTTATTTGTATCCTGCCCCATAACTTCCATACAATCAATCTCGCCGCATCTTGGCCACTGACCATATACATTCTCATCGTTAGCCATTAACCAGAATGCCGGAAGGTATCCCTGTCCATTTGGAACCTTTGCCCTTACTTCAAACCTACCATAGGTAAATGTCTTTAAGTTCTGTGTAGAGATACGACCAGATGTATAAGATTTCTTGACCTTTGTTCCAGCAGTTGCATTGTCACCAAATGCATTTGCCGGAAGCATGTTTGCAGTTGTTTCCACCAAACTAATATCGGAAATTGTTACTACAGATGCATCTGGAATCGATGTATCTCCAGTCTTACGCCCTAAAGAGAAATATAAAGTTGCTGTATCATATCCCTCTTCTGCGTATACGTCGATAGATACTGATTCTTCTTTTTCCGCTTGCAATGATTGTGTTTTTGCTCCATATGAGATATAATTATTTGCTTCATCACCCTGCACACCCGTTTCAATTGTACGAGCAACATCCGATTTTACTTTGTAGCTTAATGTGTAATGCTTTTTTGCTGCCAACTTAACAGTTTGTTTAAGTTGTACATGCCATAAGTCATTACCAGGATTGGTAATCGTATAAGTAATAGCCCCATCAGCAACAGAGCTCTGCGCAGATGCGTCACAACCATCACTTCCCCAGTCTGCAATTGTTTCAGTCCAACCGGTCTTACCGGAACTGAAATCAGCGTTTGACAACAAATTCTGTCCATCAGTTGTAGATGTTGTCTCAACTTTTTCAACAGGAATGATATTCAGACAACCATCTTGTACCTTGATGTTTTCATCAGAATCTACATACTCCTGAAGCTCCCCGTTTACCCAGCCTTTCTCATGCTTTTCGACATTCCAAACCGTACGATCCAATTGATTGCCGTCAAAATCATCCTCAAATACCAGTTTGTACCCTTCTTTGTCTTTGTCTGCTTCATCACTCAGACTTTCGTTTTCTTCTACAAGATCACTTTGTTCTGCCTGTACCTGAGTCGGTTCTTCCGCTGATGCCCGAATTGGAGTCATCGTAAGAGCTACACTCATTGCCAGTGCAAGAGGAATTGCTTTTCTCAGCTTTCTCATAAAAAAATCTCCCTTCATTTTTTGATATGTTAATCATACTCAAAAGCAAAGGAAGATTATGTTTAAATAATGTCATAAGTGTTATATTCATGACATCTTATTGATTTTGTCTGTTATTCATTTATTCTTTCTGAATTATTTGTACATTTTTACTAATTCTGTTTTAATTCCCACTCCGTGCGGAAACACCTCCTACGATAGCGGTTCGGCGTCTCTCCAACCCGTTTTTGAAATGTCTGAATAAAATGGCTCTCATTTGAAAAACCAAGATAATAGGTTATTTCTCCAATTGAATATTCCGAAAAACGAAGCAGATTCTTTGCCTTGTCAATTTTCAGGTTCAAAATATACTGACTGAACGAGATTCCCATTTCTTTTTTAAACAATCTTGAAAGATAGCTTTCAGATAATCTGAGATATTCAGCCACTTCACGAATTGTAATCCGGTAATGAGTATGACTGTAAATGTAATCCAGACATAAAACCACCTGCTTGGAAAGTACCTGACTGTTTTTTATTTCATGCATATGTTTACAAAAATCAAGACACATCACATCATGCAGCTTCGATATCTGTTCGATTGTCTTGCATTTATCCATCTCCAAAATATAGAAATCACTTAAATTATATGCTTTTTCCTGTTCCAGCCCTTCGTGTACACAAAAACGTGTAATAAGCGCTACGGTTACAACATAATGATATCGGATATTGCGAAGCGCATCCGTAGACAACACGCCCATGCCCTCCGGATTTGTAAATGCCTGTTCGTTACAATTTTCCTGAACTAATTCTATTTCGCCATTTGCAATTGCTGAATAGAAATCCAGTTCACATTCGATTCCACGATGTACCTCCAGCATCTCATGACTGACAAATTCACTCCGATGCCATTTTTTTGTTAAATCCATATATCAGACTCCCTATCGATATGCATTTCCTATCTTTATATCAATTGTCTTTTATCTGCACCCATTTGTCAATCTTATTTTATCGTGAACTGGTAAGTTATAAGAAAGTGCACCTTTCATCCACGCCTTATAACTTATCGGTCCCATACTGAATCTTATACTGAAGCTCCTACAAAAAATCTCTGCGATACTGCGACGGTGTACTGCCCTCCGTCTTCTTGAATACCTTGGTAAACACCCGGTAATCGGCATAGCCGCACCGCTCAGAAATCTCCGCAATGGATAACTGTGTCGAGACGAGCAGCTTCTTCGCACACTCCATACGGATTGTCGTCAGATAAGCAAGGAAATTCACACCGATCTCATTCTTGAAGAGCTGGCTGATATACTGTGCGCTCAGATGAAATGTTTCCGCTAGAACATTCAAGCTGATTTCTTCTGCCAGATGCTCCTGCATATACCGTACAATTCCAACAATCGTTGACGCTTCACTGCCGGGTGTCACATCCTTCGTCTGCTTCTCGAATATCGATATCTTCAAATGATCGATCGTGTTCCCGAACTCCTCATAGTCGACCGGTTTCAGGATGTAGTCCGTAATCTGCAGCCGCAATGCTTCCCTGCAATAAGAAAAATCATCGTATCCCGATACAACGATAAATGCCATATCCGGGTATTTCAGGCGGCTGGTCTGGATGACCTTCAGGCCGTTCATAATCGGAATATTGATATCCATGATCACGATATCCGGCACCAGACTGTCGATTACCCCAAGCGCCTCGACACCATCCGCCGCCTCACCCACGACTTCACAGTCATGTGCGCCCCAGTCAAATAATTTCTTGAATCCCTCACGTATCATAATCTCATCGTCGACTAATACGACGCGTAATTTCCTCATGATGCTTCCTCCTTCCAAACCGGCAATAGCAACCGCGCTGTCACACCTCCCGCGCTGTTTTCCTCATAGGATAGTCCATATTTTCTGCCGCAAAGATATTTGATCCGCTTCTGCACATTCAGGATCCCGATACTGTTTCCATCCAGCTTCGCCTCCTGCTTGTTGTAGTGCAGTAACATCTTGTCAATCTGCGCCTTCATACCCTCTTCAAATCCGCTGCCACTGTCTTTGATGCAGATCTCCATATCTGCGCCTGCGCGTTTTACGGCTATCTCGATTTCGCCCCGGTATCCGCGGTTCTTCATTCCATGCAGCAGACTGTTCTCCACCAGCGGCTGTAAGATAAAGTTCGGTACCGGCACTGCCCCTAAGTCCGGATCAATATCATAATCGCAGAAGAGCTCCGGATACCGGTAGCACATCAGCTCCATATATGCTTCCACAAGTTCGAGCTCATCATCAAGCGTGACCATCGAACGGTCGACCTTGACGCTCAGCCGGAAGAAATCCACAAGCCGCATCAGAAGCTTTGCAACCTTCTTATCTCCGTCCAACTCCGCCTGAATTCGAATCGTATCAAGCGTATTATACAAGAAATGCGGATTCACCTGACTTTTCAGATAGAGCATCGACATCTTCTGTTCCGTAAGCTCCGCACGCAGCGCATCCGGATTCTCCAAGGTCAGATAGAATGCGAGCGTCATAAGCGTGATTCCCATTCCACTGATCAGCCATGTATGGTGCAATCCCTGTAGGAAGCAGATTGTAAACTCAAATATAAGTGCCATTCCGATGGCGAATTTCTTCTTATTGTCCATCCGCTTCCAGTTTGCAAGCAGCAGCCATGAGCAAAGTATGAGATACACCGCCACACTGACATAGCTTACATATGCATAAAGTCCCGCCGAATAATTTCCATCCGGTGTCTCGATGTAAGTAATCGGAAGCGTCATCGCCCCGACTTCCGAAATCACCAGAAATATCCGTGCCGGCAGATCGAGTGTCCGCTTCTTCCCGGTCTCTTCCTCCACCAGTATCGCAATATACTGATAGAAAAAGAACAGAACTAACGCCATCGTACCGACAAACAGCCGGTGTAAAACATCGTTCAGCACAAGCGGTACCTGAGCAAGATGGTTTACCGTATAGATCGTCGCCGCATCGAACATCAGATGCACGATCACCACGATCAAAAGTGCCGAAAATGTCTTATGTAACGCGGTCTGTCTCCGCCTTGCCGAGAAATAAATTCCTGCCACAAACGCCAGAATCAATATCAGCGCAATCTCCATTCGAATCATAGATTATTCTCCTTCGCGTTTTTGCTCATTTACAGGAAAGTCACCGGACACCGCCCGGTGACTTCACACGTATAAACATGTTTCCTGTATCGCACAATTAACTACTATTATTTTCACATATTATTATATCGGAAAATAGGGGATTTTTATAGGGGAATGTGTCGATTTTATAGGTGAGTTTTTACTTCCCAATGCAAGGTTATATCCTTGTTCCGCACCTGCACCAAATAGTATAACTTTATCTATATTTGTTTTCCTTCCTCACTTTATATTCTCTATAAGACACAAAAACTCCCTGAAGTTGTTCAAAACCTCAGAGAGTTTTTGCTACTCAACATAGAAAACTATTTCATTCTTTCCCTGTGCAGCTTTTTTCTTATCTCAAATTATTCGTTTCCCTTGTTGTATCTCCTTCAACATTTTATTTGCTTCTGCATCTAATTCAGTAACGGACATTTTCCGATACTGTTCTGGAATTACAAATTCATCATTTTCCATTATCATAATCCATTACCTCCTACAGAATAAAAATCCCTAAAACAAAAACCGCAGCCATCCAAGCAGATACCGTACAACAAATACTCTACGGCGGCGTTTCGGTGTGAGTGCAATTGGCTCCACATGATATGGATTCGCATACTGTCCGTCAGCAAGCACCTGTCGTGCGCCCTGTTCATATTTCATCATGGCTGATTCCAACTGGGCGTTGATCTCCTTGCTTCGAATTACGAGCATCAGTTCTGTGTCCAGATAGACACTGCGCATATCCATATTGAACGAACCGATGATGGATATATCATCGTCGATCAAAATGCTCTTTCCATGATACGAATATCCTCCTTCATACTCCCAGATTGTAACACCGGTACTACTGATCCTGTCCCGGTTTTTCTGGTAATCTGCGGAACCAAACGGGTTGCCGTTATTCGCGACAGAGTTTGTCATAACCGTAAATTCCGGTACATTTGCGGCAACATCCGACCATGTGTCATACATCATGTCATTGCAGATGATGTACGGTGTGTGTATCTTTACACGCTTCTTCGCCTGCTTCATCAGGACGCCCATCTCATACCATGCTGTCGGCTCCTTCGCCCCGGTATGGATTGGATTCGAGATCAACATGATCTTGTCAGTTACAACCGTATCCTTCTCAAAGTCCGTGTCTGTGATTGTATCTTTTTGTGCATCGTAATAAGTGGCAAATGCCGTCTGCACATCTTCCTTCGCCTGCTTGACGGATTTCCGGTCGGCAAGTTTCTCTTTGTCATGGAAATATTTACAATCCTTCTGACTCCAGATCGTCTCAAAATAAACAAGCAACTGGTTCACGGAACTATCTGCCTGCGGATTCTCACAGACGACCAGCACATCACGGTCGTAATTCTTGTGTCCCGGGAACTCACCAAGGAAATAATTGTATGTGTTTCGTCCGCCAAGGATGTATGTTTTCCCATCTGCGATCAGATATTTGTCATGCATCCGCCCCATCATCTCCCAGGGTTTTAACGGATTCGCGCGGTTATACACCTTGATCTCGATATTCGGATGCGACGACATTGCATAGAAATATGCATTTCCTTCCATCGCCGTCCAGCTCTCGAATCCATCTACCAGGATACGGATGTGCACATCCCGCTCCGCTGCCCGAAGCAAAGCGCCCATCATGATCTGTCCGCTGTCATCATCGTGAAATGCGAACGTAGATAAGATGATTTCTTCCTTCGCCTGTTCGATCAGGCGGACACGCTGCAATAACGCATCTCCATTTTCCTCAATGATACAGGCACGTTCTTCAACTGTTGCATCTGTATAGATATCTTCGGGATGCAGGCTCTGCTTCGTCTCTTCCGAGAGCTCCGGCTGCTTCTTGTATGCAGTAAATATTCCAATCATTTCATATAGCAGAATGATCACGATTGCGCCAACGACGCAACCGATCACTCTAAGCACTCGATGTTTCCTCATTGATTATCTGTTTTTCGCCTTTGTCTTGATCTCTTCCTCAATCTTCGCAACAAATTCATCCAGACCAACAACAGTTGTATCTGCCTGACCATGCAGTCTGTAAGATACCGTGTTATTCTCTACCTCATTGAATCCAAGAACCAGAAGATATGGAACCTTCTCCACCTGGCCTTCACGCATACGGTAACCAAGCTTCTCTGCTCTGTCGTCTAATTCTACACGGACATTCTTCGCATCCAGCGCATCCACAACCTTGTGTGCATATGCCATCAGCTCTTCGTTGTCTGTCTTAACCGGCATAACCTTTACCTGAACCGGTGCTAACCATGTTGGAAGGTTACCCTTTGTCTCCTCCAGAATGTATGCCATGAAACGATCCAGAGAACCGAGGATTGCTCTGTGCAATACAACCGGTGTCTTCTTCTCGCCATCTTTGTCAATATAAGTAAGCTGGAACTTCGCAGGCAGACAGAAGTCAAGCTGGCAGGTAGAAAGTGTATATTCATTTCCGACGGCCGGCTTTACATTTACATCAAGCTTTGGTCCGTAGAATGCTGCCTCACCGATTTCCTCTGTGTACTCGATGCCAAGGTCATTCAATACCTTACGGAGTGCATCCTCGGCTGTGTTCCACATCTCATCATCATCGTGGTATTTTACCTTGTTCTCCGGGTCACGCAGTGACAGCACGCAACGGTAATCTGTGATACCGAAATCCTTGTATGTGCTGAAGATCAGGTCTACAACCTTTGAGAACTCATCCTCGATCTGCTCCGGTGTCACGAACAAATGCGCATCGTTCTGACAGAAATGTCTGCCTCGCTCGATACCCTTCAATGTACCACTTGCCTCGAAACGGAAGTCATGTGCGATCTCACCAATACGGATTGGGAGGTCTTTATAAGAATGCATACGGTTTGCATAAATCATCATATGATGTGGGCAGTTCATTGGACGAAGAACGAAAGACTCACCCTCTACGTCCATGGCCGGGAACATGTTTTCCTTGTAGTGATCCCAGTGACCGGATGTCTTGTACAGATTCACCGTACCAACACATGGTGTCATAACGTGCAGGTAGCCAAGCTTACGCTCCTTATCCTTGATGTAGTTCTCCAGCTCCTGCCAGATCGTATACCCCTTCGGAAGGAACATCGGAAGTCCACGTCCAACGAGATCGTCTACCATGAACAGCTGCATATCCTTACCGATCTTTCTATGGTCTCTCTCCTTTGCCTCTTCGAGAAGCTTCAGATGTGCCTCTAACTCTTCTGCTGTCGGGAAGCAGACACCGTAAATTCTCTGCAATACCTTGTTGTTGCTGTCGCCCTTCCAGTAAGCGCCTGAGTGACGGAGCAGCTTAAAGTTACGGCAAAGCTTTACATTATCTACGTGAGGACCGCGGCAGAGGTCTGTAAAATCGCCCTGCTCATAGCAGGAAATCGTTCCATCTTCCAGATTAGAGATCAGATCCAGCTTGTACTCATCATCCTTGAACATCTCCAGAGCTTCTTCCTTGGAAATCTCCTTACGGATGATCTTCTTTCCGGACTTTGCAACCTTCTTCATTTCCTTCTCGATCGCTGCGATATCCTCGTCACGGATTACGTCATCGCCAAGGTCTACATCATAGTAGAAGCCTTCTGCAACAACCGGTCCTACCCAGAACTTTGCCTGTGGGTACAGGTGCTTGATTGCCTGCGCCATCAGATGGGCACAGGAGTGGTTCAATGTTTTTAACTGCTCGTCTTCTTTGAAATTTACCATTATTGTTCTCCTTTTTCTTATTGCGAAACATATCCACTCTACGAGAGTCTCATATGAATACTAATTCTACGCAGACACGCTCTCGCTCGGTTCATCACGCAGTGGTACTAAATTCACGACAAACAAGTTTGCCGTTCATTAAGTACCAGCGTGCTTCAACGGTCTGCTTTAGAATTACTATTCATATGTTCCTCAATCCATCTTATTGAATGTTTCGCATACTACCAAAAAAGCACCCTTATGATACATAGCCTTACAGCCCTGTATCTAAGGGTGCTTTCACACGGTTCCACCTTAGTGTTTCACTTCATTTGGCTTTAACGCATGCCTTACGGTGACGCTTCAACAACCGGTCATCCGGTCATCTTCTACGCACAGCTCGGGAATGGTTTTCATACATTTCTTCCATAAACGGCTTCCAGCTTATGTCGTTCTCTCTGGATGGTGCCCATGCACTACTCTTTCCGTCAACGCTTTTTCCTATATACATGGGTATTATACCACAGGATTTTTGTTTGACAACCCGATTTTTGAATAAATTTAGATTCTCCGGTTCATACTTTCGTAAGAATCTATTTTCAAAGGAGTACAATCATGTCAGAAATGTTTTGTTTTCAATGTCAGCAGACCGCAGGCAACAAAGCCTGTGTGACAACCGGTGTCTGCGGCAAACAGCCAGAAACCTCTAATCTGCAAGACGAGCTCGTATGCGAGCTGATCCAGCTGGCTGAGGCAGCTACGAAGGAGCAGAATTTCACGTCCGAATCCTGCCGTCTGATCATCGACGGACTTTTCACAACCTTGACCAATGTGAATTTTGATAACGATGCGATCCGGGATTTTATCCATCGTGTCATTGCGGAGCGGGAACGCATCGGTTCCACACCTGTTCCGGTTATCTCTCTGTGGGATGGTGCAAACGATATCGTATCGCTTCGCTCCACCCTGCTCTTCGGACTGAAGGGTATGTCCGCCTACGCGCATCACGCCCGCAACTTAAGCTATGAGAACGAGGACGTCAACCGATGGTTTTACAAGGGCTTATGCGAGGTCAATCGGGAACACACTGTGGAAGAATGGATTGCCCTGATCATGGAATTTGGGCAGGTTAATTTCAAATGTATGGAATTGCTTGACACAGCAAATACAAAATCCTTCGGCACTCCGGAACCGCGACGCGTACACACCGACATCCGGAAGGGACCATTTATCGTCGTGTCCGGTCATGACCTAAAAGATATGGCAGAACTGCTCGCACAGACAGAAGGAACCGGTATCAATGTCTACACACACTGCGAGATGCTTCCGGCACATGGCTATCCGGAGCTTGCGAAATATAAGCATCTTGCCGGGAATTTCGGAACCAGCTGGCAGAGTCAACAGACGGAATTCGAGAATATCCCTGCCCCTGTGCTTTTCACAACAAACTGTCTGATGCCGCCGCGTCCAAGCTACGCTGACCGCATTTACACGACATCCGTTGTCGGTTATGCCGGAATGAAGCACATCACCGGAGATAAAGACGGACACAAGGATTTCAGCGAATTGATTGCACACGCCAAACGCTTAGGCGGTTATGAGCACGACCACAGCATGAGCGGTATTAACGGCGGTCATATTGTAACGACCGGTTTTGCACATGGTGCAGTTTTATCCCACGCAGACAAAATCATAGCCGCCATCAAGAGCGGTGCGATCAAACACATCTTTCTTGTCGGCGGCTGTGACGGTGCCCATCCGGGACGAAATTATTATACGGAATTTGTAAAGCAGACACCAATGGATTCCCTCGTCCTGACACTCGCCTGCGGTAAATACCGTTTTAACGATATCGACCTTGGGGAGATCGACGGGATTCCACGTATCTTAGACATGGGGCAATGCAACGATTCTTACAGTGCCATCAAGGTTGCCCTCGCACTTGCAGATGCATTTTCGTGCAGCATCAACGAGCTTCCGCTTACCCTCGTCTTATCGTGGTACGAACAGAAGGCTGTCTGCATCCTGCTCACCCTGCTTTCCCTCGGTGTCAAAAAGATATACCTTGGCCCAACGCTCCCGGCATTCATGTCCGAGACCGTTGTCAAGTTCTTAGTTGATACCTACCAGCTCCAGCCACTTACGGCGCCGGAGCAGGATATGGATACGATTTTCGGCAGAGGTTAGATTGCCGGATTACTCTACCCCTTTTAATACTTCGATCATGTCAAGCTTCTTGATCCGCTTTGCGAACAGGAAGCTGACAAGAACGGAGATTACCAACACGAAGACGCCGGCTATTACATAATCAAAGGCGGGAACCTTGAGCATGTAATCGTAGTTTTCTCCGTTGCTGTTCATCATCGCATTTAATGTCATGTTTCCAAGCGGTGCGCCCAGCACGATTCCGATAAGCGACAACCAGAAATTCTGTCTGGAAAGCATGCCTCGGATCTTCGCAGACTGCATACCAAGTACCTTCAGCGTTGCAAATTCCTTGATACGCTCATTAAATGACAGCGAACCGGAATTGTACAGTACCGTTACAACCAGCACGGCGGAGAACAGAATCATGGTGAAGATCATGATTCTCATAACCTCCATGCCCTTCTCATACGCTTCCTTCATCTCGGTCTGGTTGTTCACGCCGCTGACATAAGAAAGTGTCTTCTTACTCTCAGCATGCTTGTTGTCTGTCATAAGCAAAGTCGGTGTATAGGCTGCTCCGGTCTTCCCGAAGTCCTCTTTCAAAAATGCGATTCCCTGTGTGTCAGAGTTTCTATAGATTGCTCCAACCTTTGCTTCATACCATGTATTTTTGCTGTACAGATGCCAGTAAATCGTGTCGCCGACATGAATCTTCATTATCTCAGAAAGCTTGCGGCTGACACTGACAGTCCCCGGCTTGATCGATGTGATATGATTGTCAAGGTCGAGAATATTGTACAGTCCTTTCCCCTCGATCACGGTGATCGTCTGTTTCTTCTTCTCATCCGTCGTTGGATTCTGCACCTTGGATACTTCGATCTGGTCGATCATCACCAGTTCTCCACCAAGCTCCTCCTGCATCGCATTTACCTCGGAGAGCGATGCGTCGGCAGAAAGCTTCACCTGATATTCAGATATGGTTGATTTGCCAAACATCATATCTTCCATCTGCGGCACAAGCTCATTACAGCCTACACCATATAACATCAGAAGCATACCAACTGCAGTTCCGATGATCGACATGAAGGCACGCAGCTTTGAACGTGAGACATCGCGCAGATTGTACTGTGCCTGGAACGAAAGCTTGTTCCAGAACGGCAGCTTCTCGAACAGGCACCGTTTGCCCAGCTTCGGTGGTGCCGGGCGAAGTGCTTCTGCCGGACGGATCTTCAGAAGCTTCTTGCAGCTTAAGAAATCTGCCAGCACACATGCGGCTACGATTGCCACTCCGACAACCAGATAGATCGGGTGGAAGATCGAATGCAGCCCCGGTACAATATAATATTCCGCAAACAGGCTGATCAGCCACGGACATGACCAGAATACACCCAGAAGGATTCCGGCAATCACACCAAACAGGGAAATAAATAAGCTAAAGCTTAAATAATGGAACAGAATCTTTCCTTTCTTCATACCAAGGGCGTTCATCGTTCCGATCTCCGTCCGCTGCTTGTCAACCATACGCTTCATGGACGTTGCAATAACAAGAATTGCAATACCAACGAAGATAATCATAAAAGAATACGAAAATGTCTGGTGCTGGTCAAGCTCACTGTCAAGTCTTGCCAGTCCCAGTACTGATTTGCGGTCAATCATTGCTGAATATCTGTGATTGATTGCATCGGCAATCTCGTCCTCGTGTGCAAGTGCCTTTCCGTCGGTCGTCTTAATGACCATCTGTGTGTACGGCATCATCTTCGTAAGCTTCTCATCACTCATCTTCTCGACCAGTGTCAGAAGCATATCCTGCGACAGATCATCCACGCTCATACCGTATTCATCCAGCTTATCGAACACTGTCTGATAGGTATCTGCGTGTTTCCTGATATCCGCTGCCGTAATCTTCTCCTGCTTGATCAGGTGTGTCATATACTCCCGGATTGGGAACGCATCGTAGGACATATATGCCATCGTGATGTTCTCCAGAAACATATCCGCATCCCCGTCCGCCTGTCTGTATTCATATTCTACGGACTCGACCAAACCGCGGATTGTCTTTGTAAATGTCACACCATTGTATTCAATCGTAAATGCATCGCCGACATGCAGATCCCGTTTTTCGGCAAATGCATTTGCAATCCACACACCATCAGTATCGTCCGGGTTAAAATCCTCGCCCTCGATCAGATACGGTGTATTCACTTCATTTTCTTTCATTAAGAACAGATCTACCTGTGCGCCATCCTGCTTCGGTGCACTCGCTGTCACCTGCATCCGCAGCTGTGCCTGCTCCACAAAATCCAGATTTCTTACCGCTTTCAGATCGTCACTTGTAAAGCCTTCTCCGTACATCCAGATATCGGAAAGGTTACATGCATCGTGGTATTTGCTTCGCGCCACATTCTGAGATACGACATGTCCCTCCATCGTGATGAACAACATCATGGCAATGGCAGCGAGCAAAAACACAGAAAAGAATGGTCCAAAGTTCGCTTTGAACTCACGCAGCATCTTTCGAAATAGCATTACCACTCCACCTCCTCAACTGCAAGCGGGTGTTCGTTTGTAATCACTTCACGGATCTTTCCGTTTTTCATACGGATGACCTTATCTGCACACTGTGCGATATCCCCATTGTGCGTAACTAAGATGACAGTATTCTTTCCCTCGCGGCTCTGCTTCTGCAAGAGCGATAACACGATCACACCCGTCTCAGAATCAAGCGCACCGGTTGGCTCATCGCCAAGGATGATACGTGGCTTCTTGGAAAGTGCACGCGCAATCGATACACGCTGCTGTTCGCCGCCGGATAACTGAGATGGAAATTTATCCTTATGATTGGCAAGTCCAACCGCTGCAAGCATCTCGTCCGGATCAGCGGCATCTTTCACAATGCTCTTTGTGAGCGCGACATTCTCCCGTACCGTCAGACTTGGAATCAGATTATAAAACTGAAAGATAAATCCGATCTTGCGTGCACGGAAATCTGACAATTGCTTATCGTTCATCGCCGATACTTCCTCGCCATCGATCAGAACCTTACCCGATGTCGGCAGATCCATGCCGCCAAGCATATTCAATACGGTTGACTTCCCGGCTCCGGACTGACCGAGGATGACAACAAACTCGCCTTCCTCAATCGTAAAACCCACATGGTTGTTGGCATACTGCAATGCCTCTCCTTCTCCATAAGTTTTTACGACATCCTGAAATTCAACAATGGTCTTTTTCCCTGTACCACTCATAAATTTACCCTCCATTTCTCTTTTATATAATGCAAAAAATCGGCAGTAGTTAGTACTTACTAACCACTGCCGATTATAGCACGTTCCCTTACATATGAAAAGCTATTCATATGATAATGTTTATCAGAGATTTTAGAAATTCTTTTTAATATTATGCAATATCCGGTTCCATCTGCGCACTCGCGTTTTTATGCTGATCGAATAAGAACCATCGACATCGTCCGGTGCCGTATATACGACGCGGATATCGCCTTTCGTATTCATCATCGGATCTAAATCAAACACATAATCGCCTTCCTGCATATCCTTTTGATAGATCTGATCTCCGTTCAAATAAATCGTAAGCGATACCGTCCCCTTGTAGATATGAAATTCATTCGATATCTGAATATCCTTTTTTCTTGACACCGTATAGACTGCATCCCCGTCGTTTGTCGTTAGATGTGCATCCTGCTGCATCACGTTAAGTGGACCAAACAGCTCCATCTCTTCCTTCCAGCTTTCCTTTCCTGCCAGATAGATGCCTGCCGCAACGAGCAATAAAAGTACGGTCAGTCCAATTATGATCTTCTTTTTCATAGCGTTCCCCTTTCTCCTGCCAGCGGTTTATCCTCCACGATAGTTCCTTTCTCTAACCGTATCAGGCGGTTGGTCTTTGCCGCGATCTTGTCATCGTGTGTAACGATCACAACCGTCTTCCCATGTGCGTGTATCTCCTGAAAGATCTGCATGATTTCCTCTGCCGTATCCGCATCGAGTGCGCCGGTCGGCTCATCTGCCAATATGATCTTCGGATCTGCGACCAGTGCCCGTGCAATCGCAACCCGCTGCTTCTGACCGCCGGATATCTGGCTTGGATATTTGTGTTTCATCTCTGCGATCCCCATCCGGTCTAACAGATGGTCTGCTTTTTTCACAGCTTCCCTTCTGGATACGTTCATCGCCTGTAAAGGTAAGATCACATTTTCCAGCACCGTATTATGATCGATCAGGGCAAAGTTCTGAAACACAAACCCGATATTCTCCCGCCGGTACCGCCACAGATTTTTGCTGGAAATATGTGAGACATCCTTCCCACCAAACAGAAACGTACCGCTTGTCGCCGTATCCAGAAATCCGATGATATTCAGAAGGGTTGTCTTACCGGAACCGCTCCGTCCCATGATCGACACAAATTCGCCTTCCCCGATCGTGAGCGTGATATCCTGTAACGCCTGAATCTTATAGGTATCTCCTTCGTAGAGCTTATTTATATTCTCCAATCGTATCATAACCGCGCCTCCCCTATAATCGTCATAACCTTCTTCCGCCAGATCGCCCGGAATGCAATGCCGGATGCGCAAATGATAAATACTACCACTCCGACCAGTACGCCCGGAACAACTCTCTGCACGAAGATCATTTGATCCGCCTGATCGAGACTATGTGCAAATAACCCGAACGCTGCTCCGACGCCCAATATGGCTTTCAGCAGATTCTCAAATGCAATCACCCAGAAAAGCTCGAATCTGGAAATGCCACAGACATGCATGATGGCAAGCTCCTTCTGCCAGCAAAATACGTCCGACAAAAACGCCGTTCCAACACCCAGCATAGCTACGAATATTGCAAAAGAGAGCATAATTCCGATTGCCTTCCACAGCTCCGCATTTTCCTGTCTTTGCGCTGCGACTAGATCCTCCATCGTATTCACATAACATTTTATGCCACATTCCTTTGCCAGCGCCTTTACCGCGAATTTCAAATCCCCCATCTGCTCGCCCTGCGCGGTTCTTACATAGACCGAATTATAGATATTCGAATAAAAAAGCGGGCTTGACTCGAAATACGCATCATCCATAACGGAGACGATATAATCATCCAGACAGACAACTGCATCCGACGAATGAAACAACAGATTTTCTGCCCATTTCTCCCCTTTCTCAAAATACCCGACGATCCTTGTCTTCGTTCCAAGATTTGCATTCTCCAGTATCGTACCTACCGGGAACTCGCCCAGCTTCTCCTGACAGACATAGCCATAGAGCATATCCGTATCGTCTGTTCGCGTTTTCTCTTCCGTAAATGATACCCGGCAAAGATCAAACAGATTCTCGTCTACATACAAGGTATCCGCTCTTTTTTCTGTTCCTTCCTGTATGTAATTAACCGGCAGAAGCATAAACTTTCCGGCACGTTCCCCATATTGCTCCTTCAACCGATTGAGAAATCGTCCGACATTCTCGTCATACCCGTTACTCCCCTGTTCGGTCATAAGAATATTCACATTGACGAAATCCGTATCGGTAAATACGTGTTCTGTCTCATAGATATAATAGGTGGATTTCGCTGACATCTGGAACACATCACACAGCATATACAGTGCCGTTGCGATCACCAGTGTTGTAAGCAGGAAATTCCCTTTGCGCCGGAAGACATATTCTGCTGCCTTCTGGATCAGAAACCGAATCCGCATATCAGACCGCCTCCTTTTCAATCGTGAACTTCGATGCTTTGTATACCGGTGTCAGCACCAGCACAAAGGAAGCAAGCACCACAAACAACACTGAGACAATCAACTTCCGTACATCCATCGAGATAGATACGTTCGTAACATGCGCCACTAGCAGCTCTGTAAATAGGACTCCCGCCACAGCCATCGACGATACGCAAAGCATCTGTCTGTAAAAAAGAGCGAATAACTTCAGATCTGAATATCCGAAAATCTTCCGGATCAGCACTTCCTTTTTCCTGCGCAGGATCCAGAACTCCGAAATCACCACACAATTCACGATAGCAAAAAAAGCTATCGCGTTATAGAACTTCTCATCTGCATTCTGGCTTCCAACCTCGATGTACCGCTCGGATATGCTGTGATACTCGCCATGCATTTCCCGACAGAACTCCGAAAGCTCCGCCTGAATATCTGTCTGACTTGAACTACATTCGAGTGAAAATGCATCCGCTTGTTTCAACGACTCTGCCATCTCCGAATGCGCTAGAAACAGCAGCTTGTAATTCAAAGCATTGGTCTTGCCGCTTTCTACTATTCCAGCCACAAGAAGCTTGTTCCCATCGATCGTGATATACATCTTCCCCTGCTCGGATACACATTGTTCTTCCATGTTCCTGCCGATGTATACCTCGCCCACTTCATCTATCACCTTCACCGGATAGGGCAAAGGCTCTTTCTGGCTGACGATGATCTCGCACTCCTGATACTGATCCATCGAATCCAAGTAGACATACGCCCCTGTCACAAGAATATTTCCGGGCAGCATCTTCAATCGTTCCACGACCTGTTCACCGTCTGGTGCATCCCAGAGGCTCACGCTGTACATGTATTTGTAATTGTACGCATTAGCTTCGCTGATCGCGTTCTCCACCTGCTGATAGATAGACGCCGCATTGAAAAAGGCGAAAAACGATACCGCAACACCGATCAGCAAAAGCCATGTTGACACATGTCGAAATAACCCCTTCATACGCATCCCCTCAATCCGGCTTTACAGCTTGACGCTTACCTCAAATGTACTTTCTTCTACCTTCAGATGAAGCTTTCCACCATGCAGCTTCACGATCTCATGCACAATGGAAAGTCCCAGTCCATGTCCTCCTGTCCGCTTGCGGTTTTCCTCCTTGACATAAGGGTTCAAAAGCTTTCTTGCCGCCTCTGTCGTAAGCGTTCCCGTGTAAGTATTCCGGATCTGGTATGTGCCATTTCCAATGTTGATTTCAATCTGTCCGTCTTCTTCTCCGTGCAGAATCGCATTTTGCAGCAGATTGTCTACCATCTGCCGGAGCATCGCCTCATTTCCGCGCATCTGTCCCTCGCCTGTCACGGAAATATGCTGTCCATGTGCCTCCGCAAGCTCCTTGTATTTCCCGATCAATGCGTCCGTCTGTGCACGCATATCGACCTCTGTCTTTCTGCCAACCCTGCCTGTCTGGCTAAGCTTCGAGAATCCAAGTGACTGCTCGATCATACGATTCATGTCCGCGATATTCTTAAGCATCTCCTCCGCATAATATTCCCGTTTCTCTGTGTGCACATTTTCTTTCAGATTCTCAGCCATACCGGATAATATCATCAGTGGACTCTTCAGATCATGCGCCATTGCATTCGTGAGACTCCGCTGATAATCTTCAAGCTCATACCTTGCCTTAAGCCGCACGTAGGTAAACCGCGACCATAGGAAGCTGATGAGCAGGATTGCAAGGATCAGGCAGATTACGAACTTCTGTACAAAGCCACGATTTGCCTGAAGGAAATCATAGTTATATGCCAGCACAACCGTGTATTCCGGATTCCCATTATTCAGATCACTCACTTCTATCACATTATATCGCACACGTGTCTTTGCGAAGTATCCCCGCTCCGCTGTCACACCTGCACCTTTTAGCTGCTTATCATCCTTGTAATCATCATACACATCGTATGCAAACTGCAGAAGCTCCGAAATCTCTGCCGACCGTATTCCAAGAACCGGGTACCAGCGTGTTCCTTCTCTCGTCCAGTAGTCATACGTTTCCTGTACTTTTTCCATGCCCTCTACATGCTCCGGTGTGAAATCATAGGTTTTTACCTCTTTCCCTTGCTCTAAACAAGAAACGGTGCTGAAATAAAACTGTCGTTTCTCTTCATCTACATATAGATCTCCGAATTCCATTCTTTCTCCATTTTCAATGTTGCCATAGATAAAATAGTCGTTATAATCCCGGAGAAACTCATCCGACAGCTCCTGCGCACATGTATAATAAGACTGGTATAGATTCACTGTATGATCGTTCTCGTCTCCTACCGGCTCATACCGGTCACAGTACAGATAAAACCGTGGACTGCTGTCGGTTAGAAGTTCTCCATTTTCATTATAGATCACCGCCGCTGCTGCAGATACGCCATACGCGTCCATCATTCTGTGCGGGATCATACGGTACATATACGCGCCCATCTGATCGTCGAACTCTTTTCCGGGCTTCATTCCCATCGTAGTCAGTTCTTCATACCGCCTTTGGACGTAAGTCTGAATAATTTCCTGACTTTGATCCATCTCAAATTCCGCATTATCCTCCGTATCCTGCACCACGGTCCTAAAATACCATGCACCACCCATTCCAAGAATCAGAAACACAAGGACAAACCGCTCCAGCCACACCTGCCAGAACTTCTTCCGTTTCAGATACCAGTAGTTCTTCCGGCTTTGCCGCGCATCTCTTCGCTGCCCACGCTTCTGCCTGCGGATTGCGCATCTTTTTCTATTTGCTTCAAAGTCCGGTAATATCGTAAACTTCATATGCATCCCTCCTGTCCCTTTAATCCATCAACTTATAGCCTTTTCCTACCACCGTCTGAATCCGCTTTCCTTCCTCGCCAAGCGCACTCCGCAGCTTCTTGATCTGGTTATCCACCACACGGTCGACGCCGATGTAATCATATCCCCAGATGTGGTTTAACAGGGCGTCCCGCGACCACACGATATTTTTATGCTCCATCAGGAACCGAAGAATCTCATACTGCTTATTCTGCAGCTGTACTTCCCGCTCATTCACAAATACCTGACAGCTCTGCTTGTCCATCCGGATTGCGCCACAGGTAATCGTCTCCTTTTTATTCTCCTGTTTTGTCCGCCGCAGGATGGCAAGTATCTTCGCATACAGTGTCGCCAGCGAAAATGGTTTCACGATATAATCGTCGCAGCCAAGTCCGTAGCCCCAGAGTATATCCTCCTCACTTCCCTTCGCAGTCAGGAATACGATTGGAACCATATCTTTTTTCCGTATCATCCGGCAAAGTGTAAATCCGTCGATATCCGGAAGCATCACATCGAGCATGATCAGGTCAAATGTCTGGCGTTCGAGTGCGCCCTCGCAGGCTCTTCCGTCCTCGGCGAGTGTCAGGCGCATCGTGTCTTTTCCCTTCTCGTCCATGTAATCTGCGATGACTTCCCGGATGGATTTGTCGTCCTCCACTAACAGAATCTGGTACATACTGTTCTCCCCTTTACTTCGTGGTGAAACTGGTTAGCATTCTATATATAGATCCAGATTGATTCATACGATATACAATGTATTGAAGCTAAGAAGTTCTATATGTTCTGATCTACATTTTGTAATATACGCCACCGCCGCCAATTCGCCATCCATGGCTCAGTGGCGGCTTGTTTGAACATCGTGTTCAAACATGGCTGCTATAATTCACAGAACATCAAGAACTTCTAAACTTCAAACATATCGTATATCTTCATGAATCAATCTGGATCTATATAATACTACTTCTAACCAGTTTCGTTAATTTCGTTTTCTATATCATATATGACACATGTGTCTTTCGTATATACTATAACAAAAAAATGCACAGGCATCTAATTTTTTGATGTCTGTGCATTGTATGCTTCTTTATTTACACTTCAATTTAACTTACGACAACACCTTCGACAGGAATTCTTTGAGTCTCGGATTCTTTGGATTCCCGAAGAACTCTTCCGGTGTGCCGGACTCTAAGATCTGACCATCATCGATAAAGAGAACTTTATTTGCAACTTCCTTTGCAAATCCCATCTCGTGGGTAACAATGATCATCGTCATGCCTTCCTTCGCAACTGCCTTCATCAAATCCAATACCTCGCCTACCATCTCCGGATCAAGCGCGGAGGTTGGCTCATCGAACAGGATCACATCCGGATTCATTGCAAGTGCACGCACGATTGCCACACGCTGCTTCTGTCCGCCGGAAAGTGTAGACGGATATACGTCTGCCTTGTCTAACAGTCCGATTCTCTTCAGCAGATCTTCTGCTTTTTCTTTCGCTTCCGCTACAATCTTTGCCTTGGTCGTTGTGATTTCGATTTTCTCCTGCTTCTCCTTGCGGAACAGGTTTGTAAACGGAAGGAACCGGTTGTGGCGTTTCGCCTTCTTCAGATCCTGGCACTGTACATAGACCGGTGCAAGCATGATGTTTTGGATGACGGTCTTGTTATTGTACAGATTAAAATGCTGGAACACCATTCCCATACGGCGGCGGTGGATATTGATATCAACCTTTGGGTCTGCGATATCGACACCATTGAAGATAATCTGTCCGCCTGTTGGATCCTCCATACAGTTCAGGCAACGCAAAAATGTACTCTTCCCGGAGCCGGAAGGACCGATGACAACCATAATGTCGCCCTTGTCCACAGTGACGTTGATGCCTTTCAAGACTTCATTGTCACCAAAATGTTTTTCAAGATCAATGACTTCTATCACTCTTTCTCAGGCTCCTTTCCATCATTTTAATTCCAAAGCTGATCAGCAGGACAAGCACGATGTAGATGATTGCCATAACCAGATATGGAATCATGAACTCGTAGCTGTTGCTTCCGATGAAGTTGAATGCCACATACAGATCTGAGGCACCGACAAAGCTGACTACGGAAGTTTCCTTGATCAACGATATAAATTCATTTCCAAGTGTTGGCAGGATATTCTTGACTGCCTGTGGAATGACGATCTTGCGCATAGTTGTCGCAAAGCTCAAGCCCATCGCACGCCCACCTTCCATCTGTCCCGGATCTACGGAGAGGATACCACTTCTCATGATCTCGGAGATGTATGCACCACTGTTTAAGCCAAATACCATAATAGATACCTGTACGCCTGTCATATGTGCATCCATCAGAGGCAGCAATACATAATAAAATACCAACAACTGTACAACCATAGGAGTTCCACGGAACAATCCGACGTAAAACCGGCAGATGGCATCTAAGACACGCGGCAGACGCTTATACTTCGGAATCACACGCACCATCGCGATCAAAGTACCGATCACAACACCGATGACGAGACCGATCACAGCGATAATCAGCGTATTCTTCAAGCCCTCTAATACTTTTACATACCCACGGTTATTGATGAATATTTCTATGAATTTGTCTATTTTAGTTCCTATATCTCCCATGAAATATCCTTTCGTTTCTCAAATTACTGCATCTTATTGATAGATGATGTAATGCTCTCAGCAGGAGCGGAATCGATGATTACGTAATTGATGTTTCCATTTAACAGATCCTGTACTGCAAGGGAACCATTCTTGTAACCCTTAGACTCCATCTTCAGTCCTGGGAATCCCCAGTCGTCATCACCTTCACAGTAGAACTGACCGGTTGTACCGTTCTGGAAACCGATCTTTAAGTCAGAACCCTTTGCCTCAAGAATCTTGTTTACATCGTCGGCTGTCTTGCAGGCATCGAACTCTGTATCTGTAGACAATGTGATAAGCTTCTGTGATGCGCTGTAATATGGATCAGAGAATGCTACATACTCTTCACGGTCCGGCTTGATTGTAAGACCTGCCATGGCAACATCACACTTGTGCTGGCCAACAGAGAGACATACGGCATCGAAATCCATGTTCTGGATTACAAGCTCCTTACCAAGCTTATCTGCAAGTGCCTTTGCAATCTCCATATCAATACCAACATAGTTCTCACCATCCATATACTCAAATGGCTCAAATGCAGCGTTTGTTGCTACTACCAACTGATCCTTGCTCTCGTCATAAGCTGCTGACTTCACAGGAACCGGAGTACCATCACCAAAATAACGGTTGCAGATCTCGTCAAATGTTCCATCAGACTTCATGTCTTTAACGAACTGATTTACTTCCTTTAATAAATCCGGCTGGTCCTTATCTACACCGAATGCATACTGCTCATCGGTCAGATCTACCTCGATAACCTTGGCGGTTTTCTTTGCAGAATCGCTCTTTCCGCCACATCCTGTCAGTGCTGCCATGCACATAACTGCAGACAATGTAATTGCTACTAACTTCTTAAGTTTCATAATATTTTACTTCCTTTCTTCACATTTACGATTTAATATAGCATCCTGCGACAAAAAATGCAACGAAAGACGCGTTTTTTTTGCAATACAATACATTTTTATGTATAAAAAGCTTATTTTTTTATAATTTTATGCATAACTGGCATTGACCTTACAATTGTTGTAAGGTTTAATATAGGATGCGGGGTTGAAAAAGACTTCGTAGGAGGCTTTATTTACTATGGAAAAAAATCTGACAACCGGAAGCGTATTCAAGACGATTTTATATTTTGCGCTTCCATATCTTTTTTCTTATTTTTTACAGACATTATATGGTATGGCGGATCTGTTCATTATCGGACAGTTTAACGGAACCGAAAGTACGACCGCCGTTGCAAACGGCAGTCAGGTCATGCACATGCTGACCGTCATGATCGTCGGTCTGGCAATGGGATCCACTGTCATAATCGGGCGTGCCGTCGGTGCCAGGCATAAGGATGAAATTGCAAAAACAGTCGGAAACTCCGTAACCTTATTCATGGGACTTTCCATCGTATTGACGATTGTTCTGTTGCTGCTTGTAAGACCGATCGTGTTACTGATTCAGACACCAGCCGAAGCAATCGAGGGTTCGATCCGGTACCTGACGATCTGCTTTATCGGAATTCCGTTTATTACAGCTTATAATATCATCGCTTCCATCTGCCGTGGTATGGGTGACTCGAAAAGTCCGATGTATTTTATCGCGATTGCCTGCGCAGCAAATATCGCGCTCGACTATGTATTTATGGGAGTTCTCCATCTGGGTGCCGCCGGAGCCGCACTTGGCACGACACTCGCCCAGACGTTAAGTGTTATTATCTCATTGCTCATGACAAAGAAACAGAAGCTTGGCATCAAACTTTGCAAACAGGATTTCATCCCAAGTCGTGCTGTGCTCGGCGAGATCTTAAAGATCGGTATTCCGGTTGCGATTCAGGATGGCTGTATCCAGATTGCATTTATCATTATCACAGTTATAGCAAACAGCCGTGGCTTAAATGATGCTGCCGCCGTCGGTATCGTCGAAAAAGTGATCAGCGCACTCTTCATCGTGCCATCTTCGATGCTTGCAACCGTCTCTGCACTTGCCGCACAAAATATCGGTGCCGGCAAGCATGACCGTGCATCGAAGACGCTGAAATATGCCATTCTGATTACATTTACCTATGGGATAATCGTTGCAATCATCGGGGAACTGATTACCGCAGGTATCGTCGGCATCTTCACGAAGGACGCCGCGGTTGTCGTGCTTGGTTCACAATACCTGCGTGGCTATATCGTCGACTGTGCATTAGCCGGTATCCATTTCTGCTTCAGCGGATACTTCTGTGCATACGGCAAATCCTACATCGGATTCATCCACAATATGATTGCGATCATCTGTCTGCGTGTACCGGGTTCGTATCTGGCCTCGAAGTTCTTCGCAGATACCCTGTTCCCGATGGGACTTGCAGCCCCTGCCGGATCCATGCTTTCGGTTATTATCTGTGTATGCGCATTTATATGGATGAAAAAACACGGGCACCTTAGAGTCAGTCAGATACAAGATGCAGCCTAGTACATATACAGTCCCGCAGAGACAAGCTGCGTTTCGATTAACGATTGTCAAATGCACCGCATAATGCGTGCATTTGACAATCGTTGCCATAAAAAATCCGGAGAATTCATTTGCATGAACGCTCCGGATTTTTGTTTTAAGATTTTTATTTTAATTAGAAGCTCATCTTCACATCCTGACGCTTTGCTTCCTCTGCCTCGAAGAATGGTTTCTTTACCGCATGCATGTTGTTTGCTACGATGCTGCTCGGAAATACAACAAGCTTCGTATTGTACGTGTTGACATTCGCATTGTACAATCTGCGGGCTGCCTGCAAATGCTCTTCCACATCTGCAATCGTCTTCTGCAACTCCATGAAGTTGTTGCTGGATTTTAACTCCGGATAATTCTCTGCGAGAATGTTGATATCCTTTGTAAGCTGTTCCATCTTCTGATTGGCTGCATTCTTCTCTGCCATCGTCATGCCGCTTCGAAGCTTGACAAGCTCGGTCAGAACTGTCTTCTCATGTGCCTGATATCCCTTTACGACATCGAGCATCTTCGTAAGCACATCGTAACGCTTCGTGAGTGCCACATCGATTCCGGACTCTGCTTCCTCCACCTTAAGCTGTGACCGCTTGATTCCATTCGATGTTGATATGTACCAGATCACGATACAGACCAAAAGTACAATAATCACTGTAATAATCGCTTCCATAATTTGTTCTCCTCTCTTTTTCATAGAAATTATATTACTTGATTATAAAAATGCTACTGTGCATCTCCAATCCGCAACCGGTGTACGATATCCATAATCACAGCACAATCATTTTTAATCTTATTGATTTCATCCACATAGACGAATGGCTTCTTGATATCACCATCAAATGCATTTCCAGTTGTATTGACTGCCACATATAGCTTGTTACCCAGATACCGCAGGGCTACATTTCCTGCACGCCGGTACAGGTCTGTCACACATTCCATCGTCTGTGGAGTAAGCACATAAAACGCATCGACCGGATAGGTTGCCAACACCTTGAACTCCCGGTTGAACGCTTCGCTCTCCAGCTTCACATTCTCGTGATGAAATCCATTCAGATTGCCATAATACTGGAAATTCTTCGACCGGATACCAACAGAACGTATATCGGATTTCTGCAAATCAAAAACGAATACCCGTCCTTTGAAATACGTCGTTGTATGCCGGTTCTTTCCGCTTCCCGTCACATTCTTGATCGTGACATCCGCCTGATCAAAGGAGACACCTTCATATGCTCCGTGGATCAGATCTTCGGAATCAAAACGATTTCCAAGCTTCAACAGTCCCATCTGCTCGACATTCTGTCTCGTAAATCCGCACTCCCAGTTCACCTGAACATCCGAGAATGTCTTGTTCAATATTGAAACAACAAATGCATTCTTGTAGATCATCTGATATTCCTTGTTGATCTTTGACATCCTGCCGGATGCATAAATGGTTCCAACGGGTACCGCAAACATCAATACCGCAACTACTGTGCCCGCCATCGCCCCCATTCCCGGTGCCCCTATATAGGCTATCACCAGCAATACAACTGGAGCTGCGAATAAATACATCGCCTGTCTGTACTTCTTATGCAAACCATCGAGCTGATTCACAATCTGCATCGTATCCACGCGTTCACCCCCTCTGTCAAGTTAAATTGAGTGTATCATGAATCTACAAAAATAGCTATATATTTTACAATTTTTAACTGATTCGACTTTCCTCATCCTCCACTGTCACGAAAATCGGCTCGTGGTGCATCGCCGGAAGCAGCACATGTAACAGATCGTCCATCTTCAGGCGCAGACTGCTCGTATTGATACATGGATGACAGCCTACATATTCATCCTGCACCAGATCCTTATCCATCAGAAGCTGTACGTGATTTTCCGTATCATTTATCAGCCCAAGCACACTCACGGAGCCCGGCGTGATATCCAGGTATTCTTCCATATAAGCATCCTTCGCGAAGGAAAGTCTCGCCACGCCTAACTGCTTCGAGATATCCTTCGTCTTGAACTTCTTATGTCCCGGCAGCATCAGCAGATAAAAGTTCGTCTCCTGGCGATTGCACAGGAACAGGTTCTTGCAGATTGTCGCCTCCAACGCCTTGTCAATCTCCTCGCAAACCTCCATCGTCATCGCTGCTTCGTGATCGATCCGCTCATACCATACATGGTTCGCATCCAAAAAATCATAAGTTCGTATTTCCTTTTCCAGCCTGCCTGATTCATCGGCCGGTCTGCCTGATTGTCGTGTCATAATCGTTCCTCTTTTCGTGTTATCTAACGAAACTGTACCATATTTCGCTAAATTTGAAAACTTACTTTCTATAAAAAAGACACCCGCAAACTGCGGATGCCTTTAAACACCATTTCTCCTGAATTTCTATGTAATTACTTCTTTGTTACAATCGCAACGACTGCAAGTATCGCGTTGATCAGGCACCAGCCTGCCCAGATTGCAAGATCTGAGAAGCTTCCGAAACCGGTAAATCCTACCAGTGCCGCCAGGCCGAACAGAACAATCAAAGCGATATTTCCGCCCTTTTTCTCAGCGTTTCTCGTCGCAACCGATACGATTCCGCCTGCAAGCATCAGAATTGCTACCAATACGCCTGCAGAGCCGGATGTCTCGCCATTTGCTTCGAGCGAATTGGCAACGCCCGCTGCACATGACTGGAATGTTACGATGACGAATAAAATCATGGATAAAATACCGGACACTAATTTCCAAGTTTTCATGAACCTCTTCCTCCTTTTCTTGTGGTATACCCCCGCGCATTGCCCGGTGGCAGTTTATCGAAAACATCCTAACGATTCTCTTCGTTTATGACATTTTCTTCTTTTGTATCCCCACAAGTATTATCCCATAAATTATCCGGCTTCGTTGCCCCCGTAGCAGTGGCAAATTTATTCTCTAATCCTGCACTCCGCTTGTCCGAAGCGGCTGCAAGCCTTTTTGATTAAGCAGATCATTTACGTCCAGGATGCTTCCCGGCCGCTCATTGAACGCGATCATCAGGAGTGCATCTCTTGGGACCTTCGAATATAATTCCGGCATCTCGTATTTTTTAAGTGCACGCTGCGTCTCCGCCAGACTGAATTTCGCCGCATAGCAGATCCGCAGGATCACATCCCTCTGCCGCGTACGCTTCTCCCCGGACAGCAGCTTATAGCCATACCGCTCCGGAATATCTGCCTGCAGGAACACATACTGCTGGGTAAGCTTCTTTTCCTGTAGCAGGTTCTTCACATAGATAGAAAATGCTTCCGAATTATCGCTTACACTTTCTTTATTCTCCGCGCAATATTTCTCAAAGTCCGAAAGATGTGTCTTTCCTAAGACTTCATTTAATTCCTTTGTATTTTTCTCCTTCATTTCATCCTCCAATCTGTTATAATAAATCCATCAGACTACCGATTACCAAAGCTGTATCAAAAAGCCCGGATAATTGATTGACTAAATATAATCAGTAACCCTACCCTATAGAAAGGATATGCATATGGATCTCGATCAGCGTCTCGCTATTTCGTATTATAAACCAATAGCCGCCATAAATGAACCGCATCATGTATACTTAGTCCAGCATCAGGAGACAAAAAAGATTGCCATCAAAAAAGTGCTTGATGTCTATAACCTCGCTGTCTATGCCGAGTTATACCGCAATCCTGTCGCAGGTACACCGCGGATCATAAACTATTACGAAGAGGCGGGACAGCTTACTGTCATCGAAGAATATATCTCCGGAACTTCCCTGCAGGATATGATCCGCCACGCAGACATAGTTCCAAGCGATATGCTTCAATATATGCTTGACCTGTGTACGATTCTTGAACAGCTGCATCTGCATAATCCGGCTATCATCCACCGGGATGTGAAACCCTCAAATGTTATCATCACCAGTTATAACCGTGCTGTGCTGCTCGACTTCAACGCTGCCAAATACCATACAGCCGCGAAAGATTCTGATACAATCCTGCTTGGTACACAGGGCTATGCCGCCCCGGAACAATACGGATTTGGACAATCCTCCCCGCAGACAGATATTTATTCTATGGGGATTCTTCTGAAGGAAATGGCGGAAGCATCGCATTGCCAGAATCCATATATTGATGCGGTTACTGCCAAATGTACACAGATGAATCCGGCGGAACGGTATCAAAGCATCGGGGAATTACGTCAGGCGTTGTTGGCAAATGGGGGAATCTTTCCTTATACACATGCCGGTCGAGCCTCCACCGGAGATTTATCCGGTTCGTCTTCCAAGCGTTCAAATGCTCAAACACAGAACGATCCCGACACTTCCGCAAACCATATGCAGTTTGCCCCTCCCGGTTTCCGTTCCAAAACACCTTGGAAGATGGCGGTTGCACTGCTTACCTATATATTTCTGGCATGGTTTTGCTTATCCATGAAAGTAAACAATACCTTCGGTGCTGCACTGTGGGTGGAGCGTGTATTTGCACTCATTATAATGCTTTTTATCGTGGCTTCCATCTTCGACTATCTCCATGTACGAAAGCTCATGCCTCTGTGCCAGCATGAGAAGAAAGCAACACGCATATTCGGCGTGGTTGTGTTAGACATCCTCGTTGTGTTCGGATTGATCGTCGTCATGGCGATCGTGCAATCATTTTGTCCGAATTCATAAATCTCATATAGAATATCATGTTTTTGACATAAAAAATGCCACCGTGAAGGTGGTATTTTTATTTTTATCTTTATTATTTATTTGTCTTTTTTATCATATAAATATCTTAAAAATGAAGTTCAGTCAGGAATTTCGCTAGTTCAGTCAATAATCCCCCTTTTTTATAATATCTGTTGTATACTACATCCAGATTTCAACGGCACCAAAAAAACACACATCCCACGAAATCAAAAAGACCGAAACTGCAGCATATTCTCCCTTCTTCTCCAAGGTCAAATGTGGGTTCCCGCTCCGCCTGTTCCCCAGGCTTCGCCGCGTGCAGTTTCGGAATTAACAACTTCTATTTAATGTCTTTCATCTATGTTATATTTCTGAATTTTCACAATACATTGCCGCCGACTCCGAATAGGAATCGACGGCAATTCTTTTTACCACACAGAAAACACAATTCCTGCAAGCGGTGACAACACGATCATAATCATAGAAAACAAAAAAGACTCCATTGATATAAGCGTTGCCCTCCACTCAGACGGAAACATTTCCTGTAAGATCGCATCTGTACGAACCTGCAATGCATCACCACTACTGATAACATTGACAGTAAAGAGTCGTTCAGACTGATTGCGGGTTTTCAGCTTAAACTTAGTGGTCAAGGCGTCATTTATGATTTCAGTTTGCCAAAACCTTTTTCTGACGCCTGCGAGTCATTGATACCTGACTTGGTTGAATTACTATCTTCTTTATATGCTCACCATCTACCCCAATATCTTTTAGATAACCTTCAAAATCTCCGTCAAATATAGATATATCATTTTCAACATCATACGTATACATATCTACCTCTCTACGCTTTCTCTAAAGAACTTTCATCCAGAAGGAAATCAAGCATATTTATCTTCTTATAGCCGTTTTCCAAATTAGTAAAAGGATCATTATCCATAGTAATTACTATCTTCTTATAGCCATCATCCAAATTCCTGAATGAGCTTAACTCTCGTTCTCTTGTGGATGGATCAATTACAGAATATGACACCTGAATATAATAGGTATTGTTCATATCCTTTGCCATAAAGTCAATTTCCTTATCACTATTATTTCCAATATCAACTATATAACCTCTGCGTAACAATTCAAGATAAACAATATTTTCTATCGTATGCGTCGGTTCAAGTTGTCTAAAATTCAGCATTGCATTGCGAATACCAATATCACATACATAATACTTGTGTAAAGTCTTTAAATATGCTTTCCCTTTTATATCATATCTCTGCACCTTATAAAACAAAAATGCATCGCACAAATAATCCAAATAATTACCTATTGTCTTATGGTCAACACTTGTATATCCATTACTTCTTAATGTATCCGCTATTTTTCTACTCGAAACATATGACCCAATAGAAGAACATAGAAGTTCTACCAATGCCTGAAATACTTCTTTATTTCGTATACCGTGACGTTCAATGATGTCATTAATCTGAACAGACTCTGCAACAGTTTTAAGATATTTATTCTTCAGAACGTCATCTTCTTCCTGCAACAAATACGGCATTCCGCCATATAACATATACTGATTAAATAACTGATATTTATCTGTCTGGTAATAATCATATAACTCTTTAAAGCTGAATGGCTGAACATGCAATTCAACACCTCTGCCTCTGAATTTTGTATTAATATCAGACGACAAAAATTCCGAATTAGAACCAGTGATATAAACATCACAATTAAAATCTCGCTTTATTCCATTTACCACATCTTCAAAATTCTCTACTAACTGAATTTCATCCAAAAAGATGTAGTAGCAATTTTCATCTTTAATCCTATTTTCAACCTCTTTATAAAGTTTTTTCGCATCTAACAGTTCATCATTTCGAATATTATCAAGTGCTATCTTTATAATATGATGTTCCGGCACACCAAGTTTCTTAATTTCTTCATAAAACAACTCAAATAACAGCGTTGATTTCCCGCAACGACGTATACCCGTGATGATTTTTACAATATCTTTATCTTTCTGTTTCAGTAAAAAGTCAATGTACTTTTTTCTTTCTATAGCCATAATTCTCCCCTTTCTATTCCCCAAATTCGTTCAAAAACTTTTTTTGGGGAATAACTTATTTGTATTATATATCTTTTTCATTTGTTTGTCACGCACATATTATGTATTTTCTACCCCAATCCCATAACTTTGGGGGTATCATCAGTCTTTTCCAGTCCTCGATTGTGAATCAGTAAGTCCTTGGTGTTCTCCACCAAATCCTGCTCCCCGGATTCAAAGATAGCCAGTCTGTACTTTTTCTCCTTACACTCCGCAATCAAAGGCTGCAGGCTGTCCATAACCTTAGGATCAGCCTTTTCCGCATTCGTCATCCAGACAATTGCGTACTTACCCTCTCTATTCACTGTCAGATTCATAGGGCACCTCCTTTTCTTAAAATGATTGCCAGATTTTTCATCTTTATGCCGACGCAGATGAAAAACTTGTTAAATTCATTTTATCTAAGAATAGGTTTTTCTACATTGAACGGATTTTGAGCAGAAATTGAAAATATACGTCCATGCCACAATCGTACAGTCGTTCTTTCCTTGCTTTTATGCTATACTTTCCACAAGTCCCATATCGAAACGATTTACTACCATGAAATAAGAAACATAGAAGATTACAGGACAAATTACAGGAGATGATTTCATTGAACAGAATTGATTTTCATAGCATTGCTACCATCCTTTTGGGAGGTTTAATCGATGCAGACTACTCGCAAATGGATTTTATCTATATGCTGTTTGGAAGCTTTGCCAACGACAATGTAGATTTTGCATTTGATAATGGTTTGGTCTGCAAATGGATCAAAGGGCAGTCCCGCATCAGCCCCAAAATTATCAGTTATTACAACATCGAAAAGAACAGGGACAAGTTCTGTAAAGATATTGAATCAAAATTATTGCCATATATCAGTGATGTATCTTATGCCATTTCAGCTATTCGAGATTTGATGTTATGTGACATCACTACTTCTGATGAGAAAAAAGATGCCTTACTGACGCACTTTGATCATGCTCCGGCACATTTCATATGCGATGTATTGGTATACGGATTTTCCAGAAATTTTGTCAAAGCGAGAAATAAAGATTCCTGCTCATCCTCTCCCAGAGTGGATGATGTTATGTACTTACCCCTGCTTCCTAAACCAACGAAATATTTTACAGGACGTTCTAATGCCCTCCTTGAACTCCATCAGTTGTTGTACATATCCTGTACCTGCCTTTCTGCCCTGTGGGCGATTTGTTTTGTAAGTATAGGATATAAAAAATCCACCCAACTCTCATTGACTGAGAATTGAGTGAAAATTGAATCCATAATTTACATTATGAGAAGTTCCAGGACGGAACCGTGAAATGTATTGAGGATGAGATACCTTTTGAACTGCCGGAAGGGTGGGAATGGTGTAGGTTTACGTCTGTTACTGTTAATCGTGATAGCGAAAGAAAACCTATCTCATCAGCTAATCGTACTAATGTTGCTAAAATATATGACTATTATGGTGCTTCTGGAAAAATTGACAAAATAGATAAGTTTATATTTAATGAGAAACTATTGCTAATAGGTGAAGATGGTGCAAATCTTGTAACAAGGAGTAAACCTATTGCTTTTTTTGCAGAAGGACAGTATTGGGTAAATAATCATGCACATTGCATTGATTCAACTGATAAACTGATCTTAGAATATCTTTGTTTATATATTAATGCAATTAGCCTTGAAAAGTATGTAACAGGTTCTGCTCAACCTAAAATGACACAGGATAATATGAATTCAATACTTATTGCACTTCCGCCATATGAAGAGCAAAAAAGATTGGAATTTCAGGTTAATCACATATTAAAGACAGTTTCGACTATTGAAAACGAAAAAGAGGATATTGTTAATTACATTATTTCTGCAAAATCCAAAATTCTAGACCTTGCCATTCGAGGTAAACTTGTACCACAAGACTCGAATGACGAGCCTGCTTCTGTCCTGCTTGAACGTATACGAGCAGAGAAAGAAGAGCTCATCAAACAGGGTAAAATCAAGCGTGATAAGAAGGAATCTATCATCTTCAAAGGTGAGGATAACTCTTATTATGAAAATATATCAAATAATACCATCTGTATAGATGAAGAAGTACCATTCGATTTACCTGATGGATGGATATGGTGTAGATTAAAATCATTGGCAGATCCACATGAAAATTCTTTTGTTGATGGTCCGTTTGGCAGCAATCTGAAAACAGACCATTACACAGATAGACGGGAAGTAAGAATAATACAATTAAATAACATTGGTGAATTTACATGGAAAAATAACGGTATAAAATATACCACTTATAGTCATGCAGAAACACTATCTCGATGCAAATCATATCCAGGGGATATTGTAATTGCAAAAATGATGCCTGCCGGAAGGGCGATTATAATTCCTGATATCGAAGATGTGTATGTTATATCATCTGATTGCGTGCGACTACAATTACCTAATTATATTGACAAAAGATATGTCATGTATATGATAAATAGTCCCACCATCAACAAGAGTGTCATGAAAAATGTTCAGGGAATAGGTAGAACAAGAACAAGTTTAAGTAAATTGAAAGAACTACTTGTACCTATACCGCCATATAAGCAACAGTGCCAAATATCTGCCACATTTGATAAGAGCCTTTTTTATTTTGATACGATTAATGCATTATGTGAATGATAGACAGCCGCCCTAAAACTTAGGACGGCTGATATTTTACCAAGTTACAATTTTATCAACAAGTGCCTGCTGTTCGCTGGCAGTACGTCTCAGATATATGCGAGTAGTTTCAATGCTTTCGTGTCCCATTAAATCTACCAGCAATGCAATATCATTATACTTTTCAAGAAAGTTTTTGGCATATCTATGACGGAAGGAATGTGGATAGACCACTTTGCTGTCTAAACCATATTTGTCCGCATAATTCTTAAGTTGTTGAGAAATACCTCTAGTCGTTATACGGTCACCATATCTGTTTAGAAAAAGATAACCTGAAGTGCGTTGAGTTTCGCATAACCACTTTAGCGTTTCTTCCGGCAGTTCAAAAGGTATCTCATCCTCAATACATTTCACGGTTCCGTCCTGGAACTTCTCATAATGTAAATTATCCTCACCAACAAAGATAATGGTATTATTCTTAATATCCTTAGGTTTTAACTTGCCATCCTTGACCATCTGTTGTTTTTCAGCCCTGATACGCTCCAGCAATACGGATGCTGGTTCATCGTTTGGATCCTGTGGAACTAATTTACCGCGAATAGCAAGGTCAAGAATTTTTTGTCGTCACTTGTAAGTAACCCTTCTCTACTTAATGTGTCTATACGTGCAACTGCTGTGTTATCATGTGGAAATGCAATTCTATCATATGTAAACATTAAATTTACAATAGTTTCTCCAATCATCCCCAACTTCATTAAACATGAATTTGAATCAGAGTAACAATATTTCTCAGCCATTTTTCCAAAATTTGAAAGCACCGGAAAATCTTTCTTCAAAAAATCAAAATTCGAAACCATCGCTACCTCCTTCTCACATCTTTAAACTTCTCATAATTTTGTATTATCGGAAGTTCTTACATAAAAAATTATTCACCTATATTTATCCCATAAATATTTTCGCAATTGAATGTTTCTGTATCTGTTTTTTCAATTATTTTTTGATATTCATAATCCATTTCAATTTTGCCGTCTCTTTTATATAGCCTGGTCAAAATATAGTAATCACTATTTTCAAAAACAATAGGGCATATTGTATAATTCATCTGCCTTGATTGATAATGAAATATATATTTACTATCTTCATCAGCTTCTTGTTCAACTAATACTATTTTATAAGAAGACCTGTCATTTTCATATGTAATACCAAGTATGTACATAAGTAATATCTCTAAAGCAACTGTAATGAAAACTGTAAATATCATATTCTTACTATTTCTCTTATGTTGATTCCCATCGTCAATATCTTTTTGCTTTTCTAACTTGCTTTTTAACTTCTTTTTCTTACGATCAGAAAATTTCTTCTCAATCGCAAATTCTATACCATATATGTTTACCGCAGCACAAACAAAAGCAAGTACAATCAATAACATAACTACACTTTCTACCGTTGAATCCTTTATTAAGTTAATAATACTAACTCTTGAAGTTATGAGAACCATGATAAGCAACAGTAGCATTTCTACAATCCAAAATACTACTGATTTAAGTTTTCGTTTCCAATGATATTTTGTTTCATCCTCTGAAACCAATATTGTATAGAATAAGTAATTTATTCCAAACCACACTATAAGAACTGCCGCCAGCTGAATTATTTGTAGCAAAAAGCTCTCATCATCAGATGTTATATAACAAGAAGCAATTCCATATACAGAAAATCTTCCTGATTGATATGCATACCACATACCTTTAATTACCCATAATCCTACAGTCATAACTGCCACAAATAGTGCGCTAAATTTTGTAAAATCTTTCTCAGCAATTTCCTTACATTTTTTAATAACTTTATATGCTTTATCTTGCATTGTATCTTTTACATCTAAATTTTTTTCTTCTGAATTTTCCAACTCCTAGTTTCTCCTTTACACAGTTTATCAGGACTCTATCTTCACAATATCATCCAACTTACATCCCAAAGTCACACAAATCTTCGCCAAAACTTCCACCCGGACATCTTCGTTTTCTCCAAGCTTTGCCATTGCATTTGTACTAATTTTTGCCGCTCTAATTAATTCTGTTTTCATCATTCAACGTTCATTTAAAATAACCCACAACTTATCATATTTTACTGTCATTTCCGTCCTCCTGAAACATAGAAAGAACTATTTTTGTTAATTTTAAGTATAACATTTCCTAAATGTTCTCTCAATGCAATTTTGCAGATTTCAATTTGCAATTCTGAATTTCTTTTACATAAAAACACCGGTCAGATTTCTCCAATCGGTATTTCTTTAAATCCTATTCAATTAAACTCCACCATTGCTTCCACATATCTCTGCAATCCGCCCGGCTTCAACGCGAAACTTACATAGCTTGCAGGCTCTTCTCGTGCCAATCTTGATAAGTACGCAGCGTCTAACGGCTCCTCGTAGATTACATTTGCTTCTGCCTTGTCACATTCTATAACAAGTTCCCTGCCATCCATATCCGTCATAATCACTGCATTTCTGTCAGCATCATAACGGTAAATTGTGTAGTTAAGTTCCATAATACCACCCTTATCCTTTCCCCACTCTCTCTGCCAGTCCAATCATACCGCCAACAAACAATTCCCTCTTTATCTGTCCGATTCTCTCCTCCACCAATGCCTTGTTCTCCTTTTCCGGCACCTTCGAATTCTCACAAACGCCCTGTTTATCAGCATTTCGGCACTGTGTCAATGTTGTCAATAGCGGGTCATCACTACTGATAACATTGACAGTAAAGAGTCGTTCCGGTTTGTTGCGGATTTTTAGCGGAACGGTAGTGGACAAGGCGTCATTGATACCTGACTTGGTTGAATTATTTTGTGTATCAGGTGACTCCATATGTTTTACTATAACTTTACTGTCTTGATTAAAATTTACGATTGGATCTTTTCCTGCTTTCACTTCTGATGCAATCATTTCCATATGTTCTGAGTTATCTGTACCGATATCTGTTATAGTACTGGCCACGTTGCCATTCGTTTCTTCAGCAACACTTAGCAGTTGTTCCCTGCCCTCTACCTGCTAATAGTAGAAAGTAGTTACAACACCGACTTTTAAGAGATTATCAATATCTGCTTTCAGCTTCACATGTATTCTGTCCTCAAAAACGATTATCTTGTCAATAATCAACTCTAAGTCTTTCTTATCCAGACTCTTCTTATTCAGGATATCATTGAAAATATCAATGGCCGTCTTCGCCAGTCTGTTGATTCGAATAATATCATTTCGCTTATCCACATTCAGATTCATCTGATTTTGGAGTCCTTTGATTCTGTTAATCAATTCATCCTCAATCTCTGCGTAGGTCCCTTCAAACCTCTTTTATGGTAAGTCCCACAGGTATATGCCGGTGCAATGTCGCTTCTGCTCATAGAAAACATCGGCGAACCGCAATCCCCACAAAACAGAAAACCAGAGTATACATTATCATATTTCTTCACACCACGGTAATGCGTTGTGGTTCTCTTTTTAAGCTGCTCCTGCGTATATGCCCATGTTTTATAATCAATAATGGCTTCATGATGATTTTCAAACACAAAATGTTCTGATTCATCCACCTTCGTATCTGCTCCGTGAATCTTCTTGCGAGTATATTTATGCTGACGAAGGGTTCCAATTAGGTATAAAAAAGGCAAGCATAAAATGCTTGCCACCACTCACAAAATGTAAATGGCGAGGTCGGAATCTATCCGCCTCGCCTCAGCGCAGTCCGGAAACATACGCCTCAATCCTTATATATAATATACACTACCGCGCTAAAATATGCAAGTACAACACATTCGCATTCCCAATAGCACTTTTTACTCAAAAATACTATTCTTTCGTCAATTTATATTTATTATTTATTTGTCTTTTTTATCATATAAATATCTTAAAAATGAAGTTCAGTCAGGAATTTCGCATGTTCAGTCAAAAATCCCCCTTTTTTAGAATTTCTATTGTATACTACATCCAGATTTCAAAGGCACAAAAAATCACACATCCCACGAAATCAAAAAACGAAACTGACGCATATTCTCCCCTCTTCTCAAAGTTCAAATGCGGGTTCCCGCTCCACCTGTTCCCCAGGCTTCGCCGCGTGCAGTTTCGGAATTAACAACATCTATTTTGTTTCTTTCATCTATGTTACATTTCTGAATTTTCACAATACATTGCCGCCGGCTCCAAACGGGAACCGGTGGCAATTCTTTTTACCATACAGAAAACACAATTCCTGCAAGCGGTGACAGTGCGATCATAATCACGGAGAATGTAAAAGATTCCATTGATATCAGCGTTGCCCGCTGCTCAGACGGAAACATTTCCTGTAAGATAGCATCTGTGCGAACCTGAAGTGCATCATCACTGCATGCCGCTACAAATCCACCCAGCGTCATAAGCACCGCGATACCTGTATGTTCAATCAATACGCCACATAAAACGAGCACAGACGTTACCGCAAACACCCAGCGATACCGTAAGTTCTTACACCACAAGATCAGCTTGGCTCCAAGGATTCCTCCCATCTCCATGATGAAAAGAGAGCTTCCTAGTGCCGAATCCGGCATACCTGTCTGCGGCAGCTTTGCCTGCAAGAAAAACAGCAATACAATATCAACCGCGCCGACAAAGGAATTACATATCATCAGAAACACTGCCCGTTTCGCCTTTTTTAGAAAGCGCAGACTCTCCACAAAACATACCCTGAGTTCCTTCCATACCGACTGTAACACCTCCTGTTTTCGATCTGTACCTGTGTGATCCAAACGAATCTCTCGTAGCGACAACAACACTCCAATCTGAATGCAAGTCACCAGGACATCCGATGCATACGCAATCTTATATCCGACAAAAAGTGCAAAGCCCGCACACAATGTAGAAATACCATTGCAAAGCCGATACAGAATCAACTGATTGGCTGCGTAGCGCTCATATCGTGCCTCCTCACCAACCAGTTTCAGTGAATCATACGCAAGCGCATCCCCAGATCCCGAAGAAAAATTATAGCTGACTGCAAAACATGCGATTGCTGCACACACCATCGTCAGATTCTTTGAGCAAATCATGCAGATGCTTCCAATCACTCGCATAATACTGCTCACAACAAGCATCTGCTTTCGTCCAAATACATCCGCAAAAACACCAGATGGTATCTCAAACGTCAAACTGAAAATATGAAACACCGTCTCTGCAATTCCGATTTCGACCAGACTGTATCCTCTCGCAGCAAGAATTGCGACCCACGCGCCCGTCAATGACAGATTGCCTAAAATGGACGCCATGTACAACTTCGATATTTGTTTTTTAATTTTAAACATAAAAAATCTCCTTAACTTATATTTGATCGTTAAGGAGATAATGTACCTTGATTTACATAGAATGGTTCTGATAATCAGACTTTATTCCTGAAAAAAGGCGCACTATCCCCGTAAGGAGCGAAAATGTAACCTTTTTTCAATTGCAATGTCGTCATCTTCCAGAACATTGATTGCTTCCTTTTTATCGTATTGGTTTTATTATATGTTACATAACAAAATCCGTCAAGGAATTTTTACACCATTTCGTCTATGTATGAACCATTTCATCTATGTATTTTTATACCATTTCATCTATGAGCGTGATTGCCTCTTGAATCATCTTATCACAGTGTTCTTTCTTGTTGCCACCCCTCGCCGCATTTGCACGAAGCAGATCCACACAGTTCACCATGCCATCATGATTCTCCGCAATCTTCCTGCGGAATTCATTTACCTTCGCCGGATTCTCAACACCCTTGGCACCAAGCACCATCAAACCACCTGTGATTGCGCCACAGACACCGCCGCATTTCATACCACCACCGAAATTACAGCCAAGTCCTGCCGCCATTTCTTCTGAAATCCCCATATCCTCTGCGTAACAACGCATAATCGTCTGGGAACAGTTGCTTACCATTGGAGTTTCGTTTCGAAGCTCCATTGCTTTTTCTATATGTTTATTCATCGCAAACCTCCATATTTAACACACTTGCATGTCTTCTATCTCTCAGCAACAACCTGAAAAATGTAAAATTTCAAATAATAACTCTCATCTGCCGCCCACAAGATCGGATGATCCGGTGCCTGCTGCCGGAATTCCACCTGACGAAGACGCTTGTGCACGCTGTTTGCAGCCTGACCGATTACCTTCGTGAACAATTCCTGTGTCATGAAATGGGAGCAGGAGCAGGTTGCAAAATACCCGCCGTTTTTCACGAGCTGCAAGCCTTTTCGGTTGATCTCACGGTAGCCTTTGATTGCATTCTTGGTTGCTTCGCGTGACTTGGTAAACGCCGGTGGATCTAAGATTACGACATCAAACTGCTCACCTGCTTCAGCAAGCTTTGGAAGCTCGTCCAATACATTTGCCTCTTTAAAATGTACAGTCTTCTCCAAATGATTGAGCTTCGCATTTTCTCTCGCCTGCTCCACAGCAAACTCTGAAATATCAAGTCCTAACACATCACTCGCTCCGGCATAACCGCAATTTAATGCAAAGGTTCCCATATGTGTAAAGCAGTCAAGCACACGCAACGGTGTCTCCTGCTCTCCTCTGGTCAGACCTTTAATCAGTCTCTGCATCGCAAGCCGGTTGTATTTCTGGTCAAGGAAGAATCCTGTCTTCTGTCCATTTGCCACATCGACCTTATAATGCACGCCGTTCTCCACGATCTCGACAACCGGATCAAACTCCGCACCGATGCATCCTTTATATGGAGCAAGTCCTTCCTTCTTACGCACCTTCGCGTCACTGCGCTCATATACGCCACGGATTTTGACACCATCCTGCGCCATAATCTCTTTCAGCAAATCCACGATCTGTTCCTTATATAAATCAATACCAAGTGCGAGGGATTCCACAACCAACACATCCGAGAACCGATCAACCACAAGCCCCGGCAGGAAATCCGCTTCCCCGAAAATCACACGACAACAGGTAAGATCATCGCCCTGCATCACAGCTTTTCTGTATTCCCATGCATTCTTCACCCGCATACGGAGAAATGCTTCGTTGATATCCTGCTCTGCATCTCGGGTCAGCATCCGAACGGTAATTTTTGATTTCCGGTTGATGAATCCGCGTCCCATCGGATATCCATCAAAATCACGTACGATGACAATATCGCCATCTTCCACACTTCCCATCACGCTCTCTATCTCATTGTCGAAGATCCAGAGTCCACCTGCCTTGATGGTACGACCTTCTCCTTTTCGTAAATTCACGACTGCTTTCGGTTCCACTTGTATTTCCTCCTGATTTTATTCCAAGAATTATCGATTATCGTTTTCATGTATTTCATATGTACCTTGGTTGTTTTCTTGTTTGTTTCTATTTCTTTCCTATGGTATCACAGAGTGATTTGTTTCTCAATCCATACTTTCTTTTTCTCTATCTGTTTCTCCATTGGAGCTTTTTTGCTTCCCTGACTCTTCCCATTGGAGCAATTTCCCGATTCCGGACTTTTTTACCCAACTAGCTTGCTTCCCTCACTCTTCCCATTGGAGTATTTTCCCGTTTCCTGACTTTTTTACCCAACTAGCTTGCTTCCCTCACTCTTCCCATTGGAGCAATTTCCCGTTTCCGGACTTTTTTACCCAACCTGCTTGCTTTTCTACCTCTTCCCATTGGAGTATTTTCCCGTTTCTAAACTTTTTTATCCAACTAGCTTGCTTCCCTCACTCTTCCCATTGGAGTATTTTCCCAATTCTAAACTTTTTTACCCAACCAGCCACCCACAAATGAGAAAATTTCCCAACAGCTCAAAAATCCTGCATAAATGGTTTGTTTTGACTAACTTTTTGCGTTATAATAACCACGGCAATTAACCAAATACATAAAACATCCATCAAATCAAGCGAAAATATGCTTGACAAACCTGTATTACACGTTTATTTTATATATGAACATATATTCATATGTTTTCACGTATGAGAATAGAAAAAGGTTAATGCATTTGGGAGTTTTATATTCACTGCCTATCACGTAATCGCAAAACACGAGCATTATGGTAGGTAAGAGTTGTAGATTATCACATGTTCTTAAGCAGACCATTGTAGCACATCAGCACTTAACGAACAGAGTAACAATTCGCAGAATTGGTGCTTTGTGAGTTTAGTGTCTGCTATGTGCGGAAGTGAGCGCGAGCGAGTCTGCGTAGAAATGTGATAATCTGCAACTCGCTACCATCACCTGCATTCGTGTTTTGCTTCACGATTCGCAGTCACATAAAAGGAGGAAAATCATGTTCTTACAAATCAACAATCTTGAAAAGTTCTATGGTGAAAAAGACAACCGTGTACAAGTCTTAAAAGGACTTTCTACCGGTATTGAGAAAGGCGAGATCTGCGTCCTGCTCGGGCCATCCGGTTCCGGTAAGTCTACCCTGTTGAACATCATCGGTGGCATCGAAAGCTATGATAAGGGAGAGATCATCATCAACGGTGCTGCCATGTCTGCCATGAACGAAAAGCAGACGACTCTCTACCGACGTGAACACTTAGGTTACGTATTCCAGTTCTATAACCTGATTCCGAACCTGACCGTCAAGGAGAATATCGAGGTCGGCGCTTACCTCGGAAGCAACCCGCTTGATGTCGATGACCTGCTTCATACACTTGGACTTTGGGAGCATAAGGATAAGATTCCAAGCCAGCTTTCCGGCGGTCAGCAGCAGCGTACATCCATCGGTCGTGCCATCGTCAAGAATCCGGATCTGCTGCTCTGCGATGAGCCAACCGGCGCCCTTGATTACAATACCTCCAAGGATATTCTGAAATTGATTGAAGACGTCAACCGGAAATACGGAAATACCATCATCATCGTTACGCACAACGATGCCATCAAACTCATGGCTGACCGTGTGATCAAGCTCCGCGACGGTATGATCCGGAAAGAATATACAAACGAAACAAAGACACCGGCGATGGAATTAGATTGGTAGGTGAATGCATATGGCTGATAAAACAATCAAAAATCCACTGCGTAAACGCATCCTTCGGGATATCAGAAAAGAAAAAGGAAAATACATATCCATCTTTTTGTTTCTGACATTTATGATTTCAATCGTCAGTGGTATGCTGGTTACTTCCCTGAGCATGATGCACACCTACGACGATGGTATCGAGACATATAAATTGGAGGATGGACATTTCTCTACAAACAGTGAAATCTCTGTCGCTGACCTGCAGAAAATCGCTGACCAGACAGATTCAGGCACAGCAAAAGCAACCATCTACAAACAGTACTTCTATAATTTTGATTACACCTTTGAAGGTAACAGCAATTATTCCATCCGTCTCTACGAAAACCGTGAGGCGTTGAATACATATTCAGTCTTTGAAGGGCACGCACCGGAGAAGGACGGAGAACTTGCCATCGACCGCCTCTTTGCAGAAAACAACAATCTCAAAATCGGTGACACCCTCACCTTTGACGGAAAGGATTTAACAATCTGCGGAACAGTTGCTGTCCCGGATTATAGCTGTCTGTTCGAGAATAACTCTGATTCGATGTTCAGCGCAACGACATTTACCACGGGGTTTGTCACTGCTGATTATTTCAAGGAATTCTCCGAAAGCAAGCTTACCTACAGCTTTGCTTATCATTTCTCGGACAGAAGTCTTGATGACCGAGCTTCTTATGACGCAAGCACAAACCTGATGAATACATTGTCCAAACAGCTCGCTCCACAGGGAAATTATCTGACTGATTTTTTGATGCGTCAGAACAATAAAGCGATCTCATTTACAAGGGAAGATATGGATGGCGATACAAACAGCACGATCATGATGCTCTATATCATGATCGCACTACTTGCATTCATCTTCGCACTTATGACTTTCAGCACGATTGAAGCGGAAGCCGGTGCCATCGGAACCCTGCGTGCATCCGGATATACAAAAGGCGAAATCATCCGGCATTACATGGCTGCACCCACGTATGTATTCCTTGCAGCCGCAGTGATCGGAAATATCGGCGGTTACACTTGTTTTCGTAAATTCATGGAGGACATGTATTACCATTCCTACTCTCTGCCTGTATTCAAGGTTGTCTGGAATGCAAACGCCTTTCTACTTACGACCGTGATTCCGATTGCAATCCTGTTAGTGATCAACTACCTTGCGCTTCGATCAATGCTTGGATTGTCACCGCTTAACTTCCTGCGGCATGATCTGTCAAAACGTAAGAAAAAGCATGTGACAAAGCTTCCGAACTTCAAGTTTTTGACAAGATTCCGGATTCGTACAATCCTGCAGAACCGCTCCAACTATATCACGATGGCGATTGGTATCCTGATGGCAAATATCCTGTTTATCTTCTCTGCCAGCATGCTTCCAATCTTAAATGACCAGACAGACAATGTGCTTGACCACCTGATTGCAAACTATCAATATACACTCAAAGCACCGGTAGAGCTAGACGATTCATCTGCTGAAAAATACTGTCTGACTGCGCTTGCGGATGATGACGGAAAAGAAGTGCTTGTATATGGAATCGCAGATAATTCAAAGTATCTGACACAGGTTTCTATGCCTACGGAAAAAGGGGATATAATCATCTCAAAATCGTTCATGAAACTGAACAATTATAAAGTGGGCGATACGATTAAAATAGTAGAAAAATATGGCGATAAAGAATATTCTTTCCGGATTGCCGGCAGCTTCAATTACCCGGCGGCCTTCTCCGTATTTATGAGCATTGATAATTACAATGACACATTCGGGAAGGATGCGGATTATTTCACAGGCTATTTCTCTGACAAAGCGCTGGATGATTTAGATGACAGTTTCATCTACAGTACGATGGGACCTTCGGACTATTCAAAGTTAAGTGATCAGATGAATGATTCGATGGGACGTATGATGCCTCTGATGAAATATCTTTCCCTTATTATCTTCGTCATCGTTATCTACCTGCTCTCTAAGATTGTGTTGGAGAAAAATGCGGAATCGATTTCCCTGACGAAGATTCTCGGTTACAACAACAGAGAAATCGGAAAAATCTACATTATTTCAACCGCGATAGCTGTCCTTGTCAGTGTAGCAATCAGTCTGCCGCTTTCAACAGTCATCCTGAAGACAATGATTGTCTATCTCTTCCGGACTTTTGATATCTGGCTGGAAAATGTTCATATCGGAACATCTATCTATGTTCAGGTTGTGATCTGGGATATTGTATGTTACGGATTATTAAGTTTCCTGCAATATAAGAAGATCCGGAAGATTCCTATGGAAGAGGCACTGAAAAACCGGGAGTAATGCTACTTCACGAAAAATATACAGATAAAAACACCCAACTGTTTCTGTGAACAGTTGGGTGTTTTTTCATCCTTTTATTTACTTCACTTCGTACCGGTCATGTCCCTGCAGTCTCGCCATTGCTCTCGCAAGCGAAGCACGGGATACGTGGTATTCCATGATACTCTGTTTCTGCTGCATCTGCTCGATGGCACGTTCCTTCGCAGCCTGTGCACGGAACTCGTCGATTTCCTCCGGTTTTTCTGCTGAATAGACAAGTACAACAACCTCATTATTCTTTACCTTCAGAAGTCCGTCGGAACAGATTGCCACATGCTCTTCTCCATCCGGTGTCCGGAAATGCAGCTCACCGACTTCAATATTCGTCGTCATCTTCTCGTGATGTGCCAGAATTGCCATCTGTCCATCATAGCCGGGGAATTTCAATATCTCACATGGTCCATCATAAAACACCCGGTCACAGGCTATGATCTTGAGTGAAAATGTATTCATACGCCGTCCCCTTTCTATCCTTTACAGGGTTTCTGCTTTCTTCTTTACATCCTCAATCGTACCGACATTGAAGAAGGCTGCCTCCGGATACGCATCCATCTCACCATCTAAGATTGCCTTGAAGCCACGGATTGTCTCCTTGACTGGTACAAATACACCTTTGACGTTCGTAAAATTCTCAGCCACATGGAATGGCTGTGACAGGAAACGCTGTACCTTTCTCGCACGGTAAACAGTCTGCTTATCCTCGTCGGAAAGCTCCTCCATACCAAGAATTGCGATGATATCCTGCAGTTCCTTATACTTCTGCAAAGTCTCCTGCACCTCACGTGCAACACGGTAATGTTCTTCTCCGACGACATCTGCCTCCAGAATACGGGAGGTTGATTCCAGTGGATCAACAGCCGGATAGATACCCTGCTCCACGATCTTACGTGACAATACAGTCGTTGCATCCAAATGAGAGAATGTTGTAGCAGGTGCCGGGTCTGTCAGGTCATCGGCTGGTACGTATACCGCCTGTACCGATGTTACAGAACCATCCTTTGTGGAAGCGATACGCTCCTGCAGTTCACCCAGATCATTTGCCAGAGTTGGCTGGTATCCAACGGCAGAAGGCATACGTCCAAGCAATGCGGACACCTCTGAACCTGCCTGTACAAAACGGAAGATGTTATCAATAAATAACAACACATCCTGCTTTTTTACATCACGGAAATATTCCGCCATCGTAAGTCCCGTCTCTGCCACACGCATACGGGCACCCGGTGACTCATTCATCTGTCCAAATACCAGCGCTGTCTTATCAAGAACGCCGGATTCCTTCATCTCATTCCACAGGTCGTTACCTTCACGGGAACGCTCTCCAACTCCGGTGAAGATGGAATAACCACCACTCTCCGTTGCGATATTGTGAATCAGCTCCTGAATCAGGACGGTCTTACCAACACCGGCACCACCGAACAGACCAATCTTACCACCCTTTGCATATGGGGCAAGCAGATCAATAACCTTGATACCGGTTTCCAGCATCTCAACAACCGGGCTCTGGTCTTCGAATGTTGGCGGCTCACGGTGGATACACCAATGCTCACCATTCTCCAGACTTTCCTTTCCATCCAATGTCTCACCAAGTACATTGAACAGCCGTCCTAATGTCTGCTCTCCGACCGGAACCTGAATACCGGATCCGGTTGCTGTCACTTCCATATCTCTGCACAAGCCTTCGCTCGCAGCAAGCATAATACAGCGCACAACATTGTCACCGATATGCTGGGATACTTCCATGACGCATTTCTTTCCATTGTTCATCACATACAGGGCATCCTTAATCCGCGGAAGGTTCCCATCTGCAAACTCGACATCGACAACCGGTCCGGATACCTGTACGATCTTACCTTTATTTTCCATCATGCGATCGTTCACCTCGCTTGTTTCTTCTTTTTCTTCTTGAGTGCCTTGGCTCCACCGATCACCTCGGTGATTTCCTGTGTGATTGCTGCCTGGCGCACACGGTTAAACTCGATTGAAAGTTCATGCAGCATTGCCTGTGCATTGTCCGTTGCCGCCTGCATGGCCATCATTCTGGCGTTTTCCTCACTTGCCGAGCCCTCAACAAGAACACCATACATAAAACCTGTTACATAGTTATACACCAATTTCTCCAAAACCTTCTTCGGAGATGGATAGATCAAAAACCAGTCATCGGATTGCTCCGCAGCCTCACGGTCACTGTTTCCTAATCCCTTCTGGGAATCTTCAAGCAATTCCTTCTTGATAAACTCATGCGTCTTGAGTGGCAGAATCTCCTGCACTTCAACCTCTTCCTTCATGCTGTTTACCATCTTCGTATAGACAACATATACCTCGTCAAATTCTTCCTCTTTATATAACTCCACGATGCGCTCTGTAATCATACGCGCACGATGGATAGAAGGGTTGTTCGCCGAATAGCAGAATCCCTCTTCGAGCGTATACCCCTGCGAAGAAAAGAAATGTCGTCCCAGCTCACCGACTACAAACAAGCGGTAGGAATCCGACTCATCGACCATCTTCTGTGCCTCTTTTAACACATTGTGGTTGTATGCACCTGCCATACCCTTATCACCTGTTATGACGATAAATGCACGTCGTTTTGACGTCTCATGCAGATCCTTGCCTCGGTTATCGAAGAACAGATGCTGCATATCCGGGAAATGTAACAGAATATCTGCAATCTGCTCCTGCAATCCATAGAAGTATGGTTCTGTACTCTCCAGCTTCTGTCTTGCTTTCCGAAGCTTCATGGAAGACATCATATACATCGCCTTCGTGATTTTCATCGTGTCCTGGATACTTTTGATACGTGTGGAAATTTCTCTTGCATTCGCCATTTAATTCCCTCCGTTTTCGTCTTCCAGACTCCTCTGCTTATATTCATTCGCCGCCTGTATAATGGCATCCTTCACATCGTCTGCCAGATCCTTCGACGAATCCAGACGTCCGATAATATCTGCATGATTCTTTGCAAAATCATCCAGCAGCCCAAGACGGAATGCCTTGATCTTCTCAACCGGAAGATCACTGAATACATGTGCATTGGCAGCAACCAATGTGATAACCTGCTCTGCCATTGTAAAAGGACGGCCAAGCGGCTGCTTCAAAAGCTCCATCAACGCACGTCCATGTGCCAGCTGTTTCTTCGTGTTCTCATCCAAATCGGAAGAAAACTGTGTGAACACTTCCATCTCACGATACTGTGCCAGATCGATACGGATACTTCCAGCTGCCTTCTTCATCGCCTTTGTCTGCGCCGCACCACCGACACGGGATACGGAAAGTCCGACATTGACGGCTGGACGCTGACCTGCGAAGAACAGCTCACTTTCCAGATAGATCTGTCCATCTGTGATAGAAATAACGTTTGTCGGGATGTATGCAGACACATCGCCTGCCTGTGTCTCAATGATTGGAAGTGCGGTAATACTTCCGCCGCCGGCCTCAGCTGTCACACGGGAAGAACGCTCCAGCAATCTTGAATGCAGATAGAATACATCACCCGGATATGCCTCACGTCCCGGTGAACGCTCCAGCAAAAGTGAGATTGCACGGTAGGCAACCGCATGCTTGGACAGATCATCATAGACGATCAGAACATCCTTGCCCTGATACATAAAATACTCTGCAAGTGCTGTACCTGCATATGGTGCAATATACTGCAACGGTGCCGGATCGGATGCCGTTGCTGCAACGACGATCGTATAATCCAGCGCATCATTTTTCTTCAGTGTATTCACTAGCTTCGCAATTGTCGATGCCTTCTGTCCGATTGCCACATAGACACAGACAACATCCTTGCCCTTCTGGTTTAAGATCGTATCCATCGCGATCGATGTCTTACCGGTCTGTCTATCACCGATGATCAGCTCACGCTGTCCACGACCGATTGGGAACATCGAATCGATTGACAGGATACCGGTCTCCATAGGAACCGATACGGATTTACGGTCTACAATACTTGGTGCAGGGTTCTCGATCGGACGGTAACCATCCTGTGCGATGTCGCCCTGTCCGTCAATCGGCGCACCAAGTGCATCTACGATTCTTCCAAGGAATGCATCTCCGACCGGGATACCGGCCATCTTACCTGTACGAACGACACGGCTGCCTTCCTTGATCTCTGTATCACGCCCAAACAGAATAACACCGATTTCATCCCGTCTTACGTCCTGTACCATACCCTTGACGCCACAATCAAAGAGAACGATTTCTCCGTAAAATGCATGGTCGATACCATCGACATTCGCGATACCATCACCAACCCAGTTTACAACACCGATTTCCTTATCCTTTGCTGCCAGCTCAAAATCTGCGATATCGGCACGCAGGATGGAAATGATGCTCTCCTCACTGACCGTTGCCAGCTTCTTGCCGGAAAGCGACTGGTTGATATGCTTCTGCAGCTGGTCGATACGTCCCTGCTCGCTCCAGTCGTACTCTTTGTTTCCAACACGGATGATGAATCCACTCTTGATGGATGCATCCTCCTTACCGACGATCTTGATATCCGGATTGTTGCATTCCTTCGCAAGGAACAACCGGATCCGCTCCATCTGCTCCGTTGTCGGTGGTGTCACATATGTGAGTTCTGCCTGTGCCTCCACCTTCTCCGGTGTCTTCGTCAGCTCCATGTATGCCTGCTCGATCTCATCTAACAATCCGAAATCGCCATTGTCACACAACACCTTTAAGAAGTTCCGGATCTCCTTCGGGAACACCCGGTCAATCACCAGATGTTTCTTCTCTAACGACACAGTTGGATCTTCAAACTCCACACCAATCTGTGGAACTGCTTCTAAAATATCCTTTACGCTCTGCAGATTTGACTTCGCGTTTTCAACGAGCTTCAAATCCGCTGCATAGTCCTTCGCTGCTCGAATCACGTTTCATCACCTGCTTTATCTAAAAATTTGTCGTACAGCGCATTATCCACGTCTGCACCTTTTTTCTCTCCAACAATCTTAACTGTTGCATCGACAACCATATCGGCAATATCTTTTTCTGCTTTCTTCAGAATCTGTGCCTTCTGGTTCTCTGCATCTGTGATTGCATCTTCCTTTACCTGTTTTGCGGTCTTTTCAGCATCTGATACAATCCGCTTATATTCTGCATCTGCGGTCTGTCTTGCCTCCTGAAGCACCTGCTTCTTGGCTTCCTCCGCATTTGCAAGACTTGCTTCATACTGCTTTCTTGCTTCCTCTGCTGCCTGCTTGCTCTCGCCCGCTTCCTTGAACTGTCTGTCCGCTTCCTCCTGACGCGCTGCAATGATCTTCTGTACAGGCTTAAACAGGAAAATCCGCATCAACACGAACAAAAGCAGCAGATTGATTATGGTAAGTAATAAATTCCAATCTACCCGGAGCATGTTACCACCCTGCCTTTCCTGTGATTACTTCAACATTACTATGATCATAAGCGCGATAACGAAACCGTAAATAGCGGTTGCCTCTGCAAGTGCACAACCAAGAATCAATGTCTTGTTGATCTTACCTTCTGCCTCCGGCTGTCTTGCGATTGCCTCTGCTGCCTTACCGGTTGCAATACCGATACCAATACCTGCGCCAAGCGCTCCTAAAACTGCAATACCTGCACCAATTGCGATTATTGTACCCATACTAATTATCTCCTTTTCGTTTATTGTTCAATCTCTTCACTGATATACAGTGATGTCAAAAATACAAATACATATGCCTGCAGCAATCCATCAAACAGATCAAAATACAAAGAAAAGACTGCCGGCAGAACAACCGGAACAACCATCTTGATCAGTTCCATAATTACAAATGCACCAAGCACGTTACCAAAAAGTCGCATGCACAGCGACAATGGACGTGTAAATACCTCTAAGATATTGATCGGAGTAACGATTGCAATCGGTTCTACGAACTTATGCAGCCACTTCTTCACACCCAGATGGTAAATACCTGCCGCCTCAACTAAGACGATGCTCATAACCGCAAGTGCGATCGTGACATTTAAATCTTTGGTTGGGGACTTGAATCCAAACAATCCAATGATGTTTGATACACCAATATACAGCAATACAGTTGTCAGATATGGGACATACGCTTTTCCTTCCGGTCCGATCATATCCTCCACCATACCGGTCAGCTTTGTAACAATCGTCTCTGCGATTGCCTGACGTTTGCTGATGTGATCAATCTTCATGTTTCTTGTCAGGATGATTGCCACAAGAACTAGCACTGCCATGATAATCCATGTTACGACCACAGATTCCGATACGTCGATACCACCGAAGATTGGAATCGTAAAGACGGTCTCACAGTTCAGTTCTTCCATCAGGTCTTTTGCAAGATCTTCCAAAAAAACCATCTCCTTTTCTCGTTTTATCCTTTCTACCCAAGGAAAAGTGTATACCTTTTTTTGTCGAAAGTAAAACGTATTTTTCTATAAAAAAACAACCCAAACAGATTGTTATTTTAGCATTTTTAACATAATTAAACCATCTGTTCTATCAAATCATAATGCCTGTCAATCGCCAAAAGCATGGCTGGCTCATTTTTCTGTTCGAGATTTTGGTAAATGTCCGCATGGCATTGCAGCAGCTTCACCCGCACCGATTCATCGGCAAGCTCAATCACGTAGTTAATCCAATCCCGGTATGCGTCGGTCACAGCCTCCATCAAGACTGCCCACAGATGATTTCCGGTTGCCTGAATCAGGGTATCGTGAAACTCCTTGTCCACATCGGTCAGATCTTTGCCATCGAACAATTTCATCTCTTCCAGCTTTGTCTCTAAGATTGACTCATATTCATAGGACAGTCCTTTCGCAATCAGATTCGAGCAGACTGCCTTCTCCATCACCCGCCGGAATTCAAATATTTCCTCTTTCGTAATCGTTCCGAGTGCCAGCATCACCGTAAGCGACTGACGGATAGACTCGCCGACATGCTTTGACACATAATTGCCGGAACCCTGTACCCGTTCGATCAGTCCCATGCCATGCAGGATGCTGATTGCCTCCCGGATGGAATTTCTGCCGATGCCAAGTTCCTCGGCAATCCTTCGTTCCGGTGGAAGCTTGCTGCCTAATTGCAGTGACCCTTCTTTGATCCGGTCTATGATATAGGCGATTGCTTTTTCATATTCCTGTGTTGTCTGTTTCTCCATTTTCTCATCACCTACTCTAATCCAGTCTGTCTGATATATTGCTCAATCATTGCGATCGTACCTGCCGTTCCAAGCTTCGAGACATTCAGGCACAGGTCATAATTTTCTGCCATGCCCCATGTCTCCCCGGTATAATATTTGTGGTATGCCGCCCGGCGTTCATCGGTTGCCTGTACAAGCTTCTTCGCCTGGCGCTCCGGGATTCCATGCTTCTTCGCAATCGACTCGATCCGCATCGCATCATCCCCGGTCAGGAAGATTGCAAGCTTATCCTTCCGGTCCTTGAATACATAATTACCACATCGACCTAAAATAATACAGTTTTTTCCGTCTAAGATTTCGGACAATGCTTTCTTCGGTGTCTCATAAAACACGTTTTCACTCTCTGTCTGGGATATCGTGTACATCAATGTATCCATCGGGGTTTCCCCATAGAAATCCGGATACCGGTCATACATTCCATATCCTTTTGCAAGCTCTGAGATGACCGACCGATCATAAAATGGAATATGATAGATCTGTTCCAACGCATGACCGATCTCGTCTCCGCAGCAGCCACATTTTCTACCAATTGTAATAATCATAACGAACACCTCCTAATTCCTAATTGCATATGGTTAAATTCTACTACATTTGTATGTGACTAACATTTCAACGCAGACACGCTCTCGCTCGGTTCATCACGCAGTGGTACTAAATTCACGTCAAACAAGTTTGCCGTTCATTAAGTACCAGCGTGCTTCAACGGTCTGCTTGTGAATTGTTAGTCACATACAAATGCATATACATATTCTTAACCATGTCCAACTATCAATTATATCCTTTTCCCTTCCTTACATGAAATTTGCGTAGACGGATGCGAGTACAACGGTCAGGATTCCGGTGACAGCGATTGCCAGACTGCTCATCGCGCCTTCCACTTCGCCCATCTCGATTGCCTTGGCTGTACCGATTGCATGGGATGAAGACCCAAGTGCAAGTCCCTTGGAGATTGGTTCCGTAATACGGAAGAGCTTACATATGAACTCGCCTAAGATGTTGCCAATCACACCTGTTACTACGATGACGGCAACCGTGATTGTCACATAACCGCCAAGTTCTTCCGATACTCCCATACCAATAGCTGTCGTAATGGACTTCGGAAGCATCGTGACATATTCCTGATGGGTAAGTCCCATGAGCTTCGACAGTACAAATACCGTCGTCAGACTCGTAAGTACACCTGCTGTGATTCCAAGCATCACCGCTTTGACATTCCGCTTTAGTAACTGCCACTGCTCATACAGCGGAATCGCCAGGCAGACCGTAGCCGGTGTCAGAAACCAGCTTAAGTACACGGCACCCTTGTTGTACGTATCGTAATCAATATGCGCACATACAAGCACGATGATCGTAAGGATTATCGAGATGAGCAATGGATTGAAGATTCCAAGCTTAAACTTTTTCTTTAATAATAAACCTGCCAGATACGCAAGCAGACTGAGTGTCACACCTGCGAACATGGATGTCTGAAATAAATCTTTCATATCTCCTGCTCCTTTGCCTTTTCTTTTGCTTTGGATTTCTTGATCACACATTGGGATACACGTCCGGTTGCACCCATAACCGCAACGAGTGCTACAACCGTGATCACACTGACCGGTACTAACACCGGTTTCAATGTACCCCATGATGCCATCAGACCAACCCCTGCGGGGATGAACATGACCGGCATGATCTCGATCAGGAATTTCCCGACATCCTTCACTGCATCGAGCTTAATGATTCCACTGAGCAACCCGATAAATAAAATCACCATGCCATAGATGCTTGCCGGTATCGGCAATGGCAGGAAGTATTTTAACAACTCTCCTAAAAAGGAGATAAACAAGATTAACAGAAACTGTCGTAAGTATTTCATAATGACTCCCTAACTCCTATAAAAAGCAAATTGGTAGCACCACTTTGGTACTACCAATATTATACTTATACTTTTTTAATTGTCAATTATGAATTTTGCTACATTTTTCAAAAATAGCCGCAAAAATTTCTACATTTTCAATACCCGAAACGACTTACCTACACAATATTTTTATCCATAATATTCATCCTGCCGGCATTCGCGCCTGCATTATGACTGCACCCGGTTCATATACTGCTCCCACAGCATAGCCACCTGCGTTCCTGTCACATAGACCTGATATGAATCACCTACCGTCTGATCTTCCGGATCCACAAATTCGATTCCAAGCACGTATCCATCCGCATCCCGCTTCATCTCAAAGAGATATGCCCCTTCACAGGTTTTTGGAAAATCTGTCGTTTCCGCAACAGACAGTTCATAATCCGGAACCTCGGACTGCAGCACATCATTTGCATCATAATACTTGTAGCCATCACGCACACACCGGATCAGTTTTCCATCTGTTATCCGGATCTTCGTCGTACCGGCATAGCTTTCTGTATAATTTGTATTCTGGCTGTTGTCCGCTCTCACAATCAGTGCTTCTACCATAAGCTCCACACCATTTTCTGTCACTGCAAATGTATCGATCTGACAGTCGTCAAACCGGAAATGCTCTAATTCATCTACACTTTTATATGCCACTTTGTTCATCCTTCCTTCTATGTATTCTTCTGTAATGACCTATGCAATCACACTATATTGTTTTCCCGATATCAGTAAATTGCTTCATATAATTTTTCTACAACTTCATCTTCGGAAAGCTTATCATAGATATAATAGTCCGCATTGACCTTAAAACCATCATAGACGCTTTCGTTCTCCAATACCGGCTGCAATATCTCCAGCCGGTCTGCGTAATTTTCACGCATGTCATCTGCCTGTTTCTCATAACCGCTGAGCTTTTGAGTTTCCTGCAGCGCTGCCTTTGCCGCGTCACTGATTGGAATACCTTTTTCGGTTCCCTGCAGCTGTGCCATATCCCTGCTATTAAGCAGAAACTCCAGAAGCTTTGCCGCTTCTTCCGGATACTCCGTTGTTGCACTGATGGCATACATCGTAGCTGGTTTTACACACCACCCGAATTTCCTCGCAGCTGCATCCTGCAGATAATCGCCTACAATAACCTCCGCACCGTTCTCTTCCAATGGTGTACAATAATTTGCTGCATCACTGATCCACGCAAGCGTTCCCGCTGCCTTTCCTGTCGAAAAAGCATTTCGATCAAAGGAGTCGATCGGCATCAGCACATCTTCATCAATCAGACGCTTATAGAAATCAAGCATAAATGCAATATCTGCTTTTGTCAGCTGCAATGACCCATCTGCTTTCACGGACTCCTTTCCCTTTATCTGTTCAAGATATGCAACCAGCATCAGAAAGAGTTGTTTTTTTGTCGTTCCAAGCGGGTAGATTCCATCCCGGCTCATAACCTTAGCCGCTGCAAAAAGATCATCCCACGTCTTCGGGATCTCCAGGCCATACGATGCGTAAATCGTCTTGTTATAATAAAACATTGGTGTATTAAATGAAATCGGAACGGCATACAGTTTTCCGTCCATTTCCCCATAAGCAAGCTCCTCCGGAGTGTAATTCTCCAGATGAATGATGTCTTTCAGATCATACAAGTTATAAAAGCCATTTTCTTCGTCTGCATATTCCGACAGCCACGCATAATTAATCTGCATCACATCCGGTGCATTGTGGGAGCGCATATAAATATGCATTTTGTTCTCGTATCCGCCCCAGCTTCCATAGTTTGCCTGCACCTCTATCTGTCCCTGGTTTTGTTCTGTAAATATATCCAATGCCTGTAGTGTGTACCGATGCCGGTCATCATTTCCCCACCAGGAGTAGGAAATCTCCGTCGTGGATTCATAGACTACCGGTTTGCTATTTCCGGAACACCCGGATAAGAAAATCAGACATACAATGAGACAGATGCTGATTCCACGATATTTATTTTTCATTTTTCCCATGTACCTCATATCTGCCAATCAATCCTCATACCAATTGTATTGATGTTTTCCGTTTTCTTTTGATACATATAACGCACGGTCCGCCATCTGATAAGATTCCTCGAATCCAAGTTTTATTCCATCTACCGTAATTCTCAGACAGATTCCTGCTGAAAGTGAGACTTTGCACGATTCATAGTGTGTATCAAACTGCTTATGAAATGCATCCAAAAGTGCATCCAGCCTCCGGGCAACCTCCTCCCGTATAACGGTCTCTTCCTCATGCTCAAATGGAATGTACACCGCAAACTCATCTCCGCCCATACGCCCGATGATTGCCTGTGTTCCAAGAGTTTCCCGGAAGATTACTACGGATTTCTTAAGAAATTTATCCCCTTCCTGATGCCCATATGTATCATTTACCAGCTTAAAATTATCCATATCCAGCATCATGCAGATATGCTTTGTTCCTTCTCCTGCATGTGCAAGCTTTGTATCTACCAGATCACGGAATGATTGCTTATTCAACACATTTGTCAGCTGATCGTAATCTGCTTTCTGCCTGATCTGCGAAAGCACGCCATCCTTTACTGCCACCTGTGAATACAGGATTCCTGCCGCCGTCATAGCAACCACAAGCATAATAATATATACAATTATAGCAAACCGGGTGATTCCAAGCTGTTCCGCAAATAGCACGTTCTCCGGAGCCACACATATTACCTGCCAGTCGTTCTTGCAGGTTCCAACTACTACAACTTCCTTGTCGCCTATAATCCAGTAATTGCTATATCCATCCGGCAGATCGTTCCAGACTTCTTCTGCATTCCGTCCAAGTATCTCTCCTGATTCAGCATAGACAATCGAATGTGCCGAATCCACAAGATAGCTCTGCATCCCCGGCACATCCTCCATATCTGTAAAAGACTGGCTCAGTTCCCGGCTATAAAATGCTGCCACAATGATTGCATGCTCATTCAGTCTTTTTACGTAATACAGCCTGTCATAGCACCGCTCATAATCGAAAAACCAGCCGGACTCTTTCCTCTCGTCCGTAATATGCCCTTCCAGATACGCATATAGTCCACCATCCGGGAACAACTCGAGCGTCGTATTCGATATTGAACCAAGCGATGAATCATCTGCGTATACAATTCCAAAATCAGAGAAGTTCTGAAGAATATTAATATCCTGCAAACGTTTTTCAATCGCTGTCTCCTGCTGTATCTTCTCGAATGCATCCTGCCCCTCTTTCGTTGCATCATACTCACAATAGATATCATCCGAGAACAGCAATGCTGCGGTATCTTCAATTCTTCCCAGATACTGATTGAGATTTGATATCTGCAATTGGGTGTTTGCCTGTATCAGGTTTACAACCTTTGATTTCATTTCCTGGGAGGATTTTCTTGTCAGGATCAAAGTGATGGTTCCTGTTGCAACTGTGATGGCAAGCAAAAACACAATGACGATCCGAAATGTGAATCTTCTTATCTGAATGTCTGTCTTTGTATTATTGTTAAAAGGCATTTCTTACCTTACTCCTTCCAGATCTGATTTCAGCATAATAAAATATTATAATATAGGAATCCGCGATTTACAATAACCCTTTTTGGCTGCATTCTTCCGGGCAAGCCGATGCTTGACTTTCGCGCCTGTCTGTACTATATTTGTTTTATTGCAGGTATAGTTCATTGGTAGAACACCAGCTTCCCAAGCTGGATAGGCGGGTTCGATTCCCGTTACCTGCTTTTTTACGTGATAGAACTGCAAGATTTCGTGAATCAAGTTTCATTCACTTTCACAGTGAATGAAATAGTATCGATAAAAGAGGAAAGGTACCAGTTAAAGTACCTTTCCTCTTTTATCTTAAAAGTTTTCTGTTTTACACAATATCTTACTCCACAGTTGCATCCGCGGAAGTTCCCGCCTCTGCAGGAGCTTCTACCTTGATTCCATCCAGGCCTGTGATGTTCACATTCTTGTTAACCTTTGCATCGTATGTATTTGCACGCATAATATCCGCGATATCGATACCGGTCACTTCCTTCACAGACTCCATCGTCTTCGCAAGTACCTGTGGCACATACGAACCCATCGAACCGACACCGGAGCCTTCGCCGTTGCCGTCGATGATCGTAACCTTGTCGATTGTAGAGAGTGGCTCTGCGATTGCCTTTGCCATCTCCGGCAATGCCTTCACGATCATTTCCACCATCGCTGCCTGACCATACTTCTTCATCGCTTCGGCTTTCTTCTCTAAGGCTTCTGCCTCTGCAAGACCTTTGGCTTCGATTGCCTTCGCCTCTGCCTCGCCGACTGCACGGATACCTGCTGCCTCCTGCTGCTTTGCAAAAAGCTCTGCTTCCGCCTGTGCCTTCTTCGCCTCAGCTTCCTGCTGCTTCTCAAACTTATCTGCCTCGGCATTTCTCTGACGCTTGTAAAGCTCCGCATCTGCCTGCTGCTGTCTTGCGAACTTGTCCGCCTCCGCTTTCTTACGGATATCCGCGTCGAGGGACTGCTCCATCACCTCGGCTTCCTTCTTCTTCAGGTCAACTTCCTTCTCCTGACGTGCGATATCTGCCTCGGTCTTTGTAACCTCGATTGTCTTACGCTGTGCTTCCTTCTGAATCTCGTAAGCTGCATCTGCTTCCGCATTCTTCGTATCTTCGATTGTCTTTAATTCTGCCTTCTTGATTGACAGTTCATTCTGCTTAACAGCAATTTCCGTATCGGACAATACCTTCGCATCGTTCGCTTCTTTTCTCGCCTGTGCCTGTGCGATCGCTACATCACGGTCTGCGTTTGCCTTGGCGATACTTGCATTCTTCTGAATCGCTGCCATGTTATCCTGACCAAGTGCGATGATCAGGTCGTTCTGATCCTCTACGTGCTGGATGTTGCAGGAAATAATCTCGATACCCAGACGGTTCATATCCACCTGCGCCTTCTCCTGCACCTGATCACCGAAGGACTTACGGTCGTTACACAAATCTTTCAGACTGATCGTACCGATGATCTCACGCATATTACCCTGCAGAGAATCCACCAGTGCTTCCATAATCTGCGGTTCCTTCATATTCAGGAAGTTCTTCATGGCAAGCTGGATACCTTCCTCATCCGTACGGATCTTAACCTTCGCAACCGCATCAATGTTAACACCGATAAAATCCAGTGTCGGAACATAATCGCCCGTCTTAATATCGATACTGATCTGCTTGATCAACAGCTCATCCTTCCGCTCGAAGAACGGAAGCTTCAAGCCTGCTTTACCAATCAGAATCTTCGGTGTCTTTCTTAAACCGGAAATAATATACGCCTTATCCGGTGGTGATTTGACATAACTGGTAAATAAGATGACCAGCAATGCCACGATAATGATAATAATAGCAATTGTTGAACCTGACATACTAAAACCCTCCCTAACAACAAGTTAATTGATTGCTATGCGACTCAAATCGCATATTTTCTTTGGTGCAAAATTCAAATTCCTGCATCCACTCAATATTGTACCATGTATGTCTGAAAATCACTATTACATTTTTCTGCATTTTTCGTACATTTTCTGTACAATAATGCATTTTTCATTAAGGAATCGATTGTTCGAAGAAAGCAGCTGTAGCATCTTATTAAATGAATAAATCGTTGTATCTGTCGGTACATCCACCACGTCATCAAAATCATTTCCTAGCAGAATCTCCGGTTTTGTATTCAGCGCAATTCCCCGGATATCCACATCAGATCCTTCTTTATCTATGCCATACGCATGACTTCCACCCAATGTCAGAAGGATAATATTCTCTCCTAGGTACCATCCGAAGTCCCAACTCATCCTGTTCTGGCATAACTAAGCCCTCCCCGATATAATAAATACTATATTATATCGGGGAGGGCTTAAATTATCTATGTATTCTTTTATTACACACAGATTCTGTTTATTTGTCACGCTTCTTGAATATCCTGTTATAAATCTCAATTCCCTTGTCAGGATTCTGGTTCATCCAGAATACGAGATAGCCGCCAATCAGGAACAAAGCCCCTCCTATTATAACAAGATAGACAGACATTGTCGGGATTTTCCTTCCATCCGTTATTTTGGTTGGTTTCTCCGGATCATAATATACCGTTACCTTCTGCCCTATCTGCATATCATGTCCATCACCCACATATATCTCATTATATGTTTTTCCATCTACTTCATAATCCACAAAGATGGTGCAAGTTGCATGATTTCTATGCATACGTTTTTCTGTTACAATACCTGGTACGGTCTCAGCTTTTCTTAAAAACAGATCATTATGTACATATGCCGCAAGTCCCGCGAACAACAAAGCCAGCCCGACAAACATAACTATCATCACTTCCTTACGGACGGACTTTTTTCTTATTTCTTTGTCACCTAAATCTTCTCCAAAGATTCGTGCTTGTTTTTCCTCTGACAAAATATATGGATTTCTATCTGTTGCAGATGAAAGCTTTCCATCCGGTTGATAAACAGGCTTATCGATTGGAGTTGTCCTTTTGGATTCAATGACATATGGATCCTGTTCTAAATCGCTGAACTCCCCCAGTGAAGGATCTTTTAATTCTTCCTGCATATCTTTCATGCGTTTTGTGGAATCTTCATCTTTTAACTTTAATGACATATTTTTCCTCCTCCCAAATATACAAAGGATTGTTGCAATATTCTTTCATTCATATTAACACTATCATACATATATGGAAATAACAATGTGTAATTTTCTTCTGTCATGGATATGATTTCAACCCTGATTTCCAGATATTTACTATATTAATTTCCTGTTTGGGTTTTCTTGCTTGCTTTTCTCTGCCTACGCCCACGCCGTGGGTTTTTCTGCTTAATTTCTCTCCCTCACACCCAGTTTCATCTCCGTATCTTTCCGATCAGTTTCCGGTTTGGGTTTTTCTGCTTGCTTTTCTCCACCTACGCCCATATCGTGGGGGTTTCTGCTTAATTTCTCTCCCTCACACCCAGCTTCATCTCCGTATCTTTCCGATTAGCTTCCGGTTTGGGTTTTTCTGCTTGCTTTTCTCCGCCTACGCCCACGTCGTGGGTTTTTCCGCTTAATTTCTCTCCCGCGAGCCCAGATTTACATTTTGTGGAAAATAATATACAAGATATAACCGAATCCACATACACGGCAAACGTTGTGGAATGGCTTAGAGAATACTTAGAATAAAAAATAAACAGGAAATCATTCGCCGTGCGACTTCGTTTCTGCTTCGCTCCAACAATGAGCCGTGAACCGGCGCATGCTTCGCATGCACCCGGTCTCGGGCATTCGCCCTATATAAACGGATAAAAAAATGACTGGTTTCAAGCAAGCTTGACCAGCCATTTTTTTATCCGTTATGCACGGCTCATTGTCTCTAGAACTTTCCAGCCTTTGCTGCTTCCTCAATGGAAACTGCAACTGCAACAGTAGCACCAACCATAGGGTTGTTACCCATACCGATCAGACCCATCATCTCTACGTGAGCTGGTACAGATGAAGAACCTGCGAACTGTGCATCACTGTGCATACGTCCCATAGTATCTGTCATACCATAAGAAGCAGGACCTGCTGCCATGTTATCTGGGTGAAGTGTACGACCTGTACCACCACCGGATGCTACGGAGAAGTACTTCTTACCCTGCTCGATACATTCCTTCTTGTATGTACCTGCTACCGGATGCTGGAAACGTGTTGGGTTTGTTGAGTTACCTGTGATAGATACACCAACATTCTCATGATGCATGATTGCAACACCTTCCTGAACATCGTCAGCACCATAACACTTAACAGTTGCACGAAGACCTGTTGAATATGGCTTCTCATATACTATGTTCAGCTTAGCTGCCTTGTAATCATACTTTGTCTCAACAAATGTAAATCCGTTAATACGTGAGATAATCTGAGCTGCATCCTTACCAAGACCGTTCAAGATAACACGAAGTGGCTTCTGACGTACCTTATTAGCCTTCTCTGCGATACCGATTGCACCCTCAGCAGCTGCGAATGACTCATGTCCTGCAAGGAAACAGAAACACTCTGTCTCTTCCTCAAGGAGCATCTTACCAAGGTTACCATGTCCAAGACCTACCTTACGGTGATCAGCAACTGAACCCGGGATACAGAAAGACTGAAGTCCTTCACCGATTGCTGCTGCAGCATCTGCTGCTCTTCTGCAACCCTTCTTAATTGCGATTGCTGCACCAACTGTGTAAGCCCAGCAAGCATTCTCAAAACAAATTGGCTGAATCTTCTTAACCTGATCGTAAACATCAAGTCCAGCGTCCTTTGTAATCTTCTCAGCTTCTTCGATAGAGCTGATACCATAGCTGTTCAATACAGCGTTAATCTGGTCAATTCTTCTTTCATATGATTCAAATAAAGCCATTGTCGTTTCTCCTTTCCTCTTATTCCTGTCTAGGATCGATAATCTTCACTGCATCAGCAACACGGCCATACTGACCCTTTGCCTTCTCCCATGCTGTGTTAGGATCATCACCCTTCTTAATGAAGTCTGTCATCTTTCCAAGAGAAACGAACTGGTATCCGATAACTTCGTTATCTGCATCAAGTGCGATACCTGTTACATAGCCCTCAGCCATCTCAAGGTAACGAACACCCTTCTCCTTAGTTGCGTACATTGTACCAACCTGAGAACGAAGGCCCTTACCAAGATCCTCAAGACCTGCTCCAACTGCAAGACCGTCATCAGAGAAAGCACTCTGTGTACGACCATAAACAATCTGAAGGAACAGCTCTCTCATAGCTGTATTGATAGCATCACATACAAGGTCTGTGTTCAGAGCCTCAAGGATTGTCTTACCCTGCAGAACCTCTGCTGCCATAGCTGCAGAATGTGTCATACCGGAACAACCGATTGTCTCAACCAAAGCCTCTTCAATTACGCCATTCTTAACGTTCAGTGAAAGTTTACAAGCACCCTGCTGTGGTGCGCACCAGCCAACACCATGTGTAAAACCAGAGATATCTTCAATCTTCTTTGAGTGTACCCACTTTCCTTCTTCAGGAATAGGAGCTGGCTCATGCTTTGCGCCCTTGGCTACTGGGCACATGTTTTCAACTTCCTTCGTGTAAATCATTGTGGAACTCCTTTCAATATTAAAATTTTATAGAGAGATGTTTCTTACATACAAAACACCATCAACTACATTTTCTCACAAAGTCATAATTTCGTCTACACCTTTTTTGTCATTTTTTGTAGAATATGCAAACATGGCTAGTATCTGCATTTCTCATAACAAATCCGGATTATTCCTTTGTCTTTCCAAGCTTCTTATCTGCTTTCTTGTCTTCCTTTTTCTCTTCCTTTACAGGTGTATCCTCTTCCTCATCCTTTACGACTGCGGAACCTGCTTTTTCAATCTCAGCGATTGCGTTCTTGTGCATTGGGATACGGCAGTTCTTGTTGTTACCGAACTCTACGATAACTGTTGTATCATCTACGATATCAAGGATTGTACCATAGAAACCACCTGTGGTCATGATGTTGTCACCCGGTTCCATTGCCTTGTGCAGATCTTCCATCTGCTTCTTCTGCTTCTTCTGTGGACGGATGATCAGTAACCACATGAATCCGACTAAGATTACAATGTAGATAACCCAGAACAATCCACTTGGCTGTTTTGCTGTTGTTGCTGTTGATTCCAGTAATGTTAATAACATGTCTTAAAACTCCTTTTATTTATTCTTGATTTTGAAAGCCTTCTAATTTCTGTCGTTTATATTCACTATAACGATGTTCCTCGATTGCCTCCCGAATCTCACTCATCATATTATTATAAAAATATAAATTATGCAAGACACAAAATCTCATTCCAAGCATTTCCTTTGCTTTGAGCAGATGGCGGATATAGGCTCTCGAATACTTCCTGCACGCCGGGCATCCACAACCTTCCTCGATTGGACGCTCATCCAGTTCATATTTTGCATTGAACAGATTCAGCTTACCATGGTTTGTATAGACATGACCATGTCTGCCATTCCGGGATGGATATACACAATCAAAGAAATCAACTCCGCGTTCTACAGCTTCCAATATATTCGCCGGTGTACCAACCCCCATCAGATAAGTTGGTTTGTTCTCCGGCAGATACGGAATGACTGACTCGATAATCCGATACATCTCCGCATGTGTCTCTCCAACTGCCAGCCCGCCGATTGCATAACCATCTAAATCCATGTCTGCAATCCGCTTCGCATGCTCGATACGGATATCATCTATAACGCCTCCCTGATTGATACCGAAGAGCATCTGCTGCTTGTTAATCGTATCTTCGAGACTATTCAGCCTATGCATCTCCCGCTTGCACCGCTCTAACCAGCGTGTTGTACGGTCTACCGATGGCTGGATGTAGGAACGGTCTGCCTTGGCCGGTGCACATTCATCGAATGCCATTGCAATCGTAGATGCAAGGTTTGACTGAATCTGCATACTCTCCTCCGGTCCCATAAATATGAGACGTCCATCAACATGCGAATGGAATGTTACACCCTCTTCTTTAATCTTTCTGAGTCCTGCAAGTGAGAATACCTGAAATCCGCCGGAATCGGTCAGAATTGGCTTGTCCCATACCATAAACTTATGCAAACCGCCGAGTTTCTTTACAACCTCGTCGCCTGGTCTCACATGCAAATGATAGGTGTTTGACAATTCCACCTGCGTTCCGATCGTCTGCAGATCCTCCGTCGATACCGCACCCTTGATGGCGGCGGCTGTACCGACATTCATAAAGACCGGTGTCTGGATCACGCCATGCGGTGTCGTAAATTCGCCACGCTTGGCACTTCCATCTTTGGTAATCAATTTGTAACTCATATTGTTGCTCCTTTATTTTAAATCACTTGATATCTTAACTTGTTTTTTTGTCTTATGCCCGATATAATAATTCTGTCACACCGGGCATGATTTCATTCTCTGTGACATATTCTATACTACCAAGGCAGGTGATACTATGTTTCGTATCTGGGGAAAAATAATGAAAGATAACCGTCTCGTCAAAGACCATACCGTCTGCATCGAGGACTATACCATGACGCGTACAAAAAAGGTGTATGCCGCCCTTGACGAGCTATGCTACACCTTTGATTTAGCGAAGCCTATCTGGTTAAAATCCAACCAGCAGGATTTTATTCGTCATGCAAGAACCCGGTTCACGCAGGATAATTTCATCGAATCCATCGATTTTGATTATCTTGACTTTCAGGTCATCGAGGAGGACTACTGATTATTCCTGATCAGAGTCCTCTTCGTCTGTTTCCTCGTCATATGCTGTATCATCTTCCGTTTCGGGATCTTCACTTATCTCTTCATCTTCTTCTGTTGCTTCTTCATCTCGGTTTTCTTCTATTCCACTGTTTTCTCCACTGTCTTCTGCATCTTCCCAGGATTCATATGCTTCATCTAGCCCAGTCTGTGTATCCTCAGAATCTTCGCAGTTTTCCTCCGACGCACCTTCGATTGGATCTGTCTCCACCGGTTCTGTCTCTTCCGTTGAATCTGTCTCCGCCGGTTCTGTCTCTTCGGATTCGGACTCCTCTGCGTCATCTTCCTCTGCGGATGCACTCGCAGGAGCCTCTGCTTCCTGTCCATCATCCTCTGAAAAATAATCTGAATAATCGGTTGTGTCACGAGATACAGTCTGAACGGTTGTCTCATCTAACATCTTATTGATTTCTTCTAAATCAGCCGCGCGCAGACTTCCGATGATCTTTGCAATCTCATTTAACTCATCAATGACACCATTTAATTCATTTAAGTTTGTCTCGCACAGATCTGCGGAGGACTGTGCATTTGCTGCGATTTCTTCACTGGCAGCCTGCTGATTTGCCAGACCGTCAATGATGGAATTGTTCGATGCATCCAGATTTCCAGACAGCTTATCAAGCTGCTTCATATCGCCAGATAACTCCTCAACCGCACCTGCAATTGTCTGGAAGCTTCCGTCTGCCGCCTCAATATATTTTGCCTGCTCAGATACCGCCTCTACACTTCTTCGAACCAGATCCGATGTGTGATTGGCAAGATCTGTCACACCCTTCAGAAGCTGTGTGATGCTATCGATGGAACTTCTTGTATCATCTGCCAGCTTCCGGATTTCATCTGCAACTACGGCAAATCCACGTCCCTGTTCTCCGGCACGTGCTGCCTCAATGCTCGCATTTAACGCAAGCAGATTTGTCTGGCTGGAGATCTGATAGATGATCTGTGTGATCTCCTCTGCAGACTGGATCTTCTCGCAGAGTTCTTCGGATACACGTGTTACATCTTCATTTGCAACATTGATATCGTCCGACTTATCCTTCAGACTTTCAATAATATCCAAACCAGACTTTACAGATTCGATTGCCCGCTGTGTCGACTGTACAGTGTTATCTTTGACATCGATCAGGTTATCAATGATATCCTGAATCTGCTGTGTCATCGTTGTTGACACTTCCATATTTTCTGCGGTATCTGTAACGCCGGTTGAAATAGCATCAACAGATTTCGTGACCTCCGCTGTTGCTGCCTGGAAATTATCCAGCTTTGACTGGAGCTGCTCAATATGTGCATTTCCGTTATCTACGACCTTTACCATGTTCTCTGTGATTTCTTCCTGATATGCAACATGGTACTCGATTTCCTGACGATCCGTCTCCTGCTCGCGCAGTGTAATATTACAAGCCATCAGAATACCGAATGTGAAAATAACTGCCAAAAGCAAAATCTCTACCCATGTAACCGATGGGGCAAATCCATGCTTTGCAATCTGAATAATCGTCTCAACCAGAATGCCGAGTGTTGATGCGCCACAGGTCACTCGGATATGAAATGTATCCATATAGATAATGCACATACCCATCGCGATAAAGATTGGAAGTGCATCCATCACGGAGCCGGATACAAACACGGACACAAGCACCAATACCGAAAATGCTGTGACCGATGTGAATTTCATCAGCTCGCTGCGGTCATTGATCAGCTGGAACACAACATTTCCAACTGCAAACAATGCAAATAATACAAGCAGCGGTACGAATCCCTTCTGTGTCTTATGATTGATAATCAATACTGCGATTTTCGCGATTGCAAACGCAACCATCACCTTCATCGCCAGATCATTTTTCTTTGCTAATCTCGTTCCATTCATAATGTATGTACCCCATGTCTTTCGTTCTAACAAGTTTCCGTTGCGCATAAATATACGCCATGTCATATATGTTTAAAATTATAGCAAATTTGTAATATAAAGTCCATAGACAAAATCCACTTATCCGCGCTTTCTACTTGTATATTCTACCTAAAAATGCTATCTTAATTCAAAGAACCAAAGACTTGAACGGATGCAAAAATCACAATCGAAAACCAATCAAAGGAGTTATTATGTTTCAGATTGAACATATCTCAAAATCATACGGAAAAAAGCAGGTGCTGAACGATGTGTCTTTTCCCGTCCCGGAAGGCTGTGCCATCGGGATTTTAGGCGTCAACGGCTCCGGGAAATCCACGTTGCTTTCCTGCATTGCAAAAAAATATGCCGGAACACCAGATGTAAAAATCGGCTATGTCCCACAGGAAAATCCGCTCTATGATGAGCTAAAGCCTGTGGATAATCTGCGTATGTGGACGAACAAACGCAAATCCGAAATCCTGCAGGCATTGCAGGCACCACCGCTCGCCCAGCTTGGAATCCAGACATTTCTGGATACTCCGGTCAAAAATATGTCCGGTGGTATGAAAAAGCGGCTCAGTCTCGCGTGTGCCCTGCTCGATGCACCACAGATTCTGCTGATGGATGAGCCATTTGCGGCACTGGATCTGCCAGCCAAACAGGATGCCATGCAATTTATGCGTTATTACTTAAGCCTTGGAAATTCCATTGTGATCGCCTCCCATGAGGAAGCTGTTTTTCAGTTCTGCCACACAGTCTATCTGCTGAAAAATGGCACACTCTTCGATGCATCGCATCTGCCAGAGGACACTAATTATATTGATCTGCTAAGAAATTAAATTTAAGAGGAACTTATGTCTCACATCCATATGTTTTTTAATTTCATCCGTGCCAACTGCAAACGTCTGTTACACTATCTGCCATCGATGTTTGTCTCATTGTTGCTGTTGCTTCTCCTGACTGGAACCGCAGGATTTTATCTATCCAGACATCTATATAAGGAAAATGTATTTTCTGCGATTTCCATCGGATACTATCTGCCACAGGACGACAACCTGGACCTAAACCAGCTTGGCATTGGTATGTTACAGGATTTAGAAGGAATGGAGGAAACCGTCCAGCTCGTACAGGTAAACAGCGTCGAGGAAGGCTATAACATGCTTGCTTCGCATGAAATCCTGTATCTGATCATCGTCCCGGAGCAGTTTTTCTCTGGAATTATGGACAGTACAAATGTACCGCTTGATATCGTTGTTTACGACAACAGCTCCATATCCTCTTATATCATCAACGAATTGTTCATGTCCTACGCCGGACTGCTCGGAACTGCTCAGGCTGGTATTTACAGCGGCCTTGACACGACACGTGCCCACGAATTTACACCGGAACAGATACGTGAGCTTTCCAACCGTGTGAACTTCGTATACCTAGACCGTGTCATGAACAAGACAAATTATATGAAGACGATACAGGCAGAGGATGCAGGAAGTGTGACACTCACACAGCACTATGCCGCATTTGCGATTATATTAAGTCTCTGTTTTCTTGCATTCCTGCTGATTCCATATTTACAGGGAACCGGAAATGGCATCTGCGAATGCATGAAGCTGTATCACCTAAACCGCGGACATATACTGGCAGCAAACATGATCCATACATTTTTAGCTCTGTATATCCTGTTCCTGCCGTGCTATATCGGAATCTCCATCTGGATGGGGCACGCAAACCTGAACGGACTTCTGACGATCATCCCTGCACTGCTTTTGATTGCACTGCTGATCGCCGGAATCGCAACCTTTTCCAGAAGTACCTTTTCCGCAAATATCTGTCTGTTATTTGTTGTGCTGGTGCTTGCCTACTGCGGTGGCGGACTTCTACCGGATGTTCTGCTGCCAAAGGTGATACAGCAGATCCGTCCGTATCTGCCGGGAACGTATGTAATGCAGATTTTCTGCCACGCACTTTATTAAACATTTGGGAGTTTTGTTATGAACCGACTGATTGTCGCATGGAAACGAATTTTACATCGAAAGCTATATTGGTGCATGCTGGGCGTCCTGCTCATCTTAACTGGAATCTATGCATTGCTTCCAGCGAAAAGCCAGTCCACAGAAATCCGTGTTGCCGTATATCTGGAAGATACCAGTGCGTATACAACACAGTTCAAAGAGGAATTAGATGCCAGTGCCTCGCTCTATCAGTTTTATTATGTAGATGCGTCCACAGATGTAATCCGGGATGTACAGGCGGGTGATGCAGAATGCGGTTTTGTCCTGCCAGATGGATTTTTCTCCGGCTACATTGCAGGCTCCGGGGAACCAAAGGTTTCCTTGTATGAGACAAGTGCAAGTACACTTTCCTCTGCCATCTGCGAGACATTCTTCCATTATATCTTCAAGGTTGCATCCCCACAGATTCTGGTTGACACGATCGACGATGCAGCGTTGTCTGAAGAGTTAAAAAGCCGCATGCAGGCATATATGAACAGTGACACAATCTTCCGTATGTCCTCTGTCACAGACGGTGCCTACGATTATAAGGAAAATACCTATCGTATCCAGCTTCCAATCTACGAATGCACCTGTCTGCTCGTCCTGTTTGCTTCTCTGTTCAGCCTGATGTTGTTCTTACAGGATCAGGAACGTGGCATCTACATCGCACTTTCTGGCAAACGCAGATATGGTATTTTATGCACGGGACTTCTGGCTGGCATCCTTCCAATCTACGGAATCGGCATGCTATGCAACGGCATCACCTACGGAACTGCAACTCTGTTACAGGTAACACTTGTCAGTCTGCTTGCCTATCTTCTGTCGCTTGTACTTTCGGTGTTTATCAAAAAAAGCCGGACACTTGCCAAGTGGATCCCGGTGCTTTTACTGATTACCATCGTATATTTCTTCGTGAATTATATTCTATGATTTCATATTTTTTAATTATTGGAACATACATTTAATATGATACAAAAACAGGACGAGATCATCCAAAGATCTCGTCCTGTTCTTCGATCTGCGCTCTTGCATTCGTCGCATCGGTTATCTCTTTTAAGATTGCTTTCGCATCGCCAACCGGAATATGTACCGTAAAGACCACATCCTCTGCGAATTCCGTGTTGATGATCGCAACCTGTCTCGTATTCAGGATATATTGTATTTTCCCCATATCCGTATAATTCGTCCGGATCAAAACAGGAAGCAACTGTTGCATTAACTTCGTCGTACACGCTTCTAGGGCTTCCTTTGTTGCCTGCGTATATGCACGGACAAGTCCGCCCGTACCAAGCAGTGTACCGCCAAAATACCGTGTCACAACCACACAGATATCATGGATTCCAGAATTCTGAATCAACTCCAGCATCGGCTTTCCTGCAGTGCCCTGTGGTTCTCCATCATCCGAGAACCGGAGCAGCGGCATCTCAGCGCCCACGGAAAATGCAAAGCAGTTATGCCGTGCATCGTAATGCTTCTTCTTAATCTTCTCGATAAATGCATACGCCTCTTCTTCTGTCTCAACCGGGGCAATCTGCGCAATAAAACGGGATTTCTTCTCAACAATCTCGCCCTCTGCACCTTCGATCAGTTTGATATAATCCATAACGTCCCTTTCAGTTCCGTCTACTTTGTATCCAGAAGCTTCTTCAACTCACTCATAAACGTATCCGCATCCTTGAACTGACGGTAGACGGATGCGAAACGCACATATGCAACCTGATCCAGATCACGAATCTGATCCATTACAATCTCACCAATCTTCTCGCTTTCGATTTCACGCACGCCGAGATTGAAAATCTTGTTCTCGATCTCATCCACACATGCCTCGATCTGATCCACAGATACCGGACGTTTGTGACAGGAACGTACCACTCCTGACTCAATCTTGGAACGGTCATATGTCTCACGATTCTTATCCTTCTTGATTACAATCAGAGGAATCGTCTCTACCTTCTCATACGTAGTAAAACGCTTTCCACACTCATCACACTGTCTTCTTCTACGGATTGCCTCGTTGTCATCTGCTGGTCTTGAGTCAATCACACGCGTATTATCATCTCCGCAAAATGGGCACTTCATATGTTTATTCCTTTCCTCCCTGAATTTTCCGTATATCGCAGGCATCAATATCGACCAGAACAATGTCCGGTCCGATACGCACAATGTTGCAATACCGAATGTAATATTCCGTTCCCGAACCAAAGCAGGAAAATAATTTTCCCGGTCCCGGTACGATGATTGCAAGTATCTTCCCTGTCTCACAATCAAACTCGACATCGGCAACATAGCCGAGCCGCCTGCAATCTTTGCAGTTTATAACTTCTTTTTCTTTTAATTCTAAAAAGCGCATCGCATACCTTCGCTTTTTATAGTTAGTATATGCGAAAGCTTATCGCTTGTCACCTTCAAAAATAAGTACCATCGTTCCCGGTCCAACGTGTGCTCCGACGATTGGTCCGACCTCGCTCATAATGATCTTATTTGGATGATACTTCTCCTCTACCTTTGCCCGGACATACTCCGCATCCTCCGGACAATCCGCGTGACAGATCAGTACTACATCCTGCTTGTCTGCATAGCCTCCTGTACAGATATCCATCTCTGCAAGCAGCTGGTTTAACGCTTTCTTACGTCCACGCACTTTACTCTCAGCTGCAAGTCTTCCCTCTGTATCCACATGCAGAACCGGCTTCAACTGGATCATGCCACCGATAACGGCTGCCGTCTTGGAGATACGTCCACCTCTCTGCAAATAGGTCAGATCATCCACCGTGAATTTGTGCACGATACGATGCTTCAGCTCTTCGAGTGCCTGCATGTTCTCTTTGACGGACATGCCTTTTTTCTTGTTCTCAATCGCATGATAGATCAGCAGTCCATGTCCACCACTCGCGCAGATGGAATCAAACACACAGATTTCCGCATCCGGATATTTCTCCTGCATCTCTTCCTTACATACAAACGCGTTGTTGATCGTACTGCTGATACCGGAGGAAAGACAGGTAAATAATACGTCTTTTCCTGCGGACAGTGCCTTCTCAAACTCCTCTTCAATATCGTTGATGTTCGGCGCTGCTGTCTTTGTTCCCTGTCCCGCACGCATGCGGTCATAGAACTCTTTCTTTGTCAGTGTTTTTTCTCTTCCATCAAATACTTCATCGCCGATTTCAAAGCTGATTGGAATAATCACGACGCCCTGTTCCTCGGCATAGCCGACTGGTAAATCGTTCGATGAATCAGTGATAATAACGTAATCTCTTCCCATACTCTCTCCCATCTTATGTATTAATATCGTGATATACAAGTCGTACATAATTACGAATTCCACACAGACACGCTCTCGCTCGGTTCATCACGCAGTGGTACTAAATTCACGGCAAACAAGTTTGCCATTCATTAAGTACCAGCGTGCTTCAACGGTCTGTGTCAGAATTGTAATTATGTACAACTTGATACACTTTATTATATTAACACATATCGTCTACTTTATTATTTTAACCGGGCATTTTTCCTTGCAGGTGCCGCAGCCGGTACATTTTGCATAGTCAACGACTGCAAGGTGATCCTTCACTGTGATTGCGCCCTGTGGACAGTTTCTCTGACACAGACCACATCCGATACAGCCTGCGCTGCAGACCGCCTTTACGTCTTTACCGAATTCCTTCGAATTACACTCGACGATTGCACCGGCATCTTCCGGTACCATCTCGATGATATGTCTCGGACAGGCAAGTACACACTGTCCGCAGGACTTACATTTGTCTTTGTCCACAACTGCCACACCATCTACGATGGAAATTGCATCAAACTGGCAGGCACGCTTACATGAACCATAACCAAGACAACCGAAGCTACAACCCTTTGGTCCGCCGCCTGGTGCATTCGCCGCAATCTGGCAATCCTCTGGTCCGACATAATCGTACGCATCCTTTGCTTTCTCGCAGGTTCCGGCACATTTCACATGTGCTACATGTCTGACACTGTCGATCTCCCCACCGACGATCTCTACAATCTTCTTTGCTACGGCCTCGCCACCGACCGGACAGGCATCCGGCTTCGCTTCGCCTTTTGCGATTGCAGCCGCAAGACCATCACACCCCGGATATCCACAACCTCCACAGTTATTACCCGGCAATGCCTCACGTACTTTAATTTCTTTTTCGTCTACTTTGACTTTAAACTTCTCGCTCGCTACACCCAGAAGGATTCCGGCTAAAATTCCGACAATTCCAATGACCGCAGCCGCGTACAAAATCGATGCTCCCATTTCTTCGCCTCCTCTAAATCAATCCGTTCAATCCAAGGAAAGCGATTGCCATAAGACCGGCTGTGATCAGCACGATTGGCGCTCCTTTGAAGCTTTCCGGTATATCATTTTTATCAATCTTCTCCCGGATGCCTGCCATTACGATAATCGCAATCGCAAATCCGACTGCGGAGAACATACCGTTGATGATAGACTCTCCAATGTTTAAATCATCCTGCACATTTTTGAGTGCGATACCAAGCACTGCACAGTTTGTTGTGATCAGTGGCAGGTACACGCCCAGCGCTTCATACAGCGATGGAATCGTCTTCTTTAAGAACATCTCCACAAACTGTACCAGTGCCGCAATCACTAAGATAAACACAATCGTGTTCAGATAAGAAAGCTTAAGTGGCACAAGCACGAAATGATAAATCACACTTGTCACCGCCGAAGCAATCGTCATAACGAAGATAACCGCACCGCCCATACCGGCTGCTGTGCTTACCTTCTTTGATACTCCTAAAAATGGACAGATACCCATGAACTGGCTCAGGATTACATTGTTCACAAGAGCAGCGGATATCGCTAATAAAATAATGTTCATATCCTACTCCTCCTTTCCCTTGCCTGCACACATGGCATTTGCACAGCTTGCGCAATCTGCCAGTCTGCATGTCTCTGCCTTCTCGCCCGTCTTCTTTGCCTTCTTGATATGACGACGGTTGATAAATGCAATGATAAATGCCAGTACAAGGAATGCGCCCGGTGCCGATACAAAAATACTTGCCGGCTGGAACAGTCCCTGATCGGACAAGATCTGGAAGACCTTCTCACTTGCATGACTCTCAGCAAAATTCTCAACAGCCTTTACAAAACTGAATCCAAAGATGCTGCCAGATCCAAGGATCTCACGGATGATACCGATGGTAGTCAGTCCGACTGTAAATCCAAGTCCCATACCGATACCATCAAAGATGGATGGAATCACCGGATTCTTTGATGCATAGCTCTCTGCTCTACCTAAGATGATACAGTTTACAACGATCAGTGGAATGAAGATTCCCAGGCTGTCGTTCAGGCTTGGAATATATGCCTGCAGTAAAAACTGTACGATTGTTACAAAGGAAGCGATGATTACGATGTAAGCCGGAATACGCACCTTGTCCGGAATCAGCTTCCGGAGCAGGGAGATCATAAAGTTGCTCATCGTCAGGATCACCATCGTTGTAAGTCCCATACCCAGTCCATTGATCGCGGAAGATGTAACCGCAAGTGTCGGACACATACCAAGCATCTGGACAAAGGTTGGGTTCTCTGTGATAATACCATTCTTTAAACGTTCTGCTATCTTTCCCATATTAGTTCGCACCTCCTACTGTCAGGAATCGAATTGTACGAAGTGCCGCATTGACTGCATTTGTTACTGCCGATGTGGTAATCGTCGCACCAGACAATGCATCGATCTCACTGTCCTTCGTCGAACCGGTCTTTGTATATTCAAACTTATTGACCTGCTTGCCAATAAACTGTGACTTGAATTCATCGGTATCTGCTTCCATACCAAGACCTGCCGTTTCATTCAATGTCAGGAACGAAATACCTGTAATCTGATACTCGGTGTTGATACCAATTGCCATCTGGATATCTCCGCCATAGCCGGCTGTACTTGTGATAAGTACCACATAGCCAACCAGCGTGTTTTTCTCATCATCACCGCCGACACAGATATCGTCGATGTGTACATTTTCAAATCCATAAGACTCCAGCAATGGATTGATCTGCTTCACTACATCTCCGTCCTCTTCCACGCTTAGAATACGGGTTGCTTCCGGAAGTACCTCCGCATACGCATCGTTCTTTGCCTGCTCCTGTGCCTTCTCGATCGGGTCCTTTGTGACACTGTAGACACCGCCTAATGCAGCGCCCATCACAACGGTGATCACACAGATTGCAACGATTGCAACCACGATGCCCTTGACATCCATCTTGTCTTTCTTCTTTGGTTCTTTGTCATCACCTTCTGAAGCATCTTCTGTCTTTGCAGCTTTCTTTGCTTCCTTCTTTGCCTCTTTCGTTGCAAGCTTTGCCTGCTTCTTATCCTTGATCTCGGCACCCTCGCCAAATGCCTTCGGTACGGTTGCACGCTCGATCAGAGGTACTAACAGGTTCATGATGATGATGGAATAAGAAACACCCTCGGTACTGCTTCCAAAGATACGAAGTACAAATGTTAAAAGTCCAAGTCCGATCGCGTAGATTACTTTTCCTGAGGAAGTGATCGGGCTTGTCACATAATCGGTTGCCATGAACCATGCACCAAGCATCAGACCGCCACCACACAAATGTGCAGCCACATAAACCGGTACATTGTAATCCTTCGTTGCTGCATAGATTGCAACTGCGATTGTAAAAGTTCCAATGTAAATCAAAGGAATCTTTGGGCTGATTACCCTCTTGCAAAGCAGATAGATTGCACCGATCAACAGTGCAACCACGGATGTCTCACCAATGGTACCTGCCGTATATCCAAGGAACATGCTACGCAGGTTTACCATGCCGGTAAGCTTGAGTGTTGCAAGTGGTGTTGCAGTTGCCACACCGTCATATACGAAGTTTGTCATATAACGAGAGAACGACAGCAACAGGAAGCATCTAGCTCCAAGTGCTGGGTTCATAAAGTTCTGTCCAAGTCCACCAAAAAGCTGTTTTACAATGATGATTGCAAATGCAGAACCAGCAATCGCCATCCAGATTGGAAGGTTTGGTGGCAGGTTCAGAGCAAGCAGCAATCCGGTTACCACGGCAGAGAAATCTCCAACCGTCACCTTCTTGCCCATACATTTCTGATATAATGCTTCAAACCCAACACAGCTTCCGATACAAACTGCGACCAGCAATGCCGCATACCAGCCAAATATGTACAGACCGAATGCCGTTGCCGGAACTAATGCGATCACAACATCGAACATGATATCCGATGTCGTTGCCTTGCTTCTCACATGCGGGGAAGCAGAGACCTTTAATTTCAAATTTTCCTGTTCCACTTTCTCGCACCTCCTATTTCTTGCGATTCGCCAAAATGGCTTTTCTTGTGCCTGCAATCGTCTGTGTCAGATGGCGCTTCGCCGGACATACATACGAACAACAGCCACACTCACAGCATTCCATACCATTTAACTTCTGGAACTCCTCCAGATCACCCTGTTCTGCCAGTGTCGCAAGCTTGTTCGGCATCACTCTGCCCGGACAAACCTCCACACATCTGCCACAGCGGATACAGTTACTCGGCTCATACTCTGAGACCTCATCCTTCGTCATACATAGAATTGCCGATGAGGACTTCGTAACCGGAATATTCAGATCATAGATGGCTTTTCCCATCATCGGACCACCGGCAATGATCTTCTCCGGATCCTGCAGGAATCCACCAGCTGCCTCGATCAGCTCTGCAAAGCTTGTACCTATCCGTACAAGATAGTTGCATGGTTCTGTAATCGCATCACCGGTCACAGTCACCAGTCTCTGAATCAACGGTTTGCCCTGCCGTACAGCTTCACAGATGGAATACACCGTATCTACATTATGTACGATACAGCCGGCATCTGCCGGAAGCATCTTCGAATTGATATACCGTCCGGTATTCGCATAGATGAGCTGACGTTCTGCTCCCTCCGGATACTTGGTCTTCATGGAATTGACCTTGATGTCCGGATCATTTCCAAGCACTTCCTTCAACTTCTGGATTGCCTTTGGCTTGTTATCCTCGACCGCGATGATTCCCTTTGCTTTCGGGAAGATTGCAAGTGCAAGACGCAAGCCCTCGATCACCTTGTCCGTCTCATCAAGCAGACGACGGTAATCCGATGTCAGATATGGCTCACACTCGGATGCATTCACGATAATGTAATCAATCTCGTCTGCATTCTTCGGTGAGAGTTTGACATTCGTCGGGAATCCGGCGCCACCCATGCCGACAACGCCTGCGTTCTTGATTGCTTCCAAAATCTCTTCCTTTGTAAGCTCCGCAAGTGGCTTCTCATTTTTCACATATTCAATTTTCTCAAACTGATTGTCATTTTCGATCACGATCGAATTGACCTTAGAACCGGATGCAGTCAGTCTAGGTTCCACGGCCTTGACTGTTCCGGATACAGAAGAATGAATGTTTGCAGAAACAAATCCACCGGCTTCTGCAATCAGCTGCCCTACCAAAACACGGTCACCTTTTTTGACAACCGCCTTCGCAGGTGCACCGATATGCTGACTCAGTGGATATACCATATCTCCCTTTGGGACATATTCAATTACATCCTTATCCATCGTAAGTTCTTTCCCTTCGTATGGATGGATGCCTCCTTTAAAAGTTAGTTTCATCGTACTGACCCCACTCTAAAAAATATTTACTACTATTCTAATACAAGTGAGGATTTTTATCAACAAATGTGTCCTTAATTTCACAACTTTTGTGACTATATTCTTATATTTTTTAACAGAAACGAAGCAAGCAATCCGATTGCTACACCAGCGACCGTTCCGGTAATCAACAGGATGAACATATAATAAAAAATACGCACGTTTTCCATCACGCAGACCGCGACCAGGATCTGCCCCAGATTGTGGAAGACTGCGCCTGCAACACTAATTCCTACAAGTCCGAATACCCGGCATTTTTTTAGTGCCGTCATGATCAGGATGCTGCATGCCGCACCGGCCAGACTGTATAGTAACACCGCCATATTTCCGAACAGAACATTCGACAGGATGATACGTCCGACCGAGATTACAACCGTCGACTTCAGATCCAGTTTCTGCAACGCGATGATCGTAACAAGATTGGCAAGACCAAGCTTCACCCCCGGTACCGCCATATGGATTGGCACCAGGCTTTCCAGATACGATAAGATCATGGCTAGTGCAATCAGCACACCGCAGAGTGCAATTTTATGGTTATTATTTAATTGTGATTGGTTATTTTTTTGTCCGTGTGCGTCCTTCACTGTGCTCTGTCTCTTTTCGTCTTCCATGTTTAGTCTATGTCCATCTACTCTTTAATCTCCACTACAAGTTTGTGTGGCAGACAGATGATCGTCTCCCCAGTCTGGCTGATTGCCCGGTGCTTCTCACAGATCTTATCCGGACAGTCTGCATCTTGCACAGTCACACTGCCATCCTGCACAACAACCGTATTAACACCCACCTGCTGCTTTACCTCATAGCTTGCATCCTGGTCAAGTCGCAATGTCTTCACAGAATCACCATCGATCATGATATCAACGTACGCTCCGGGCGTTTCCAGCTTCTTCCACGCAAAAAGTCCTGCCACCGCCAGAATCAGAATTCCGACGATCAGCAGGATATCTGCATGGGATATCAATTTATGCTCCTGTTTTGGTTCCATATCCGATTACCTCTGATTTACCCGAAAACATGTTCCGCAATCATCTGTTTGGCTACGTTCATCATCATATTTTCTTTTTACATTGATATCCAGCCAAATGCATTCGCAACGGAACTAAGCAGAATGATCAGTGCGAAGATCGGGCACAGATATTTTATCATCACGACAAATATCTTCTTCCTCCGGAACTTACTTTCTCCATGGCGGATTTCCTCTTCGATCTTATCAATTCCGACAACGCGTGATACAAGCAGGCTTGTCACAAATGCTGCAATCGGCATCATCACGGAATTTGTCAGAAAATCAAACAGATCCAAAAACTGCATTCCGAGGATCTTCACGAATCCTAGCGGTCCATATCCAAGGCTTGATAACGTTCCGAGTCCAATCATAATCAATCCGATCACAACCGTTGATTTCTTCCGTCCCCAGCCAAGCTCATCCTCAAATGTCGCAACAGCACTTTCCGTCAGGGCAATTGAGCTTGTCAGGGCTGCAAATAACACAAGCAGGAAGAACAAAATCCCGACGCCTGTTCCAAGTCCCATATTCGCAAACACCTTCGGAATCGTGATAAACATGAGCGAAGGTCCTGCCTGCAGCGTATCCGGATCTCCGCCGGAAAATGCAAACACCGCCGGAATAATCATAAGTCCTGCCATGATTGCAATCGCCGTATCAAACACTTCTACATTTCGCGTCGCACCCTCGATGGATGTATCCTTCTTCATATAAGAGCCAAACGTAATCAGGATACCCATCGCAATCGACAGCGAGTAAAACATCTGTCCCATCGCAGCTACGACCGTCATCCATGAGAAATTCTTTACATTTGGTACCAAAAAATATTTCACGCCCTCGATCGCGCCCGGTCTTGTCACAGAATAGATGGCAATGACCACGGAAAGTAATACAAGAACCGGCATCATCAGCTTCGATACACGTTCGATTCCGTTTTGTACACCGGCATAAATGATTGCCAGTGTTATGAGACAGAAAATCACAAAGCAAAGCTCCGTCGATACACCATTTGATATAAATGATCCGAAATATCCGTCCTCTGCAAGCTTCGTTCCATTTCCACGGATATATTCTGCCAAGTATTTGATTACCCAGCCGCCGATGACCGAATAATACGGTACGATCAGGATTGGAATGATCGCGTTGATCCAGCCGCCGAAGGAAATCCATTTCTTCTTACCGAAGGAACGGAATGCGCCAACCGGACTTTTCTGCGTCATACGTCCGAGTGCGGACTCCGCAACGATCATCGTGTATCCGAATGTCAGTGCCAGCAGAATATAGACGAGCAGGAAAATTCCTCCGCCGTATTTTGCTGCCAGATACGGAAATCTCCATATATTTCCAAGACCAACCGACGCGCCCGCCGCCGATAACACATAGCCAAGCTTGCCGGAAAAAGCCCCACGCTTCTCTGGATGTTTTCTATTCATGTAACCTACCCTCTACCCTTTCCATATTTGTTTCCATAGTCGTTTTCCTTTTTGCAAATATACATGGCGGCATCGTAAATATCACGCTGCTATCGAGTCAGGCCACACAGTAAACGCAAAAGCGAACGAAATGACAGTAACATATTTTCCGTGCTTTTTCAATCGTTTTGCGTTACCTTTCCCGTTATTTCATTAAAAAAGCGTGGATACATTTCGTGTCCACGCTTTTTATGATCTTTATTCTGCAGAAAGCAGCTCAATCTTGAAATTCAGTTCCTTGCCTGCCATCTCATGGTTGGCATCAAAGGTGATAGTCTCCTTGTCTTTATCCACAACCTTCACCGGAAACTGCTGTCCGTATGGAGTTGTCAGATAAACCTGATTGCCGATCTCCAAATTCTCAGAACCAGGCATATCTTCGAATGCAACTGTGATGATATTCGCCGGATCCGGCATACCGTAAGCTTCTTCCGGCATCAGATGTACATCGACGATCTCGCCGATATTCATATTCTTCACTGCTTCATCGAATCCTTTGATCATCATGCCTGCACCACATACAAACTCGAGTGGCTCGCCGCGATCATAAGATGAATCAAACTTTGTTCCATCGTTGAATGTTCCTGTATAGTGCACCTTACAGCGCTTGCTTTCGTTACTCATATCTATTCCTCCGATTTCATTGAATGTCTTATTCTATCACGAAACAAAAGGAATGGCTAGATGCTTCGATTATTTCTATTATATTATTAAAATCAACGTTTGAAAGCATTCCATCTTTATATTCTTCCATAGCATAACTATCCTTTAAATATAATATTACGCATGCTTCTGCCTATTTATTAAATTTAGCCACTTTGATTTCCTGTATCATATTCCGTAAATGATCTGCTTCGTCGTTCATCTCCATGCTCGCCGCAGCGCACTCTTCCGACGTTGCAGAATTACTCTGTACAACATCATTGATCTGCTCTATTCCTTCATTGATCTGCTGTATTTCAACTGTCTGATTTGCAAGCGTATCCGCAATATCGGATACCTCTCCGGTAATAATCTTAGAGTTTTGTGCAATTATCTCCAGCTGCTGTGCAGTCTCCTCGGCAAATGAAACACCTTTTCCGACCGCATTCACGGATGTTTTGATCAAAGCAGCCGATTCCTTTACTGCCTGTGCACTCTGATCTGCAAGCTGGTTTACCTGATTAGCAACAACCGCAAATCCTTTCCCCGCTTCTCCGGCTCTCGCTGCCTCAATAGACGCATTTAATGCAAGAAGATTTGTCTGTGATGCAATATCATTGATGGTTTCAATAATTTTTTCTATCTGTATGGATGCGTCTTTAATTTCAAGCATAGACTTTACCATCTCACGCATCTTGGCATTGTTTTCCAAAATATCGTCTCCAAGTGCCACTACCTTTGTACTTATCTTACTTGCAGCCTGTGAGTTTTGTTGAACTTGTTCCGAAACATTCTCTACCGTTGCCGTCAGTTCCTCTACCGCTGCTGCCTGGTTCGTTGCTCCATCTGCCAGCTCAGTTGCCCCGGATGACACCTGTTCTGCACCACCGGACACTTGATCCGAAACCGTCTGTATTCCCTTTACCATAGCCGCCATACTTTCTTCAAATGCCATAAAGGAATTTAGGATTCCAACAAAATCTCCCTTCCACTCCACATTCGGCTGCACATCAAAATTTCCCTCTGAAAACAGCTTCATTGCGCGGTCTATATCATCTACATAAGAGCCCAGGATCCGGATAGATTTACGCATGCTATGTGCCAATCGTCCGATTTCATCTTCCGAACGATACTCCAACATGCTGTGTAAGTTTCCTTCTGTCAGCTCCTTTGCAACATCTTCGATGGCATGCAATGGCTCCAAAATGCTCGAAAGTACTTTTTTGCTGGTTTTTCTTGAATTTATCCACGCCAGACTTATAAAGAATATAATGAAGGCAACACCGAAAATAGCACATAATACGGTATTTCTGACTGCCTTATCGCTGGCTATGTCTGTAATATCATCTAATTTCAAAGCAATATCAACTAATTTATTCAATGCAGGGGTACATTTGGTAAGGATATCCTCTACACCTTTTTGGTTCTGTCCCTGTCGTATTTCCTCTATAATGGATGTGCTTATGTCTTCCCAATCGGATAATGCTGTAGCATATTCTGTATAATTTTCTTCTGAGACAACCCCGGTTTCTTTTATTATTTTTAGCTGGGCATCAACATCTGCAAGCAGCTTTGTTATTGTCTTTTCATAGTCATCATAAGAAGCTTCATCGTCATCCAACGCCATTTCCCTTATATTTCTTGCAGCAGCATTTACATTCACTCTGCACATTTTCACTGCTATGTCTGAAGCATTGATTTTCTGCACATAATTCAAAAGATCCGCAAGCAGTACGCCTATCGCTATTATGGAAAGCAGCCCTGAAATAAGCATCAGCATAATTACTTTTTTGTAGCCATAGGCTATTCGTTCCTGTAATGGCATGTTTTCAATTTTCTTTTTTGCATTTTTTGTGTACATAAATCATAGGTTCCTTTCTTATATTTTTTATCCTTCCGGATTCTATCACTATTTTTTTCGTATTTCTTGCACATATGTGTTCACAATAGTATAATTGTGTCCATATTCATAAGGAGGAGCCAGCCATGCAATCCATTGATTACGATTATATTGGTACAATCACCGGCAGTCTGTTCGGAATTCCGACACGTATTTATAAAAACAATACACTTATTTTTTATCACTCCACAGTCAACCTTGTTAAAGATCCTGTGTCTATCTACCAGGCAGACATTTTAAAAATTACTGACCACGTCGGTTATTTCATGACCGCACATTTTTGCTACTATGGCATTGTTAATTCCGATAATTATAAAATTGTAATCGGGCCGACAAGCCAGGTTCCAAACTCCACGCCAACACTACGAGATCTCGCCATGCAATTGGACATACCGGGTGACGATATCGATGATTTTATAATCGCCATGCAGGATATCACCCACATACCATTAGAAAGCCTTATGCAGCTTCTGTGTCTTTTGAATTACATACTGAACAATGAGAAATGCTTCCTTCATGATGTTTTTATTGACGATGCCATACAAAAGCAGTTTATAGAATCAATGAACAAGCATGATGCTGACATGTTTTTCTCCGATGAGACAACTCAAAGCATAACACTCCACAACACTTATGATTTCGAACAGAATGTGATGAATATGGTTCGAAAAGGCGATTATATGGCCTTAACAGGAGTGATTGAGAAATCTACAGCTCTGAAGATTGGTACGATGTCCGACAATCAGCTTCGTCAATTAAAGGATACCTTTATCGCTACAACTACGCTTGTTTCACGTTCGGCTATCCACGGTGGCATGAATCCCGATGATGCATTCACACTGAGTGACAGCTACATACAGAAATGCGAATCATCAAATGATTATTCAAGGATTATCAATCTTCGTTATCGTATGCTCATAGACTTTGCCAGGCGTGTAAACCAGTTACAGGAAGCAGGGGCAAAATCACAGCTTGTTTCAGATGTAGCAAACTATATTGACCATCATATGTCAGAAACGATTACGGTGGAAGCCATGGCAAAAGAATTTTATATGAGCAGATCATATCTCTCAAAACGATTTAAGGCAGAAAGTAATATCACGCTCACAGATTTTATACTTAACCGGAAAACAGAGGAGGCAAAACACCTCCTCCGCTACACAGATAAACCTTCGACCGCCATCAGTCTGGATCTCGGCTTTTCTTCCCCGGGGCATTTTTCCCGTGTTTTCCGAAAATACGTCTCCATGTCGCCGAGTGACTATCGCAAAAAATATTTAAACTGACAAACTACCTGCAACCGACAGAGTATTCACCCCGCATGGAAACAGATTCTACCTTTTTATCAAGAATAAGTCTTGGACTCCCCTGAACTCGGCAGCCTTCTTCATATCCTGAAGATTAAGCTCGCCAGAGCAACAACAGCAGCGTTCCGGCAACAATCAACACTAGACCGATACCCGCCTTTGCCGTTAATTTCTCATGAAATACGACATAGGAAAATGCAATCGTAACTAAGATACTAAGCTTATCGATTGGTACAACCACGCTTGCCGGTCCGGTCTGTAATGCCCGGTAATAACAAAGCCACGAAGCACCGGTTTCAATTCCGGATAACACTAAGAATATCCAGCTTGATTTGTCGATCTGCTTTACGGTATGCTGCTTTCCGGTCACAAACACAACCACCCATGCCATGATGAGTACCACAATCGTCCGGATCGCCGTTCCAAGATTCGAGTTGACATCCTGGATTCCAACCTTTCCAAGGATCGAAGTCAGACTGGCGAATACCGCGGAACCAATCGCATAGATCAGCCATTTGCCATCCTGTTTTTTTTCTTCGGTTTCCTTCTTCTGAATCATAAGATATGTTCCCACACCAATCGCAATCATCGCAGCCACCTTGAGTGGAGACAATGCTTCCCGTAACAGGATAAATGCCAGAAGCATCGTAAGAATCGTGCTCGATTTATCAATCGGTGTTACCTTATTCACATCACCAAGCTGCAGTGCCTTAAAATAGCAAAGCCACGAAGCGCCCGTCGACAGACCGGAGAAGATCAGGAAAAGTAACGTCTTTCCGGATATATCTGCAAGCCCTTTTTGTGCTCCTACAACGAATACCATAATCCATGAAAAGATCAGGACTATAATTGTCCGAATCGCCGTTGCGACATTGGAATCTGTATTCTTAATTCCACATTTTGCTAAGATTGCGGTCAGTCCTGCGAACAGCGCAGAGCCGAATGCAAATGCAATCCACATCGTTATTCCTTCTTTCGTTTTATACCTTTTGTTCTATCCAGACGGTACCGAACCAATGAGTAAGCAGTGCGACGCCAGTACCAATCAGGACTCCGCCCAGTACATCCGATGGATAATGCACACCGACATACAACCGGGATAATCCCATCAGACACGCAAAAACTAAAATCGGAATTCCAAGCTTCTTCGGCAGTTCCCGGAACATCACAACCGCCGCTGCAAAGGCACTTCCGGTATGTCCGGATGGGAATGAATAATCCTTCTGCGAACCGACCAGACTGGTGAGTCCTTCGATCACGTCGTATGGTCTTGTCCGCGCAACGACGTTCTTCAAGATCACATTATCAATCAAAGCCGAGAAGGAAAGAGAAACTAACGCCAGCACGCCGACGCGCCTTGTCTTCTTCGGGATCAGCAATCCCACAGAGAGGACAATCCAGATCATTCCCGCATTTCCAAGTGTCGTAACAAACTTGAAAATCGGGGTCAACACATCATTCCGTATATTATTTTGAATCCATAATAAAATATCTGCTTCCATCGCGATCAAAAATATCTCCAATTATGATAGCTGTCATTGGTATTTGGACATAACTATACTATGTAATTACGTTTACATCAAGTTAAGAGAGTAACTTTTTATTTTTCCAGAATTTTACCCTTTTTTCTCGTCCGTTATCTCTCCAACCCTGTATTTCTTAATTCTCTTCAAAAGCACATAGCCGACCAGACACGAAAGAAACTCTGTAATCGGAAATGCCCACCAGATGAGTGACACGCCCATCTGCCCGTTACGAACGAAGATGGAGAATACACCCCCGAGCGGCAGGATGATTACAAGCTGCCGAAGCAACGAAATCATGAGCGATTCGATGCCACCGTTTAACGCCTGATAGATTCCCTGATACGCGACATTGATGCCTGCAAAAAAGAAGCTGATAGAGATAATCCGCATCGCATCTATAAAATATTCTCTCGACTGCCCTGCATTGAATAATCCGGCAAATGATTCCGGGAAAAGCTCCGTAATCAAAATTCCGACAGCCATCAGAACGATTGTGTATATCAGACCATACTTAATTCCATCATTGATCCGCTTCTTGCTCCCCCTTCCATAGGCAAACGCAATGATCGGTGTAATTGCATCACGCAGTCCAAACGCTAAGAAAAGCACAAACTGCTGTACTTTATAGAAAAGTCCGTAAGCTGTCTGGGCGGCTGCGTTGAATTTCAGGATCAGGTTCATCACATACACCATGATCGACATAAGTGCCTGTGCAATGATCGCCGGAAGTCCGACGGAATATATCCCGCGAATAATCGTGCCATCCGGTTTCATATAGGAAAGTCCTTGTTCAAATTCCTTGTTGAATTTCTTATGGAAGATGAATAATAGCACTGCCGATGCAATCTGTCCGATCACCGTTGCATAAGCTGCACCCTCGACTCCCATTTCCGGAACCGGTCCGATTCCATAGATCATGATCGGATCAAGAATAATATTTACCACAGCACCTACGACCTGACCAATCGTAGAGTAAAGGGAACGTCCCGTTGCCTGCAGCAGCTTCTCAAATAACGAAAAGAAAATAATTCCAAACGAAAGCACACAGCAGATACGCAGATAGCTAATTCCCATAGAGATGACCTGCGGATCACCGGTCTGTGAGGAAATATATGCTTTCACACCGAACACGCCGAACAACAGACAGACTGCATAGATAATCACTCCAAGGAATAAGCTGTTTCCCGCTACCTTCGCCGCTTTCTGTGGATTCTCCTGTCCAAGCGTCCTCGCCAGAAGTGCATTCGTGCCAACACCGGTGCCGATTGCGACTGCTACCATGAGCATCTGAACCGGGAACACCAGCGTTAACGCGTTCAGCGCAGCTTCGCTTCCCACCTTCATATTTCCGACAAACGCACTGTCTACAATATTATAGACTGCCTGCAATGCCATGGATAAGATCATCGGAATACCCATCCGGATCATGAGCTTATTCACCGGCATATCCCTCATCTTGTTACTTTCTGCCATTTTTCTAAATCCTCCTTTTTCTGATGCTTCTTCCGCAAAAAAATAATGCGTAACTATCTAAGTAAGTTGGACTTACGCTGATCAGCTACACACTTTTTAATGGCATATAAAAATAAAAACGAGCAGCAAAACTGGATTTACGCAGATTTGCTACTCGTTCGTTTGAATATTATATTTGCTGATTTTGGAAATGTCAAACAAAAATTTATCAATCCGCCACATCATTTATCTCCGGAAAAGCCCATGCTTATCCTCTTATCACTTGCAATACAGAGTAATTTGATAAAAATCAACTACGCTCTCCCATATCGCCGGAAACTCCGGTAAATAAGCGGCAATAGCACGATGGAAAGAACGGTATACATCACCATTACAAGTGGAACCTGCCGGATCACATGCGTTCCAATCTGATACAACAACGGCACCCTGACGCTTGCTTCCACATTTGTAAGGATCGTCGGAATCAGGTTGAACACCTTTGTATAGCTGGACAATACCCGCCCAATAAATGGTAGTAAGCAGTACAGAAAAAATGGAATGCAGACAGCAACACTGATCGTATGCATCTTCGCCGCTACCAGCATGGCTAAAGACGCTGCAAGCAGACTTGCAATGTAACCGCATGCTACTGTCAGTGCGTAATATTGTCCATATGTCATGATGTAGATGCTATATGCTTCCGACATCTGGTACGGTGTATGCATGCCACTGGTTCCCATAATGCCAAAGCTGATTGCACTTAACAGGACAATTCCTGTCCAGTAGATCATCGTTGTCGCAACGACGCCTGCCAGTATCTTGTTTTTAATTGCTTTGGATCTTCCATACTTCGAAGCAAAAAATACCGCATCCGCCTTTGTCTGAAAATCGTCCGCAAATATCCCGGCACAGATAAATCCAACCAGAATCGCCAGCACAATCGAATATGTCTCCGCATACATGATCATCGTATCCCATGCACCATAGGATTCGTATTGGAGCGGCAATATAATCTCACTGTATTTCTTCTCCAGATAATCTTTCTGTTCAGGAGTCTTTCCATACTGATCTGCCATCCATTTCATATTTCCCCGATACCACGTATAGAAATCCTGTACGGAATCCTCCGTCACCGAATCCAAAACTGTCTCATCGTATCCCGCATCCGGTGTCAGCACAGATATCATGAAATTTAGGATATCATCGATTGGCTGATATAGTGTCCCATAATTTGCATCCTGCTCCTCTTGGGATTGTGCCATCACCGCTTTATACTGTACAACAATCTTCGTAAGTTCTGCTTCCGTCAGAGCCCCTGCATACCCATTCTTATTTTCTACAAGCTTTCTCGTTGCCAGCATTCCTGTGCTGACCGTTCCATGCGCATCCACATACCGGTTGCTAGTCGCAGCAAATCCACTAAACACTGCTGCCAATATCACCATCAGTCCAACGGCAAGCACATTTAACTTCTTTGAAAAAATCCGTTTCAACTCTAATTTAAGCATCCTGTCGTTCCTCCGATTTTTCCCCGAAATAAAGCAAAAATGCATCTTCCAGATTCTTCTCTGTCAGCACAGCTTCCGCCATCGGCTTCTCCTTCGATATGATCCGAAGCTCTGCACCATTTTCGGATGTTTTGATATTTCCGACCAGATATTTCCGCATATAGTTCTCGACCATATTTCTCGGCACCTGACACAGCCATACACGTTCCTGCATGGATGCAAGCAACTCTTCCGCGGTTCCTGTATAGCAAAGCATTCCATCCTTCATCAGCATGATTTCATTTGCAATATATTCAATGTCCGACACGATATGGGTAGATAACAATACAAGACGGTTCTCGGACAGCTCACTGATCAGGTTGCGGAACCGTATCCGCTCGTTCGGATCAAGTCCTGCTGTCGGCTCATCTAACACTAAAATCTTTGGATCGTTCAACATTGCCTGCGCAATCCCCACGCGCCGGACCATACCGCCAGACAGATGCTTCATCTTCCGTTTTCTGAACTTCCACATATCTACCTGCTCCAAAAGCTGTTTTATTCTCCTGTTGGCAAATGCTTGCTTTAGTCCCTTTATCGAAGAAATGTACATCATATAATCATACACATTCAGATCGGGATAATACCCAAACTCCTGTGGCAGATATCCAAGCACCTCCCGATAAGCACTACCAAGCTTCCAGATTTCCTTGCCATTCCATAGAATCTCTCCTTCCGATGGCTGGATGATCGTACACAGCATCCGCATCAATGTTGTTTTCCCTGCGCCATTGACTCCGAGCAATCCGTAGATGCCCTGTTCCATAACACAGTTTACTTCCCGGACGGCGGCTACCTCGCTATATCGTTTTGTTACATGCTTAAACTCTAATTTCATTGGTGTAATCCTCCAACATTTTCTCATCGAAAGTCAATGACTTCCGAACACAATACACAACATATACAAATGTCAGCAACAGCATCGCTTTCCAGACCGGAGATGCAATCCTCTGATAGACCGCATCATTTACAACAATCATCGTCCAGACTGCCACCCATAGCAGACATAGCATCACGGCAACATATTCTGACCGTTCCCACCGGCTATACAACACGCGGAAGCAGATGCAACAGGACACATTGACCGGAAGTAAGAAGTTCACAACCAGATTGTTCAGGGTAAGTGCCGTTGTCCGATATGCTACCGCCAAAAATATCATGACAATCAAGAAGTCCACTGCTGCAAACAACAGGACTCTCGCCGCACAGATCCGGCGAAGCGTATAATACGATGCCTGTTCCACCTCGACGGCACCGTTTCTTCGGTTTTTCCAGACTTCCGGAACGATCAAAATCACAAACATCGTTGCGAAAATTCCCATAAGTCGCATTGTCTCTTTCATGTCGTTGGCATTGTTGCTCAGCCACAGCCATAGATACAGAAGCACTCCGCCCTGCAACACCCACCATCTTTTTTTGATGAACCGTGACTGCTCATATAAGAATTCAAAATACGATGTCTTCTTTGATTCCATCTGGAGTGCCTGTTCTGTCAGAATATCCTGACACACCTTTATCGTGCATGCCCCCGCTTCTTCCCGTATACATGTCTGCTGTACGAAATCTCTATATTCCTGTATCCGTTGTCTGTAAGCTTTCATTCTTCCACCTCCAATTCTTTGATCAAAAGCTCCTTCGCCCGTCCAATCCGGTATTTCACCAGTGAGAGCTTGATCTGGAGCAATCCTGCGATTTCTCTTTGCTTCAGCTCCTGAAAGAACGACAAAATCGCAACTTCCCGTAGCTCCTCCGGCAGCTTCCGCACCGCCTGTTCGATATCCAGCCGGATACCAACCGTGTCCACACGATTTTCGGATTCCGCCTCTGGCAGTTCTTCTAGCGGAATATCCTTTTTCTTCTTATAATAATTTTTCACTACATTTCCGGCGATCGTATACAGATAATTTTTTACTTTGCCATATTCCCTGTATCGTTCTAAGCTTGCAAAGGCTCTGGCAAACACTTCCTGTGTCAGATCCTCTGCTTCATAGGTGTCATATATATGCAGCAAACAGTACTGATAAATGCTTGGATAATATTTCCTGACCAGTCTCTCACATGCCTCCTCATCCCCGGCCCTCGCCCGGTGCACCAGCAGAAAATCGCTTGTAGACTCCATTCTCGCTCTCACCTCTTTTCTATCCCCACTTACTATAACAACATATGCGTCAGAAAAGTCAGTTTTATTTATATTTTATCAGATATTCTTCCAGACACAGATTTTCCTGCTTCATCGTTCTTGCTGCATCCTTTCCCACATACCGGTAATGCCACGGTTCGTTGTTGATGGATGTAATGTCTGTCTTATCTTCTGGATAGCGTTTCACAAATCCGTACTTATATGCATTTTCATCCAGCCACTGATAGACAGCATCCGATGAACATTTGGATGTATCCGCGTTGATATCCACACTGAGTCCTAACTGATGCTCGCTCGTCCCCGGAATCGCAACATACTCCTCCGCTTTCTTCATCGCCTCTTTCTTCGAGCAGCCCTGATTTTCATATTCTTTGATTCGATCGTCCATGATCTGTTGCTGCTCCTTTGTTGTCCGATACCCTTCCCGCACAAACAGCGCAAGTCCCGCCGCTCTTGCATCATCAAACATCTGCTGTAGCTCCGGATAGATCCTTGAATCCACCTTTTCCCCATTGGATAATTCGGTCAGTTCCACCTGATAATTGGCAGGAATGTAATGATCCCGATCAACAAGAATTAGATTCCATGCGCCTGAAGTATCTGCCACCTGCTTTTCCGAATGAAATACCATGAGCAATGTGCGATCTCCACCACGGATTGAATAGTATGCGATCAGACCAGTGATCAATATTAGCAAAGTCACGAGTACACGCGCTACCGCTTTGTAGCTCTGTTTCTTTTTGTGTCTTGCCTGTTTCTTCATACTGCACCTTTCCTTTCATTCCTTTGTCATTCATATATAACAACCGGGGAACTGGAAAAGTCAGTCTTATTTTCAGGGCATAAAAAAAGGAGCTCATCGCTCCTTTTTCATAACTTTATTCCGTTCTTCCGAATATCTCATACAAGATCAGATCCCGCATGCGATCCATCGTCACTTCGTACACCTTCTGGTGCAGCATCTCTTTTCCCTCTGCGGCAAGCACATAGACCTTGATCAGATTCGCCACAAGCGGAATATTCACATCCGGTCGGATGCCTTCCATATGCCGGAAGAATTGAATACTTGTCTCGGTCTCTTTCAGCAAATCCGGTCTTACCTGTTCCGGAAGCATCTCCAGCAGCCGCTTCTCATCCTCCGGCGTCAGACTTGGAAATACACTGTACCGCTCATCGATCATCATCTTCAGATATGTGCGCGTCTCTGCCGGACCAGCCTTTTCCTTGCCATTTAATGCAATCCGGATCAGCTCCGGAATCTTTCTTCTCCGGTATTGCAGAACCTCATACACATATTCTTCCTTCGACGAGAAGAAATTATAGAACGTACTCACACCGATGCCGGCTGCCTCCGTGATCTTAGCAACCGACATATGTGTCATTCCATACTGCTTCAACAAATCAAACCCTGCATCCAGCATTTTCTCTCTATACTCTGCCCGTTCTTCCTCCGTAAATACCCGTTTTGCCATCTGTATCCTCCCAAAAAGCTTCTGAAGAAATCTACTCGTTTCTGTTATTTTCCTTCAAAGCTTCCACCATGTCAATCCTTGATATTTTTTTCTTCTGGAGAAGAAGGGAAATCTCATAGACTACCCATGTAAGTACGAAACCGATCACCAACGTTCTGGCTGTGAGAACCGGTGACAACAGCATACCATAATTCTCGATTGTATCTGAATAACCGACCTTGACAAACATATATGCAGCCGGGATTCCGATCAGATATCCGATGCATACCAGAATATGGTTGACATTCAGTACCCGGTTTGAAATCTCTTTCTGGCTGAAACCAAGTACCTTCATAACCGAGATATTGGTTGCTGTTTCTGCCACGATCATGTTGATAATCAGATACAGCGCAAATACACCAAGCACAACACCTACGATCTCAAATATAACCATGATTGCATGCATCGGTCCCATCATATTTTCCATCGTGTCTGCCGTGACAGTCATGGTTGTCTCACTTGCCACGCGGTCTTTGTCAAGTGACAATGCATCCTTGCTTATAATGCAGTTATAGGCGTCACTATCTACACCTGCCAGCGCCGTTGCATTTTCTCTTCCTGTGTACAGATAGCAATGCGTGTTGTCCGTCACGATACCACTGATTGTTACCTTATGTTCTTTCAGATCTGCAATATTGCTGAAGGTAAGCGTATCACCTGTCTTTATACCATAGGTCTGTGCAGCCGCACTTGTCAGATAATATTTGTCCAGATCAAGCGCGTCACCACCGTCCGTCTTGTCCGGGAAATATTTCGAATCCTTGCTGATTCCCTGTGCAGAAAGCTGTACTGTTTTTCCCTCTACCTCATAGTAATTCTGGAACAACGCCTCGCCCTGCTCCGGCGTGCCTTCCTGTAACGAATTCAGCCGGTACAGATATTCGTACTTGATAGAGCTTGTAAGTCCTCCATGCATCAGCGTATCCAGACTGTCTTTCATAATAAATCCTGTCAGAATACAGAATGCAGCGACAGCCACACCAAATGCCGTTACAATGCTTCTTCCCGGATGTCCGATCACGCTCCGCACCCGCATCTTTGTCTGTGTCTTTGCATGACTCTTCTTCATCACGCCGACTGTCTTCGTATCTTTTCCTGTGTTTCTTAAGAGATCGACCGGTGACTTCTTCAAGAGCTTTGCCGCCTGGATTGCGATAGCCGCACAGTAAAGGACGGTTGGTACAACCAGTGCTATAACGATCGATGGTACATTGTAGGCCGGTGTATACGTAAGCTTTTCAAAATCATATTCGATATAGAATCTGCACAGTACTCCTGTCAGCGGAACGGACACAATCACTCCAAGCACACTTCCGATGAAGCCCGGCAGTACCCCATACCGCATATAATGTCTTATGATCTGCTTTTTTGAAAATCCGAGTGCCAGAAATGTTCCAAGCAGATACTGTTCCTGTCTGATATTTCTTCCAAGCACCATAACAACAAGCGTGATAATAATGATGAACATAACCGGTGCATACATGGTCGCCATATTCGTAACGGCATCTCCCTCATTGACCGGCATGGAGATTCGTGTGTTCGTGGTTGCCGCCATATAGCTTGCAATCACATAACCTTCATTTAACTTCTCACGCACTTCCATGGAATTATCCTTGTTGTATTTGATAGAATAATAGCTTGTCTCATCTGCATCAATCTTGTCATATTCCTTGCGATCGACTACGACAAGTGCAAATTTCTCACTATCAATATAGCCGGACAGTTTCTCAAGCATATAGATATAATCTGCTTTCGTCGTGTAGGCAGATACTTTATAATCATACGCCCCAAGAGAAATCGTATCTCCAACCCGGATGTCATGCATATCCGCAAAATCCTGTGTCAGAAGTGCTTCCCCATCGCCCGGTTCGTGTCCATCCCGCACCTCACAGAGATTCAGCTTCTCCGGCATCGGGAATACACGAATCGTAGCTCCTTTTAAATCCCCACTTTCCACATTTACATCCTTATACCGGCTGTGTTCCAGTATCACATCATATTCCTGTTCGAGCTTCTCCATATCTGCATCGGACAACGGCTGATAAGTGACAAACTCCGCATCCTCCGCCTTATAGTCCTTCACAAAATCATCCACAACCTTTGTCAGTGTGTGTCCGGTTGACACCGCGGCGACAATCACCATAGATGTCAGCATCGTAAGAATGATACTGATAATATAAAACGCGATGTTTTTCTTTATGCTGCGCCCAGCTCTCTTATTGATCGTCATATTACAACTCCATCTCCTCTACTCGTTTCTTATCTGCATTCTTCTGATTGGATACAACCTTGCCATCCGTGATCTTGATGATCCGGTCTGCCATTCCGGCGATGTTCAGGTTGTGTGTAATAATCACGACTGTCGTCTTATATGTATCATTCATTTTCTGTACACGCTGCAATACATCCTTTGATGACTTTGTATCAAGCGCACCGGTTAACTCGTCACAGAGAAGGATATCCGGCTTCTTCACCATTGCCCGCGCGATTGCAACACGCTGCTGCTGACCACCGGAAAGCTCCTTTGGAAAATGTGTCTCATACTTCTTCAGTCCCAGTTCTTCGATCAGTGTGTCGGTACTGAGCGGCTCCTGCACAAGCTCTGCTGTCATCTCAATATTCTCACGCACGGTCAGATCCGGTGTCAGATTGTAGGACTGAAATACAAATCCAAGCTTCTCCCTCCGATACAGCTCCAGCTCTTTGGCAGACATCTTCTCCAGATTGGTTCCGTCTACCAGCATACTTCCCTCGGTCAACTTATCCAGACCGCCAAGGATATTCAGCAATGTACTTTTACCACTTCCACTCGGACCTAAGATTACGACGATCTCGCCCTTCTCTACCCCAAACTCGGCATGATCGAGCGCGAACACCGTTGCTTCTCCCTCTCCGTATTTCTTTACCAGATTTTTTCCTTCGATATACATTCTGCGTCCTCCCTGCTATATGCGAACATTTTTGTTATTTTATTCGCATATATGTTAGTTCTAACTAACTTATTTGTCAAGAGGTTTTACGAATGTTTTTTGTTTTATATTCGCATAGTGTACGTTTTTGTATAAATTGGTTGATATAGATGACTGTTGCAGTGTGGTTTTGTATGAATTTGGGGATATTGTTGACTGCTGTTGGGTGACTTTTGCTGATTGCCACTTTTTTACCCAACTATTTTTCTTGTTTATGGGCGGTATTGGGGAATTTTTTGAAATTAGAATTTTTTACCCAGTGAAATTGTCAGAATTGCAATATTCATTGGGGGAATTTTTCTAATTCTGAAAAATTCCCCCAACCAGCTTGCTACATACATATTTTTATTGGGAAGAAAAAGTCAAACTAGAGGAATTTCCCAATAAACATCCTTTACATCATACACAGATACACGAAATACGCCACATAACAAAGCAGCATGAAGATGCCGCATGGACGCCGCAGCTCCTTATGCTTATATGTTCCGATCCACAAGATCGCACCAACCACAACCGCAATGATCGTATCTATGATGAATTTGCTCTCAAATGGCACTGTACAGATGAGTGCAGTTGTACCGATTACGAACAAGATATTGAAAATATTGCTACCCACGATATTTCCGATTGCGATTCCCGCATTTCCTTTCCGCGCTGCTGTGACAGATGTCACAAGCTCCGGAAGTGAGGTGCCAAGTGCTACAATCGTAAGTCCGATAAACCGCTCGCTCATACCGAAATACCGTGCGATTGCAGATGCTCCGCTGACCGCGAAATCGCTTCCCTTTACAACGAGCACACCACCGATCACCATGAAAAGAATACATTTCCATACCGGGTAATCCTTTGTTTCGCCTTCTTCCTCATTGGTTCCTTTCTTCGCCATCACAAACAGATAGCCAAGATATAACAGGAACAAAACCCAGAAAATAATACCTTCTACGAATGTCACTTCCCCACCGGTAATTCCAAATACCAGCAGTATAATCGTAACTACCATCATAAATGGTATCTCATAGCGAAACGTTGACGTCTGGATCGCTACATTCGTGATCACCGCTGTCACACCAAGAATGATCAGAATGTTGAGGATATTACTTCCCACGATATTTCCGATCGTGATTCCCGCATTCTTCTGCAACGCCGCCGTGATACTGACCGCCGCCTCCGGCATACTTGTTCCCATCGCTACAATCGTCAGACCGATGATGAGCTGCGGAATCCCGAGCTTCTTCGCGATACTCGCCGCCCCCTCCACAAACCAGTCTGCCCCCTTCACGAGAAACAAAAAACCTACCAACAAAATAACAACCTTCAAGAACATCCTTTCTACCTCTCTTTCCTTGTTTTATTTTGCAGTAGGTATAAAAAAAGAGACTCCTACTGCGTAAACAGTAAAAGTCTCGCTATTTCATCACTTTCCGAGTTATATGTTTCAATAACTGTCTTGACGAAGAAGTGAACCGCAACCGGCAAGCTACTCCCTTTTTATATGTGTATTCTAACAGATTGATTTTTATGAATCAAGTACCAAAATAAATTTTGCTTATCGCGATATTTTATCACTTTTTACAATCAGTATGGATACAATCATAACGACTATCTCGGTAATTGGAAACGCAATCCAGATTCCCCATATATGGAACAACAAATTGCAGACCCACATAACCGGAAGAAGCAGAACTGCCTGCCGAAGCAATTGAATCACAATACTCTGTATCAGTTTGTTCGTCGCCTGCGCATAGGTAGCAGCCATCGTTGAAATCCCACTGAATATAAATCCGATTGCCATAATCCGCATAGCCGGAATGCCGAACTCCCGCATAGCTTTTGATGCAGAAAACAGTGCTAATATCTGATTGGGGAAAACCAACACCAACAATGTTCCAACTGCCATCATGCATGTCGCAATCTTTCTTCCACTGCGATACGACTGCTGTAACCGATCTTTCTTTCCCGCGCCATAATTGAAGCTCATAATCGGCAGGCATCCCTGAATCAGACCATTTACTGTCATAACAATCAGCTGCTGCACCTTGAAATACGCGCCGAAGAACGCCACTGCAGTGTCTGAATATGCTACCAGAAATATATTTACAAAGGTCACCATAAATGATCCAAGCGCATTCATGATAAAGGACGGCAGTCCGCTGGCAAACACATCACCTAACATCTTCCCCTCAATGCGGAATCCCTGGAACTGCAGACGCACCTTCTGCTTCGTAAACAGAATCATAACCAATGCGATCAACATGGATAAAGTATATCCAAGCACCGTGGCAAGTGCCGCTCCTGCGATTCCCATTTTCGGGAATGGTCCAATCCCGAAGATCAACAACGGATCAAATATAAAATTAAATACAACTCCCGCAATCTGAAACCACATTGGAGCAAGCATATTTCCGGTCGCCTGCAACTCTTTCTGAATTAGAATATGCACCATATTCGGGATCTGCATAAATGCACATATCTGCATATAGGTCATGCCATAGGAGAATATCTGCGCATCATTTGTAAAGGCACGATAGTACGGCTTCATGATTGCAAGCACGAACAGGTTCACGCATATTCCAAGAATCACAGAGACAATCAATCCAAGTGTTGCTACGCGGTCTGCCTTCTCCTGCCTTTTCTGTCCGAGATAACTGGCTATGCGTACATTCACACCGACGCCAAGCCAGATAGACAACGCATTCATCAAAGTTGTAATCGGGAAAGACAACGAAACTGCAGCCAACGCCTGCTCGTTGATTTTTGCAACAAACATACTATCCACCAGATTGTATGAATACTGCAAAAACATAGAGAATAACGGCGGCATGGACATCTGCAAAATCAGCTTATTTATCGGTTCCTGTCCCATTTTGTTATCCGTTTCCATAGTACCAGCTCCTTTCCAAAATAAAAAGTCACACCCAAACAAATGGGTGTGACGAAAATATTCATTAGAAAAATTCACACAAATTTTCTGCGCACAGTATAGCACAGGTGTATTCAAAATGTAAATATACATGTTCACTCATGCCACAGCCGGAATCCGCGACAGATACCCGTTTCAGAATTGTCAATTTGCATGACATTCCTGCGATTCCGAATATTGCCAGATCATCTCCAACTATTGTATAGTGGACATAGAATTAAGAACGGAGGGCTGCTTATGAATTACGCATTTACAAATGGAAACAAAGAAGGAAAAAGTTGACTTAGTGAAGCTCATGATTACCGGCGGTGTGTTAGACGCCAAAGAAAAGGGTGTCCCGGGCGAGCTGAAGATGTCGCCGGATATGGTGCGTGCCGTCTGCGACAAAGCACATGCCGACGGCTATATCGTTTCCGCCCATGTGGAATCTCCGGAGGGTGTCCGCGTGGCTCTGGAAAATGGTGTCGACTCGATCGAGCACGGTGCGAAGATGGATGATGAGATGATCGAATTATTCAAGGAACGGGGTGCTTTTCTCTGCACGACGATCTCACCGGCTCTGCCATATGCGCTCTTTGACCGCTCTATCACAAATGCGACCGAAGTCGAGCAATTTAATGGCAATGTCGTATTCGAAGGAATCGTGGATTGCTCCAAGAAGGCACTGGCAAACGATATTCCGGTTGTACTTGGCAACGATGTCGGCTGCCCGTGGATCACGCAGTACGATTTCTGGCGTGAACTTTATTACTTCCACAAATACGTAGGTGTCTCGAATGCATTTGCACTCTATACGGCAACCGCGCGAAGCGCCGAGCTTGCCGGAATCGGCGATATCACGGGATCGATTGAAAAGGGGAAAGCAGCCGATCTGATTGTCACTGCGAAGAATCCTTTAGATGATCTGCGTGCGCTCCGCAACGTAGATATGGTGGTTGCCAGAGGCACGATCATCGACCATCCGAAGGTTAAAAAGAAAAAACAGGTGGAAACAGAACTGGATAAATTCCTGTAAAATACTTCTACAACAGTCCTGCAAATAACCGCATGAATAATTGTCCCAGACGCAGATACGCACTGCGTCCGGAACAATATTTTTCTGTCACTTCCCTGCTCTCCTGCATCGTTTTCTCCAGATCATGTCGGATAGATAATACAGCAGGATTGTCAACTATGAAACAGCCGTTCTCAAAATGATGATACAGGCTCCTGTAATCCAGATTGATTGTTCCGCAGGTTGCCATACAATCATCTGCCACACTCATTTTCGCATGGCAAAATCCCGGTGTCCACTCATAGATCCGCACTCCATGCTTAACCAATCCGTGATAAAACGAACGCGTAACGTTGTAAATCAGCTTCTTATCCGGAATTCCCGGCGTGACAATCCGTACATCCACACCCCTCTTTGCTGCCAGACATAATGCATGTGTCATCTCATCCGTGATAATGAGATAAGGTGTGATAAACCAGCAGTATTTCTCTGCTTTATTTATGATACTGATATAGACTTCCTCTCCAACCTGTTCATCATCGGTTGGAATATCTGCATACGGCTGCACGAAACCAGCCTGTCTTGCCCGGTAGCCGGACGGTGTAAGGTATTTCTCAACATCCACATCATCCGCATCCTTGTCACTCACGGCGTTCCACATCTCCAGAAACGTCACGGTCAGGGATTTTACCGCATCTCCTTCCAAACGAATACCTGTATCCTTCCACATACCGTATGGCTGGGTCATATTAAAATACTCATTTGCGAGATTATATCCTCCGGTAAATCCTACCTTACCGTCAATCACCGTAATCTTACGATGATCCCGGTTATTTAAAAACATATTTAATCCAGGGGTAAATGGATTAAATACTCTGCACCGGATACCGACTTTTTCCATCTTTTTAATAAAATCTGTATTGATAAATCCAATTGACCCCATATCATCATAGAATACGCGGACTTCCACTCCCGCCTTTACGCGGTCTTCCAATACTTCCTGTACCATATGCCACGCTTCCGCATCCTCGATTGCATGATATTCCATAAAGATAAAATGTTCTGCCTTCGCCAGATCTGCAAGCTGCGCATGAAGCCCCTTGATTGCTTCATCATAATATGTGATATCTGTATTCCGGTACACCGGATAGCTTGAATTTCTCTGTATATACGTGGAGATACTTCCGGCTTTGGGGAGTTGCAAACGTAATCTTTCCAGATTATCTCTGTTAGCCGGGATCAATGGGAAAATGCGGCTGTCGATTTTCTCATACCGTTTGCGCATCTTCCGTGTGCCACCATTTAAACCAATCAGCAGATATAACGCAACACCCATGATCGGGAATATCAGTATCAGAATAATCCACGGCATCTTCATGGATGAGGTCTGATCTGACGCATATAATGCCAATACAAGGATTGTTCCAAGCAAACGTGTCAGAAGATTTACAATCTCTGCATATTCGTTCAGCCTTGTTATCATGGAGACCATAAATGTGACTTCAAGCAAAATACACACGGCACAAAAACATAACCGTTTAATCCCGTTTTTTGTTTTGGCTTTCCCTTCTAACGTATTTTTCTGCATAATAATTCCCTCTCATAAATTCCTGACAAATGCATTAATAACCAAGTGTATCGTTCACTAAAATCACATGGATTCTTCCCTCATGACGCGAGAACCTTGTAATCAGGAACTGGCAACAGAGTGTATCCGGAGATTTACAATCGGAACATTTGCCTGTGACCTTGCACGGTGTCTTCACATCAAACCGCTGGGCGTTCGCCGGAGCTGCCACATTTCTGGCACGCTTCATCGCCGCATCAAGATCGGAACAGACCTTATTCATTCCCACGATGAATAACACCCGCTTCGGGCCTTGTGCGATACAGGACACGCGGTTGGAATTTCCATCGATATTTACGATGATGCCATCGTTCGTCATCGCATTGGCGCTCGACAAAAATACATCTGCATCATATGCTGCCAGCAGTCCCTCACGCGGTGTCATATTCGAACGGTCAATGTAATTATAATTTCCTGCCTGCAATGCATCCACAAGACCAATCTCGTGTGCGCTCTGACACCCCCCCATCGCAACGGAGCTGCCCTCACCGATTATCTCCAGTGCCAGCTTCAAAGCTTCTCCCTTATCTGCTGCATAATAACCGGTCATGTTCCGGGACTCCAGTCCTTTGATAACGGTCTGTGCCAGAATCTCATTTCTTTTTTTCATATTCTCGTTCATGATATTTCCTCCATTCTCTATGCGTGTCTTTTATTTTAGCACAATTTTACACATATAGAATCATACAGTTGCATTTTTTCTGCGTCCATAAAGAATCCGATAATACACTACATTCAGTATAATTCCAAATACGGTCGCAACCGGTGCTGCAAGTCCAATCATCGTCAGGCTTGCATCCGGCTGGATACTCATATAATAGGCAAGCGGAAGCCGCACGAGAAGTGTCTGCATCAGTCCCTGCATCATCACCCATACGGTCCGGTCATGTCCGTTGAAATAACCAATCATACTGAATAAGATGGCCGTCACGATCGTCTCCGGTGCAAAGCCCTTCAGATACTCGTATCCACGTTGTACAACTGCGGTATCCTTTGTAAATATCGCTGTGAGCATATCCCCCTTGAACAACACAAATACGAACACGATGCAACCGATTGCAAGTCCGATTCCGATACCGGTAAACATCGCTTTCTTCGCCCGCTTTTCATTTCCGGCACCGACATTCTGCGATACAAAGGATGCCATCGACTGCATCAGGGCACTCGGAATCAGCATAGCGAAGCTTACGATCTTGCATGCCACACCATACCCGGAGGATGCCGTGAGTCCTAACCGGTTGATAAATGCACAGAGTGCAAGGAACGAGCCCTGCGTCAGGCATTCCTGCAAAGCAAGCGGAAGTCCAACCTTCATGGCACGTTTGCAATTCACATTAATCCGGAAGTCCTTCTTCGTAATCGTAAATGGCAGCTGTTTCCTGACGAGCATAATCAATGCGAAAACAACGCTGACTGCCTGCGCAAATACAGTCGCGATTGCGGCACCTGCGGCATCCATATGGAAACCTGCGACCAGTGTCAGATCTCCTACGATATTAACCACACATGCAATTGCCACGAAGATCAGCGGTGACTGGCTGTCTCCAAGTCCACGGAAGATCGCCGCAAGCACATTATATGCCACGATAAAGAAGATACCGCCACCACAGATCCGCACATAGACCGCCGTTTTTTCAACCGCTTCCTCCGGTGCCTGCATCAACACGGAAATCGGATGTGCCAGCGTAATCATCACAACAAATAACACCGCTGAGATAATCGCAAATACAACCGTTGCCCCGCCGATCAAAGGACCGATCTGTTTCGTATCCTTCTCGCCGATATAACGTGCGATCAAAACAGTAATACCCATCGCGAACTGTGTCACTACAAATGTTACCAGATTCAGAACCTGGCTGCCTGTGGATACTGCCGAAAGTCCTGCGGTCGTTCCAAATCGCCCTACCACGAGCAGATCCACCGCTCCATACGCCGCCTGCAGAATCAAGGCACCTAAAATCGGCATCATGAACCGTATCATCTTCCCTAATATATTTCCCTGTGTAAAATCTGATTTTGCACTACTCAATCTCAACACTCCTCTCGCTCATCACATTGTATAATTTTCCAATCGTCTGTATCATGCAATCCGCCTCTTCCTCGGAGATACACGCAAGATATGGGCAGAGGCGGTTATAATAATTCGTGTCGTATTTTTCTGACAGTTCTTCTCCTTTTTTTGTCACCTGCACATAGGTGATACGCCCATCCACACTCGATGTCTTCTTAGTGAGATATCCTTTTTTTACCATCTCTGTTACCGTGCGCGTAATTCCCGGTCTCGGCAGTTTCAGATAATCACTGATATCCGAAATCTTTACCCGTTCCTGTCCACTTCTCAGTTTGTGGATTGCATCAATATACCGGATATATGCCGGCGTTACTCCCTCCGGTAAGGGCGGCAATAATTCCCGGACCCGCTTTGCCTGATAACAGGCATCCATCATACGTTTGATTTTATCTGGGTTCATACTGTTCTCCTTTTCCTATCACATTTTTTAGATTTAATATTTGTACATAAATTAATTACCGGTTGTTTGCATTGTAATTACCATTGGTAATTACCGGCGGTAATTATATAGTTATATTCTGGAATTGTCAACCACATATTGTCCTATATTCATTTTTCAATTATAATGATTTCGCTATGTTAGACAATCAGCTGATATTGGCTTTAAATACAGAAACGGAGAATTAAAATCACACATGTTAACGCCGGATTATTATAACAAATTTACCTGTATTGCGGACAAATGTCCGATCACCTGTTGTAAAGAGTGGAAAATCGCAGTCGATGCAGACACAAACCGCCGCTGGAAGAAGCTTCTTCCGCCGGATAACATACCGGAGTGCCGCAAGAATTTAAGTGCCTACACGACGAAGAAAGACGGGCAGCGCGTAATCGGATTAGACGCGATGCATCGCTGTCCTTTCTTAGATGATGCCAAGCTGTGCCGCTTAGTCTCTGCCTACGGAGATTCTGTGCTCTCAGAAACGTGTGCAACCTTCCCGCGGGAATATCATACCTTCCACGACCACAAGGAAGCGATGCTCATGCCTTGCTGCCCGGCAGTGATTGATCTGTGGAGAGATACGCTGCTGGATTTCCCACAGGTGTCTGAGCCGGACGCACTCTTTTTGATCCGCACTTCGATCATGGATCTGATTCAGGATACGAATATTTCTATCGAAGAAGCTTTATTAGAAAGCTTTTATATTCTGTCTGAACTGGCAAAAAACGCACCGATTACCATAGCAAAGGTAACTGAATATTTCTCACCTGCTTCGCTTGCAGAGCTTCGTGCAGCTATCCACGACGTAGAACTTCCGGCTGCGGACACATGGATGGAATGCAATGAGCTGTTACAGGATTTATCTGTAAATTATATCGAGGAAGGCTTGTACGCGCCGTACTTGAATCCACTGATTACGCTCGCAGAACAATTCACTGTACCAGACGATGAGAGACTTATCGATTTTAATAAGCAATTACATACCTACGATATTCTGTTTCGGAACTATGTGGCAAACGAAATATTCTCCGACCTGCTTATGCCGGAGGATACGATCGACGATATGTTGTTACATCTCGAATGGATTGCCATGGAATATGCATCCATCCGGCAGAGCCTTTTTCTTCTTTGCTCTGCCGAAGGAGCAAATCATCTTTCTTACGAAACCGTCCGTGACTATATCGTAATCCTGTCGCGCATGACCGGTTATGAAGATGCGGATATCCGCGAATATCTGGAAAATAGTTTTGCATCCCCGATCTGGGATTGGGGATATTTTGCGCTGGTGGTTGGGAAATAATTACTTTTTCTCATCCAACAGCACAACGCCCTGTGCCGGATTTTCTTTGATAGCTCCAACGACTGGATGTGGCACATACATCTCTTCCAGGTAAGCCACGTCCTCTGCGGAAAGCTTCACATCGAGCGCACCTGCTGCATCATCCAAGTATGCAGTCTTCGTTATTCCGACGATTGGTGCTGTCACGCCCTTTGCCCACTGCCATGCAAGAGCAATCTGTGACATCTTGCAATTGTGTTTTTCTGAGAGCTCATGCACTCTGGCAACCACCTTCATATCCTGTTCTTCCATCCGGTCATACTTTCCATGTGCAACACGGTCGGTCTGACTCCGCAAAGAATCTGTATTCCACACAGGTCTTGACAGATGCCCGGCAGCAAGCGGACTGTACGGCATCAGCACAACATTCATCTGCTTACAGATTGGAATCAACTCGCGCTCATCCTCCCGGTAAAGAAGATTGTAATGATTCTCCATCGTAGCAAACGGTGTCAGTCCCCGCTCTTTTGCGGCAAGCTGCATATTATAAAACTGATATCCATACATCGCAGATGCACCGATTGCACGCACCTTTCCAGCCTTTACAAGACCATCCAGTGCTTCCATCGTCTCCTCGATCGGAGTATCAAAATCAAACCGGTGAATGATATACAAATCCAGATAGTCGGTTCCAAGCCTTTTTAGGGAACCGTCGATTTCCCGCTCAATCGCTGCCTTTGACAGTCTACCCTCATTGAAATACACCTTCGATGCGATCACAACCTTATCACGTGCCACATTCTTTTTCAGTGCCTGTCCCAGATATTCTTCACTGGTTCCTGCGGAATAACAGTTTGCAGTATCAAAGAAATTGATACCAAGATCCAACGCATGCTTGATCACCTTCTCGCTTTCCTGCGCATCCAGTGTCCAGTCATGCATTGTACCTGCTTTTCCGAAGCTCATGCATCCGATGCAAAGCTTCGATACTTCAATATCGGTATTTCCAAGTTTTGCGTACTCCATGTATAACCCCTCCTGCAATCCTAAATGTTTTTATTTCAACTTACCATATTCCTCGTCTGTTACCGGCTCGCACCACTCATTGGATGTCTCCTCGCCCGGTACTTCCACTGCCAGATGGCTGAACCAGCTATCCGGTGCGGCACCATGCCAATGCTTAACCTCTGCCGGAATATTGATACAGTCACCCGGTTTCAATTCGACTGCTTCCTTGCCCTCTTCCTGATAATATCCACGTCCGGCTACGCATACAAGAATCTGTCCGCCACCGCTCTTTGCATGATGGATATGCCAGTTGTTCCTGCAGCCCGGCTCAAATGTGACATTGAAGATTCCAACCTGACTGGTGGATACCGGTGCCAGATAACTCTGTCCGATGAAATACTGTGCAAATGCATCGTTTGGCTGTCCAATTGGGAATACCATTTCCTTTGCATGCGCACGCATCGCTGGATCTTCGTAAGGCAGATCGCCCTCATCAACATCCCAGACTTCCTTTGCCAGATTGAATACAGCCCAACCATTTGGCCATCCTGCGTAAAATGCTACATGGGTGATGATCGCAGCAATTTCCTTCTGTGTCACGCCATGTGCTTTCGCATTCTGCAAATGGAATTTCAGGGAAGAACCTGTGATTCCCTGTGCCATAAGTGCGACTACCGTAATGATGCTTCGTGTCTTGACATCAATATCCTCGTTGTTCCAGTTCTCTCCAAATAATACATCATCGTTAAAATGTGCAAACTGCAGAGCAAATTCTCCGAGTGCATTTCTGCCTGCTGTCTGTGTAATCTTCGCCATATTGTTATCTCTCCTAAATTTCTTTTACCAGTTCTTCGATTTCCTTCTTATTTGCATGATTGAGCAGTTTGCCCTCGACAAACTGTGCGCCCGGTGCAGATGGCTGCAACTCTTTTACAGTGTTTCCAAATCCACTTCCGCCGGATGTTGCGAACAGCACGATCTTCTTACCTGTGAAATCATATTTCTCCAGGAATGTGTTGATGATCGTTGGCGCTACGTACCACCAGATCGGGAAACCAAGGAAGATCTCGTCGTACTCTGCAATCTTTGCGTCTGTATCTGTAATTTCCGGGCGGATCTTCTTGTCTGCCATCTCCACACTGCTTCTTGATTTCTTATCCATCCAGTTTAAGTCTGCCTTTGTGTATGATTCCTTCGGCGTGATCTCGTACAGGTCCGTACCTGCTGCCTCTGCTACCATCTTTGCGACGTTTCTTGTAATTCCACTTGCACTAAAATATGCGACTAATTTCTTACTCATTTCTTGTCCTCCTTACTATAATCCGTGAAGCATATAGTGTTAACAACCACTAAAAAAGGTGTAGTCTCTTTCTTCCTACACCTTGATTATAATTATTGTATTGTATTATGTCTAATACTTACGTTGAATGTTTTATTATGCCCGAAAGGCATTGATCTCATCAATGAACTTGAGGACAGCCTGCGCGTACGGAATGTTCCTGCGCCATGCGATCACAGTCCCTGCCGTGATTTCCGGGTACAGTTTTTTCTGCACAAGCAGATCAGATCGCCAGTATCTGCCGGCACCCTCGATGGAGATTGGATATCCAAGTCCCTGCATCGCCAGGATTGCAGCATTTGTACCGAGATTGCTTGTAAATGCTATGTTCAGCTTTGCAAAATCCTTACCAAACCAGTTTGCAAGCTCACTTTGTACGCCCGACCGCTCCGGCAATATCAGCGGCAACGGCAATAAGTCCTCTTTCGTAATGTATGATTTTTCTGCCAGCGGATCATCCGGTCGCATGCCTACAACCCAGTGGTCGCTCTCCGGGAAACGGATGTAATCCAGCCCTTCCAGATTCACCGGCTCCATGTAGAGCCCGATGTCAACCAGTCCTTTGTTCATCATCTCATAAATTGTATCTGCCGTTCCGGTATGCACCCGGATCTGAACCATCGGATATTTCGCCCGGTACCTCTCGCAGATCTGTGCCAGCAGCTCCACTGCTGCGAACTCACCGCATCCAATCATGATCGTTCCATCGACGACCTGGCTTTCCTTGAATTCCTCCCGGATCTTGTCTTCGAGATCGATGATTTCAAGGGCACGACGCTTGAGCAGAATTCCCTCGTCGGTCAGCGTAACATTTCGTCCGCCACGGTTGAACAGCACGGTTCCAAGCTCTTCCTCCAATGCTGCAAGCTGTCTTGACAGCGTTGGCTGTGTGATATGTAATTGTTCCGCAGCCTTCGTGAAGCTCTGCTCCTTCGCCACGATCAGAAAATAGCGTAATACCCGAAGCTCCATTTATCGATTCTCCTTATTGCTTATTTGCATGACAAAATTATTATATCACTATTTCTTCATCACACAGATTTTATTTGAGAAATTTCGTACTGCCGGGATTTTCCCGATCACCTTGTAAATCGGCATCAATACTTTCATCCCCTCAACCAGACTTACATCACGCTTATTCTTAAAACGAGGAATTACCTGTTCCAATGCGGCACCATTTTTCACGCCCCATGCAAACTTCGCCGCACTCTTCTCGATGGATTTCTCCTTGATATGCTTTACTACAAACGGTGACATCGTCTCTACAAGCACGACTGCTTTCGAAAACCACTTGTCCAGAATATCGAATATCTGCTTGACATCCGCCTCGGACAGATACATCGTCAAGCCCTCAATGATCACCAGCACCGGCTCGCCATGATACTCAATATCATCCATATAGCTTGCGTCCATAGCAGATTTTGCAATCTGGAAGATCGGCCCCTGCTCCTCGAAGAAACGACTCCGAACTGCCATCGTCTCCGGCAGATCAATGTTATACCAACGGTCGTATTTTCCTTCCATCCGATAGCAGCGCGTATCCATACCGCATGCAATGTTCAGGACAACCGCGTGTGGATAATGAGACAGAAAATCTCCGACCAACTTATCAAGCACGATCGTCCGCGCGATTACTCCCAAGCTCATCGCCTTGTCGCTTTCCGCCTTGGAGAAATCATAATCTAGACGGGATACCACTTCGATTGCCCGCTCGTCGTAGATATGATGGTTCGGCTTCTTTGACTCCTGCGCTCTCGCATATAATGTCTGCAGCATTGTCTCCGGAACTCCCTGTACCTGTACTTTTGTTTTTTCGTTCATGTGATTGCCTCGCTTCCTTTTATTAGTCTTGCTTCTACCTGATTCTGGTAAGCTTTTATTGTTTCTCAACATAACAGTTGTTACGATTTGTTATGTTATAAAAAATGAGCTCCACAGCACTTGTTATGTTAGTTTAGCCTAACCTACTTGTCAAGTCTGTTTTTTGGTTTTCACCGTCTTTTTGCCAATGTTAATTTTCATTGCTTGCATCCGCCATAAACGCTTCGTATAATAATGCTATGCTTACCACACAGGAAAGGACGTGAAATAATGATCCACGAAAATATCAAACATTTCCGAAAAGCAAAAGGACTCAGTCAAGAAGAGCTGGCTGTGAAGCTACACGTTGTCCGCCAGACTGTGTCCAAATGGGAAAACGGTTTATCCGTTCCGGATGCCGATGTGCTGATTCGTCTCGCAAATGTGCTTGGCGTATCGGTCAGCCAGCTGCTCGGTATAGAAACAGAACCAAACAATCATCAGGCACTTGCCGATCAATTAGCCGGCCTGAATGAACAACTGGCTCTGAAAAATCAGCAAGAAAGAAATCGTCTTCAGGCTGGCAGAAAAAGAGGTACTATTTTATTTCTTACATTCTTAGCCATGCTGGTTGCATTGATTGTAAAAAACGAACTGGTGTCTCTCCTGTTAACCGGTATGTGCATGATCAGCGCAGCCATCATTTTGTATCGTAATCTTGCTCTATTGACAAATGAAACTACAGATGATCTGCGTATTGGCACCCTTCGCGTGACCACACTTATCAATATTGGATTTTTGATAATCGGGATTCTTGTTGCCTGTCTGACAGCACTTGATGTTATAACGTTTTCTGAAAATGGCGAGAAAATATTTGCAATGTCTTTTATAAGCTGTATCATGCTTGCATCCGGTATTCTATGTCCAAGAATTCCATACAACCGGTACACAGGGCTGCGACTGCCTTGGACCATACGGGACGAAGAGACATGGAAAATTGCACATAACATTTTGGGGCATATCTCACTTCCCATTGTCCTGCTGTATGTCGCCTGCACGTTGACAGTTCCAGATTTTGGGCTTGTGACATCTGGTGCTATGATACTCTGGATTGGGATTCCGGGTGGTATTTCCGGCGTATACTATCTCAGGAAATACCACGGTCATCTTGGATAAATCAATCCGGATATTTGACCAGATCATATAATTTTCCATATTTTTCTAAATTACGTACACCATCTAATTGCATGCCAAGGTGCATGTATTTGTCGCATTTCGACTTCGCATCTGTCTCCAGAAGCACCGGAACCTGCAGCCGGTTGCCTTCTGCGTAGGCAAGCTCCATCACCTTCCGCATGTAACCCTGTCCCTGATATTGTTCCGGCACACAGACCATGCCGACAAATATATAAGGTTTCTTCTCTTTTTTCATCCGATCCTGCAGCGACGTTCCTCCCTTGGAAACTCCCTGTCCCATCCGAATCAATTCTTTTAGGCTCATTGAATGAAACAATGCTTTTACAAGCTGCATGCCTGCTCTAAGCTTCAATTTCTGTCCCGGCACCTTATAAGCAATATAACCCTCGCCCCGCTCGCTTATCGCATAGAGCATACCGCCTTCAAATGCCATCCGAACATACCCGGCAATATACGTTGCGACCGCATCCTTGCTGCGGTAAAATGCGCCCATTCCGACTTCCTCTCCATAGTCATAATATCCAAACGCGTGCCCGATCTGCTCTGCCACCTGTGTATCTAACGTTGTTACCTTCATGGTTTCTCTCCCCTTCTATTCTGCTTCATATACTACTTTTATTTGTGCCCGTCTGGTGGTTGTAATTTTGTTTTTCTTTTAAGTTAGTTTCATCTAACTTATTTTATCATAGCATTGTAAAAATGGGAATACTTTTTACGCAAAAAGGAGCCAACATCTTGTGATAAATAACATCACCAAGATGAAGACTCCTCTTATGATTTAGAAATTCATTTTTATAGTTTCGTTGTGTAGCTATGTTTTAATTTAATTAGCAATCATCACACATCCATTTATATCCGCTTACAGAATAGCTCCTCAAACTGCTCTACTTACATCAGCTTACGGAACATCTCCTCAAACTGCTCTAAGCTTGCCGGTCTAGGGTTGCCCGGTGCACACGCATCCGCTGCAGCAGATTCACACAAGAACGGAAGATCTTCTTCCTTCAGCTTCTCCAGCTTTGTCGGAATTCCAACATCGATAGACAACTGCTGAACCGCATCGATTGCAGCCTGTCTGTAAGTTGCCTGATCCATGCCTGTCGTATCAATTCCAAATGCTTCTGCTATGGATTTGTACTTTTCTCCTGTATATTCTTTGTTGAACTCCATGACGATTGGAAGCATCATCGCACAAGCGACACCATGTGGTGTATCATATACCGCACCAAGTGTATGTGCCATGGAATGTGCGATTCCAAGTCCTACATTCGAATATGCCATCGCTGTTACATACTGTGCAAGTGCCATGCCCTCACGACCATCCGGATCGTTCTCTACGGCTTTTCTCAAGTTCGCTGCAATCAGTTTGATTGCCTCTAAATCCAGACAATCTGACAGCTCCCATGCGCCTGCGGTTGTATAACCTTCAATTGCATGTGTAAGTGCATCCATTCCGGTTGATGCAGTCAGTCCCTTCGGCATCGATGCCATCATATCCGGGTCTACCACTGCAACATCCGGGATATCGTTCGGATCCACACATACAAACTTACGCTTCTTCTCTACATCCGTAATTACGTAATTGATCGTTGACTCTGCACCCGTACCACCGGTTGTAGGTACCGCAATCGTAAATACCGTCCGCTTCTTCGTCGGTGCAACGCCCTCCAGAGAACGAACATCTGCAAATTCCGGATTGTTGATAATAATGCCGATTGCTTTTCCTGTATCCATGGATGAACCACCGCCAATGGTGATCATAAAATCAGCTTCCGAAGCCTTATACGCATCGACACCATGCAATACATTCTCAATCGTCGGATTCGGCTTGATATCAGAATATAACTCATATTCTATGCCATTTTCCTTCAGCAGATCGGTCACCTTCGCTGTCACGCCAAACTTCACCAGATCCGGATCAGACGCTACAAACGCCTTCTTAAATCCCTTTGACTTCACAATACCCGGAATCTCATTAATCGCGCCATGTCCATGATAAGAAATTCCATTCAATACAAAACGATTCACTGCCATAATTCATTCTCCTTTCAATCACACAATTCCTGCCCGTATACAAAATTCATATATTATGTGAAATTTGTATAACAAATTGCTTAATTACATGAATAATTGTAACATATTTAACAAATTATAGCAAACCTAAGAATGTTCAAAATCCCACAGGAAACCCTATATAAAACTATATTTTTTCAAGTATTAACAAGCAGATATACATGTACATAGCGTATAGCATCTATCCTATGGCATCTTTATTACCTGACCCAACATCTCAATATCTGTTTATTATCTGCTTGATTTCCTCCAGGGAATCCGCAAAATAGATACCCTGCTGCCGCTCTGGTGTCGAGAGTCCCATCTCGATCATATGCGCAAGCAGTGCTTTCAAGCTGTCATAATATCCATTCAGATTATACAAGATGCATGGCGCGTCCAACTGCTTCAGCGACACCTTCGACATCACTTCCGAAATCTCTTCAAGCGTTCCTGTGCCGCCCGGAAATGCGATAAATGCATCCCCCAGTTCGATCATCTTCGTTTTCCGCTCCGTCATATCCTTTGTGACTATAAGTTCCGTCAAGTTGTCATATTGCAATTCCGCATCCATGAAAAATTTCGGTTCCACGCCTGTCACCGTGCCGCCAGCCTGTAGGACGCTCTCTGCAATTTCCCCCATCAATCCGGATTTTGATCCGCCATATACCAGCGCATTTCCGCTCGCACCAATCCACGTTCCAATCTCCCGCACTGCCTGCTTCAGGCTCGCATCCTTTCCTTCAAAGGCTCCTAAATATACTGTGATGTTCATGTTTTTCCTCGCTTTTGTGTTAGATTCTGAATTATTTTCTTTTTACCGGAATCCAGATAGCACTGTGGTAATCAGCATCTGTGTTTTCTCCATTTACACAGTCATACCATTCCACATTCGCATTTCCGCTTATCTCATAATCAGCGTTACCCGGTAACCATTCTTTAAATATTCTGGTATTTAGTGATTGAAGTGCCTCCGGGATTGCTCCTACGCAGTCAAACACCGCCCATTCCCCCTGTTCAAACTCATATAGCATCATTCCTTCCGGAACTTCTCCACCGGCATATTTACCTGCAACCAGATATGTAAATTTTCCCTTATCAGCTGCTTTTCCGTCATCAATACAAATGCCATATTCTCCTATACAATTTTCCACGAATGCCTTTTCATATGGATTTGCAGGTGGATTACCTGCATATACATTAGCCGCATATTTTTCACAGATTTCATCCCAATATTTCGGAATTTCCTCATATGCCGTATCAAAGGAAAACTCTTTCGCAAAGCCTATCACCTTAAATCCAAACATTTTTGTAATCTTGTAGTCCATTTTATCTCCTCCTTGAACTGTAATTTTTACACTCAACGGAAGAAAGGTTCTTATATCGCCGCCCTGTTTTACCTGCACAGGGGAAATCCCATGAAATCTGGTAAACGCTTTCGTAAAGCTGTCCGGTGTGTCATATCCATAATCAAATGCCACGTCTATTACTTTCCTATTCGCCTTTTTCAGCTCAAGCGCCGCCATGTATAGCTTACGATTACGAATATACTCTGATATAGAATATCCGGTCATAATCAAAAAACCTCTTTGAAAATGCAGAGGGGATACATACACTTGCTCTGCCACATCCTGCGCACTGATGTTATCATTCAAATGTTCCTCTATATAATCAATAGATTTTCTGATTGCAGTCAGCCATTCCATGCATTCACTTCCTTTCTTCTGTATGGTTAAATGATACGCCTATTAAAGGAATATTTCTTGCCATTTAGAATTCAATTTTGTCCGTCTGCTAAAACTAAATTTCTCACATCTTTATAAGTAACAGAAAATTAAAGTTCTCGCTCTCTATTTTATCACGCATACATATAAAATTACATTCATATTTTATGTATTATAGGCGGATTGCACATAACTTGTAATTTGCACATAAATCACCATAATTCCATCCAGTTCCAACAGCCATTTCCATAAATTCTTATATGTTGTTACCAGATTCCCATTTGTTATCAGATTTTTAACCTGGGCTTTTTCAACCACATTTTCGTCCGAAAACCCACCACGTGGGCGTAGCATCCGGATTTCTCCTCCTTACACCCATATCTGGCTCATGAATTCATTTTCAACATGCAAAAATGGGCGCAATCCTCTTTTTTCAGTAGATTACGCCCATCCTGTGGGTTTTTACAATTCAATTTCCGGATTCACACCCAAATCAATAATTTCTCCAACATCAACCATCCCGGAAACTATCAATAATTCCTCCGAGATGCATCAATAATTCCCCTCTACGAGATCGCATCCTTCATGCTCTTTACATACTCAAACACCGGCTGTGCAGCCTCGCGTCCGTATTTTGCGATGATCTTCACGATCGCACTTCCGACAATGACGCCATCTGCGGAGGTAGCCATCTTCTTTGCCTGCTCCGGCGTTGAGATTCCGAATCCGATTGCGCAAGGAATGTCCTTCGCTTTCTTCACAAGGGCTACCATCTCGCCGACATTGGTTGTAATCTCGGTTCTTGTTCCGGTTACACCGAGCGAAGAAACACAGTAGACGAATCCATTTGCTTCCTTCGCGATCATGCTGATCCGTTCGTGTGAAGTCGGCGCGATCAAGGATACAAGATCCAGACCATACTGCTTGCAGATCGGATCAAACTCTTCTTTTTCCTCATATGGGATATCCGGCAGGATCAATCCATCGATGCCGATTTCCTTACAGGTCGAGATAAATCTCTCTGAACCATAAGAGAATACAACATTCGCGTAAGTCATAAATACCATCGGAATCGTGACCTTCTGGCGCAGCCTGCGCACCAGATCGAACACCTTGTCTGTCGTCACCTTATCCGCACCGGCCAACGCACGGATATTTGCCTCCTGAATAACCGGGCCTTCTGCCGTCGGGTCTGAAAATGGGATTCCAAGCTCGATCAGGTCTGCCCCTGCATCAACCATTGCATACACGATTTTCTCTGTTGTTTCCAAATCCGGATATCCACACGTGATAAACGGAATAAACGCTTTTCCATGCTCAAATGCTTTTGCTATATTACTCATGAAGATCCTCCCCTCTGTAACGGGCGATCGCTGCTACGTCCTTATCGCCGCGTCCGGAAATATTGATAACCATAATCTGATCCTTGTCCATCTGTGGTGCCAGCTTCATTGCATAAGCAACCGCATGCGCACTCTCAATGGCTGGGATAATTCCCTCGATTTTCGAAAGATATTCAAATGCATCAACCGCCTCATCGTCCGTGATTGCCACATATTCGGCTCTACCGATATCATGCAGGTATGCATGCTCCGGTCCGATACCCGGATAGTCAAGACCTGCGGAGATTGAATAAACCGGTGCGATCTGTCCGTATTCATCCTGACAGAAATAAGATTTCATACCATGGAAGATTCCCAAACGTCCGGTATTTAAGGTTGCTGCTGTCTCGAATGTATCTATGCCTCGTCCAGCTGCCTCACAACCGATCAGACGCACGCTCTTGTCCTCAATAAAATGGTAGAATGCACCGATCGCATTGGAGCCACCACCAACACAGGCAAGCACGGCATCCGGAAGTCTGCCTTCCTTCTCCATGATCTGCTGCTTGATCTCACGGCTGATTACCGACTGGAAATCACGCACAATCGTTGGAAATGGATATGGTCCCATAACCGAACCAAGCACATAATGCGTATCGTCAATCCGGCTAGTCCACTCACGGAATGTCTCGGAAACCGCATCTTTCAGAGTACCGGTCCCGCTTTCCACCGCATGTACCTTTGCGCCAAGCAGACGCATCCGGTATACATTCAATGCCTGACGGATCGTGTCTTCCTTACCCATGAAGATCTCACACTCCATGCCCATCATGGCTGCAACCGTTGCCGTTGCAACGCCATGCTGACCGGCACCGGTCTCTGCGATCACACGCGTCTTACCCATGCGCTTTGCCAGAAGCATCTGTCCGAGTACATTGTTGATCTTGTGGGAACCGGTATGGTTTAAGTCCTCACGCTTCAGGTAGATCTTAGCTCCACCTAAGTCCTTGCTCATACGCTCTGCATAATACAGTCTGCTCGGTCTGCCTGCATACTCATTGTACAGTTCGGTCAGCTCCCGGTTAAATTCCGGATCATCCTTGTATTTATTATAGGTTGCTTCCAATTCATTGACGGCGTTCATGATTGTTTCCGGTACATACTGACCGCCATGAATTCCAAATCTTCCTTTCGACATGTCTTATCCTCCTTAGAAATATGACTATGAATATGTTCCATGTATGCAGTCCATATCCAACGCTTATACATCTATATGCGATGCTTTGAAACTAAGAAATGCTAGATGTTCCAGTATACATTATTCAAATTCTACGCAACCGCCGCACGGGTATCGCCCACTCGCTTCGCTCGTCGGCAGGTTGTCGGGCGCATCCTAAATAGGAATCTACGATTCCTATGCGCCCTCCGCTCGCCATCCGTGGCTCAGTGGCGGCTTGTTTGAACATCGTGTTCAAACATTGCTAATATTTCTGAAACATCAAGCATTTCTAAAAGTTTCAAACATATGCATATAGATGTATAAGCGTTGGATATATCATACATAGAACATATTCATATCTACACTCTTGTTATTACTATACTTCCTTCACATCTAAAATTTTCTCACCAGTTCCATAACTTTGACCATCTTGGTAAAGTCCTTGCTTCCATCTGTCTCGATTCCGGAGCTTACATCCAGCCCGTAGCTTCCAAGTGCTGCTGCCTCCCGCAGATTCCCCGCGTGAAGTCCGCCTGCTAAGAAATACGGCTTTCCGAACAGCTCTCCTTCTGCGGTATCTCCGGCTGCTGCCTTGGCCTCCCGCAGCAGTTCCCAGTCAAACGCCTCTCCGGTTCCGCCAAGTACACCCTTGCGGTAGGTATCTAACAGCAGATAATCAACCGGAAGTGCCGCTGCCTGCCGTATCTGTTCGACTGTCTGCACCTTGACCGCCTTTATAACCGGCACGTCACATACCTCGCGCAGACGTCTGATATAATCCGCATCTTCCTCACCATGCAGCTGGATCATGTCGATACATCCATTCTGCACGAGCGATGTGATCACGGGAATATCTTCATTCACAAACACACCGGCTGCCGGAATCTCCGCATCCAATGCTTCCCGGAATTGCTTTGCCTGCGCGGCACTGATCTTCCGTCTTGTATTCGCAAATATGAATCCGACAAAATCCGGTTTGACCCGATTCGCATATTCGATATCGCACGGCTTCATCATGCCGCATAATTTTATCTTCTGCATTTTACTTTCCTTCCAGCCTGTTCATCTTTCTCCTGCTTTGCACACCAATTCGATCCCATGACACGTGCTTACATTCCCCGCAGTTCATCTAACGCCTGCTTCTTATTCTCACTGCGCATCAGCGTCTCACCGATCAGCACTGCATCCGTACCATTTTTCAGAAGCTTCGCAATATCCTCAGCCGTCTTGATTCCGCTCTCTGAGACAAATGCAACCTCCTTCGGCACCATCTTCCGATACCTTGCGGAATTGTTGATATCCACCGTAAATGTCTTCAGATCCCGGTTGTTCACACCGATAATCGATGCCTCTGCACGAAGTGCCATCTCCACTTCCTGCTCATCGTGTGCCTCAACTAACGCCGACATACCAAGTTCCGTTGCAATCGCCTGATACTCTTCTAACTCCGACTGGGAAAGAAGAGAACAGATCAGCAGGATTGCCGATGCGCCAAGCGTCCGTGCCTGATAGATCATATACGGATCAATCGTAAAATCCTTCCGCAATACCGGAATTGTCACATGCTGGGTAATCTCTTTTAAGTACATGTCCTTTCCCTGAAAATAATACGGTTCCGTCAGGCACGAGATTGCGGATGCGCCGGCTATCTCATACTCCTTCGCGATCTCCAGATACGGGAATTCCTCTGCGATCACACCCTTCGACGGAGACGCCTTCTTCACCTCACAGATGAACGAGATTCCCGGACTCTTCAGAGTCTGATAAAATGGAAATAACTTCGGACGGTTTCCTTTCGGCAATTCCGCTGCCAGCCGCTCCGCTTCATTCCGCATATGGAAAAATGGTATTTGTTTTTTATCTTCTTCTACACGTGCCCGTGTCTTTTCTGCAATCTCATCTAATATCATGCTCTAACTCCCTCATGCTGCATTTGTTTCGGCGATAAACTGTTCCATAGTCGCAAGCGCCTTGCCACTTGTGATCATCTCTCGCGCCTCTTTGATACCTTCCTCCATGCTCACATTTTTCGCAACATGGATAGCAGCACCCGCGTTGATCAGCACGGCATCAAGCTTTGCACCCGTTACCTTTCCTTCGAGGATTTCCTTCACCAATTCTGCATTTTCCTCCGGTGTACCGCCAACCAAGTCTTCCTTCTTGCATCGTGTGAATCCAAACTGTTCCGGCGTGATCGTGTACTTCGTGACTTTACCGTCGGCAAGCTCGCAAACCTCAGTATCCGCACTCATGGAGATCTCATCCAAGCAATCCTTGCCATAGACAACCATCGCATGTTTTAAGCCAAGATCCTTCAGCGCATTTGCAACCGTGTCAAGCAGTTCCTCGCTGTACACACCAAGCAGCTGATATGTATTATAAGCAGGATTTGTCAGAGGTCCCAGAATATTAAACACAGTCGGAACACCGATCGCTTTTCTCACTGGACCGACATAGCGCATCGCCGGATGATATTTCTGTGCGAACAGGAAGCACAGGTTTGTATCCTTCAGCACCTTCGCATTCTTCTCCGGCTCGAGCATCAGATTGACACCGAGTGTCTCAAGACAATCGGCGGTTCCACATTTGCTCGAAGCGGCTCGGTTTCCGTGCTTGGCAACTGCCACACCTGCCGCTGCCGTTACGATCGCTGCCGTGGTTGAAATGTTAAATGTATTCGAACGGTCTCCACCGGTTCCGACAATATCGATCACATTCATATCGCCACGGTCAAGCTTCGTTGCGAAACTGCGCATACCTTCGGCGCAGGCAGAAATCTCTTCGGCTGTCTCCCCTTTCATATGCAGGGCTACCAGAAATGCTGCGACCTGTGACTGTTCTGCCTCACCGCTCATGATCTCCTTCATAACCTGAAGGGCTTCCTCTCTTGTCAGATTCTCTTTATTCATTGCTTTGCTGATCGCTTCTTTTATCATCGCTTTGTCCTCCTTATTTCATACTCAAAAACCGCTCCATAATTTTCCTTCCATCGGGGGTCAGGATTGACTCCGGGTGAAACTGTACGCCGTATACCGGGTAGTCCCGGTGCTCCACTGCCATGATCTCGCCATCCTCCGTACGGGCGATTACCTTCAGCTCCGCCGGAAGCTTGTCTTCCTCTGCGGCAAGGGAATGATATCTGGCTGCCTGTAATTTGGGCTCCATCCCCTTGAAGATGGCACTGTTGGTGTCGAGATCAACGATGGACATCTTTCCGTGCATCAGCTTCTTTGCATATCCGATTTCGCCGCCGAACGTCTCGCAGATTGCCTGATGTCCGAGGCACACACCGAAGATTGGAATCTTACCTTTGAAGTAATCAATGACTTCCTCACAGATTCCGGCATCCTTGGGTCTGCCCGGTCCCGGTGATACGATGATGTGATCCGGTGCCAATGCTTCGATCTCCGCAATCGTCATCTCATCATTTCTTATAACCTTGATGTCCGGCCGGATCATTCCAACAAGCTGATATAAGTTGTAAGAAAAACTATCGTAATTATCAATCAATAATATCATGCTGCCATCTCCTTTCTTAGTCTGTCATTTCCTGTGAGATCTCGATTGCTTTCATCACAGCCTTTGCCTTGTTGATACATTCCTGATATTCGTTCTCCGGTACACTGTCTGCCACGATTCCGGCTCCGCTTCGTACGAATACCTTTCCGTTCTTCTTATATGCGATCCGGATCGCAATACAGGTATCTAAGTTTCCGGTAAAATCAATATAACCGATTGCTCCACCGTAGATGCCGCGTTTGTTGTTCTCAAGTTCATTGATTATCTCACAGGCACGAATCTTCGGTGCGCCGGACAAGGTTCCTGCCGGAAGGATTGCATCGACCGCATCTGTCACGGAGCAGTCGTCCCGCAGTTCCCCTCGTACCGTAGAACCGATATGCATCACATGCGAATACCGCTCGATGCTCATGTATTTCTCCACTTCCACGCTTCCGAACTTGCTGATCTTGCCGATATCATTTCTTCCGAGATCAACGAGCATGTTGTGTTCGGATCGCTCTTTCTCGTCTGCTAAAAGTTCCTCTTCGTTTCGAAGATCTTCTTCCTTCGTCTTTCCTCTCGGTCTGGTTCCCGCCAATGGAAAGGTATGTAACACACCATTTTCCAACTTCACCAAGGTCTCCGGAGAAGCCCCCGCTACCTCGATGTCGTCGCCGCTAAAGTAGAACATATACGGTGATGGATTGATGGTACGGAGTACGCGGTAAGTATTCAGCAGGCTTCCGGAGAAATCCGCTTCCAGCCGGTTCGATAATACAACCTGGAAGATATCTCCTTCGTAGATATAATTCTTCGCTTTCTCCACCATGTTGCAGAAGGCTTCCTGATCGAACAGCTTCCGGTATTCGGATGTCATCTTCGCCGGTTCTATCTCTGCTTCCTCGCCATGTTTGATCAGTTCAATGATCTCGGATATTTCTTCCACCGCATGGATGTAATTCTCCGTCAGGTTATCCGTCTTCGCATTCGCGATGATGAGCAGCTTCTGCTTCACATTGTCAAATGCAATCACCTTATCGAACAGCATCAGATCTACATCATTAAACCCTTCCTCATCTTCCGCATCCAGATTCAGCTTCGGTTCACTGTATTTGATGTAATCATATGCGAAATACCCAACCAGTCCACCGGTGAATGTCGGGAATCCTTCGATCTTCGGGCTTTTGTAATCTGCCAAGATTTCATTGATACAGGCTTCCGGATGCTGTACCAGTACCTCGCGGATAACCGTTCCGTTCACATCGGTGACTTTCAGCTTTCCGTTCATACATGTCACACAAAGCTTTGGCTTGTAACCAAGGAATGTATAGCGTCCCCAGTTTTCCTGATTCTCCACACTCTCTAACATATAACAATGCTTGCTTGCTTTTTTCAGTATCTTCAGCACCTGCATCGGTGTGCGGATATCGGAATAGATTTCCTTTAACACCGGAACAACCTTATAATCCTTCTGATACTGCATCGCTTCTTCTAATGTTGGCCTGATCATCTCCAAACTCCTTTCTTCGTGACATGGTTCCAATAATTTATTCATTGCAATAAAAAAGTCCTTGACAAAATATACTTTTGTCAAGGACGGAATTCCCGCGGTGCCACCTTGTTTCATGAGAGTTTCCTCCCATGCTCTTTCAGAATACTATCATATTCCCTGCAACTAACGTATGCGAACGTCATAGAATACTCAGAGCGGATGCTCCTTTGACTATGCCCTCCGTGGTCCATTTGCTACCCTGCGTCCGACCCGGTTCTCAGCCTCCCGGATTCTCTGTACGTGCACGATGTAACGTTATCTCCACATCATTGGTTTCGTGTCACTATTCATTTTTGATAGGCTCATACTACTCTACTTCAGAAAAAATGTCAATAACCTTTTTTCAGTTATTTTTCCTTTGTCAAAACCATGTTAGCTTAATGCACTCAGACGTTCTGCAAGTGCCTGCAATTCTCCGACGATATCACCAACCTCTACAACAATCGAGCTGTTCTCCTCGCTGCTCTCAAGTGTTACGCTTGAATGTGCTGTCACTTCCTCGGTTGCTGCCGAGATTGTCTGGATACTATCCACGATTGCCTCATTCGACTGTGCCAGAGAAGATACCAGTCCGGTCAGCTCCTCTGTCAACTGATGGATATCCTGGGTCCGGCTTGCAATCGTCTCGAAGCTCGATGCAGTCTCAGTCGCTGCGATGCTCTGTAACTTATTGTTATCAATCAGGTAGCTGACAACATTTACAACCTCTGTCAGCTCCTCAGAAATATTCCCAATCAGTTCGGCGATGTTGACCGTTGCTTCCTGGGTCTGGTCTGCAAGAGCAGAAATCTCAGATGCAACAACCGCAAAGCCCTTACCTGCTTCGCCGACTCTTGCTGCCTCGATACTTGCATTTAAGGAAAGAAGGCTTGTCTGATCGGTGATGTTCCCGATGATATCGACGATTCCCTGCATCTGGCTTGCATATGCCGTCAGCTTATCGAGCTCGGTTGCCACCTTCTTGCTCGCCTCATCGCTTGTCTCCACCTGTGAGATCAGTTCATCAATCTTATTCTTACCCTGTGCAACCTCCTCGCTCGCCTCATCCATGTCGCTCTCGATCGTATCGGATACATGCTCCACACGCTCGATTACCTGCTGGATTTCCTCCGTCTTAAGGAGCTGGGACTGTACTGAATCCGCGGTATCGTTTGTACCATTCGTTACTTCTTCCATGGAAGCTTTTGTCTTTGTAACCGAATCCTCCAATGTTGTCATCTTCTCCGAAACTGCCAGAATATCTCCGATCATATTCTCAGAGATTTCCAGAATCTGCTCTAACATTGCTGATACAGACTCCTTCTCCTGTGTGATAGCCTTCATCTTCGCTTCATTATTCGAGATAATAACATTTGTCGCCATCACCATAAACAACGCGAACAGCAATGTAAAACCAATCCGGATTTCAACATTCGGAAGATCCTGCGGCGTAATCATACCATTTGCTGCCATATAAATCACATGAATCAGGTTAAGGAGGAAGATTCCTCCCGCTGCGCCAAAGCTCAATCGTTTCTGTCCATATACAATGACGAACAAACTAACGAGTGCACCATACACAAATGCAACCGGAGACACGGTTGTAAATATCGTAAAGGTGTAAAATACTGCATATGAATAAATCAAAATCCGTTTCAGATTTTCACTCGCCGGATTCCGCTTATACACGATCCAGATTGCTGCAAGCGGCAGAATGGAAAGGACTGCAAAGATTGCGAAATACCCGCCTGTCCGGCTGCCCTTGATTACCTCCACAAGATAGCACGCCAGCAAAACTGCATTGTAAATCGTATACCCGGTTACCGTGAACCGGTTTGCCCGGCTCGTTCCCTCCAGACTATCCAGCGTATTTTTTACTTCAGCGACTTTTTCCTGCATCTTCTCCTGCATATTATCATGCGCTGCCGTCATCGCTTCTCTTATATTTTCTTCCATAAAGCGCTTTCCTCCTATGTTTTGTATTTATATCCTGTCCTGCTTATAATTCTACCACATTTGCATCGGTTCCTCAAAGCAAGAATCAATTACTTTGAAAGATTCTTCAACTCTTCAACAAGCTGCATATCTTCCGGTCTCACCTTCATGTTCGTACAGAGATTCTTCCCTTCTGCCGTTGTCACACTGATCTCGATGATCGAACCCTCGCCGATCTGCGCCGATGCCGCCTTGAAAAAAGCAGGAAGCTTCGGATGATTCATCGTAAACTGTGATAACAGCCCCTTTGCTTTCATAAAATTCATTGGATTCATATCTGTCCTCCTTTAGCCCAGTCAAATGATGTCCGCACGGCCCTTTCCCAGCCTCGCACACGCACATTCTTCTCTTCTTCTGTAATCTGTGGTTCAAATATCCGCTCGATCTGTGCGTTACTTCGTATCTCATCCATATCCTTCCAGTACGAGACAGCCAGTCCGGCGAGATATGCCGCTCCGAGCGCCGTCGACTCCACACATACCGGACGTCTGACCGGAACCTGTATGATATCTGCCTGCGTCTGCATCAGATAGTTATTCGCACTTGCACCGCCATCCACATTCAACGATTGCAGGTGAATCCCGGAATCCTGATTCATTGCCGCAAGCACATCCGCAACCTGATAGGCAATGGAATCAAGCGTTGCACGCACGATATGTTTTTTATTCACACCGCGTGTTAATCCCACGATCGTACCACGCGCAAAACTGTCCCAATATGGGGCACCAAGCCCGGTAAATGCCGGAACAACATAACACCCCGCCGTATCATCCACCTGTGTGGCAAGTTCCTCACTCTGTGCCGCATCCCGGATAAATTCCATCTCATCACGCAGCCACTGTATCGCAGCGCCTGCAACGAAGATCGAACCTTCGAGCGCGTAATTGATCTTTCCTTCTCTGCCCCAGCCGATCGTCGTAACAAGCCCGTGCTTAGAAAGGATCGGTGTCGCACCGGTATTCATCAGAAGGAAACAACCGGTTCCATATGTATTCTTCGCGTCACCTGCCTGAAAACAATTCTGTCCAAACAGCGCTGCCTGCTGATCGCCCGCGGCACCCGCAATCGGAATCTCGCCGCCTAACAGATTCGTACATGTGTAACCATAAACCTCGCTGTTCGAACGCACCTTTGGCAGCATGCATTCCGGAATATCAAGCAGCTTTAAGATATCGGCATCCCACTGAAGTGTATGGATGTTGAACATCATCGTTCGTGACGCATTGGAATAATCCGTCACATGTACCGCACCTCCGGTGAGCTTCCAGATAAGCCATGTCTCAACTGTTCCAAATAACAGTTCTCCGGCTTCTGCCCGTTTTCTTGCCTGCGGCACGTGGTCTAACACCCATTTTATCTTTGTCGCGGAGAAATACGGATCTACGATCAAACCTGTTTTTTTCTGGATCGCATCCTTAATCGGAAGCACATTTCCTTCTGCATCCATCATCGTCTGACCAAGCAATTTCTCACAATATTCCGCGGTTCTCCGGCACTGCCAGACGATCGCATTGCAGATTGGTTGTCCGGTCTTCTTATCCCAGATGATCGTTGTTTCCCGCTGATTTGTAATTCCGATTGCCGCAATATCCTCCGCTGTCACATTGATCTTAGACATTGCTTCCACCGCCACACCAAGCTGCGTCGACCAGATCTCGTTTGCATCATGCTCCACCCAGCCAGGCTGCGGAAATATCTGCGTAAATTCTTTCTGTGCCATACTCACGATCGTACCGCTCTTATCGAATAAAATGCAGCGGTTGCTCGTTGTACCGGCGTCTAGCGCCATAATATAGCGTTTCTCCTGTTTCTCCAATACCCATTCCTCACTTTTGCCCAAATATTCTCTGATATCCGTAATTTAACTTCTGCTCCGGCTCCATGGCAGCTGCCATCTCCTGCGATTCTGTCCGCACCTGTATCTGCCGCGCTTCCTGCATACGGTTTTCACATTCCAGATTGCCGCAGTTCATACAGATGCCCTGGCAATGCTGTTCCGGATTGTCAGACAGCAATGCGAAAAACACCACACTTTTCGACGGCTGTAATACGCCGTATTCATTTGCCGTAATATCATTTTCCTGTCCGATATCTGCCGGCTGTCTGCCATATACCTCTGCAAGCAGCTTCTGCATGCCATCGAGCGGAATTTCCTCTCCGACAAATACATACCGCTTCACATAGCGGCGATGGAATTTCGGATAGCTCTGATTGAAATCCGCATACATCTGCAAAAGCAACTCATTTGCCACACACTCCACCATATAGCTTTCCGATAACGCGTGCTCTCGCTCATAATATTCCTGCAGACGATCCACACCTTCGCCAAGTGTCATCGCCACAAGCGCCGACTGTTCTGCATCGAGAAGCGGAACGCCCCGCATCCGTGTGTTGATCCGATAGATTGCATACGGTGCCATGTAAGTGCGAACCTTCTCATATACCTGCTGCAACGCTTCTTTTTCTTCTGTGGAAAAATGATATTTGCGCATCACCTGCTCGATAAATGCGTCCTTATTTGGTTGTTCAACTGCCATTCTGACTTTCATAGTTCCACTCTTACCGTTTAATTTTTTATAAAATCATATATGTCTTGATATACCCGTTTTCTGCCTTTTTCATTCAAAATCTCATGACGCATACCCTTGTACATCGCGCCCCGGACATCCGTATATCCAAGATCCTTCATAAAATGAATTGCTTTTCCAAAATCACTTGGACTGATCGCACATGGATCATCCTTGCCGGAGAAGAACTTGATTGGCAGATCCTTATGCTTCATCTGCCAGCCATCCTTACTGTATGTCTCCTGCAGAAGATAGACCAGATTCTCATAGCCATCTAATGTAAATGTGAAATTGCAATACCGGTCGTTGTTGTATTTTTCTACCGCATCGCGATCAGAATTGATCCACGCATGCTGCAGTTTTTCCTTCTTAAACCGTCTCTCATAGCTCGAATTCATCATAATGTGATCCATAAGCTTTGAGTGCTTGCGCCTGCCCTTGCATCCACGGAGAATCTTCAATAACCGCAGTCCCGGTGCAATGCCATGCCGCATCGAAGGACTTCCGACGATCACTGCCTTGTCGATCTCATCGTCATACCGCTTCAGATAACAGCGGGCTACGAGAGAACCCATACTGTGTCCAAGCAGAATATATGGCACATCCCCCACACTCTCCTTGATCATCTCGGTCACCTGATGCGCGTCCTCAATCAGTCCATCATATCCGGCATCGTAGAAGTATCCAAGATCTGCATCACTCACGACGCTGCTGCCATGTCCACGATGGTCATGGATCACACACAGATACCCTTTCTCTGCCAGATACTTCATAAAATCATAATACCGTTCCTTGTGTTCACACATTCCATGCAGAATCTGCACCACACCGATGATCTTTCCTTCCGGCGCAACTGTCATCGCATGAATCTCCAGCTTATCTGCATGTGAATGAAATTTAAACTCTCTATATTTGACTGCCATGTATAGCCTCCTGTCTATTTAACGCCACATTTCTTACAAATATCCTGCAGACAGCACACATCACAATGCGGCTTCGTGCGCGCACTGCACACATCTCTACCATGATATACCAACCGGTGACATAAATCACTGCCCTCTTCCGGTGGGATGATCTTCCACAATGCCATCTCGACCTTCTTCGGATCCTTCTCGCCATCCACAAGTCCCATCCGGTTCACCAGACGAATACAATGTGTATCCGTCACGATCGCAGGTTTACCGAACACATCGCCCATGATCAGGTTCGCACTCTTTCTTCCAACGCCCGGAAGTGCCAGTAACGCATCGAAATCATCCGGGACATTATCCTGATATTTCTCATGCAATACTTTCATACAGGCACAGATATCCTTCGCCTTGCTTCTTCCAAGTCCACACGGACGCACGATTGCCTCCACATCCTCTGGCTTCGCCTCAGCAAGTGCTGCCACTGTCGGATATTTCGCATACAAATCCTGCACGACAATATTCACTCTGGCATCCGTACACTGTGCAGCAAGCCGGACCTCGACCAGAAGCTTCCACGCTTCATCATACTCCAAAGTACATGTGGCATCCGGGTATGCTTCCCGCAAACGCTCTATAATTATAGCGGCTCGTTGTTTCTTCGTCATCGCATAGTATCTCCATTATTTTATCCTTTTTATCATACCAAATTTCATGAAAAATGAAAACCTTTTTCTCCCTCGATTTATCTTCGATTTTTCATCTTGACGTACCCAATTTTACTTTTGTATAATATTATAATCAAGTAAAGTAATTGACGCATCTTTCTATATCGTCAAGCAAGCATATTATACAACTGGAGGAACCGGATATGGATTTACGCATACAGAAAACAAGACAGAATATTTTTCAGGCATTCATCGAACTTCGGGAGAAATATCCTTTGGAGAAAATTACCGTCAAGGAGCTGACAGAACGTGCCCAGATCAGCAAACAGACCTTCTACCTGCACTACCGGGATATGTACGACCTGTCCGAACGTATTGAACAGTCCATGATTCAGGAGATGTTAAAGGAACTCCCTTACCCGGAAAATATCCTTACCCATACCGGTGAGGTCACAAAACAGTTGTTCCAGAAAGCGATCGATCAAGGGCATAATTTCCGAGTTGTCTTTTCCGGCTCCCGTGTCAGCGCGCTCACTGAAGGACTGGAAACCTCCCTCAAAAATGCATTGTACGAGAAATGTCCAAAATACCGCACCGATCTCCGTGCCAATATTCTTATCACGATTTTAGTACAGGGCTGTTACCATGCCTACGAGCAGTATTCGACCATCGACCAGGATCGTGTTGTCTCTATCATCAGTAAAATTGCAGATGAAATCTCAAACGAATGTAAGTAAAAGAAATCCTGAAAATGCAAAAGCGGTCAACTTGGGGATAGTTGACCGCCAGCTGCGTTATCAAATAACGCGAAGGAGAAATGTGTGTCTTGTGACACTAATATGAATCTTGGGGGGATTCTATATATATAAAGCATTCTCATGCTTTATACCAATTTCATAAGACTTCCTTCCTCTTTTGTCGATTCGTCTCTACACGAGTTATCTTTTGTAGAAATGTATCTCTTGAAGTCTATGTTTGTATAATACAGATTTTTTTTGATTTTTTATATCAAATATATGTCTTTTTTTTCACTATTATGATATACTATAAAAGAATTTAAAAAGAGAGAAATTATTCAGATTTTTAGAAGGAGTATCTATGAATATTGACAAAGAAGTAAACATGAAATTATTCCAACAACAACAGGAGCAAAGCCGCCATCTGGACTACGAGAAAGAATTTGGCATCTACAAAGCAATCGCCAATGGCAACATGGAGGAGGTAAAAGCCCGTCATAAAGAATACGAGGAACACAAAGGCTACACAACCGGTGATGACAGAAATGGTGTGTTATCTGCCGATCCATTACAGAATGCCAAGTATCACTTTGTAATCCTTGCAGCCATGACAAGCCGCTTCTGTGCACAGTATGGTCTTCCACGCGAGATTGCTTACAGCATGAGCGACATCTTTATCCAGCGCATGGACGTGTGCAAGAAAAAGGAAGAAGTTGACAAGATTCAGACTGAAATGATCATGAGCTATACAAAAGCAATGCAGGACAACCGCAGCAAAGGTATCTATTCCAAGCAGATTGTCAAATGTGTCGACTATATTCAGGCAAACCTGCAACAAGAGCTTCGCTTAGAAAGCATCGCAGAATACCTGAATATGAATCCGACGTATCTCTCCCGTTTGTTCAAAAAGGAAATGGATGTGTCCATCTCCGCTTACATCAAGACCGAGCGTTTGAAAACTGCGGCACATCTGTTGCAATATAGTAATTATTCCATCTCTGAAATTTCAGAGTACTTAAACTTCTCCTCCCAGAGCCATTTTACAAGCTCTTTCCAGGAGTTATATGGACTCACACCGAAGAAGTACCGGGATTTACATACAAGCTGTGAATCTCCGGATCTGGAAGAATACGAATCGTAACAGCTATGATTGCGCAGCAATCTGTGCAACCAGATCTTCCAGATACATCCACCGGTCCATCTTTTCAGCCAGCGTTTGTTCGAGCTGTTCCTGCTCTTCATAGAGCCGTTGCAGTTCGGAGGAATTGCTGGCATTTTTTTCCATTGCAATTTTATTCTCTTCTATCCTCTGCTCCAATATCGCAATATCATCTTCAATCGTATCATATTCCCGCTGTTCCTGATACGAAAGCTTCAGCTTCTTCGTGCGCGGTTTTTCTTTCCAGTTATCCGACTTTCCTGTCTTCGATTCAGCCGTCTCTGTCTTCGCTCCCGCAGATTTCTCTGCCGCCTGTTGTTCATACAGAACCCGTGTCTCGTAATCGGTGTAACCACCCTCGCTCTGCCAGAGTGTTCCGTCCGGGCGGAATGCGAAGATGCGGCGTACTACACGATCTAAGAAATAGCGGTCATGGCTGACTGCAACAACGATTCCCTGGAACGAATCCAGATAATCTTCCAATATCGTAAGTGTCGTGATGTCCAGATCATTCGTCGGCTCATCCAATATAAGGACATTCGGTGCAGACATCAAAACCTTGCACAGATACAACCGTCTGCGCTCACCACCCGATAATTTTCCGATCAGGCCATACTGGTCTTCGCCACGGAACAAGAACCGTTCCAGCAGTCTTGCCGCAGTAATCTTTCCTTCGTCTGTCTCTACATATTCCGCCACATCGCGGATGTAATCGATCACACGCTGGTTCGGGTCCATATCCTTGCCAAGCTGGATTTCCTGTGCGAAATAGCCAATTTTCACTGTCGGACCAATCACAACACTTCCGCTGTCTGGCTCTAAAATCCCCTGCATGAGCTTAAGCAGCGTACTCTTGCCACAGCCATTTCGACCAACGATTCCAATCCGGTCATCCTTTAAGAAATGATATGTAAAATCATGAATGATCGTCTTTCCGTCAAAACTTTTTTCAATATGGTCAAGCTCCACCGTTGTCCGTCCAAGACGTGAGGAAACAGAACCGATCTCTACCTGTGCATCCTTCACTGGTGCGGATTTGCCTTTCATCTCCTCGTAGCGTTCCAGTCTTGCCTTCTGTTTTGTTGAACGCGCTCTGGCTCCACGCTTTACCCATTCAAGCTCCACACGCAGAATCGACTGCCGTTTGCGTTCCTGTGCATCTAAGATATCCTCACGGAGCGTCTTTCCCTCCAAAAATCCAGAATAGTTTGTTGCATACGAATAGATCTGTCCTTTATCCACTTCGATGATCCGGTTCGCCACGCTGTCAAGAAAATATCGGTCATGGGTTACCATAATGATCGAGCCTTTGTATGCGCGCAGTTCGTCCTCTAACCAGGTTGACATCTCACTGTCCAGATGGTTGGTCGGCTCGTCCAACAGTAATATATCTGCTTTCGCTAGTAATGCCGATACGAGCGCCAGACGTTTGCGCTGTCCACCGGATAAGTGTCCGCATGTCTCTTCAAAATCCGTAATGCCAAGCTTCGTCATCATCGTTTTGGCTTCGCTCTCGACCGTCCAGTGGTTTTCCTCTGTGGCATGTCCCCGCACCACTGCCTGCAGCACGGTATCTGTCGGTTCAAATTCCGGTGTCTGTGGCAGATATTGTACTGTATAATGATTTGCCAGTATCACGTTTCCAGAATCTGGTTTCTCTATGCCTGCAATGATCTTCAGAAGGGTGGATTTGCCTGTGCCGTTAATTCCGATGATTCCGGCTTTTTCGCCTTCCTGTAAAAAGAAGGACGCTTTATCAAAGAGCTTGCGCTCGCCATATGCTTTTGTGATTTCATCGACGGTTACGATGTTCATTTTGAATGCTCCTATCATCTATCCAGATTTGGACGCGATTGCCATTCTTCGCAGACACGCTTCCGCTCGGTTCATCACGCAGTGGTACTAAATTCACGACAAACAAGTTTGCCGTTCATTAAGTACCAGCGTGCTTCAACGGTCTGCTTAAGAATTGGCAATCGTGTCCAAATCCATATACATTTTTGATGGGATATCTACGACCTTATCCCTATATAATCTCATTCGTAGTCAGGCAAATTCAGTAACTTTAGACTCAAGTCTATTAGTTCCTGCCTTCCGGATGAATTCATAATCCGCACCTTGCCTTTGTGGTCGTCAGTGCGCAGCAGGCCTTGTACTTTGAGGCGGCGCATGAGTTCGCGGGAGGTTCCAAGGCTGCCATCGATCAGATGGATGTCACGGTCCCCAAGGAAATGGCGGAGTTCTTTTTTCAGGAACGGATAGTGCGTACAGCCAAGAACGATGGATTCTGTGTCGTCGGTCAGGACTGGTGATAGCTTTTCTGCGAAATAATCGTCCAATTCCTGTCCATCCAGATCGCCATGCTCGACGAACTCCATCAATCCGTCACACTGGACTGGAACGATATCTGCCTGCTCCCGATACTTTGCCAAAAGGTTCTGAAACTTCTCCTGTTTGAGTGTCATCGGGGTTGCCATCACTAAGATTCTGCCTCCATGACTTTCCGTCACGGCTGGTTTCACGGCTGGTTCGATTCCCACGATTGGAAGCTCCGGATATGTATTTCGCAGCAAACGTACGGCTGCGCTTGTCGCTGTGTTGCAGGCAACTGCTAATCCTTTGATTCCCATATCCAGCAGTTTTTCTACCACTGCAAATGTCAAATCCCGGATTTCCGCCTGCGGCTTTACACCATAGGGTGCATGCAGGGAATCTCCATAATATATAAAATCTTCCTTCGGCATCAATTTTATGGCTTCGCGCAGGACGCTTAATCCGCCAAGCCCCGAATCCATAAATCCGATTGGGAGTTTTTGTTTTTCCTGTAATTTGTCTGTTTCTGACATGTTATAACCTTCTTGTCATATTTAATGTTGCGACACGAAGCGTGATGGTTTACGCACGCTTTATTCATTTGCATTGCCACGCCCATTCTACCACAGATACCTATACTTGTACAAACGAAAAATCGCAAGGCATATATGGATCAGTCCTTACGCCTTGCGATTTTATCAATATTTGCAGGCAATGAGCTTCTGAGTCAAAAGATATAGCTTACGTTGATTGCCCTAAAATGTACAATTGCTTTTTATTTGGTTGTATCCGTGCTGCGGATCTTATCCCTTACCGGGAATATCATGGATGGCGATACCGAAAGCTCATCAATTCCCATCTTCAGGAAGGTTTCTGTGAGAGTTGTATCGGCTCCAAGCTCGCCGCAGATTCCGACCCAGCAGCCTTCCTTATGTCCATTGTCGATCACCATCTGAATCATACGCAAGATTGCAGGATGGTGGGAATCGTAGAAATCATCCAGTTTCGGATTCTGACGGTCAATCGCCAGCGTATACTGTGTCAGATCGTTCGTTCCGATGCTGAAGAAATCAACTTCTTTCGCAAGCTCTGCACTCATCATAACTGCGGCCGGTGTCTCGATCATGATACCCTGCTCGACATCTCCATACGGAAGTCCCTGTGCATCTAACTCGGCTTTCACTTCGTCCACGATTGCATGAATCTTCTGCACCTCTGCCACGGAAATGATCATCGGATACATGACACCGATATTTCCATAATAGCTTGCACGAAAGATCGCGCGAAGCTGTGTCTTGAAGATTTCCGGCTGTGTCAGGCAGATACGGATTGCACGATAGCCCATTGCCGGGTTATCTTCCTTATCCAGATTGAAATAATCCACCTGCTTATCTGCACCGATATCCAGTGTACGGATAATGACTTTCTTGCCTGCCATATTCTCCGCAACTGTTTTATATGCCTGAAACTGTTCTTCTTCTGTTGGAAATGTATTGCTCTCTAAATACAGGAACTCGCTTCGGAAAAGTCCGATGCCCTCTGCATCATTCTGCAGGGCAGATGCCACATCCGCAACACCACCGATGTTCGCGTACAGCTTGATTTTCTTTCCATCGAGTGTGATATTTTCCTTGCCCTTCAGTTCCTGCAGCAAGCGTTTCTTCTCTTCGGCTTCCTGCTTCTTACTCTCGTATTCTTTCACAACATCATCGGTTGGCTCTACATAGACACTGCCATTGTAACCATCGACAATTGCGAATCTGCCGTCGACATTTTCCTCGAATTTAACACCGATCAGTGCCGGAATATTCATCGTCCGCGCCAGAATCGCTGTATGGGAATTCGTTGAACCATGTCTTGTCACAAACGCAAGCACCTTCGACTTGTCAAGCTGCACCGTCTCACTCGGTGCCAGATCATCTGCTAAGAGAATCACCGGTTCGTCACCATCTAATACACTATCTTTCTTTCCCTGCAGAATCTTCACAACTCGATTGGAAATATCTTTTACATCCGCGGCACGTGCTTTCATATAATCATCGTCCATCGCCGCGAACATGTTCGAGAAATTATCACCTGTCGTTGCAACCGCATACTCGGCATTGATTCCCTGATTCTCGATCATATGTGTGATTGCTTCCACATAATCAAGATCATCCAGCATCATCTGGTGTACATCAAATATCATCGCATTGACTTCTCCGACTTCCACCAGTGCTTTCTCGTAGAGTGCCTGTAACTGCTCCTTCGCGGTTTCCTTTGCCTCTTCAAATCGCTTTACTTCTGCGGCTGTGTCCTCGATCTTTACACGTTTGACAGTACTTTCATCCTTGTTATATACGGAGATCCGACCGATTGCAATTCCGCCAAATACACTTTTTCCTTTTAATTCCTGCATACTCTCACCCGGCTGTATAAGACCTTCCCTTTCTTCGTACATCAATTACAGATTCTCGTTCATGAATGCGGAGAGTGCTGCGATTGCCTCATCCTCCTGCTCACCGTCTGCCTGCAGGATCACTTCCTGTCCCTGCTTTGCGCCAAGACTCATGACACCCATGATACGCTTTGCATCAACGCTTCTTCCATCCTTTGCGATTGTTACCTTGCATGGATAAGCGGCTGCGAGCTTTACAAGCTGTCCGGCTGGTCTTGCGTGGATTCCCTGTGCATCTGTGATTACATAACTAAACTCTCTCATAATTTTATTCTCCTTTTCTTTTATGGTTATTCCAACGTCTATGTTTTCTTTCCAAGTTGCGTACACTACACATTCTACGCAGACGCGCTCTCGCTCACTTCCACACGCAGCGGACACTAAATTCACGTCAAACACGTTTGCCGTTCATTAAGTGCCGGCGTGTTCCAATGGTCTGCTTTAGAATTGTGTAGTGTCCCGCAACTCTATCTACAATATTGGATTTTACAATCCTATATAAAAATTATATGGTATAAAATTCTTCAATCGTATGACCTTGTATTATGCGACTACTTTCTTCTTTAATACTCCGAGCAGGAGTGCGGAAATGATACTTCCGACTACCAGTGCGACAAGATACATTGCGGCGTGTCCAACAACCGGGAATACGAAGATTCCACCGTGAGGCGCCATCAGTGTACAGTTAAACGCTGCGGAAAGTCCACCAGCGACACCTGCACCAACCACACATGCCGGAATGACATGTAACGGATCGGCTGCGGCGAATGGAATTGCTCCCTCTGTGATGAATGAAAGTCCCATAACGAAGTTTGTAGGACCTGCCTTGCGTTCCTGCTCTGTAAACTTGTTCTTGAACAATAAGGATGCGATTGCAATTGCGATTGGAGGAACCATACCTCCGATCATAACCGCTGCCATGATATCATAATTTCCGGCTGCAATCTGCGCGG